>ENA-OPDC01000081-OPDC01000081.1-human-gut-metagenome-genome-assembly--contig:-NODE-81-length-60301-cov-8.279438_pt1 | contig 60301 bp, 62 predicted proteins | sample MGYA00241620_ERZ501503 | MGnify/ENA primary metagenome ERZ501503 (study PRJEB25962, sample SAMEA2042659) | human gut metagenome | biome: human gut; feature: human-associated habitat; material: faeces...
GCATCTATCAAACAGCCTAAACAAAAGTGTTCAAGTTATTATTGCAATTTACGAATAAAAAATTTCTATGATATAATTTTATATGAAAAGAAGCCAACGAGTTGCGGTCGTTAACTTCAATCGTAGTTTAGATAACTGGTGAATTAGCTAATCTTGTGATTAGCTTTTTTTGTTATCGCGTAAGCAATAGCTAGATTGATAGCTAATTTATTTTGCATATCTTTAACATTTACAGACTTCTTTATCCTTTTCAACTGCTAAATATCAAATACACAGTAGTATAAACACATTCATTTCAGACGATGTGTGCTTACTCGGTTTCATCTATCTACGAGAGATCTCAAAATAAGGAATTCATCTCTTATTTTCCGCTGCCTTCTAGTTTACGTCTTAGTTTTACGCTTATCTTTTAGGATTGAGATTTATAGACATGTTCCAAATGATCTAGGTAGTCACAACATCTACCTGATAATCGTTTTGATGTAAAACGTTAAGTTATCAAAAATACGGCAATCTGTTTAGACGCCGTATTTTTTTGCATTTTCTCGCCTATGTTAAGCTCATATCTTTTCATGGTAAAATATTATCAACGACTACTTCCTCCTAATCTTGAAAGGAGGTGAGCCTATCATGGATATATTTTCTTCGATTGTTGCACCCATCATTGTGGGTATAGTGCTTGCACTGTTCGAACATTGGCTGGACCATCGAGACAACAATCACAAGTAGTCGTGGTCTGCCCTCACGCTTAGTATGTTGCCACCAAGCGTAAAGAAAAGCTCTACCTATTTCGACACCAGGTAGAGCTTTTTGAGTACTATCATTTAGATATATTTTCTTCGTTGCAATATATATTATAACACACGTTTAACAATGTTTTAAACAGATAAATCTCGTATGTAAGATATTCACAAAAATACAAATAAAAATTATCTGATCTAATAAAGAAAACAACAGAATAATTAAAAAATCGCTTAGATCAGCTATAAACTTACCCTAAGCGACTAAACTAAACAAAATTATTTCTTTAAATCTTGCTCAAGTGCGGTTGCCCAAGCTCTGATTAACTCACTAATTGAATTATACCCATATTCTTGACTAGCCTTTTTTAAAATACGCTTATCACTTGGACTAACATAAATTGTCATATATGTCTTTTTTTCCTTTTTACGTTTTTTCCGTGGAACCGAACTTACTAAATCACTTGTAGATTCTTTCTCTTGTTCTAAACGGTCTTTTTTCTCATTTTCTTCGATTGATTGTTGAATTTTGGCATCACGAGTAAATGCACTTGATTTAGGGAAATTTTCTGGAAAAGCCATTTTGTCCTCCTTATGTTATTCTCAGACTATTATTTTACACATATAATTGCAATTGCATTTCTATGCGTATTTGCATGTGCAATTATACAAATTTTGTAATCGTATCAAAAATATCATCAACTTGTTTATAATTCTTAGGATTTTGATTGGCAAAATAATTACGCATTTTCATGAAATCTTTGTTGGTCTTATAGTCATCTGGAATTTCAGATAATGGAGTATTTGCAATTTGTTCCATTTCACAAATAGGTACTTGATAGTATGTTGAGCGATTAAAAATTTCACGTTCAGGTATTTCTGCGATCCATTCAACTTCCTTATCTTCTTTAATACTCTTTAAGAAGTCCTTACTAATTCCTGTATTATGCTTAATCATATTTGCAATATAATACACCTTAGCTCTTATCAAGGTGTTACCTGACATAACATCTACAGTTTCCTTTTTCAATTCCTTCATTCGTGTTTCTAATTCGGTAATTGAATCGTAACTAAATTTAGAAGGGGTTACTGGACTTAAGACCACGTCAGAAACTGCGATTGCATTTTTAGTTGCAATACCAATATCTGGGTGACAATCAATAATCATATAATCATAATTAGCAACAATATCGTCATAGTGTTGATGAAGCCACATAAATAGAATTAAGTTTTTATTATTATGCGTTTCAAGGCGACTTTGTACTTTATCCAATCTAGTTGTACCAGAAATTAAATCGACATTCTTGTTTACATGGTGTATTTTAACTTCTTTACGATTTTTATCGTCATCATAAACGTTAAAAATTTCTTCTACCGTACCTTCTTGATCTGTAATACCGTAAGTTCTACTTAACGAACTTTGTTGATCTAAATCCATGAGCAGAACTTTATGCCCTTTGCTGGCTAAATACTCGCCGTAATTATATGAGAGGGTTGTTTTACCTATTCCACCCTTAATTGTTGCAAAAGTAATGACTTCCATTGGCTTCTCCTTCATTGAAATATACTTACGCTATTTATTATAATTATTTGCACATGCAGTTGCAACATAAATTATATTTGCACTTTTAATTGCATGTGCAAATATATGTGCAGTATAGTCGAAACGTTTAAATACTAACTATTTAACAGAATTATTGATATCAAAAAAGGATATGTCATTGAATAAATATAGTTTCTTCAACGACATATCCTTTTTCTATTTAACTTGTTATCCGATTAAAGATTTTCACCATTTGAAGCAATTACTTTTTTATACCAATCAAATGAATCCTTTTTAATTCTCTTATTTGTGCCATTTCCATGATCATCGCGATCAACATAAATAAATCCATAGCGCTTAGACATTTCGCCAGTTGAATTAGCAATAATATCTATTGGTCCCCACATTGTATAGCCCCAGCATTCAACACCATCATGAATTGCTAAGCCCATTTGTTTAATATGATCTCTCATATATTTTATACGATAATCATCATGAACTTTACCATCTTGGGTAAGAGTATCATGCTCTCCTAAGCCATTTTCTACAACCATGACTGGCTTCTGATAGCGATCATAGATATCATTTAAAAGATAGCGCAAGCCAATTGGATCAATTGCCCATCCCCATGAACTAGATTCGAGATAAGGGTTAATTACCGTGTTTTCTGCATCCCAAGTTACTGTCCCTCCATCATTATGAGAGCTGGCTGAGGAGAAATTTCCAGCTGTTTTTTTAGCTTTAATTCTTGGATCAGTAGAAACATCGCTTGAAGAGTAATAACTGAATGAAACGAAATCAACAGTTCCTTTCTTCAAGGCTTCTAGATCGCCATCTTCAATATCCAAGTGAATATTATTATCCTTAAAGAACCGTTTAGCATATAAAGGATAATAACCACGTGCTTGAACATCCGGGAAGAAGTATGACTTTCTGGTAGTTTCTTGAGCCTCTAAAGCATCTTCAGGATAAGGACTATTAGGATAGTTAACAACACCGGCAATCATGCTGCCAATCTTAAAGTCTGGATTAATTTCATGTCCCATTATTACTGCCTTAGCAGAAGCAACTAACTGATTGTGTGCTGCTTGATAACGGGCTTGTAATGGGTTAGAACATTTAGAAATATCAATACCACCAGCAAACAAAGGATAATTAAGTAATGCATTGATTTCATTAAACGTGATCCAATATTTCACTTGATTCTTATAACGAGTAAATAAAGTTCGTGCCAACTTCAAATATTCGTCAATCATTCTACGATCAGTCCAACCATTGAATTCATCAGTAGCCCAAAATGGAGTATCAAAGTGATCAATGGTCATAATAATATCCATTCCTAATTCACGTGCCTTATTAATTACCTTATCGTAATATTTAAGGCCAGCTTCATTAGCTTTTTCCATTCCTGCTTCTGGGAATACACGTGGCCAAGAAACAGACATACGATATACATTAAATCCCATCTCGTGGAATAATTCTAAATCTTCTTCCCAATGATGATACCCATCAATCCCCTCACGTGCTGGATAAAAGCCATAATTCTTTTTAGCAGCTTCTAATGGGTGATCAAGTGCCCATTTACGACCGTTACCAGACAATGGCAAAATATCAGATGCTGATAAACTCTTACCATCTAAATCATAAGCGCCTTCATACTGATCAGCAGCAGTAGCTCCACCCCATAAAAAATTCTTTGGAAAATTACTCATTTTTATCTCCCTTACTATTTAGTTGTAATAGATAAAGCAGATGTATCTGCATCATCTAAATCTTCACTTATTTGATAATCCGCACTATTCAAAATAATCATCATCACTGTGCAATCATAGCCAGCTCTTTCAATAGCCTTACGATCAAATTCAATTAACTTTTGTCCCTTTTGAACATGATCTCCCTTCTTAACAAAGCTCTTGAAATACTTACCTTTTAAATTAACAGTATCAATTCCAATATGAATCAAAACTTGTGAGCCCATTTTATCGGTAATACCTATAGCATGATTGGTATCAAAAGTGGCAGTAATTTCACCTGAAATTGGTGCAACTAACTCATCACTTTCTGGTTCAATAGCAATGCCTTGTCCCATTTGCCCTGATGAAAATACAGGATCCTTAACATCCTTTAAAGCAATCTTCTTTCCTTCTACAGGGATACGGTATGTTTCATGATTTAATTCAACATCGTCATCTTCTTGAACCCCGCGCAATCCAAATATATAAGTTAAGATAGCTGCACCAATAAAACTAACTAGAAGACCAATGATTTCACCTACAAAGCCATGACCCAAATATGTTGGAATTGACAAAATGCTTGGGAAAGCAAATGCATGTGCTTCAACACCAGATAGGCCGATGATAATACCACCCACTGCACTACATGAAATAGCAATATAGAATGGTTTCTTATATTTTAAAGTAACACCATAAAGAGTAGGTTCAGTAATTCCGAAGATAGCTGCAATACATGCGGCACCTGAAACTTGCTTCATTTTCTTACTCTTGGTCTTTAAAAATACACCAAGTGCTGCACCAGCTTGTGACATTACAGCTGCACATGCAATCGGAAAAATTGGATCCTGTCCTAGCTTAGAAATATTACTCATAATTAATGGCAAAATCATCCAGTGAAAACCGAACATAACAATTACTTGCCATAATCCACCAATAACCAATCCAGCAACTACAGCTGCATGATTATAGATCGTCATAATAGAACCGGCCAAAGCATTAGAAATTGTAGATCCAATTGGACCAACAACAATTAAGGTCAATGGAACCATAATGGCTAATTCAAGCAAAGCTACAAATACATACTTTAAACTGTTAGGAATGATTTTCTTCAGTACTGGCTCTAAATAGCTCAAAATCCAAATTGAAAGAATAATTGGAATTACAGAAGATGAATATGACATTGGTACAACTGGAATTCCAAAGAAACTCAATGTTGTATTGTTAGTAGCTAATGATGTAATTTGTGGATAAACCAAAGCTCCCGCAATTGCCATACTTACAAATCGATCAACCTTTAATTGTTTGGCTGCATTATAAGCAATAAATATCGGCAAGAAGTAAAAAAGTGAATCAGCGGCTGCATTCAATAAGACATAAGCACCACTTTTTTGACTTAACCAACCGGCTGTCGTTGCTAATGCTAATACACCTTTTAAAACACCAGCGCCACAAATAGCATCTAGGAATGGCATGAACAAACTAGAAATAAATCCTATAAATCTGTTTAATAGTCCTAATGCTCCTTTTTGTTTCTGGTCAGTGTTTTCAGTAGCTCCTGCTGTTGTTGCCTTAGATTGTTTAAAATCATCTAATTTGATCAATTCATCATAAACATCAGCAACCTGCGTACCAATAACAATTTGCCATTGTTCACGTCCATAAACAACTTGGATAACACCATTTAATGTTTCCAAAGCATTCTTATTAACTTTGTTATTATCAAAGACATTAAATCTTAATCTCGTGGCACAATGCCATACCTTCTTTATATTTGCTGCCCCACCCATATCTTTTAAGATTTGAGTAGCTAAATCATGATAACTCATCTAAAGAACCCCCTCACGTTATCAGCGATTCAATAGATAAAACCGGTTTCATCTTTCGACATCATTATCATAATTTGTGGGAACGTTCCCATGTCAAGGCGAAAAATAAAAAAGTTATCGAAATATCCGATAACTTTTAACATGTTTGTCTAATAATCATTTTAGGCATAATAGGAATAGGAGTAAACTGGGTATTCTCACAAACTGAAACAATTTTATTAATATCATTTTTTATTTGTAACGATAATAAGGGATCAATAGTAGAAATATTTAAATATTTTCCAAAGTCACTATTATCAAAACCAAAGACTTTTACATCACGTGGTATGCTCTTTCCTTTATTTCTCAAAGTAGAAATAAAGCCAGCTGCAACATAATCTGAATAAGCAACTATTACTTGCGGTTTATTTTTTAATTGTAAATATTTTTGTGCAGCATCTTCCCCAGCACCTACCTGTTCAGGATAAAATACTTGCCAACTATCATACTTAGAATTCTGTTTCTTAAATTCTTCAATTACCTTGACTCTAGCCTTAGTGTTATTCTTTTGAATATTATTTAAAATATGTCCTATACTAACGTCACCATATTTATTCTTAATATAATTTAAAATATTAGTATACAAGTCGTAATGATCTACAAAAGAAGAATATATCTGTGTATTTTCTACCCTTCTCCAAGTAACTATTGGACCGTATTTGATATATTCACCAATTAGTTGCCAACTATTACGATTAGCTACAAAAAATAAAGCATCTAAAGCATGTAACTTAAATTCATGCAAAATCAGCATTTCATCTTGTTTGTTTTGAGTAAAATAAACTGTCACTTTATATCCCTGCTCTTGTGCATAATGTGTAACTAAATCTAATAATTGACCAACTTCAGGATAATAAGATTTAGCGACAAAACCTATTGTATGGGTACTCTGTTGCTCCAACTGCCTAGCTAGAATCGAAGGTACATAATTTAACTTATCGGCGGCCATTAGCACTTTTTTCTTACTGACAGCTGAAACATATCCATTCCCACTAAAAACTCGAGAAACAGTAGATTTAGAGACTCCTGCCTCTTTCGCTACATCAAAAATATTAGTCATGCTTTCACCTACTTTTTAAATCAATTATATCCTATAAGAGGGAAGAATATTAGCTCTTATATTTAAGCTTGCAAATGCAATTGCAAATATAAATACATTTGCAATTACATTTTTAATTGCATTTATTATTATGGAATAATGAATATTAGCAATCATCTTTTTTTAGATATCAGTTAAAATATAATTAATTCAAGCATGTACAGTTATAAATAAACTACACTAAGATTATATTTTTTATTTTTAAGTACTTAAAAAAGAAAATTGTTTGAAAAAATTATGGAGGGACGTTAATGGCTGTTCAGGAAACACCGATTAAGAAATTAACTCATAGCAACGCTGTTGATGCAGAAATTGTTGAACATAATGGACGTTTCGTTATTGTAAATGGTAAAAATGGTGAGATCATTGAGAATTGCAATGGATGGGGATATAAAACACGAGAAAAGGCTTTAAAATTTCTTCAAGCTAATTTTGACTACAAGCCTAAAAAAGCTGAATTGATTAAAGATAATGTCGATTCAGCTGTAAAGGAATGGAAAAATGGAACCATAGAAGTAAAACAAGTTATCCATTCGCAAAAAGTTACTGCTAGACAAAAACCAATACACTTAGCTAATATTACTAAAAAATATGAATTCGAAGATTTAGCTTTGGCTAAGGTCAAAATGAAAAAAGGTGATCGATACATTATTGTCGATCGCTCAAATAAGGTAGTCGATAATTGTAATAGTTATGGTTATCGTTCTAAAAATAAAGCCATTGCTTATTTAACTCGCTTATACAAAACTACTGAGAAAAAAGGTAAGCGTAAAAAGGCTAACAAAGTTTTCAACACGCAACTAAGAAGTGCTTTATCAGAAAGTCAAGAGGAGATTGATTGGTCAAAAGTTAAGCTAAATTCTGAGCAACACAGGGCAATTGAATTAATCGAAAAAGGTGAAAATGTCTTTTTAACTGGTTCAGCTGGTACAGGTAAGAGCTTCTTACTTAAGTACATTATCCATAAATTTAACGATGATTATACAAGAGTTTGCGCACCAACGGGACGAGCCGCTGTTAATGTAGGTGGTACAACTATTCATCGTTTGTTACATTTAAAGCTGAGTACAGATACAATTAATGACCATCCTACTACAATGCCAAAATCTCTTAGGGACACTCATAGAGTAATCTTAGATGAAATTTCTATGGTGAGAGCAGATGTATTTAAGTGGCTTAGTGAATGCCTTAGATTAGCAGAAAGAGAAAATAATACACCTATCCAACTTATTGTTGTAGGTGACTTTTATCAATTGCCCCCAATTGTAAGTACAGATTATGAGCGACAGTACTTTGCTGACGGAAAAGAATATGCATTTAATTCTGATGAATGGGCTAGTTGGCACTTTAAGCCCGTAATTTTCCGTAACATTGTACGTCAAGATAACCCAGATTTTATTAACGCTTTAAACAAGATTCGTGTAGGAGATGCCAGCGGTATTGAGTTTTTTAATAAAAACGCTGCTACAAACGAAATAGATCAAGCTATTACGTTAACTAGTAGAAATGCAACGGCGGAGAAAATTAATCGAGAAAAATTGAGTCAAATCAAAGAGCCAGTACATACTTTCATTAGTAAATCGGAAGGAAAAATCAGTAATTCTGAAAAGCCGGTCCCTGATAAAATCGAGCTTAAGATCGGTACTCAGGTTGTCGCTACCGCAAATGGTGAAAATTATAATAATGGCGACATTGGTATTGTTACGGGATTTGGTGACAACGGCTCTGTGGCAGTTAAGTTTGCACCAAATAGACCAGCTATTCACATTAAGCCAAAGGAATGGAAAGTTTATGATTATTTAGCTAGTGACAAAGGTGCTTATCTTAAAACCATGATAGGATCTTATGTCCAAATTCCGCTCAAATTAGGCTATGCGATTACAATTCACAAGTCTCAGGGACAGACTTATTCACGAGTTAATGTGCAACCTGCAGGATGGAGTAATGGCTTATTGTACGTATCTCTTTCTAGGTGTAGAAAGGTTGACTCTATGTACCTGTCATCATATTTATCAAGGAATATGGTTAAGACCAGTCCGTACGTTAATGATTTTTATTCAAGTCTAGAAAAATTGAATTAGCTAGAAGGTCAGAATTAAATATTTCTGCCTTTTTTATTTTTATCATCAGTGAGTGGCGTAAGAATTTAATACGTTTTTGTTGATATTTGTATATTGGATTGAATATAGTAGAGTTTTTTTAACAACAACTTTTAATATAGTTAATCAATTAAGATCAGAGTAATTAGCGAATTTTTTAATAGCTATATAGTTTTTTCTTGCCTTACAAGCGCTTTTTGGCTTTATTAGTAAGTTTATACTAGTATTTAATTTAAGCTCTTAGAACGTAAATATGGCGCATCTGTAAGAGCTAATAGTTATGTATCTGATTTATTTGCAAATAAAATATGTGATGGAAGTGCTTTTGACTGAACTATTATTTAGTAATTGCAATGAGTATAAAAATTGCTATATCTAAAATATTAATGGTCGTACACAAAGGATTTTAAGTTGAGTCAAAAATTAAAATAAGAAAAGATGTAATTACCGAATCAGAAATGAGGAATTGTGTACTTTATTTTTAGAGTATTTACTTGTTTAGATTCCTATTAAGGAATTGGTTAATCCTTTATATACCCTTTATATATCCTTTAATACCTTTTTCCTTTCTCCTTTAGGGAAGCGTAATCCTTTGGGAGAGTAAGGTTTGAAAAAGTCATTCTACACAGAATTTAGGCGATTCTACACAGAATTTAGGGTTATTCTACACAGAATTTAGGTAATTCTACACAAAATTTAGGCTAGTTCTCCCATGAAACTTGATTTGCTCTACACAGAATTTAGGGTTATTCTACACAGAATTTAGGGTTTTAACGAGCAAAATAAGGCGTTTATATTAGAGTTATCCACAGGTTATTTGCTATTTTCTTTTTTATTTAAAACCAAACTACACATTTTTTATAAAAATGATGATGCAAAAAAGCTAAACTACACAGAATTTATAATTTCTTGCCTAAAATCCCTTTTGTTAGAGAACGAATTACGAAAATACCCTAATTTCTGTGTAGTTTAAACTTCTTTACTTTTCTTTTTATAAAAATTGTGTAGTTTAACATAGTTATTAAAAAGTGAGAGTGCTTTAAATTGGAAGCAATTAAATATTTTTTGCTCAAACTACACAGGTAATAAAAAATAGTGTATTATGAATGATAAAAGTATAAAAAATGGGTAGGTTCAAATGGACGAAAAGAAAAAAGAGCAAGAAAAAATAAGAGAATTACTTAATTTTCCTGACAGAAAGAAAAATTTAGTTAAATATAACAATGATCTAAACGACAATAAGCAATACTATGGCGTTAGTAGCTTATCTAAGTATGAGATGGATATCTTTTTCTTTCTAATTGCGCAACTCCAAGGGCAAGATGGAGCAGTTGTTGATATAAAGATAAAAGATCTAAAACGATATCTTCATATGCCTACGACAATGTCTTATCGAACTTTTCAAAAAATAGTGATTCAAACTTTTGATCACTTAGAAAATATCAAAACTGGATTTTTAAAAACCGATGAGGAAAATCGTGAATATCTTCAATTAAAACCGATTTTCGATTACACAAATATATATACCGACTCTCTAGACGTTGAAGTAAAGGTAAACAAGGAGTATAGATATCTTTTTAATGGTTTAATTCGTTCTACAGATCCATCAATGCAAATTAGATATACACGCTTTGATTTACAGCAAATGATAAAGATTAAGCGGCAGAACTCGAAAAATTTGTATCGCTTATTGATGCAGAACATGTATCGTGGTGAGCGTGAGTTTACTGAGAACGAGATATATGAGCAATTAGGTTTATTTACCGTTCGAAAAGGTAAAAAAGCAAAGAAATACGAAAATGGCAAGCTGTATAATCGTGTTCTTAAACCTGCGTTAGTTGATTTAAGCCCATTCTTTAGAAATCTGCGATTAAAAAAACAATATGGTCCTAATCATACAATTGAAAAGTACCACTTTTACTGGGTAAAAGAGCCTGCACGTGTTTCTCGCTTAATTTATAATCCTGAAGATGCTGATATAAGAGCTGTTGTTAATATTAAAACTAATGATCATTTAACTCTTAAAGAAAAAAACGAAGCAATTGATCGATATTTTGGTCAAAAAATTGGGACTTCGCATTTAGAGAAGCAGGAAGGAAATAAGAAGTATCTCAAGTCATTTTTCGAAGATACTCCATTTAATCAAAGTGGTCTAGATATTGAGCAGAAGAAACTAACAGACGTAGAGCTAAAAAATATGATCAGTACTTACAGATATCTAGAAAGTTTAAATTTGCTCAAGGATCGTGATAAGACTTTTTTAAAACTTTTGAATACTGAGCAGCATAGGCGAGAGGGAAAATTAGAGGAAGAAAATATAGACAAAGGCACATTTCTACAAAGCTTTTTAAATGAACCTAAACCACTCGAATCAATGACAGATGTAGAATTAAATCATTATCAAGATATGTTGTTGGCTAAAATTGCAGATCCAGAACATAATATTACTAACTCTGAAAGAACAGATTTAAGTAATATTAGAAAGATATTATTAGGATTGAATGATCTCAAGAAGAATATGCCTAGTTCTGATAAGTAGCGCTACGTATTGAATTGTATAAGCTGGTGTCAGTAGCTTAAGTGCACGCGTATTTGCATGTGCAAGTCTAAATACACATACCTGCTGATAAAACCAAGATTAAATCTCTGAATGTGAAAAGGCAATAAAACATAATATGGTGCAGGTAAAAAGAAAAATTTTTATATATTGCATGCAAATGGAATGCACAAAAACGTTACTCTAGACTTGAAAATGAGTAACGTTTTTGTGTATCTAAATTCTAAAGTAAAAACTCAAGGGATTAATTAAGATTAGCAATAATATCAATGACGATGATTATATCTAGTTGCTTGTTAAATAGCATCTTTAAGACAGATTTCAAAAGGTAAGAGATATCTGTATACACTTCACTTTTCAGTGATAGGTATTGATTGTTTGACAGAAAAAGGGTAATTAAAATTGCTGGAGTATTACATATTTTAGGCTAATATTTGCGCATGCACATGTAAAAGCATTTGCATGTGCAAATAAACGCTAAAATGCACATACTGAATTAATAATAGCCAGAGATAAGCCTTTATCAAGTTAAATTTTTAGTCAGACTAATTAACCCAACTATGACTATTTCTTTGATTTATTGAATTTTTAAATCTTAAGTTTAGACGTCGACATTATATTTTTATGGTGTTGGTTAAGTGTAATAATAGTACTTGGTGATAAATCATTTTGATGATTTAGTGAAGACTTAATCAATAGTTGGCAATGCTAGCAAGTATGCGAGAAACTGTGATGTTTTATCTTGAAAAAAGAAAATAAGTTAGAAAGGAGAAAATATGTCTAATAAATCTATATATCAAGATATGGCGGATGAAACTATCCGGATAATTACTGAAAAGGTACATATTGAGCCTGAGCAAGCAAGAAAACTTTTCTTAAAGTCTCAGACTTACAGGATTTTAATGCAAGGCGGAGAGTATGTTGATCATTTAATGCCATTTGACTTTTGGGATCAATGGAAAAATGAACGCTTAACTGGTAATCCAGTTTTTACAGTGGATATTAAAAATGGTGTTTTAAAAGAAGAAGATTTAGATTAAGCAAATAAAGCCTAAAATTATTGGCACGAGCTAGGATACATAAAAATAAATTACTACGGTAATTAGTGAAAGGAGGATTAGATGAATTACGTTATAAGATAACATTCTAAAGGTGATAAAGACTCCTACTTAACCAATACTGCTTTATTAAGTAAGAAAATTGGTAGTAAGGATATTTTGAATTTTAGTTCGGCAATATCAGCTCAGAATTACTTCAATCATTCTTTAAGTACAAAGCAAAAGGAAACCATTCTAAATAATCATGCAAAAGAATGTTTTCAAATTGTAAAAATTAATGATATTATTGTCTGCTATTGCATCCCACAATATCATCGGTTAATCGAACCTTATAACAATGAATAATTATCTAAAGGACAAAGGTGAACTTATATACAAATACTGTAAAACAAAGTATTACAAAATCAGTAGCTTTTCAGAATACTGTGTTTTCTGAGTTTCTCTGATCAAATATTTTATATTTGATATACTTTGACTAAAAATGATGAAGCTATTAATTAAGAATAAAAAACGTTCTATTTTTAACGTAGGGAAAGAAAAATGAAGCAATTAAATACATCCAATAATGATATTAGTAATCGATTCAAATCATTCGAGAATAGCTTATTTAAGGCTATTTACGAAAATGTTAGTTCGTCAAATAGCGAAACATTCACTATATCTCATATAGATGAACTTCCTGGTTATGAAGACAATGAAAACGATAAAATATTTAACCTATTAAGAGATTGGGGAAACATTATTGAAGAAATACATTCTAGAGACAATAATGGTAATGAATATATCGATGTTGCACCTTTGTTTAACCGGCTAAGATTTTATACAAAAGATATGGTAATTACTGGCAAAATAAATAAAAAAGTCCTTAATCAGTTGAAATTAAAATCTCGTATTGCTGATAAAAATAATTTTAATGTTCAAATTGAAACTCAAAAGTAAAAATAGATTTTTCTAAAATCATAAAGAAGTTAATGTATCTATGTCATTTTAGCGCTGATATATTAATCTCTTTTTTCGTGCCCAAATTATCCAAAACAGAGCAACTATTTTTCGCCTGAATATTATAGGCATTACCTTAATTTATTTAAATTATATCGATTCGACAATTAACAACACGGAAATACTTAGGTAGATAGAAACATGACGATATTCTTCCTACTTTGTTTTCTTTTAATAGGGGATTATCAATTTATACTTGTAAAAACTTAAAAATCCCTAATTAGTTAAAATGCAATGAGTAATAAGGAGCTAAAAATTGGAGAAGGTCACAAGTTCCTAGATAATGGTTATATTAATTATCAAAAGAATAATCATGTTTACTCAAAAGAAAATGACGTCAAATACTCTGTTAAATATGAAAGTCGAAAACTTAAGAGTGCTAAGCGCAGAAAAGTATATGAAAAAGCTATTATTAGTGATTTGAAATATGATGCAAAAATGCAGCACAAATATGGTCTTGCTTAGTTAATACAAGAAAACAGCCTCATATGGGCTGTTTTTTATTTCTCAAGGTTTAATTTAGATTGGGATAATCGGTATCTAGTTTCTTGAGAGGTCATGTTTATAGATGAAAAGAGCATCCCTCATTTAAGGGATGTTCTTTCAATTGGTAGTATAGACGCCTTTTAATTACTTGGGCGCACTACCAATACACTAAATCAAATCTATTATAAAACATTAATTAATTACTCTTTAATTTTAATTGAATGCGTGAAGAAGGAATGACAGAGTTAGGTGCGTACATATGGTTCAAAATAGATTCTTCTTCAAGAATAGTAGGTTGTTCCTGGTCTAAATCAATGTAAGGTAACTTTTCAATTAAAGGTAGGTCATAAATACCCTTTGGCCACCGCTCTAAGACGGTTTTGAATAAGCCTAATGGAATTTCATTTAGCTTTAGTTGATCGACAAACTCCTTCTTTTCCATCTTTAAGGCTAATTGATGTAATTCGTCATAACTGCGAGCTTTAGTGTTGGTTGACCACTTCAGCATAGACACATATTCATTTCCATAATCGGGATGCTTCTTTAAAGCAAATTTGTTGATAGCACCTATCTTGAAATAGTTATAAATATCAAGGTCGTACTGGATGGTTAACCAACGTAATTCTTTATGAAGCTGCAGATTATCTTTTAAACCAGTCAATGGTTGGATCAAAACAGGAATAGTCGGTCTCCAAGTAGGGAGCCAATTATACAAATCACGGTACTGATTTAAGGTAATAGCTGTAACTGGTCTTTCTCGATGAGGATAGATAACTACAGGGGGACAGGTATCTTTTACCGTATTAGCACGGTTTACCAGTTCCAATGTCTGAATGACCGTATCAAGACTATGTTCATCTCCAATAATGACAGGCTGATTATATCTTTGACGAGACAGTTTATTCCTATAATGGATTGTGCCTAGTATTGGGGATGCATACATAGTATCTGTATATCGCCACAAGCCCTTAGCAGGGGAGTTCTCATTAAAGCTTGATAATTTATCCAAAGGTTGAGTAGCAAGCTCAGGATCGTGGATAATTACTGAAAACTCTTTAGATAATTCCAAACTCGCATTCCATTGAGAAGAGTTTTTGTTAATTTCGGCAACGTACTTCTTAATCGTCTGATAGTAGTCCATTGAGTAATTACTGCCAAGTAGAAATTGAGTCAAATCAACCTGTGATTCAGATACTCCTGACAAAACAATCTTCAGGTTATTTGCCTGTTTGTACATTTGTGATAAAAAGACTCGCTCACCGTTTTCATCTGGCAGGTATGACTTAAGGAATTTACTCGATAGGGATGCAAGTTTACGTCCAATATTTGTATATTTAGGAACTTTAGGTGAAGAAAGGGAACCATCAGTAATCGAAATCATCAAAAGAATGTCTCTTTGAGGATGTTCCAAAGCATAGCTAATGTAATTAAGAATTTTCTGAATTTGAGTATTATTCGATTCCGTTCGATTGTCTTGTTCGACAAAGATTTCCTGTCTTCGACCGTTTCGACTGAAGCTGACGACTTCATCGGCAACGAAAGTATATTGTTGATATTTATATTGATTTTTGAAACTACTGGTATCGAGCAGGGCAGGTTCGAAAGCCGGATTACTTATCAGATTGATATTTCTTAATAAGTTATCTGGATTAACGGTTGGGTATCGAAAAGCATCGACTGGCTTTTTCGAAGCAGCAGACGCAGATATAAGCTTCAGGTTCATCAAAGTAGAATTAGCAGAGTAATTTGGATTCTTTTTGAAGTCCTGGGTATTGGTTATCTGAATAGGGCTTGAAACTCCTGAAAGGCGGTAAATAAAGCCTTTTTTATTTTGTGACCCCAAATTGTCCCCACTTGGGTACATTCTGATCCCATTTGCTTTATTTACATTATTTTTAGTACCCAAACTGTCCCCACTTGGGGACTCACTGACCCCATTCGTATTATTTGCGCTATTTTGTGACCCCAAATTGTCCCCACCTGGGGACATTCTGGTCCCATTTGCCTTATTTACACTATTTTTGGTACCCAAACTGTCCCCACTTGGGGACTCACTGACCCCATTCGTATTATTTGCACTATTTTGTGACCCCAAACTGTCCCCACCTGGGGACACCGTATTGTCTTTTGCGTCTACACCGGATAACAGCTTATCTAATTCAGCTTGACTGTCATTAATAAACCGATTGTCCTCTTTAGTTTTATCTGCCTTAGATGCTGATTTAGAGCCTTTTTCGCCTAAATGTGCATCCCTGCCGGAAGGCTTATCTTCAGATCCATTTGATAATTCAGATAATTCAGAAAAGTCATTCAGAAAACCATTCAATCTGCCTTGCTTCTTACTGTCTCTAGGCTTGCCACTTTCATCAATTATTGATCCTGATACTTTAAAATCAGATTCCTTATCCAAATAACTCGACTCAATCGCTTCGCCCTCGGCTTCCTTAGCCTTATCATTAACGGCATTCTTATACTTAGACGAAGAACTGGTCTTATTATCATTAATAGATAGATAGTCCTTATTACCTATAAATAGTAAGGAATAGTTATTACCGAGTATAGATAGATCATTACTATCAATCCCTCCCTCCATCAAGTAAAGACATATACGTACTAGTAGTAATAAGGGATAGCTGTTTATCTATAGGGGCAGTAGATATAGAGCGTATAAAACTATAGTGTTTTCTAAGACTATAGGTAGGAATAGAAGAAGACAATGCAGGTTTGCTATTTCTGAGTGCAACTTCTAGGTTCCAAATCTGGTTCTTCTGGATAAACGTATCAGGCAGTCTAAAGCCTTCTGGATCAAGTAATATCCGGTTCTTCTGGGTGGTATTATCTGAATCCATAAATTCAACTGACATTTCTGGATTCATTAAAAGCTTATAATCAGTAGTAGAAGCTAAATAAGCGGAGTAAGGAACGTAGATAGATGCCTTAAACATAGCAGAGTAAAGGCTTTGCACTACTACTTCAATAGCTTGCTCATTGTGGCTGTTAACTGCTACTAATGGATCATCACCTAAGACAAAACCATTCTCATTTAGAAAAGAACGGCAAATCTTAGTAGGGATGTATACATTCCGTATAACTGAAGTACTAGTAATAATACGTGGTTTCTTCCGTTTTTTGAAGCAAGCCGGAATATTGAGTCCATTTTAGTAAAATAGGATGGAAAAACCTGGTTGGATAATGTTGAACTACAGAGTAGAGCATATCCAACTGGCTATCATTAACAAAGCCAAATCTACAAATGAGTTGTAACAGGGTCATATCTTTTTCAGTTAGAGACAAAGAACCTTTAAAGCGTTTGGGATTAAATAAATACATGAAATACCTCCAATATATGAGTTGAAATATATATAAGAGTAGCACTTAGATTTTAGAACTCATGAAAAGCTCAAAAGCCTTAGAAATGCAACGGAAGTCGAGTATTAAATCCTGACAAATTTGGCCTGTACAGCACTTTGAATTTGGAACTTATTTTTGGAACTTGAAAAAGGAGAAAAATGGACGATTTAGATCAAAAAAGACATGGAATTTTATCGAAACTGTCAAATAGTTTGTGTAAATAGATCTTTCTCGTAAATTGATTTTTTAATTTTTTCTTAGTCAAAGTAGGATTCCAATGTATCCTGCACTTGGCCGAAGCCTTTATGGATTCGGTTGAAGTAGCGATCATTATAGCTTATTGCCTGAATGCCAATGAAAGTATCAAGCGACTGCTCGCTTGGAAACTCTGCTTTGGGCTTTGCCTTGCGTTTAACGACATTGTTAAAGGATTCAATCATGTTGGTGGAATAGATTGAGGGTCTGATCTGTTTGGGATAGTTGTAAAAGACCAATAGATCAGGCTCAATGTCTTTTAGATTCCTAATGACATGATTGTATGCCTTGTTCCATTTGTCATAGAATGCATGAAGAGTTTGTACAGCGGCTGTCTTGTTAGGCTGCCTATGAATCTGCTTGAAATCGTTCATGATTGTCTCACGATCGTCAACACGCACTTTATTGCAAATATTGCGCATGACATGAACCAGGCAGCGCTGAAAATGTGCTTTGGGATAAGTCTTTGCCAGAGCTGTTTTCATGCCGACAACACCGTCAGACAAGAAAAGCTCGACTTGCTTTAAACCCCGCGATCTCATGTTTTGAAGCATTTCAGTCCAAACTTCGACGTTTTCGCTGGGTGCTATGCAGTAGTCGATTACTTCTTTATGGCCATTGGGCCTGATGCCGATGGCAATATAGACGGCTTCACGCTCAAACGTTTCTCGGCACAGCGGAAGATACGTTGCGTCAAGATAAACGCAAAAGAACCTGTCGCTAAGTTTGCGTTTGTGATAGGCTTCAACCTTTGGAATCATTTGCTTGGAAATATTTGATACCTGAGCCGGATTGTAATGGCTGCCGTACATCTTTTCAATCAGATCGGCTATTTCTCTGGTAGTGACGCCTTTGGCATAAAGCTTGATAATCATGCTTTCCAGGACGTCCGAGTGCTGCTTGTAGTCAGGCAGAGTGTGCTGATGAAATTCGCCGTTTCTGTCTCTGGGAACCTGAATTTCGATCTGGCCAAACTGCGTATCAACCTTGCGATAATAGATGCCGTTTCTAGAATTGCCAGAGTTCCATCCGCTTTTTGCATAAGGATCATAGCCTAAAAAGGCAGTCAATTCAGCTTCTAACAAGTTATTAACAGCCTGTTGTAGCTCTTTGCGCAATAAATCATTTATTTTGTCTGGATTGAATAGAGCTTGAGCAAAATCTTTGGTAAAATCATTCATGAAGGAGTTCTTCTTTCTGTATGTGTTTTTTTGTTCAAACCAATCATACGAGAAAGGAACTCCTTTTTCTAATGTTTAAAGAAATAAATTTAAGGAATCATTCATCCTTACACAAACTATTTTACAGTCTCAAAATGGCCGTTTTGTCTGTAAAAGTACTACAAAAGTTATATTTTGTTTAGTTGATAATAATAGTCTTATAGACTTAAAGTTTCTGTTAGAAATCATTCTTACTGTGGATGCTAATTGATAGAAAATACTGGAATTTATAAAATGGTATGTAGAAAGTAAAGTTAAAAATATAATATTAAAGACCTAAAAAATAAAGGAATAAAAATGAGCACAAAGATAATAGATAAAATTAAAGAAATTGATAGTGATGAGCAACCAATAGATATTACCTCTGAAGCTAATTTGATTTGGAATATTGCTAATAAGTTACGTGGTGTTTATATGCCAGATGATTATGGTAAAGTCGTTATTCCAATGACTATAATTAGACGGTTTGAGTGTGCACTAGAATCAACTAAAGACAAAGTCATTAGTACAGTAGAACAAATCCCCGACTATCCTGATCTTGCTTTGTTCAAAATTACGGGGTATCAATTCTACAATAAGAGTAAATTTAATTTAAAAGAATTATGTAATGATCCAGATAATATTGCTGCTAACTTTAAATCATATATTTCTGGTTTTTCTTCCGATGTGCAAGATATTTTGAAGAAACTTGATATGGAAGATCAAATTAAAAAGATGGATGACGGAGACTGTCTTTATTCTGTAGTTAAGGCTTTCTCGGAAGTAGATCTAAGCGTAGAGCACTTCGATAGTATCAGGATGGGATATATCTTTGAAAATTTGATTGGAAGATTCTATCAAAATGTTGATGCCGGACAATTTTACACCGGTCGAGATATCATTAAGCTATGCGTTTCATTGCTTTTATCAGAAGAATCTGCTGATATTCTTGATGAAAATAAAGTTGTAACTATTGTCGATCAAGCTTGCGGAACCGGCGGTATGTTAAGTACGGCTTATTCATATCTAAAAGCTATAAATCCTAGTGCAGATGTTCACCTCTTTGGACAAGAAATGATGGGTAGATCTTATGCTGTAGGATTAGCTGAAATGTTAATTAAGGATCAAAATATTGATAACTTTAAACAAGCAGATACTCTTAAAGAGGATTGTTTTCCTAGTCAAAAAATGCGTTTTGCACTAGAAAACCCTCCTTTTGGAACTCCATGGGGTGGTAAAGATGCTAAATCAGGTCAAGAAGATGCAGTAAAGGAAGAGTATTTAAAAGGAAAAGACAGTAGATGGCCTGCCGGATTACCCGCTAGTGGGGATGCACAGTTATTATTTTTACAATCGGCTTTAGATAAATTAGATGAGAATGGCCGTGCAGCAATCATTGAAAATGGTTCACCATTATTTACTGGAAATACGTCTTCTGGTGAATCTCAAATCAGAAGATGGCTTCTTGAAAATGATTATCTTGAAGCTATTGTCGCTATGCCTACTGATATGTTTTACAACACGGGTATTGCTACGTACATTTGGATTCTATCTAAAAACAAATCAATAGATCGTAAAGGAAAAGTTCAATTAATTGATGCAAGTAATATCTATACTGACTTAAGAAAGCCATTAGGCAATAAACGTAGAAGATTTGCACCTCAAGATCGTGAAAAAATTGTACAACTTTACGCTGATTTTGCTGAAAATGATCTATCTCAAATTCATGATGATACTGACTTCATTTACCGTGAATATACAGTAATGCAGCCACTTCAAAGAAGCTATGGCATTACTAAAGACAGAATTAAAAATATGCTTCAAAATCAGACAATTAAGAACTTGTACGATGAAGCAAAAGTTCAAGAATTAGAAACTTCTGATAAACTAACTGCTAAAGACCAAAAGAAGCTAGATAAGTTTAAGAAGAATAAGCCAATGTATAACAAAATGTTGGAAATTTTGAATGATAATATTTCTGATAAGTTGTACAAGTCACCGGAAGAATTTAAGCCAGTAATCGTTGAATTATTAGGAGACACAGTTGAAAAAAGACTGATTCCTAAAATTATGGATGGTTTATCTAAGATGGATAAAAATGCTGAAATTCAAAAAGACAAGAAAGGTAGTATTAAATACGATAAAGATACTTCTGATACTGAAATTGTAAATATTAAAACTAATATCGACGATTATATGAAAAAAGAGGTATTACCATTTGTACCTGACGCTAAGGCGTTCTTTGAGGAAGATGCAAGCAAAAGAAAACCTATAATTAAGACTGGAGCTGAAATTCCATTTACTAGATATTTCTATAAATATCAAAAGCCTGAATCTACTAATAAATTGAAGGGCGAAATTACCGAATTAGAAAAATCTATTTCAGTAGAGATGCATGAATTGTTTGAATAGGTGATGTTGATGGTAAAAATGAAAGATAGCAAAATTGAATGGATTGGTCAAATTCCCGAAAATTGGAAAATAATTCCCATCTATACTTGTACTTCAGAAATTACTCAGAAAAATTCTGATTTAAAAGAAAAAAGAGCTTTGAAATTTACATATGGAAATATAGTAGATAAAACTAATTTTAATATTGATGAAGATCCATCCTTAACTCAAACTGCTTCTAATTATCTTGTTGTTAAACCAAATGACATTGTAATTAATGGGCTAAATCTAAATTATGACTTTATTACGCAAAGAGTAGGCATTGTCAAAAAAAATGGCATAATTACATCTGCTTACATAGGAATAAGACCTAACCAAGATGATGTTATACCCAAATATTTACTATATCTTTTTAAAACCTATGATGCAGAAAAAGCTTTTCATAATATGGGTGGTGGCGTAAGAAAAATTTTGAATTATTCAGAATTAAAAAAAGAAAAAATGGTTTTACCATCTCTATTACAACAACAAGCTATCATTTCTTTTCTTGATAAGAAATGTACAGAAATAGATAATATATCTACTCAAATTCAGAAGGAAATAGATACTTTGCAGAAGTACCGTAAGAGCGTCATCACTAAGACAGTTACTAAGGGACTAGATGATACTGTTCCTATGAAAGAAAGTGGAATTGAATGGATTGGCAAGATTCCAGAAACTTGGAAATTAGAGAAAATAAAATTTTTAACTTCTAAGATACAAAAGGGTTTATCTCCTCAATATCAAGACAAAGGTAAAACCAATATTATTACTCAAGCTACTTTTAGTAAGGGATATTGGGATGAGAGCAGTCTAAAAAAAGCGATAACATCACATAGAGATGAAAAATTAAATTTAGTAAAAAAACATGATATTTTACTAGCTACAACAGGAGGCGGAGTACTTGGAAAGACATATTTTATAAAAAAAGACATAAATTATGTTGCTTCTGCTGATGTTGTATTTATCAGAGGAAATGATAAAAGAATAATAAATAAATTGATATATTATTGCTTGTTTATTAACTATAATTTGTTAAACGGAATAATGGCACAAGGTTCAACCAATCAACTTCATTTAAATGTAAACAATTTAAAGAATTTCAAATTACCTGTTGGTTCAATAGATGTACAACAAAGAATCGTTAATTATTTAGACAATAAAACATCTCAAATAGATAAAATAATCTCACAAAAGCAAAAGCAATTATCACTTTTATCAGATTACAAAAATTCTCTAATTTTCGAATATGTTACTGGTAAAAAACAAATATCATCAAATGGAGGTGAAAAGTAATGCGCGGCACCATTAATGAGCGTTATGAATATCAACAAGATATTATTAATTATTTAACAAACCATGATGGATATATTGAGAGAAAAGATACTAATTTCGATATTCTTCATGCAATGGACCCACAAATCTTAATGCGCTTTCTTAATAAAACACAGCCTGATGAAATGGCTGCATTAAAAAAGATGTATAAAGATGAGCTTCAAGAAACCATTGTTAATTCAATTAATAGTTTTGCGATAAGTAAAAATGGCAGCATTCTTTATCTTCTAAAACATGGTATTGAAATTGCAAATCATAAATTAACGCTGTTGTATGAAAAGCCTGCTACAAATTTCAATCCTGAATTAACAAAGAAATATGAGTCCAATATTTTTTCAGTTATGCAAGAAGTGCATTATATTCATAAGGAAAATGATAATGATCAAAATAAACAAAGAGTAGATCTAGTTCTTTTTGTTAATGGAATTGCGATTATAAGTATTGAACTCAAGAGTAACAGTCAAGGGCAAAATTATGAAGATGCTATTAAGCAGTATCGTAAGGATAGAGATCCTAAAGCTAGACTGTTTTTGTTTAAAGCTGGTTGTCTGGTTAACTTCGCCATGGACTGTGAAGAAGTTTATATGACAACGAAGCTAGATAAAGAAGCTACATTCTTTATGCCATTTAATAAAGGAAAAGGTAAAGGAGTATTTTCTGGAGCTGGTAATCCGATCCTAAAGGATGATTATGATGTGTCCTACATGTGGAAGGATATTTTTACAAAAGATACTTTAATTGAACTTATTACTAAGTTTATCTTTATTGAAAAAAAAGAAAGCAAAGATGAAGTAACAGGTAAAAAGAAAGTATCTGAGAGAATAATTTTCCCTAGATACCATCAATTAGACGCATTAAGAAAGATAATTGCTGATCTGAAAATTAACCATACAGATCAAAATTACTTGATCGAACACTCAGCTGGATCAGGGAAAACGAATACTATCGCATGGCTTGCACATAGGCTTGCATCCCTTCATGATAATGATGATCATCAAATTTTCGACAATATCATTATTATGACTGATCGTGTTGTAGTAGATAGACAACTCCAAAAAGCAATCATGGGATTGGAACATAGAAGTGGTTTAATTCAAGTAATGAATGATAAGTGTACCTCTGCAGATTTAAAGTACGCTCTTGAAAGTAATACCAAAATCATTGTTACCACTATTCAAAAGTTTCCTTACGTTGTCGATCTTATTAAGGATTCCAACGATAAAAATGTAGATCTAAAGAATAAGAAGTTTGCTGTAATTATTGATGAGGCTCACTCATCTACCGCAGGTAAGGACATGATAGCTGTCACTCAAACCCTATCTACAGAAAAGGAAGATGATGATATAGATCTTCAAGACGCTTTAGTTAAGGAAATTCAAGGATCGGGTAAGCAAAAGAATGTAAGCATGTTTGCTTTTACTGCTACTCCAAAAAGTACAACCCTTCATTTATTTGGTAGGCAAGACAAGAATGGAAATTGGGCACCTTTCCATTTGTATAGCATGAAACAAGCTATTGAAGAAGGATATATTCTTGACGTTTTAGCAAATTATACTACGTATAAAACCTACTATAAGATTAATAAAGAAATCCAAAATGATCCTGAACTACAAACCAGCGATGCAAAAAGACAAATCGCTAAAATTGTAGATTTAGATGATACCAACATTGATCAAAAAGTTAATATTATTTTAGATCACTTTAGAAATCACGTAATGCCTGAGCTAGGTGGAAATGCAAAAGCCATGGTTATAACTGCATCTCGTGAAGCTGCTGTAAAATACAAGTTTGCTTTTGAAAAAGTAATTAAGAAAAATAATTACACAGATATTAAAACATTGGTTGCTTTCTCCGGGAAAGTAAAATTAAACGATGATGAGTATACTGAAGCTTCAATTAATGGCTTCTCTGAAGATAAAACAGCTAAAGAATTCAACAAGCCGGAATATAAGCTTCTTTTGGTAGCAAATAAATATCAAACCGGTTTTGATCAACCTAAGCTTTGTGCAATGTATATTTTGAAGCCGTTACATGGTGTTAATACTGTTCAAACTCTTTCTCGCTTGAACAGAATTTGCCCACCGTACGAAAAAATTCCATTCGTACTTGATTTCGTAAACGATTATAAGAGTGTAGAGAAGGATTTTGAACCTTACTACACAACGACTTTATTGTCTAATAGTGTGACCCCACAATCGGTTGCTAACTTAGCTATGAAGATCGATGGATACTATCTCCTTGTCCCAAGGGATGTTGATGATGCAAATCAAATTTTGCATCAAAAGAAAATTACTAGTAGGGATAAGCAAACATTGAGTTTCTTCTTCAATAGAGTTACTGAAGAAATAAGCAAACGTGATAAAGAAGAACAAAAAGAAATATATCAAACCTTAAAGTCCTTTAAACGTTGCTATGAGTTTCTTCTTCAAGTATCAGATTTGGAAGATATAGAACTTCAGAAGAAGTATGATTTCATTATATACTTGTTAAAATATATGAATATCAACAAGCCTGGTGAAGGATACGATCTAACAAATAAGGTTAAAGCCTATAACTTTAATCAGAAAAAGACAGGAGAATTTAAAGATAACAAACACAATTCCAATCCAGTTGTTAAATTGCCTGTTGCTGATTCAGTTAACCTAAGTGAAGAAAAGAAAAAGAAACTTTCCGAGATAATCAGAGAAATCAATGAAAAAACTGGCAGTGACTTTGATGAAGATGTTGCTGTGAAGTCAATGTTACAAATAAAAGACTTGATGATGAAATCTAATCATTTAAAATCTAGTGCTGCAAATAATAAAGAAAAAGACTTTGAGCTTACGTACTTTGATAATATTGATAATATCTTGGTCGATGGCTTAGATCAAAATCAGAAGTTCTTTACTTTTTTACTTAAAAATAAAGAGTTTAAGAAAGAAATTTTAGGAACCTTTGCGGAAGAAATTTATAATGCACTACGAAGTGAAACTGAACCAGCAGAATAATCAAATATTTAGAAGTTAAATTGAAAGCAGTTGTCATAACTGCTCTTTTTTTAGTTTTAAGCATAAGATAATAAGTGTCTGGGAAAAAAGTCCATTTTTAGCTAATTTTAGACTTTTACTCAAAAGAAAAATCCTATTAAATCAAGGTTTATTAATACCAAGATTTAGTAGGATTTCTTAATTTCTGAGTTTTTTCCCAGACACTTAAAATATGTAAATGTAGGAACTTAAGGATTTACTGATACATTGTTTTCAACCACGATAATGACAAATCAAACCAAGAATTTAATCTAGGATAAAAACCATATTTTTGTTCATATTTTTCTTTTAGTTCAGGTAAAGCTAAAGAATAACCATGTCCGCCTTTATTATATAGATGTGCTTCAAAAGGCACTTGATTATTTTTGAGTGCTTCAATATATTCAAGTGAATTCGAAACGGATAAAATAGGATCATCAACTGATTGAAAGATATAAGTTGAAGGAGTATTAGAATCAACACTTAAGCTAGTATTTTGAAAGACTTTATCATCGGCAATTTGATTATAATCTAGTAATTTTACGTTGGTTTGGTCTAAATCAATTAGAGGGTAACCTAAGATCATAGCTGAGAATTTCACTTCATCAGAGGAGTATGCATATTTCTTTTTAAATTTGACATTGTTTGTGAGTGCGTTAATTGAGGTAACTACATGTGCACCGGCAGAAAAACCAATCAATACTATCTTTTTTGTATCAATTCGTAATTCCTCAGCATGATCCCTAAAATACTTAATTGCAGTTAAGCCAGATAGGGCAGCATCTGGATATATTTTTCCACCGTCAGACGCCACATTATATCTTACAACAGCACTATCAAAACCACGGTTGCCATAAGCAAAGCAAATAGGCTCACTTTCTCTGCCTGCTAGTTTAACAAAGCCACCGCCTGGAAAGACTAGTATTAAAGGTCTCTTTTTTATCAATAGACTGTCATTATTCATCAGTCCATAGTAATCAATTTCGAATTTTCTTCCGTTAAAATTTGATAATTCTATCTTTTTAAAAGTCATGTTAATAATCTCCTGTCTTTTTACAAAAAATAGAACTGGTTCCAAAATGAGATAAAATAAAAATTTGTTTTTAAAACAAATTTTCTATCCTTCAGTACTATGACGTTTCATTAATTTCAAATGGTAATTATTATCGTTTGAAATTTTTTTATGTTCTACTAGCTTGGTGATTTTATTTGCTACATTAACACCCACTTGCTGATAGTCTAAGTCGATACTAGTAATTGATAATGCAAAATCATCAGTATAATCATAATTACCAAATCCAGCAAATTGTATATCTTGTGGGACCTTCCATTTATAATCGCGAATTATTTTTAATAAACCTAATGCTAATTGATCTGATGCACAAACAACGGTTTTATTGTTTGCTGCCAGTAATTCTGCACGTTTTTTATAAACACTACTTGGAAAATAATCACATTCTATGACATTAACTTTGTCTTTATTGCCGATTCCTGCTAAAAAACCATCTAGACGTTCTTTACCAGCGGCTAAATCATATAGTGGCATAGACAAATAAGTAATTTTATCCTGAGTTTTAGTTTTAATATATTTTCCCATAATCTTTTTTCATAGCCTGGAAATTAGTTTTTTCCCAGACACTTTTTTTGTCAAAAAAGCAAAAAACAACACCTACATTATTTTTGGAAGATAAAATAAATTTGAAAATAATTTTGTATTATCAAAAACGACTTAACCACAATATATTGATTATAAATAGCAAAAAAATCCACATGTTGTATTACTGAGCAGACTATGCTATAGTGTGCTCACACATATATTAGATAAAACAATAAATAATGATAGGAGCAAAAAATATGGGTTATTATGATCATTCACAGTCACCAGTTGAATTTGCTTACAATAACAACGGCAAAAATATGCGAGCTATTAACTGGAATGACATTAAAGATGATAAGGATCTTGAGGTTTGGAACAGAGTTACTCAAAACTTTTGGTTACCTGAAAAAATCCCAGTTTCGAATGATATAAGTTCTTGGAATCAATTATCTGATGACTGGCAACAGCTTATAACTCGCACTTTCACTGGATTGACTTTATTAGATACAACTCAATCAAGTGTGGGTGATGTAGCCCAAATTAAAAATTCACAAACTGATATAGAGCAAGCTATCTATGCAAATTTTGCTTTTATGGTTGCTGTCCATGCAAGATCATATGGAACTATTTTTTCTACTTTATGTACTAGTGAACAAATTGAAGAAGCGCATGAATGGGTAGTTAATAATGATGCTTTACAAGCAAGAGCTAAAGCGGTAATTCCGTATTATACAGGCAATGATCCGCTTAAATCAAAGGTTGCCGCAGCAATTATGCCAGGGTTCCTGCTTTATGGTGGTTTTTATTTACCATTTTATTTAGCTGCAAGAGGTAAATTGCCTAATACTGCTGATATTATTAGATTGATCTTAAGAGATAAGGTTATTCACAATTATTATAGTGGTTACAAATATCAATTGGCCGTAAAGAAATTAGCTCCAGCTAAACAAGCAGAAATGAAAAAATTCGTTTTTGATTTCTTAGATAAACTAATTGATTTGGAAAAGAAATATTTGCACGAGCTTTATGATGATTTTGATTTGGTTGATGATGCAATTCATTTCAGTTTGTATAATGCAGGTAAATTTTTACAAAATTTAGGCTATGATTCTCCTTTTACCGCAGAAGAAACTTATGTTTCTCCAGAAGTATTCGCTCAATTATCAGCTCAAGCTGATGAAAACCATGATTTCTTTTCTGGTAATGGTTCTTCATATGTAATGGGAACAGGAGAGGAGACTACAGATGATGACTGGGATTTCTAAAAAGCCATTAGTTGTCTATTATTCTTCAACTTCAAATAATACAGCACGTTTTGTAGAAAAGTTAGATTGTAATTCTATTAGGATTCCTATTAAACTCAGTAAAGAAATTTCAGTTTCTGAAGAATATATTTTAATTACGCCAACTTATTCTGGTGGCCATGGGACTACAGGTGCTGTGCCTAAGCAAGTTATCCACTTTTTGAACAAATTGGCTAATCGGCAAAAATGTATTGGTGTTATTGCTAGTGGAAATACCAATTTTGGTAATTCTTTTGCCTTGGCAGGGGATGTAATTTCTAAGAAATTACATGTTCCTTATCTATATAAATTTGAGTTACTGGGAACAACTGAAGATGTAAATAATGTTAATAAAATAATTGCTGATGCAGGTGAAGACAATGAATGATAATCTTAATAATGATTCATATATTTCTTTAAATGCACTTGCTAAATTTAAAGATGAAAAAGGAAATTATAATTTTAAAGCTGACAAGGAAGCTACTAAGCAATATCTTGAAAATCATATTGAACCGAGAATGAAAAAGTTTGCTTCTTTAGAAGAAAAATTAGCTTATTTAGTTGATAATGATTACTATGATAAAAAAGTTCTAGATTTATATACAGCTAAATTTATTAAAGAAATTTTCAAATTAGCTTATGCACAAAATTTTAGCTTTTTGAACTTTATGGGTGCAGCTAAGTTCTATAAAGCATATGCCTTAAAAACAAACGATAATAAACAATTTTTAGAACGTTTTGAAGATCGGGCTGTTATGAATGCTTTATTTTTAGCTGATGGCAATGAAGAACTGGCCTTGAATTTAGTTAAAGATATTATTAGTAATCGTTTCCAGCCAGCAACTCCGACTTTCTTGAATGCAGGTAAAAAGAGACGCGGTGAATATATTTCATGTTATTTGCTCAGAGTTGAAGACAATATGGAATCAATTTCACGAGCAATAAGCACAAGTCTGCAATTATCTAAACGTGGTGGTGGTGTTGCTCTATGCTTAACTAATTTGCGTGAATTAGGTGCACCTATTAAAAAAATGAAGAATTTATCTAGTGGGATAATTCCTGTAATGAAATTACTAGAAGATTCATTTTCTTATGCCAATCAATTAGGGCAAAGACAAGGTGCCGGTGCAGTTTATTTAAGTGCCCATCATCCCCAGATTATGCAATTTTTAGATACTAAACGAGAAAACGCTGACGAAAAGGTAAGAATTAAATCTTTATCACTTGGCGTAGTGATTCCAGATATTACTTTTGAACTAGCCAAAGAAAATAAAAAGATGGCTTTGTTTTCACCATATGATATTAAACGTGAATATGGTAAACCAATGTCAGATATTTCAATTACTAAAGAATACCAAAATCTCCTTAATAATCCACGTATTAAAAAGACATTTATCAGTGCTAGAAAATTCTTCCAAACTATTGCTGAAGTTCAATTTGAATCAGGGTATCCTTATATTATGTATGAAGATACTGTAAATCGAAGAAACCCACAAAAGAAATTGGGGCGGATCGTGATGTCTAATTTATGTTCAGAAATTGCTCAGGTTAATACGCCAAGTACCTATAATGAAGACTTAAGTTTTAATAAGACGGGCTACGATGTTTGTTGTAATTTAGGATCACTTAATATTGCAGCAGCAATGAATAGCGCTGACAAGTTAGGTAGTTTGGTTTCTGATAGTGTTCAAGCGCTTAATCGTGTTGCCAGGTCTTCAGATTTAGATTGTGCTCCTTCAATTGAAAAGGGAAATAAAGCTAATCGAGCAATCGGTCTAGGAGCAATGAATTTACATGGCTTTTTAGCAACTAATCATATTTATTATGATTCACCAGAAGCAGTTGAATTTACAGGAATTTTCTTTTATACAATTGCATACCATGCATTTAAAGAATCAAATAAATTAGCTGAAAAATATGGTGCTTTTAAAGGATTCAAAGATTCATCATATGCTAGTGGTGATTATTTCAAAAAATTTATTGATGAGGAAGTCTCACCGAAAACAGACAAGATTAAAGAAATTGTAGCTAAATATAAATTAGTTATTCCAACTAAAGAAGATTGGGAAGAATTGATTACTAAAATTAAAAAGACAGGTATAGCTAATGCTAACTTATTAGCAGTTGCACCTACTGGATCAATTAGTTATTTATCTTCATGTACACCAAGTTTGCAGCCAGTAGTAGCTCCTGTTGAAACACGCAAAGAGGCTGATTTGGGTCGAATTTATGTACCAGCTTATAAGATTAATAAAGATAATTATGAGTATTACGAAAAGGGTGCATATGAAGTAGGACCTAATGCTATTATTGATATTACAGCTGCTGCACAAAAGTATGTTGATCAATCAATTTCGTTAACTTTATTTGTTGAAGATAATGCAACAACAAGAGATTTAAATAAGGCTTATATTTATGCCTTTAAAAAGCGATGCAACTCAATTTATTATGTTAGAGTAAGAGAAAAAGTTTTAGCTGGTAGTGAGAACTTGACTGCAGACGAATGTTTAATTCAAAATGGTGCAGAATGCCAGAAATGTATGATTTAGTTTAATAATAGAAAGTGTCTGGGAAGAAACTCAGAAATTTTAAAATCCCATCAAATCTTGGTACATACAAACCTTGATTTAATGGGATTTTTTTTGAGTTAAAGCCTAAATTTAGTTAAAAATCGACTTTTTTCCCAGACACTTTTTGATATATAAATTGGGTTGATATTTTAATTTGTAAGGGATGCATATCACAAAACTTACAAATTTAAGCACTAGAGAAATAAATGGTGCTTTAGTGTCTAAACCTTTTTCTACGGTTTAGTGTTTTACTCCGATCGGTGTAAAATGGGACTTGGTAAAGGATGACTAAGCAAATTTGATCGCTTTATTGCTTGACTACACAAGGGTGACTAAGTCAAAAAATTATTACAATATGTTGTTACTAAATCATAATTATTCATAACAACTTTCTATGCTACAAATTTCTAACAAATAAATGTCTTTTCTATCAATAATTCAATTTGGTAAATAGAGGAGAGTAAACAAAAAACTCAATGCAGCCTTACTACATACTGCATTGAGTTTTTAATACTTTTCTGATCTTAGATTGATTATTAGTATCCTAAAAATGCTATTTAGTTTCATAAAAAAATCAGCATGATTGCTACCCATAAAAATAGGTGAGAATCATACTGATCTTTTTTAGTTTTTAAGTACCATTAATTGCTCTGTGGCGCAATGGTTGGAAAGTTCAAGCAGTCTTATAGTTTCACTATCATTGCATCCCTTATGAAAATAATCATATGCTAATTTTGCTTCTAAAAGTAGAACTAGTAGAGCATCTTGCATCTGTTCATCAATATCTTTAAAATCGAGTTCTACCTGTGTGGCATAATAATATGCCTCTTTTATAGTTTGATTAAATGTTGCATCCCTGTTAAAGTCATCAACATAGGTAACTGCATCATTCATTTTCATTAGTGATTTAACAGCATTTTGAGTTAAATTGCCAGTAATATTTAATTGGATTTCTTTTTGGTTCATATTCTTTCTCCATTTCAAATTTCTAGTATGAATTTATCAAAATATAATCGACAAATACATATCTTTAGGAAAGACTATGGACAAAAAACGACTTTTGTATGCAAAAAGCAGTACAAAAGTCGTTTTTTGTTTAGTTAATAATCTAAAATTTATAGAAACCATATTGAAAATAATGCTATTTTTATCATTTTCAATATTAAATCAGGCTATTATTAATGCTTCAATACTTTTATAGTCTATATCGTAGACATGTTCACCATCCGATAGTTGGATTTTTAGACACTAAGCTATTGGTTATTTTAAATACTTGCTTAATGATTAGCCTATTCATTTTAAGTAGTTGTATCTCTAATAGATATATATTACTCGCATTATTTTTATTAATTGAATTGCTGATGGGAATGATGTCTGGGCAAATATCTGCTACAAGTAATACATCGATTTATGGTGAGAAGAACAAATCAATGATGTTATCAGCCGTATCCTTTGTAGCAGAAATTTTAGTAAGTATTTCATTGTTTGTCAGTGATTTGATTATAAAGTCAGCTGGAAATATAATCGTGATGTATATCGTTTCTGCATTTTATTTTGTTATTTTGTTTACGGTCCCTTTAATAAGGAAAAAGGAGTATTAAGTTATGAATAATATTAAAGTTAATTCATCACCCGATGCTACTTGGCAGAAGATGTGCCAAGCGGCCAAAAAAGTACAGGGCTTCCATGAAATATCCGATCATATGGAAGCCGGTGGTGTAGCCGCTGCAGTATTGTCAGAATCGGGGAAGATTTATACCGGAGTGTGTGTTGACACAGCCTGTACTTTAGGCGTATGCGCTGAAAGAAATGCGCTTTTTAACATGATTACTAATGGTGAAACTAAAATTTTGCGTGTATTGGCAGTTATGTCTGATGGAAAAAATGGTGCACCGTGTGGTGCCTGTCGTGAATTTATGGTTCAGATGATGGAAAAAGATTATCAAAATGTTGAAGTGATGATGGATTATGAGAGCAATAAAGGTGAGTTAACCCCAGAATGGTGGTTATGATTTGGAGGGATAGAGATGAGTGAAAAAACATTTATTTTAGACTTTGACAGTAATGAGCATGCAGTGCTTGAACCTAATCACGATAAATTACCTTTTAAATTTCATGAAAAATTAGTGTATGCATTTGTACCCAAGGAAGATATCGATAACTTTTTAAAACAAGTTCCACATAAGATTTTAGGAAATTTTGATACTATGTCTTTTCAACCTAATATCTATGAAATTGAAATAAATGGTGAAAAACTAACCTTGTGTCAAGCACCACTTGGAGCTCCTGCTGCCACTCAATTATTGGATTGGCTAATTGCGTATGGGGTAAAAAAAGTATTGGCTTTTGGCAATGCGGGTGCATTAATCGATTTACCAGAGAATGAGATGTTTTTACCAGTCAGGGCTATTAGAGGAGAAGGGACTTCTTTTTACTACCAAGAGCCAGGACAATTCATTGATATGAAGTCTGATTACCTTAATGAGATCGAAAAAATAATTACAGACATGAAATTAGACTACGATGAAATAACTACTTGGACGACTGATGGTTTCTTTAGAGAAACTCCTGATAGAGTTAAGCAATTCCGTGAACTTGGTGCGACAACAGTTGAAATGGAATGTGCCGGAATGGCTGCTTGTGCGCTATTCAGAAAGATAGATTTTGCACAAATTCTATTCACTGCAGATACTCTTGCAGACATTGATAATTATGACGAACGTGATTGGGGCAGTGATTCTCACAGTGCTGGATTGAAGATTTGTTCACAGATTTTAAGTAGGGTGTAATTATGGAAGATAAAGATTTATTAATTGAATGGGCAAAGAGATTGCAGAGTTTAGCTCAAGCTGGATTAACTTATGGTAAAGATGATTTTGACTTAGACCGTTATCAAGAAATTCGAGACATTTCTGCAGAGATGATGGCTTATAAGTCAGATTTACCTTTGCAAAAAGTGAAGGATTTATTTTGCAATGAAATTGGTTATCAAACTCCCAAGCTTGGAACTAGAGCTGCTATTTTTAAGGATAATAAAATTTTATTAGTCCAAGAAAATGATGGTAGCTGGTCTCTTCCAGGTGGTTGGTGTGAAGTTAATATGTCTGTTAAAGAAAACTGTATTAAGGAAGCCAAAGAAGAGTCTGGACTCGATATTGAAGTTGAAAGAGTTATCGGAATCTATGATCAAAATAAGCATAGTGAAGCCATTTACCCATACAATGTCGTTCACGTTTTCTTTCTTTGTAAACCGCTCGGTGGTGAATTCAAGAAAAATATTGAGACAACTACTCGTAAGTATTTCGCTTATGATCAATTACCAGAAAATTTGAGTACAGATAGAAATTCGCTTGATGAGATTGAGGCTTGTTTTAAGGCATATAAAGATCCTGGTTTTCAAGTTGAGTGTGATTAGAAAATACATTTAATGAAAAAGGTCGGTCATGGCATTAGGTGAGTTAACACCAGAATTGGTGACTATTTACTTGGTCAAATGGCTTCACAATTTAATGCAGATTACAGATATGAGAAAAATCTGAATAAAATTACTGATTATCAAGTTACCGTGATTGATTTTGATGAGAATTTCAGAAAAAGATCGACACAGTAGATTTAAGAAGGTACATAGTATATGTTCTCAAATACTATTTCAACAAAATCGTGGTTAGATTTCCCACAAATTACTAAGAAGTGTGATCTTGCAGAGGTAATAATACAATAAAGAAAATAATAGAATGATTCTAATTTACAATTGATTTTATGAAGGAGAATTCAATGAAAGCAGTTCAAGAAGTACTTAAAGTTATCGATGAAAAAGAGCTAATTGATAATTATTTAGCAACTTACCCTATTTCCATTGATGACTTTGATGAAAATATTACTGTTGGTGAGGTCAGGAAGTATTCAATAGATTGCTTACATCAATATCTCGCCCATTTAAAAGCAATGAAGATTAAATCTGATGATAATCAAGGAATTTTCTTTATCAGTCGAAAAATAGAAGATGAAACTGGCGATACTGTTACCAATCTGGTTTTCATAAATGATTTAAAAAAATATGGTGTCCAATCTGAAAGTTATGCTTTTGAATTTACTCCTCAACCTGAAATTATGGGATGGTTGATTGCTGATAATATACTTACTCAGAATCATTTGAATGATTTATTAGTGGAAATTTTATATGAATCGTCTTTTTTCGGCTTCAAACAAGAAGGATTAAAAAAAGAAATTGACAACAATCTGGGTAAAGCATTATCATTTGATGAATTTCAAAAGGAGTTTGATTTTGATAAGCAAGATCCTAAGGAAGAAAAGCTGGAAGTAAAGGTGATTCAAGATAAAATTGAATACAGCGAATATTCGCGCAAAAAGGAATTAGCAGAAATAATCGAAGAATTAAGTCTTTAGTAACACAATTTAACAATTGGATTGTTGAATTCTTTCCATTCAATATTTTTATATAATTATTAAAAAGGAGTTGGATTCTATGACTTCTATAAAAGAGTTCGAAAAAGTAATGTATTCCTTGAACATTGATGAGATTGATAAAAAAATAAATCAAGCTAAAACGCCTGAGGATGCAGAATTCTGGGCCGATATTTTAGACAAAATTATGCAACATAATCAAAAGAAGACTATTAACGAAAAATTTAAAATATGAGGAAACTATATTTATTTGCTGGAACAAACGGAGTAGGCAAATCAACTTTATATCTAGATGGTGTTGGTCCCTCTATTGAAAATTCTGTTCGTATAAATGCGGACGAAATTGCTAGAGAAAAAGGATGGGATTGGCGAGATCCGAAGACAAATGCTAAGGCTTTACTGTTAGAAACAAAGAAATTGCAGAAAGTATTAAAAACGGGCCAAGATATTAACTTAGAAACTACTTTAGCTGGTCATGAAAAAAATATTTTAAAACTGTTAGATCGTGTAAAAAAGAATAATTATCAAATAGTTTTATTATATGTTGGAGTTAGTAGTCCAGACATTGCTGTTGAAAGAGTAAAAGAAAGAGTCGCTAAAGGTGGACATGGTGTTCCGGAAGAGTTGATTAGAAAAAGATATTACGAATCTCTTAATAATCTAAATAGATTAATTAGTAAGTTTGATATTGTAAAAATTTATGATAATAGTAAAAATTTCAGAATTCTTTATCAACGCATAGAAACAGAAGTAAAACTATGTAAAAAAGATATCCCACAATGGGTGCAATCAATAATAATTCAAGATAAAGTAAACTAATTTCAGATAATTTTAAATATAATAAAAAGTCAACTAAAGACTGGGAGTTAACTAGTTGGGTTGACTTTTTTGGAATCCGCAGAATTACTTAAAGTGGATCAAGATTATGATTCTTTGGAGGTAGGAAAGTATGCAGATTTCTTAGTATTAAAAAATGATCCGTTAAAAGACGTATCTGCAGTTGAGCAAGCTGATAAACAAGTCTACCAACATGGTAAAAGAAAATATTAATAATTAAAAAGTGTCTGGGTAGAAATTATTTTTAAACCCGGACACTTACTTTTTGCAGTATCTTAAACAAAATCTATAACAATCAGGAAATTGTTAATCTTATTTTCTTCTGTACTTCTTCAAACAAGTCAGAGGGCAGATATTCTCTGAACTGCCATTGTCGTCTTTTATAATCAAAAAATCTTAGTTGTTCCACATAAATAACACCATCAGATTTAGTTCGACTATCTAATTGAACGTGAAGAGGATAATCACTCCCATTAAATTCCCCATGAGAGATAGGTACAACCCAGGCAAACGGAGAAGTTTTCATTATAATATCATTGCTTACTACCACTGCCGGTCTTCGCTTCTGTATCTCTGCTCCTGTAGACGGATCAAAGTTTATGTATATAATACTACCTTTTATAGGCCTTTTTTCTACCATATTTCTTTCCCTTCGAGTTTCATTTCATCCCAATCTCTCATTTCATCAGAGACTTCATACTTTCCATGCCAATTCTTAAAGAGTTCTTCAATAGAATCTGGTACTTTCTTGCTAGGAGAAAGTATTAAAGTACCATTTTCCCCTTTCTTGAACTTAAATTCCGTTCCTGGTTTTACATTAAATGACTTAGGAATGGTTACTACTGTTGCATTCCCTTGGATTCTTGCTTTTACGATGTTCATATACATTCACCTCATGAACATATTATAGCAAAAGTAATTACAAAAGTAATTACTTTGATACTGAGAAACTAAAAAATATTAGATTTCATTTAAATTTTCCGGCTTAAGTGTTGTGGCTATTAATTCAATTGATTTTTGACCAAAAATTGTAAATAGATTATCCAAAGTTATTATTAATTAGCAGAAAAGATTTAATAACTAAATAAATATTAGTTGAAACATTGAATGATTAGTAACTAAATTTACGAATAAAGAAAAAGCCAGTTAAACTATTAAAAATAGTTTAGTTGGCTTTTTCTCTCTAATTTTGAGCATTTGATAAATTGATATTCCAAGAACTAGTTGATTAATTATTAATCAGAATGTAAAAAATATGCCGTAGAATGCTTCTCTCAGCACTACATTAAGTCATCGTGATTGGCTAGTATGTATCATTAGCCTATTACCCTAAATATGAAATTCAAAAAAACGTTGATTAAGATGGGGCCTATGCTCAGGCTTGTTGTTGGCTGGTAAAACAGATAAGATTAATGCAGCCTACACTTATTACACTTTGGCTAAGAACTCTAAAGTGGTTAACAGACATGGAAAGAAAGTTGCTAAAAATGCTAAAGCTGGTACTTCACGCATGTATCATGGCATTTATCAAATTAAGGGTAAAAGATATTTAAAATTTGGCAGAAACAGATACGTACTAAAAAGAAATGCCGTGATTAACAGTAGCAACGAGACTATCAAAATGGCTAAGAAAAGCCCCACTTTACAGTTCGCACGGCAAACGTACAGATTATGAGCCTTTAACCAAAGGTGAAACTTACTATGCTTTGGGAGCATACACATTGGGACATGAGATGTTTTACAAGGTAAGCTACGATAATTTGTTTGTAAAAGCATCTGATGTGGTAGGCTACAGCAATCAAAAATCAGCAAGTCTTAAAATATGTTAGGTTTTTAATGGATAATAAAAAGTCGTTACTCATTTGATCTTTAGAGTAACGACTTTTTCATATACTTTTTGTGAATTTCATAAACTCACATTTATCACTATTTTGATTATAAAGACACTTTAAAACTTACGCAAATAAATATATAAGTGATAATAAGACAAAGTTGATGCTGAGAACGCAATTCTAAGACCTTTTTCGTTCTGAAATACTAATAACTAATCATTTCTTTTCTAGTTTCTTCCTTATTATATGGTCGTGCCAAAAATAGCTTTTTCTACGTCTGTAGCAGCCGGATTAGTCGTGGCATCAATATTATGGGCATAGATTTCAGTAGTGCCGATATTCTTATGACGCAACAATTCTTGAGTTTGCTGAAGTGTAGCACCATTAAGCAAGCTAAGCGTAGCCGCAGTATGCCGAGTAGAGTGAGCGGTTAGGCGAGGGCTGTCGTATCCAGCAGACACAAAAGCTGTTTTGACAATTCTTCTAATTGAGCGAGTAGTCATCCTTCCATCGGCATTATGGTTACTAGTGCTCGTAAACAAGGGCTCGCTTAGATCCTTTGCTCGTCTTACACTTAGGTAATCTCTGATCGCTGCTTCTACGTGTTGTGGCATTCTGATCAGATCATCTTTTTCATCATGGCCTTTGCCTTGGACGTACAGTACAGTCGCATTACCTTTGGTGCGAATATCATCAATATCAGCACGTGAAACCTCGATAGTTCGCAGTCCCATCGTTAACATTGTGACCAACATGGCATAATCTCTTTTGCCTTTAACGGTAGAGCGATCAATGCTATTTAATATTTGTCGAGCTTGAGACCCGGTTAGGTAATCTTTCTTAAAATTCTTACTTATATGACCGCTCTTGATATGTTTAGCTACATTAGGGTAGAAGCCAGCTTCTTCAGTCCATTCGAAGAATCTTTTAACGGCAATAATATAGTTTTTCACTGTCGTTGGCTTTTTGCCACTGTTTTGTAGTTCCTGACGATATTGCCGCACAGTCTCTGAATCAGGGTGACCAATCTGATTTTGTCTAAGATAGAGAAACCATTGCTTTAATGATCCACGATAAGTTCGAACTGTATTTGGAGTGGCATCAATAAAAATAATAAATTGTTGAAAAAGGTCTTCCAGGTTATTTTGCTGAAAAATTAATTGATTGTTCGAAGTGTTTCTTTGAAAATTATTTTGCGGATTTTCCAGTTCATTTTTTGTCATCATCAACCACCAAATTTCGTCTAAATTTTCATTTCTTTCAAGTCCATTTTACACTAATTTTCAAAGTCCGCTAACGCTAGTTTGTGGACTTTGAATATTTTTATAAAGGAGTTTGCTCTAGTAATTATTTCTTCTCGATTGTAATCTTCTATACTCCATGCTATGGTTACATAAAAAGATATTAGGAGGTTTATTGAGAATGTCTAAGATTGATAATAATATCCATCCTACATTGCATGAATTTATGGATGATTTCTATAAAAAGTACAAGGACCTCATGAAAGAATTAGAAGATAAGTAATAATTGTAATTAAGTGAGGTTAAGTTACTATCATCAGTTGAAGAAGGCAAAGAGAAATGACTATCAGGATTTCAAAAACTGATCCCAAAACTTATACAATCTATCAGAACGATAAAGACCTAGGCACTCTTAAGACCTATCATAATATTTATCATGATACATGTACTTACCTAAATATTAAACTTGAAACTTACGCCATTGATTTACCTTTTTCTGTTATTCGTCAACGGGAAGAAAAGTCATTAGCAGTTTTGACCGAGTCTGAAAACAAAGATTTAATCCAGTTATTGATACGAAATGGCTTTAAATGTAAGCGACGTTGCTTTACACCAATCTTTACTAAAAAAGACCTTAAATATCCAGTGAATACCGTTTCGGTAATATATCCGTTTACGCAAGCGAATTCAAGGTATCTTGAGTGTTGTGATTTACTTTATCAATATTATAAAGACACACATGCTAATGTAGCCCCGCTAACAGTTAATCGTTCTACTTTTATTAAAGACGCACCAACAAAAACAGGTTTTTATAGTTTAAATAGAAACAATAGAATCGAAAATCTAGTATTTACTGAAAACAATGAAATCGCTTATGTTTGTTCATTGAATCGCCAAAGCTATCAACCATTTATTCAGACTGTATTAAATGAGATCTTTTCTAAATTTGATGAAATTTTCTTTGAAGCAGATGATACAGATTGGGCTGCTTCTATTTTGCTTAATCAGTTCAAGTTCAATAAAAACGAGAGTTTCAATACTTACATTTACAGATAGATTCAATTTTTCTGAGTAGGAAATACAACTTGCAAAAACAGTCCGTCTTTTTATAGAAATTATAAAATTTGTACTTTAACTCGCATAAATCGTAAATATCTAATATAGGGATGCTGAGATCGCAATTCTAAGAACAAGTTTATTAAAGCTATTAATAATTAATCAAATAAGGTCACAGAAACACAAAAAATCTAGTTAGCAAAAAACTAACTAGATTTTTTATGCTTATTAGAAGTGGATTAGTAAATAATGAAGTGGTCTGAGTGTTCTTGATGACCATCCTTGTTACGTTCTTGCCATGAAACTGACAAACCAAAGTAAGTAGTTTCTGGGTGGTCAATAGAGTTGTAAGTCAACATGATTTGGGCGTGACGAAGTTCAACTGTGCTAAAGAGATACTTTTAATGATGGAGACTTTTGATGTGGATTAGATTCGCGATCGCGTTGTTGCCAATTATTTGGTTAATCATCTCATTGGGCGTAATGAGAATGCCAGCTGCACGTGCTTGTGTGATTGGGCTGACTTTAACCATGGCATTAGCGATCTTTAGTTTTAAGTTGCCAGTGTTAGATACGATGACTGGCGCACTGGAAGGAATTATCATGGGCATTTGGCCGATCATGTTCGTAATTGTGATGGCCTTATTTGCCTATAATGTTACTACCGAATCAGGTGGTATGAAGACCATTCAAGATATGCTGGCGACGATTTCAACAGACAAGCGGATTATTGTTTTGATTATCGCTTGGGGCTTTGGTGGCTTTTTGGAATCAATTGCTGGTTTTGGAACCGCGGTGGCGATTGCCGCTGGGATTTTGATTGCCTTTGGCTTGGAGCCAATTAGAGCATCAGTAATCAGTCTGATTGCTAATACCACGGCCACAGCTTTTGGTGCAATTGGCTTGCCGATCATTACCTTGGGTGAAGTGACTGGGTTAAAGCAAGAAGAATTATCCTTCATCGTGACCTTGCAATTATTTGTTTTAGTTGTGCTGGTGCCATTTATCCTAGTAATTTTAACGGAAGGTTCTATTAAAGCAATTAAAGGCGTTGGACTAATTACCTTGATGTCAGGTTTAGGCATGGCAATCCCGCAAGTAATTGCGGCTAAGTTTGTTGGAGCAGAATTGCCAGCAATCGTTGGGTCACTTTGTTCAATCGCAGTTACGATTTTATTAACTAGATGGCATGATGAGGAAGAAGAACCTGATGTAGAAAAACCAAGTACTAAAGAAATGCTCAAGGCATGTTCACCATTTATCTTAGTTTTCATCTTCGTTATTTTTGCATCATCATTGGTGCCAGCAGTTAATAATTTACTTAATAAGGTGACAACTAATTTGGTTGTTTATACGGGGAAAAATCCGAATACCTTGTCAATTAGCTGGTTGTCGTCTCCAGGTACGTTGCTTTTTGTCGCTACTTTAATCGGTGGGGCAATTCAGGGCGTTAGTTTTAAGAAAATGATGCAAATTTTAGGACAAGTAATTAAGAGCGTCTGGAAGACAACAATTACGGTTTGTGCAATTGTAGGATTAGCCAAAGTAATGGTTTATGCAGGAATGACCGATGCATTAGCAGTGGCCTTAGTTAGCTTATTAGGGCCAGCTTATCCATTATTTGCACCACTTATTGGGGCATTAGGAACATTCTTAACTGGTTCTGCCACTTCAGCTAACGTTCTCTTTGGAAATTTACAACTGTCGGCTGCAATGGACCTAGGTGTAAGTAAGTACTGGATTGTAGCATCGAACATGACTGGCGCAACGGCAGGGATGCTGTCGCCGCAAAATATTGCCGTGGCGACTGGGTCAATTAACCGCGAAGGTGATGAAGGCGAAATACTGAAAGAGACCGTGAAGTGGGGCGGTTTGTATTTAGTAGTTTGCTGTGTCTTCTTATATGTAGTTGGTTTAATTGCAGGAATGATTTAGATATAAATAAAAGCTGATGATTCACGTAAAAATGAGTTGAATCTACATCAAATTAAGGATTTTTCTGAGGTGATACAGAGCCAAGTTCCTCAACCAATGAATGGCAATGTTAGCTGGCATAAGATAGCAGTGACGACATCTTCTGATTTTGGTGCTGGAAATTTGTATATAATGGTGTCTTAAAAAATTCAAACATGATAAATCAATACTACCAGCAAGCACAGCACCAGGAATTCCTTTGATTGAACCACTTAGATTTTTAGACGTCCCACCTCGATCCCGTAATCCTGAATTGGCTAATCTCTTAAGTAAATTTCATATTACTGAATCACGTGGTACTGGAATTGATAAAGTGGTTTATTCATTAGAAGAGGCTCATTTACCAACGGTCGAAATTTTAAGCAAGGGTACCACTGCTACGCAAGTAACTATTCGTGAGGAAAAAGCATTTAGTGAATTGGCTATTACTGAAAAGAATGAATCAATTTACTGGGATGCTAGTTTGAAATATGTAAATGACATGAAGATTAGTAACTCTTCAATTCGTAAAACATTTAATTTATCAGATAAAGATGCTTCTCAAGTATCTAAGGCAATTGCATCGAGTTTAGAAGCGTATTTAATAAAACCATATGATAAGAATGCAAGTAAAAGATATATGGAATATATTCCATATTGGGGTATAGCGGTTCAAGATATTTATCATGAGTAATCAAAAAGGCTGATAATCCACGTAAAAATGAATTGTCAGTCTTTTTTAGTATTTAATCGGTATCATTATTAATTTAGCGGTATCAAATGAGCTAAAATGATACCGAAAAGATGGAGGACTCGAAGTAGTGATCTTTTAAATAAAATTGAAAGAAGCTTCTCATATTGAGTAACTTGATGTTTTGCAAAATATGATTGAAATGAGGCAGAATATGATGAAATGTTTTTTGGAGTCCAAATGGGTGTATGTTTTTCTATAGTATTTTTTGAGAAAAAGAAAGGAAAAATTATGCAAAAACTATCTATTCTAGTCTTGAAGAAAGTTGTTGGTGGAAGATCAAAAATTAGACACTGCGTCTTTAAAAATAATTCGTATGGTTATGGAAATGGTTCTGGTGGAGGTGCTTTTTAAATAAAAATGCAGAATATGATTAAAATAGTACAGAATATGACGACTTTGTGTATAAAATTGAATACATAGTAATATTGGTGATGTAAAAAGTTAAAGAGTTGAAAGGAAGATTTGAATTATGAAGAAGTTAAATGAAAAAGAATTAGTTGAAGTTAAGGGTGGATTTATTGGTGGAGTGGCTGATCCGAATGGAAGTTTTTTTGTCCTTAGAAATTTTAAAGTCAATAAAAAACAAAATCGTTTTAATTGGAAGAGAATTTTTGGATTAAAGTAAAAATGCTATTTCAGGCTTTATTTTCTCCTATAATCGATTTGTATATTTTTTATAGGGTGTCAGGTTGGAAACTTAGAATAAGAGATTATGTTTTTTCAGTAATCTTTATCGGAATATGCGTTCTACTCGGTGATTTAACTCAAATAGATGATTTTTTAGTAGATGTTATTCAAGCAATTTCAGTATTTCTTTTTTCGTATTTTGTGAGGAAAGAAAAGAAAGTCAAATTAATCATTGGATTAATTTCTTTTTTTGAGTTATTGGATCTTCTTATAACGATTAGCGTTGAAATATTGCTGCTAATTTTTGATATTAATTTCAGTAGTATTATTTTTATCTTTTTGTTAATAGATTTTTTAGTTGTATGTATAATCCAAAAGTATTATTTAAAAATTCGTAAGCTCTTAAATGATCGAAATAGTTCGATTTTTATTGGATTAATTTTATATATTTATTTATCAAGTTCTATTGTGTATTTGTTAGCATTACAGAATAATCGTATGACGACATTATTTGAGGTGTCTTTAAGTTTACTAATACTTCAGATAATTTTCTCCATATTTGCTTATTCGACGGCAGTTAATATTCAAAAGAAACTTTTAACCGAGCAAGAGCAAAAGGAACAAAGGCTCCAACTTGAATTAGCAAATGCAGATAGAAAAGCAAAAGAAGCAGAGAATAGAGAACTTGTTCTTAAACAGCAGAAATTAAAGTCTGAAATGCAACAGTTGCAAGAATATTCAAGTTATCTTGATAAAAATGAAGATGATCTACGCCGTTTTAAACATGACTATCAAAATATTTTAAATAGCTTAAAAGTTAGTGCTCAAGAGGGCGACACTACGAAAGTTGTAAAGATACTCGATCTATATACTAATACGCAGTTTGATCAGAAAGCTCTTCGAAAATATAAAGGTGTAAATCATATCCATGAGAAAAATTTAAAAAGTATTGCAATTGCTAAACTGTCTAAGTTATATAGTTTGGATTTAAATTATAGTTTTGATTGTGAACGGAACATCTCTCAAATTCCTAAGAGCGTTAATATTTTGGACTTAGTTAGAATTATCGGTATTGCATTTGATAATGCAGCTGAGGAAAGTATGGCATTAATCAAAGAAACAGGTAGTACTAATAATGCTCGAGTTGATGCAATGTATTATCAAGAAAATGGTGATTTTGAATTTGAAATCCGTAATCGAGTTAGAGAAGCTACTATAGCAACAGATAAAATGAGTCAAAAGAACTTTACCACTAAAAAGCATCATATGGGATTGGGATTAGCCAATGTAAAAGAAATTACTCATAAATATGAGGATGTAATGATTGTCAATTATTACGTTGATGATGGTTGGTTTACTTTTGATTTAACAATTTTGCCTGATGATGAAAATGAAATTGAGGACTAAAAATGAAATATCCAGTTTTTATTTGTGATGATGATCAGAATCAGATTGAGCAAACTAAAAAAATTCTTGGTGTAGCCGAGATGATTCTCTCAGATGATGAAGAAGTAGAATTTTCGATTGCCACAGCCACTAATTATATGGATGCTATTACTTATTTGAAGGAGCACAAATTAGATGGTGGTATTTATTTCTTAGATGTTGAATTAGGTGGTGACACTGAAAATGATACCGGCTTTGATCTTGCCTCATTAATTAAGAAGCGAGATGAACGTGCACAGATTATTTTTGTTACTAGTCATGCTGATTTATCTTTAATTACATTTAGAAGACGTCTTGGTCCAATCGATTATATTGTAAAAACATCTGATTTAGATAAGCTTAGACACACGATGGTGAAGACAATTGAAGTAGCCATTTATAATTTGCATAAGTTCAACTATATGAAGAAGATGACTTTTTCATATAAAATTGGACGTCAGACTAGAAACGTTAATATTGATGATATTATCTATCTTTCTACTACTGCTACGCCACATAAGTTGTTGATGATTTTGACAACGGGTGAAATGCAGCTATTAGGTAGCATTAATCAATATGCTAAGGAAAATCCAATGTTAGAAAAAATTAGTCAGTCATGTCTAGCGAATCCTAAGAATATTGAGTCGATTGATTTGAAGCAACATCGTGTACAGTTTATTAATGGAGATGTTGAGGATTTTTCACGTACTAGTGTGCAAAAGATGAAAGACTTACTATCTGAATATAATTATAAAACTGAGACATTGGCTAAGAAGGAAGAAGAAAATGGTAATTTCGCTTAGGTACAAATCAATCTATGTCCCACAAATTGATGAGACGCTTAGAACTACTAAGCGAGGCAGACTTAAAGATTTATTGGAGGTATTTGAAATGGAAAATACAGTAAGTTTTGAAAATTTGAATTCAGTTCAGTTAGTTAGAGTTGTGGGTGGTAGACATTCTCAAAACTACTACAATGGTCGTGGTACTGGCAGAAATATTAGAGCTATTGGCACTTTAGTAGGTATTGGTGCAAGTATCCTTAAGTACTTAGAATGATGGTGAAGGAAAAAATGAAGAATTATCTATGGCTATTAATAAATATTGCTTTTCTTGTAACCCTGTTTTATGTTCCTAAAACTCAACTTGGTATTTGGGTATCAGCAATTATCGTGATTCTTGCATTGATTGTAAATGTGACTGATATTTTCGGTTTTATTTCTAAATCAAGAAAGCAAAATGAATAATCATCGTTAAGAGGATTTAATATATTAGAGGTATTAAAATGAATAATTTTCAAAAGTTAAGTGTTACTGAATTACAAAATGTTTCAGGCGGTCGTCGTAAAGGTGGCTTTAATTTTGGCTCTTGGTGGAGAGGAGTTCAAAGAGGTACAGGTCAATTTATGACAGGTCTTCGCGATGGTTTAGCAGGTAAGTAAGGAAGAATATTTGAGATGAAGGAATTCTGTAAAGCAATTTAAAAGAATTTTAGGTGGTAAAGGTCATTCTCACGATTACTACAATGGCCGTTATTGGGGTAGAGTTCTACGAAGTATCCGTCAAACTATGCCAAGTGGACCTATTAGTATTCATGGCTTTCCAAAATTATAAGTAATAAGGTTGATAAATTTAAATTGGCTTATCAACCTTATTATTTCATGTAAAAATATGTTGCTGGGATAAACTTATGAAAGATAATTATTATTTAGCATTAGCGGATGACGTAGAACTTGGAAATAAAATTATAATAAAGAGAACAATTGCCAAATTATTTATGGTAGCAACTATACTTTTAATAAGTGGTTTATGTGTTGTACGATTAAATATTGGTAATAAACAAATTTATAAATTAATGCTAATTGCTTTTCTAACTATTTATACATATACGGCGAAACATTTTATTTTAACAACTAAGACGTTTAATCAAAAGTTAAGGCTAAAAGGTACATCAGGAAGAATAATGTTTGCTTATCTTATCTTGTTAATCTTTTTAATTTCGATAGAGCTTATGAATATGTTTCCACTATTTAAATTACAATTTTCAAAAATATTATTTGCTGCTTTATCAGCGTTGATATCAGCAGTTTTTGAAGAATTTATATTTAGAGGAATATTGTTTAATGCATTTCTGTTGCTTTTTTGTGAAGAAAAATATGACATTTTATGTACCTCAATAGTATGTTCAATTTTATTTAGCTTAATTCACATGAATAACTTGACTAGTCAATCATTTATTTCAACTGTAGGACAAATGATTTTTACACTAGCCTTTGGTTTGATTCTTAGTTGTCTAAGATTATGGTCTAATAGATTGGCTTGGTGTATAGCATTGCACTTTCTGCAGGATTTTTCGCCTAAGATAATAAGTACAAATTATGGAATTTCTAAGATTGGCTTAGTAATATTGCTGTACTTTCCAATAATAATTTTTGTATTAATTTGTATTTGGATAATTAATAAAAGATATTTGGAGTTAAGGAAAAAGAGCTAAATAGATATTATTTCGTCGAAGTTGATGAGGATACTCTTATAATTATTATGCTAGTCTTAGTTTTGGAAGAACTCTATGAGGTGTTAGCTCTATATTGAATAGCTCAATGAGACCTATTGGTATTTGAAATTTTTGAAAATTATAAGTAATAAGGCTAATAAATTTAATTTGAAGTGAGACCTAAAAGTGAGACACTTTTACGGCTTACTTTATTTTTAAATTTTTTCTTTATCTTAGCTAAAAAAGATATTTTGCTTTTGATTCTTATGAAGAATAGAGATCAAAAGTAGTATTTACTTAAGTCAAAATAATTACTTTTGTAATTACCTATGATATAATAATGAAAAAGGACAGGGGGCTGATTATATGAGTTTAGTTAAAGCTAGAATTCAAGGAAATGCTACAGTAGTAACTATTCCTAAGTCATTTAACGTGAAGCCTGGAACTGAGTTTCGTTTCAAAAAAGGGAAAAATGGTACTTTGATTTTGTCTCCAAGTAAAAAAGTCCCTGACACAATGGAAGAGCTTTTTAAAAATTGGCATGGAAAATATCAAACGCCAGACGATCTAAAAGATTGGGATAATGCCAAGCCAGTGGGGGAAGAATTATGGTAAAAATTCCTACAAGTGGAAACATTATCTATATTAATTTTGATCCATCTACGGGTGCCGAAATTCAAAAGCGTAGACCGGCAGTAGTAGTCAGCAATGATATACTAATGAAAACTTCACCCTTTGTGTGGGTAGTACCAATTTCTCATGGCTCGTTTAATGGTGAAAGCTATCCGCTTCATGTTCATTTAGATTCACGGACAAAAAGTGATGGAACAATATATGTAGAGCAGCTAAAATCCTTTGATTTTAGCAGAAGAAAATGGGAATATATTGAACAATTACCGCCTGATTTATTAGATGAGGTTCGTCAAAAAATTAAGCTGGTAGTTTCTTAGAATTACGATTGAAGAAAAAAGAAGCCTTACCGATTGCGATGGTAAGGCTTTTTGAGTATCATGTCGACCAGTTACAATATAAACTCTCTGAAAAAAATTTATACAAAGCATGTCTCGTAAGGGAAACTGTCTTGATAATGCGCCAATTGAAAGCTTCTTTCATCTTCTTAAAACAGAATGTCTTAATGGATTTCCACAGTGTAAAGATATTGGAGAATTCAAGGAAATCACAAAGAATTACGTCGATTGGTTTAACAATCGACGAATATCACAGAAAACAAAAGGCATGACTCCCTGCGAATACAGGGAACATGCCTTAGCAGTTTAAAAATATTCAATTTTGTCTAACTTTTGTGTTACCCTTTAGAAGGAGTGTAGCGATTACCGCCAACGATGTCAAGCTGAGTACGACGAAGTACGATCACGAAAGCTACCAGGCAGGGCCGTTGATGCCGGGGTCCTACACGTTTAAACTTGAAGGTAGTACCGGCTCGGCCAAAAAGCAGGTTGATTTGATGGGGCAAGCCAACGTGGGCAAGGCCGTCAAACTACTTACAACCACCACGACAACTTCAACCGACGATGTGGATGAAAATGATAGTGACGACACGGAAGATTCGAACCAACACCATACGGGAAAAGCGCTAAGCGTGCTCTCAAAGGACGCAGCGACCGCGGTTTCCGTCATGGCTAACAAAGAAGACCGGGACGCCGACGACTACACGTACGTTGAAAGTCAGCCGTGGGATAACGTGACCGAAATCAAGTTATACGATGAAGACAGCGATAAGCTAGTTGATACTTATCGCTACGATAAAAAGAATGATATCTTAGCAAAGTACGACGACGCAACGAGTAAGTTTGTGGAAGTGAAATAGGGGACGGGAGTCGGCAAGTAGTTACCGACTTTTTTAGTGGAAATATTGGTTCAGTGACGATAATTAGAAGATTTGGAAAACCGAGCCACCTTTGCGTTCGCCCAGTTTCGTTAAAATTAAGGACAGATATAATTAAAATGATGAGAGGAGTTTTTTTAGATGCAGGCAGTGACTTTTGAGCAACTCGGTGGGCCGGAAGTGTTACGATTGCGGGAAATTGACGAACCGCAACTACGGGCCAATCAGGTACTGGTCCGGGTGCAGGCCGTGGCGGTCGACCACGTCGATACCTTTGTTCGTAGTGGGGCGTTTCAAACGGCACTGGCCACGCCGCACGTTGTCGGCCGTGATTTGGTCGGCACGGTACTGCGGGTGGCGGCCGGCGTGACTAACTTTGCGGTCGGTGATTTGGTTTGGACCAACTCTGCCGGTTACGACGGGCGGATGGGGGCGACCGCCGAAATGGTGGCGGTTGCTGCCGACCGGCTTTATCCGGTGCCATGCGGTGTGGACGCCCGCCAACTGGTGGCGGCGGTCCATTCGGCCGCGACGGCCGCGATTGTGTTGCAAGACGTCATGCAACTAACCCGCGGGCAGGCCATCCTAATCGAGGGGGCGGCCGGGAACGTCGGCCGTAAGTTTATTCAGCTAGCGCACCAGTTAGGGGCGGTCGTGACGACGACTTCCGCAGCGCGCGACTTTGACCGCTGTCGGCAATTGGGAAGCGAGTTAACGTTGGATTACCACGAACCGGTGGCGTCCCAGTGCGACCGGCAGTTTGATCACATCATTGATACGTCCGGTAAGGTGCCATTGCAGGCTAACTTGGCGGCGCTCAATCAGGGCGGCCAGGTCACGCTGATCACGGCGCCGGCGGATAATCATTTTACCTTCGACGTCCGCCAGTTTTACATGGCCCAAAAGCAAATTAGCGGCTTCGTCATCAGCCACGCTACCGACGACCAACTAGCACGGGCGGCAAAGTGGTTAAATCAGCAGTTTGCCGCGGGTGCGTTACTCGAAGACGACCTCAATTGCCAGCCGTTTGCGGCCGCTGCGGAAGTACACGCCGCCCTGGAGCAGGGGCGTGATCACCACCAGCGGTTTGTGCTGGTGCCGCCAACGGAAAAAATTTAAGTGCCTAAGGTTGAAAAAACGGTTGCTGTTTGACGTGTACCCTTAAAGTTGGAACCTGTATGTTCTTGCTTTAAAATTGAATAAATATTTTTCTAGGCAACTAGATTCTGCTCATATTGAAGTGGAGTTTGGTTGCCTAGTTTTGTCTGAATACGGCGTTCGTTATAAAAGTGAATCCATTCATTAATTGCTTGGCTTAATTCTTCTTGATTGCGATAACTGGTATCAGGACCAATTTCTGCTTTCAGTTTACTAAAGACTGTTTCACAGGCAGCGTTATCCAGACAGGTTGCTCGATGCGACATGCTTTGCCTAATGTTTCCCTGACGAAGTAGTTTGTGCCAAGCACGATGTTATTGTGTTTTGATACTATTAAATACGCGTGGTGCTAGTTAAATCGTTTTAGTTAACAAAAAAAGTCCAATCTTGTTAGACTCGACTTGTAAACATATTAATAGAAAAGAGTCTGACTAGATTGAACTACCCTAAGCTTAAGCGTTTTTCTCATCCTAACACAAGTTAGTTTTAGTCGTTTAAATATAATTTGTCGCTGTTTGTACAAACTTTATGCCCCAGATGCATCAAAGCAAAGACGGAATATCAATCGATGTAAAATATCTGACAGTTCTATTCTGGCCTTGCTTATTTGGCAGGCTTCATTGGGCGTTGAATCTCAAAGAAGATTTTGTGAAAAGCTTGTTAATTTATCTCACTCTCGCTTTAATCGCAGAGCACGCATGCTTTTGCCATTGATCTATTTAATTCGACATGGCCTTAATGAGGAAGTAGATCTGTCAGGCGACATTTTGATTATTGATAGCTTTCCTGTGCCAGTCTGTCAGCCAATTCGCAATCGTCGAGCAAAGATCTTTCGCGGCTATGCCGATATTGGCTATAAGGCAACAAAAAAAATCTATTATTATGGTTTTAAGGTTCACGCTATTGTTAGCGACGACGGCTACTTGCTAGATTATATCGTAACCAAGGCCTCAGTTCATGATGCTAAGGAAACAGTAGAACTGATTACTAACGCTCATCCTGACAATCGTTACCTTTTGGGCGATGAAGGATATTTGGGCAAAAACCTGCATCAACGCTTAGAGCAAATGGGCTATACGCTTTGGACACCATATCGTAAAAACATGAAGAATGCTCAAAAGCACAATAAGCACTATTTAATGGCACTCAGAAGGACCATCGAGAGTGATTTTTCGCTTTTGTCTTGCTACAACGCTGAAAATAATCGAGCTAGAAGTTTAGCAGGTTTTCAAGAGAGACTCGAAGTTGCCATTTTAGCTTATAATATGGCATATTGTCTAGAACGATTTAACTAGCACCACGCGTAAAGTTTATATGCCAAAATATTATACACTGAGAGAACTTACTGGCGCTTTAAATAGAAATGATAAAATACCATTATCCAATGGTATTCTTGTTCATTCAAGAGATATTGCAGCTATAGTTAATGAATAAAGATTGCCAAATCAACAACTTAAGTCTTTACGTAAATTTTCACTTTTTTGATAAAAACAAACTCAGGAAAATCAATTATATATATATTGTATACTCAAAATGAGACAAATGATTCAATTATAAATCAATTTCTAAAAAGAAGGGAGTGAAAAATATTTTATATCTCTACGCTGACTTGCCACATGAATTAACGGTAACATATACCCAAGTTCTTAAAGAGCATAATAGTAAAAAAATATTAGTTCATTTTGAACAACCAACTGATTATGGCTTTAAAGAAGCCAGATATTCATTACCTAACTTTAAAGAACTTTATAACTATAATTTTACGAAATCCGAAACTTTGCGAAATTTAGAGTTTTTAAAACAAAATGCTGAATCAATAATTAAGCATTCTGAAAGAAAAAGTAGGGAATAACTAAAATAATATTTAGAAAGCAAGAAATGTAGACAGAGACAAAAATAACCTCCTGTATGGAGGCCAATTTCTAGTACTTAGTCTAGATTTTCATCATTTCATAATTACAAACAATTATTATTTTTATAGGTCCTAACTCTTTTATTAAAATTGGTGTTTTAATAAAAGAGTTTAATAAAAATAAAAAAAGGGGGTCTTTAAGTAAAAAATCAGCATAATACACTTTAAGACACTTGGTCTTGCTGATGCCTTTATTAAGTAAATATTTAATGGTATAATTCAACATGAAAAGAAGCCAACGACCGTAACTCGTTGACTTCAATCGTAGTTTTAGATAACTGAATGGTTTAGCTAATCCTTGTGATTAGCTTTTTTTGTTATTGCATATTTTTAGAAAAATTGATTAATGATTTGTCTTATTTTTTGAATTTCGTCTAAAGTAAGTTGATCCTTTAAATCACTGCAAATATGTTTTTTAGGGTCAACCGTTCGTATATGTTGCAATAATACAGTACCATAGACTTTCTTATTTTTTAAAGTATAAAACAAAGGTGATTTTTGATATTTTTCTTCCTTTTGGTATTTATCAGAAGAAGAAATCGGCATTACAATCACCGTATTAAAAATACTATTATATTGATTATTACTAATGATTACACATGGTCTTACTTTTTTCATTTCTGAACCCAGTGATGGATTAAAATCGAAAAAATAAATATCTCCTTGCTTATATTTATTCATTAATCTAGCCTTTCTTCTCCAACATCTGAACCCCAATCAATTTCAGGAGTGTCAATGCTTCCATATTTCTTGCGTTGCTCTTCAACAATATCCCACAAATTATTGGTTTTAAGCTTTTCAACAGTGACCGGTTTATCATCAGAAATGTTAAAAACGATAGTTTTATCTGAATCACCAAGTTCTAATTTTTCACGTAATATTTTAGGCAAGGTGATTTGATTCTTGCTAGTAATTTTTGCTGAGACCTGCATACAAATTTCTCCTTACTTTTTCTTACATTATATCATATTTTGCTGAGGTATCTTTAAAAAGACTGTAATCACGCTGATTAACAGTCTTTTTTTCTATGCTACCCTTCTTATAACGTATCTAATATTATGTAAACTCTTTTATTAAAAGAAAGATTTTAATAAAACAGATGCTAAAAGTTATCCTAGCAAAATAAAAAAAGCGTTAGTTAAAGCACTTAACCACATTAATAACTTAATGTTTTCTCCTACAGTAACTAACACCTCCAGTTTAAACTTATAATTATTACTAAGTACATTAGATCTAAAGCGTAGTCACTAGTCAAGCAGTAGCAAACCAAGCTTTATCACTATACTAAACACATAGGATCTAAAGCTCCGATGGTTGTCATATTAAGCTAAAAAAGTTGCAAAAACGCTAAGTTTCTCTGAAATGATAGTTTTTATTAGATAAAATATAAACATAAGATAAAAACAAAGAAAACAGGAGGAACAAAAATGTTCAACAATAAAAAAAGTTTAGTTAAATTAACTGCCGGAATTGGTTTAAGTACTGCTCTACTATTAGGTGGCAGTGTAACAAGCAATGTCTTCCCTTCTTCAACAGTAGAAGCAGCTTCCAGTTACAAAGTAACATTAAGACATAATGCTTATGTTTATAACTATAAAGGCTATAGAATTAGAAAAGCTCCCTTAAAGAAGGGAAAGATCTTAAAGGTATATAGATCCAAAAACATTAATGGTAAAAAGTACTTATATATTGGAAAACACCAATATATCAAATCAGCAAATGTTTCAAAATATAACTCAAAAGCCACGAAAGTACGTGCTAAAGCATATTTATTTACTGTGAAAGTAAATCCAGGATCAGACTTATACACTGCCCCTAATGGCGATTTATCAAATTGGTCTATGGAAAACACTCAACGTGTGTATGCTGTAACCACAGATTCTAAGGGAGAAACCTGGTACAAGCTTGCTAAAAACAATTGGATTAAATCAACTGATACCAATAAACCACAAAATAATACTGCAACTATTACAAACAAGTTATCCTCTAATCAAGCAGTATCAAATAGCAAAAATCAAACTAATGAAGAAAAGTCAAAAACTAATAACTCTCCAACGAGCAAACCAAAAATTACAAATGTTCAAACATTAGCAACCCCACAATATGCTTCTGAAATCGCACAATCATTCATTACCCAGTTAAATGAAGTTAGACAAAAGATGGGAAAAGGTACTCTTTCATTAGATGCAAATATTAATGATTTTGCTAATATTAGATCTAACGAACTTTTGACCCAATTCTCTCATGTAAGACCTGATGGCTCATCATTCAATTATTCAGAATGCATTAGTATGGAAATGATAGACAAAAATACTACGCCTTCACAAGCGGCGAAAAAGGTTTTGGATCGTTTCCTTTATGAGGATGCATCATGGAATTGGGAACACAGAAGCATTCTTTTAGACAACGATTGTAATAAAATTGGAGTAGGTGTTTCCTGGGAACCAAAGCCTGGTACTTCATGGAATAATTATAGATTCCCAGAGTATATGGGATTCCGTATGGCTGTAGAAATGAAATAAAACATTTTTTAACTTAATAAGTATACTAAAAAAGTCCTATTGAACTTTAATGCTAAAACGTATTTATATTCAATAGGACTTTTATTTACTTGATTTTTCACTCTAAGTAGCGTTAATTACAGTGCTACCGAAATGCCACCTTTATGTCAACTTTACTGATATTGACACGCCGGCGTGCATTGATAGGCTGTGGTTATACTTTATTTTTTGATTAATGATTAAACTAAGTACGTATTTTTAGTTTTTAACAATAAATATTTAGATCATAGAAAACGAAATAACTGTCAAACTAACTAGATTTATACTTTCAATAAAAGTATAGCCAAATTATAGAAATGCAGTTTTTCGATACAATAAAAATTCACATAAAGGGTGGTATATATGGCAATCAAGCAAATAAGAGTTCGAATGGATACTAGTAGCCCTGAGTATCGCTGGCGCAAAAAAGCTCACAAGAGTCCCTTACACGATTAATTGATATTGCAATTGAAAATTATAGTTATGTAGACTTAGTTGACGCAATTATTAATGATGCAGTAAGACACACTAAAATTAATGTCAACGACAAGGTTAAGGAAATAACTGTGGAACTTACTAAAACCACAGATACTAAGTTAAATGAAATAGGAAAAAGTTTGATGAGAGAATATTCTCGTCAACTTAAAAACTCTAAAAGGGCAAAAGAAATTAATTCTTTGCCCTTTTTGTTTTTGCTTTTTAGAAACAAATGCACATGCACAGGTATATGCATGTGCATTTATATTTGACGCTCCAACTTACAAACAACAAAAAAGTGTGGAGATGGTCAATAAAAACTCCACACTTTTTTGGTAATTACTTTTTACATGCATAGTAAGTGAGAGCAAAAACACTTACTTTTTTATAGTGTCTTACTAAGTTTTTTCAAAATATCTTGTACATCGGAAGAGAAACCAGAAATATAGGATTTAAAGTTTGCAGCAATATTATCTAGATCATTACATAACTGCTTTACCGCATTTGGCACATCTTGAGGCGAAGCGTTACTCCAAGCAATGGCGTTGCGTAATACCGTATCTTTCATTTTCGCTTGTATTTCATCAAGAGTATCCTTATTAGCCTTAATATATTCGGCCAAAGCCAATCGATAAAGAGCAATGAGCTGTGCTACGTATGTATTAGCATGCTTCATGAATGATGAATTATTGGGATCTTCCCAGTATGAATTAGCGATATTTGCTTTAGCAAATTCCTTCTTAAAATCTTTAAAGGAATCTATATTTAACACAAGAACAGTATTTGCCTTACTTCGCTCATCCATATTCACCTTGGGAAAGAGGCACAAATGAAAACTGCAACGGTCTTCTGCGTCAATTCTTCCCTAAAGGCAAAAGCATGAAAAATAAGACAGCTGCATATGTTCAACAGGCAACTAATGCCATTAACCACAAACATCGCCGAATCCTCCAATATCACACAGCAGAAGAACTCTTCAAGCAATATATCCCTTCATAACCTAACTGTTGCACTTAAATTGACAATTCAGGAAATTTTTTTTTACTTAAAACTATTCCAATAATCGTCATTAGACTCAACTATTGAATCATTATCTGGTAAAAGTTGCATCCCTATAAGCTTATCAAGTGCTATACCTTCATTTACTGTATTGGTTTGATGAAACAATAATTTATTAAGCTGAATTTGAGATAAATAAGTATATTTATAATTCATAGTTATCATTCCCTTCTTCATAAAATATCTAATTATTGTATTACTGAACTCTTTTTATAAATTATCCTAAATTTCTATCAGTAAATAAAGAATAGCACCTAGTATTTTTGCTTTTATACATAAAAATGTGCTATAATCCTGTTGTACGAACACATGTTCTATAATCGCAGAAAGGCTATATTATGGAATTAACTACAGAACAACAAAAAGCGAAAGATTTGATTCTAAATGGTACCAATGTTTTTCTAACTGGGGATGCTGGTACCGGAAAAAGCTACGTACTTAGACAAGTTATCAATATTTTACCGGCTAATACTACTGTTGTTTGTGCGCCTACCGGAGTAGCAGCGGTAAATATACATGGGATTACAATCCATAGACTATTAGAGCTTAATCCTGAAAAAGATATCATTAATTTACATCCTGAACATGTTCCTAAAAAGCTTGAAAAAGTTAGAACTGTTATAGTTGACGAAATCAGTATGTGCAGAAGTGATCTTTTTACTTGGCTTTCGGAAAGTTTAAAATTAGCAGAAATTAAATATAAGCATCCCATTCACTTAGTTGTTGTTGGTGATTTTTATCAGCTACCACCTGTACTAGCTACGCCTGCTGAAAAAGAATATTTTTCCAATGGTAAGGCTTATCCCTTCAATACAGCTGAATGGTACAGTTGGCATTTTCGACCTGTGGTACTTCATCAAGTTATTAGACAAACTAATGCTGAATTCAGCAAAGCTTTAAATAGCATAAGGAAAGGAAATACTAAATATATCCACTACTTAAACTCAAAAAGCACTAAAAATCGCATAAATAATGCAATAACTCTTGTAAGTACTAATAAAGAAGCAAACGCTATTAATCTAAAAAAAGTTAGTTCTTTAGAAGGAGGTTGTAAAATATATAATTCTCAGATCTCTGGTCAAATTAATGACCAAGACAAACCGACTCCAGATAAAATAAAGCTCAAAGTAGGTGCACTTGTAGTATTCACAGCTAATGCCTCAGATAATACTTACTCCAATGGAACTCTGGCTACAGTAACTCAACTTAGTGCTGATTATATTAAAGTTAAAATTGAAAATTCTTCTGAAGAAATTACAGTTTTTCCTTTTACTTGGACAATATACGATTATCGTTTAATTAAAGAAGATAATCAGAGAAAACTTAAGAAAATCCAAATTGGTGAATATCAACAACTACCTGTTAAATTGGGATATGCAATAACAATTCATAAATCTCAAGGACAAACTTATTCTGCAGCTAATATTGCCCCTGCCGGCTGGCTCTCAGGACTACTTTACGTGGCTCTATCAAGAGTAAAAGATATTAAACAGCTTCACTTATTACACAAAATTGAACCCAACATGGTTAATGCTGATCCAACTGTTATTGAGTTTTATAAGCATTTAGATTATGAATCTAAAAGACATTCTGATGGTACTGTTACCATGAAAATTCCGATGATTTTAAGAAAGGAAATACAAGAAATTAGCCAACTAGATATAATACAAATTAGAAAATTACAATTATTTATCCGTGATTTAATAAATACTAATTAGAAGTATAAAAACCTTATTTTCACTTTCTATTGTTCACAAAAAGTAATATCCTTCTTACTTAAACTCCCTTTATTGAGCCATTTAAAAGAAGGTAATACAGCTTTACCTTTAGCATTAGTTTCTTCATTGGTAAAGAATACTATTACTATTGATTTATCCGGATAATCTTTATCTTTTAAAAGTTCTGAGTGTTTTACCTTAATCGTTTCATTTGGTTCTACAAAGTATTCGATATAATCATATATTTTCATTGAAAACCTCCTCAAAATTATACATAAAGTTTAATATTTTCTATCATTCATATACATTATTGTTGTTTAAACTACTCAGCTAATATCATATGTAATAATTATTATATGTTTTTATCTTAATTGTTCTTTGTCAAAATATTAGTCTAACTTCCTGCTGTTTAAGATTTGTGAAGTTAAGGGACAAGATCTAAGATCTTGTCCCTCTTTTTTAATTAGCTGATTAGTGTAGTAACTAATCTATAATATAGAAGCAGCTAAATACGTTAAAAGCTATGATGTATAATAATTCTAAGATTTTAAAGATTTGAGTGATAATATGGATCAAAAACACTACGCTAAATTAATCAATGAAGAGTTAGAAAAACTACCCTTCTACGTTAAAGAATTTTATCTAGCTAAAAATCTAGCCTTAACTACTAAATATCAATATTTAACAGAGATTAGACGTTTTTTCACCTGGCTTAGACAGGAAGGTATTAGTAAAGCTGAATCAAATACAGATATTGAGCTTTCAACTTTAGAACATCTAAAGCGTGAAGATGTAATGTTGTACTTAGACTATTTGAAAAATACCGTAAATATGCAGAACAAGTACAACTCCCCCACTACTATTAATAGATCTATTAACGCTCTGCGTTCCCTATTCCACTATTTAACAGTAGTAGCCGACAACAATGATGGTGAACCTTACTTTTATCGCAACGTTATGGCCAAAATCGAGTCTTTACCTGCTTCACAGACCTTAAATTATCGTGCAAACGTCCTGCAAACTCACATGTATCGAGGAAAAATGAAACATGATTTCTTAGACTTTCTCTCCTCCAAATATGAAGAAAAAAGTAATAACTACGTTGCTGGTCACTTCAAAAAGAATAAAGAAAGAGACATTGCAATCATCGCTTTAATGTTAGGTACAGGCATTAGAGTTCAGGAAGCAGCGAACACCAACGTAAATGACCTAAACCTTAAAACAGAAATGCTCAACGTTACAAGAAAAGGTGGCCAAAGGGATGCAGTACCGATTTCACGTTGGATCTTACCTTATTTAGAACAATACGTAGATATTAGGAAATCTCGTTATAATCCTTCCAATAATGAGAAAGCATTGTTTTTAACAGAATATCGAAAACAGGCAAAAAGGATTACTTCTAATGCTATTGAAAGATTCATCTCAAAATATTCAGAAGCGTTTGGACGAAGAATCACACCTCATAAATTACGTCATACCCTAGCTTCTGAATTATATGAGGAAACGAAAGATAAATTGTTGGTATCTCAACAACTAGGTCAACATGGTACCAGTGCAACCGATCTCTATACCCACGTAGATCAAAACAAACAGAAAAATGCATTAAATCGAATTAAATAATTATTTTATAGATGTAAAACTGCAGCTTTTTTGACGTAAAATACGTCAAAAACAAGAAGAGGCATTTCTAGCAGCAAATAGTTCTGTAGTGCAGTAGTATAGCTTGACACCTTTATTGGAGTTC
>ENA-OPDC01000091-OPDC01000091.1-human-gut-metagenome-genome-assembly--contig:-NODE-91-length-55698-cov-10.564384_pt1 | contig 55698 bp, 44 predicted proteins | sample MGYA00241620_ERZ501503 | MGnify/ENA primary metagenome ERZ501503 (study PRJEB25962, sample SAMEA2042659) | human gut metagenome | biome: human gut; feature: human-associated habitat; material: faeces...
GGAGAAACAATGTAAAGCTGTGGCAAATGTACAAGGGACATGTTAGGCATGACGTGCCAGATGCATGCGATGGATCGGCATGGCTGACTTGACCGTTTGCCTGTCTGTGTGTTCTGCCCAGTCCGAAGCGCAAGCCTTGGACAGGGCTGAACATACAGACAACCAGCTTATACCTTAGTAATGGGGTGTGTGGAGGAAAGAAAGTAGAAAAATAGAAAAGAAGAAAAGATATAAAGAAGTAAATATATAAAGATGAAACACTGAAAATAATAAAACGATAATTCCAATGAAGAATATTGTATGTTCAAATACATTGAAGGCTTGTTCAAGATCCGAATTTTAAACAAGACTTTAAGTTCCTTTTCAAGAGTGTTATACTACTACTTCTTAATAAAGTATTCTATAGCAGAATGCACCAGAATATAATGTGTCGGTGTGCTTCTGCATTGAGCTGCATAAGGATTAGGAAAATCAAGTGCAAGGGAGTTATATAGATTTGGAATTTCCTTCTTGATTTTTTTGACAAGCAATCTGTATGAACATGGTCTTGCATATCTCATGAGCTGTTTCCATCGGGTGATGGTAATTTCGGTGCAATTTGTTTCGTACATCATAGTATTTCAAGTTTAAGCCTGGGGCGGTAGCCCCAGGCGGATTAAACAACGGATATTTCATTAATTATTAGAAATGTATCATCATTATTGAAGGCAGAAAGTTTGTCATCGGCTTCTGATATATTATTAAGCCTTATACCAGTCATTTTTGCTATAACTTCTGCAACCTGCTCAAATGTATCATAGTATTCGATACCCTCTTTCTCACTGTCAACCATATAATGGAATGAGTAGAACTGACCTTCTATGTCATTAGTTTCAAAGATTCCGCAACCCGGCTCTTCAGAATAATAGAAAAGCTGAAGGTCGTATTTTTCTGCAATCTTGTCCATCAGTTCCGAACAGGCAACCCAAGCCGTTTCAGTAGTCAACTTCAAAGAAGCCATATCGTTGTCATGGTCTTCTATATCTTCCTCTATGTAAGATATTTCACCTCTGGCTGGCAATTCTTCTTCAACATCTGGCAAAAGGCTTTTTTTAATGTACCCGAGCCAATAAGAGTTACCCAAGAATGTAAAAGGTTTGCTCTCCTTTGTTCTGTCAATATCTACGGTCTTTTTCAAGTCTGTATATAGTCTCTTTATATTCTCCTTGTTACCGTAAAGTGTATAGTCTGTAGTGTTCCAATTTGGCATAGCTGTAAATATTTATTATTATTAAAATAGATGATTTGTTTGTTTCAGATGAAGTTTGCAGAGCTTAATGCTCTGCAAATGGTATCTTCTTAAGACAGTCCTCAATAGTATAGCCTTTTGGCAAGGTATTGTCTATCTGGGCGGTTATTCCTTTTATGTTCAGTTCCTTAATCTCTGAAAGTCTGACATATCCGAACTCCCACTCAAATATGTGGCAATATCCAAACATGAGCCAGTCATCACCTTCCTGACTTGCCTCGGTAATAAGCCAGCAGGCTTCAGTAAAAGGCATGTGGAATACTGCAATGACTTCGGCTTTTTTGCCTTGTCCGTCTTTAGAATACAATGGGTTGGCGTTGAACTTTGCCAAGATGTCGTTTGTAAGTGTTATCATATCGCTTGAACTTTAATTAGTTAAACTTGAATTATTCTTCAGCTAGATTTAGACCTTTTTTTCAGAAAGTTTCCTTTCCCTTGTCTTTTGAATCCGCTGACTTTTTTTTTAGAGATTTATTCCCCAACTGAGTTTGAGCCTTTTTTTTACGGCTTATCGAGGTTTGGGAAAGTGGAATTAGAAAAGTTTTGAACGAAAAAAATGTTGGGGCAGTCGCAGACAACATCGTTATTTTTTTCAGGGCAAAGGCTGGAAGCCGGAACTCTTTCATTTCCACAACACCCATATACCTTTGCCGTACAAAAAGAAAGGCTCTCAGATGGGGTGAAGGACACTGAAAAAGGGAAGCAGGATGATTTGAGAAAGACAAGGGAAAGGAATGGACAAGGAAAAAGGTGTGCAGCAAGTACACCGGAACAGAAACAAGCTGTCTGTTACATGGCGAAGATCCGTTTACGGTGCTTCGCTTCGGGTAAGCAATGCGGCTGTACCGGGCACTCATATTATGTCAATTCGTGTATCAGGTGGAGATAAAGGTTGTTAAGGCGTAACGCCTTAGCTCCGTATCGGAGCATGATTAGGATTGGGATATGTGTGCCTTTCTTGCCCGGCTCTTGCCTGTCTGTAAGCCTGTGAGCAGACTGACAAGTGCCGTATGGGAGCAAGAATACAGCCGGTACCTTGATGGGGCGGTGGGAGAAAGAGAACTGCGTGTACGCAAAAATGACTGACAAGGCTCTGCCTTTCCTTATGTAGTCCACGCCCAGCCAGCATACGGAGCACATCAGCGCAGCCGTTGTGCCCCAAGATGCCGGACGGGTGTGGTATAGGGTAGGAAATGAGTGAAGTGCATGGTCGGAAACGGAGTCTTTGGCCATGCAGCGCAACGGATGTCCGCTGCCTCTGTCCGGAGGTGACCATGCAATAGTCACCAGAGAACAAAGGCAACCGGACATACCTTAGAAGGGTGGTGGGAGTAAGAGAACCGCGTTAGGGATAGGAGAATAAAGCCCACAGGAACGAGGACTTGGAGCGGATAGCCCGACAGCATGCTGTAACGCCCTAACAGAAAATATACTATAGAAGGGAAAACCAAATGAAATAAGTATGATGTCTGAAAAGAAAGTTCATACACTGAAAATTATCATACTAGCAAAAAATCGGTTAAATATCTGATATTCCGTATGTTATGCAATTTCAGGCATTTAATCATGTTAATAATAACTATTAAGTTAAAAATACGACACACAAATGGAAGGAATGAAAGCCACAATTCATATATTTGAAAAAAACATAAATTATGCCAAGAATAGGATATATAAAGGTGGAGATGCCGGGACAAAGGTCGGATGAAGATGATAGTTACATAAGGACAGCAGGATGCGACCTGATTTGCAGAGAACTGTTCTGCAATGAAGATACAAAGCCGGTATGGAAGGAGATGGTAAGGACATTGGAGACAGGTGATGAAGTATTCTTTATTTCCATGGAGAATGCTTTCAGTGGAGTACGTCAGTTATGCTTGTTCCTGGAACTGTGCCGTTTAAAGAGAATAAGGGTGGTCTTTATGAGAGACAGGATAGACAGCAGGGATGAAATGTACCAGAACTCTACGGCCAATGTGCTGAATGCCATAGCTACTCTGAGCAGGGAGACATATTCAATAAGGAGGAAAAGGGCAAAACCAGGAAGAAGGAAGCCGGACAAGGGAAGCATGAAGCAGAAGAGGAACGAGAAATGCGTGGAAATGTACCAGACAGGAATCCCTATAGAAGAGATACAGAAACAGGCCGGCTTCAGGAGCAAAAGTTCCGTATTCAGGATTCTCAGGGACAGCGGAGTGAAGCTGAACAGGAGAGGCAGCAGTGATGAATAAAAAAGTATGGAAAGAGCCGGAGAGAAATGAGTGAGATAAACAATCAGGGAAAAAGATAGAAACATGGAAGAGCCATTCAAGGATTACGGAGAATTTGAGAACCTGGGAACGGAAAGGATTGTATGCGTCAATGTCAGCAGAACCTACCTGGGTGGAGAGAGGGAAAGTCTGTATGAATGTAGCAGAAAATACTGGAGGTTGAACGGAGAGCGTGCAAGCTCGGCAGATCTGGTGTTTGCGGTATGCAGCGGATACATAGTGGGAGTCTTCAAGCCCTTCAGGTGGTACCAGACAGAGTGTGAGCAGCTGAAGGGAAGATGGGAGTTTGAGGGCGAACAGCTGAATGATTCGCCATACCTCAATCAGAGCATAAGGAAACTGTGGGGAAGGAGACAGAATCCGGTGATGTACATAAACCTGTAACTAGAAACAGATGGTTCTGATTCTGTAACACAACCAAAACGGCAAAAAAGGAAGAATATGAAAATAGATAAAGATTATAAGGACATCCTAGGCAAGATTGAAAACAAAGGCTGCCTGGAGTTTACTTTGGATTCAAAACTCAGGGAATTAAGCAGGCAGATACCAGACAACATTTGTGGAGTATATATGTTTGTAGAAGAGATGGAGAATGAAGACAATATACTGTATATCGGTTGTTCAGGCCATATTGAGAACGGGAAACCGGTAAGCAGAAAGAAGCACGGACTAAGGGGAAGGGTTTACGGCAAGCAGGAAAAGACACCCAGAGACAAATATTACAAGGAAGTAATGAAAGACAAAGATATATCTGGCTTGAAAATATATTGGTATGATACAGGAAATGAAGACCCTGAGTATATAGAATATCGATGTATATTAAAATATATATCATTGAAAGGTAAATTTCCGGAGTTCAACAACAAGCTGGAACGCAAAGAAAACAAGGCAATCGAGTGCTCTGATTCTGTAACGAAATCAAAATAAGGAATAGTCCCCTTTGAGGGGACCGAAAATATGCAAGCAAAGGCTCCCGTCAGGAGCCTTTTATTATTACCACACAGTCCTCGACTTCGGTGGGCAGACCGAAAAGAGGGTATCGTGTGAAATAGGGTAGCGCTTCTTCATCAGGTGGGGTGCAGACAAGCTCTGCACCGATACTATTAAGCGTTTCATCAATCATCCTGACTTCTTCATCTGTCAGACCGGTCACGTCTCCGTTGAAGATGTAACCGAAAGCCCATGTCGGGATTTTCTCTATGCTCTGTTTCATGGTATATGGGATTTTAGATTTGTACTATCTTGTTTATTCTGCCGTGAAGGAAGTTTCTCAGTGCTGTCTTGTCGATTGACTTGTATTCATACCAGCAGCCGTACTGATTGACGAGGAATGTCTTCAGGATGTCAGAAAAATCAAACCTCCAGCCTCTCACCGGGATTCCGCTCTTGAAGTATGTGTTATGGTTCACCTGGTATGAAATCCAGTTCTTTTCCTCACGGCTGAGTTTTTCCCTGTTGTTCACTTTCTGACGAAGGATATAGGCTTTTGCGTCCTTAAGAGTGTCAAGAGCAGGCACTTCCCACAATGCGAATTTTGTTGCTATTGCTGCCATAGTCGTATGGATTTATGAGTTAATGAATTTATGCGGATCTGAGAGCGAGGGAGTTGAGTTTCAACTTTCTGCCGTCTCATCTTCCGACATTTTTTTATGCGTCTTCCGGTCGCATCGGTCGTTTCGTTTCGGTGCCTGTAAAAAAGGTAGGGTGAGGCAGGCGCAAGGTTTTGACAGAAAATACCTCGCACAGCAGGGAAGATTTTCCGTCAAACCGTCAGGCCTGACCTTGAAAGCCGCCACGCCCGGTTATACCTTTGCACCAGGAACGGACGACCACCAGATGCAGACGGATACGGACGGTGGAGGAAAGGAATATGACGGCAAGGATGAAAGGAGTAAGGTATGCAATAGATTAAATAACAAGAATATCAGGAACAGGGAATTAATATAGAGAAATACAGAAAAAGTATAGAGAAAAAAGCATAAGGTGTTTAAACTATTGGAAACAGGGAATAAGACATTGTTTGAATATGTAACACAATCAAACAAAGAAACATTTAGCTTTAAGGTGTTGAAAAAAAGGAGAAATAAACTACAAACAGAATCTATACAATAATAAATTTGGATGCTTCTCCTTAAACAAAGAAGGTCGAAACAAATAAATATAACATTAGCATACTTATCTTATTATCTACTATTTATGCAACATGGTTAAAGTTAAAATAGAGTGATAAAAGTCTAATGTAAAATAACAGAAAAATATCAGGAGAAGGAACTGTCATTACATAGACATCCTTGTAAGAAGAGAGAAACACGGGCAAGTTCTTGTCTGATATAATCCTCGGATTCATGGTCATCAAGATCATCATAGTCAGAACTGGCATTTAGAATGGAATAACAGAATACCTCCTCAGAATTGACATCTGGGATGTATTTGAGAAGTTCCAGTTCAAAAGAATCATAATCCTCGATATATTCATAAAGAAACGTGCGGATGGATGTAGCAACATCTTCCTTAAAAGCATTAGGATTCATCTTATAAATACAGACAGTAAGGTTAGTAAGAGCAGTTTTAACAAGACTATTTCTTAAAGCTGTAGAGAAGGATTCATTAAAATCACTTATGTGATAGAGAATGATACCGCAGAAAAGAGACATAGCTTCAGAGTATAAGCTGAGTTCGCTCCTGAAATTATTTATCCAGAAAAGGTTAGTTTCAATTTTATTGTTCATGAGATTATGATTTAAGCGTTTATTATATATAACGACATGACAGATGATTTTTACCATAGGAAAATGATTTTTTTTTGAAGAAGTACGATTTCCTTAAGTGCATAAGTATATATAATTAATAATCATTAACTTTAGGCTCGAAAACGAATTACGAACACATAGGTAAAAAAGAATATAAAGCGAAGAATGGATGATAAAATCAATATAGTCAAGGCTCCGGCTCCGGTGATATATACGCCGCAGGAAGTGGCATGTATATTCAAGGAGCAGCTGAAGACACCGGCCAAGGTGGTGACGATAGAGGGTGTGTACAGGCAGAACCCGAAATCGGGCAACTACTACGGCTACTTCTATGACAGTCTGGCGGCACAGAACAGTAACTATGAGATGACGCTGGTCGTGCCGGCAGCCCTCAGGGAGAAGATGAAAGACGGGACATTGGTACAGGTCTCCGGAGTGGTGTCAAAAGAACTGAGGAACAGGTGCTCGATAGACCTGCACTTTAATGTGACGAGGTATGACGTGATCGAGGAGAATGTCATATCGGAGGATGAACAGAGACTTATGAGCCTCCAAGCTGAGAAGTCGGCAAGGGGGTACAGGAATGTGGATGGGGTGTTGGAAGCGAAGCTCTTCCGAGGAGAAAAACCCAACATTTGCCTGCTGTTTGCAAGGGGAACCATCACAGACCAGGACTTCAAGAAGGGACTGGAAGCGGCCAGGTCCCACATAGACTTCGTAGAGGAGAATGAGACATTCGCGCAGATTTCGCAGCTCAGGGCAAAACTGGGGCAGCTTGACCGGATGGGATATGACGTGATAGCCATCGTCAGGGGAGGCGGCAGCGGTATCAAGGAAGTGTTCGACATGCCAGACCTTATCGAGAGTGTTGTGAATCTCTCCACGCCGTTTGTGACGGGAGTGGGGCATCCGGGAGAGAAACCTTTCATAGCAAAGGTGGCCGACAAGGATCTGGGTACGCCTTCGCTGCTCGGAGTGTACTTTAAGGATATGGTGAACCGTGTGATAGACCAGAGGGAGAAGAGCAAGGCCGTGCTGGTGGAACAGGTGAAGAAGCAATTTGAGGAACGAATCACGGCTTCGGAGAAGCAGAACAAGGAGCTGAACGAGAAGATAGCGACACTCACCAAGGACAGTGAGGCGAACCGCAAACTTCATGCGGAACAGATGGTTGTGGCGCAGAAGCAGAACAAGGAACTGCAAGAGAAAATCGTAGAAATGAACAGGAATGCGGCCAACGCACAGAAGCTGCACGCCGACCAGATGGTACTTTCGGAAAAACAGAACAAGGAGCTGCAGAACAAGATAACTGAGCTGAACAAGAGTGCCGAGAACGCCCAGAAGCTCTACAAGGAGCAGATTGAGGCGATGAAGAAACAGCATGAGACCACAGAGAAACAGGTCAAGATGTATGAGGAACAGGCAAAGAGTTTCAATGAGAACATTTCGAAGATGCAGCAGACGAATGTAGCCCTGCAGAAGTCACTGACAGAGATAACTACACAGAATGCGAAGTCTTCAAAGGAACTTGCGGATGCCAAGGCTTTGGCGACAAGGCTGGAGGAGCAGTTGAAGCAGGCCGAGAGACAGTCGAAGCCGGTGGGGCTTTATGTGGTGTTGGTGGTGCTGGTGGCTATTATTCTGTTTTTGATAAGTAACTGATTATGGAAAATATAAAGAATATCAAGTATTTATTAAGGGACATAAATATTGTCCGAAAGAAATTTGAGGAAAGGGAAAAGAATGAAGATAACTTCAATATGTTTACTATCCTTAGAAAGGAATCTGACGAGGTGTATTTGCACTCCAGGTTTCTTTCCGCTTTGTTGGATCCAAACGGGCCACATAGATTAGGAACAATATTCTTGAACTCATTTTTGGATAGAATAGAAAGTGATTTTGAATACGATGAAAAGTCACTTGAAGTTTACCCCAACAATCTGAATAGAAGTGAATATAAGGAGATAGATATTTGCTTTATAGACAGAATAGGCAAGAGAGCTGTAATGGTAGAGAATAAAATATACCATAAAGACAGTAATCATGAAGATAAGGGACAGCTCGAAAACTATTATGGTAAATTGATTGAGGAGGATAAGATACCTGAAGATGGGATAGAGGTATATTATCTTACTTTAGATGGACATGAGCCAAGTGAGGATAGTGTAAAATTGAGTGGTAAATATCCAACATTACAGGATAAAGTTAAGTGTATATCATATTCAGTAGAAATTCTTGATTGGTTAAGAGATTTAGTAAAGGAATGTTATAATAAACCCTCATTGAGAGAATCTGTTATCCAGTACATAAAATTAATTGAGTCTATGACAAATAATGATTTAAGTCTTGAAGAGATTAAGGAACTAAGCAATCTTATTGGACAAAATGAAGACAATATTCAAAGTACTAAAGTTCTGTTAGATAATTTTATTCATATAAAATGGCATACAATACATGATTTTTGGCAAGAATTAATATTAGAGTTTATTAATAGAGACTTTAAGATTCAATATCAAGTAGAAAATGAAGAAATAGACAACCTTGTAGTAAGCATTCGGCCTCGTGCGTGTTTTTTTCCCCTCTTTTCCTTCCTACCTTTGTGGCTTCATTATAATCTTAATCCATTATGTGTTCAGTATTAGAATTTTCTAGCGAAAGTGATAAACTACGTACTCTCTTTTCCGAGTCTAACCATTTTGATTCTGTTCTTTTCATATTTGATGGCGGCCGTCGTTATAAAGTTTCGTCTTCCAGCCTTGGTATCCATTCCCCTCAGGACCTACTTCTCCCTTTAGGTCTTGGCCTTTTCCGCAGCAGTCCTTTTTGGTCTTATTACCTTTATCCCCAAGGTTGTAATTTCCATAAAGGTATTGACGGTCTTTGTGGCGAGGTCATCCGACACACAGGTTCCTGCGTGTCAGAGCAGAGCTGTCATATTTTTCCCGACCGCTCCCGTAGCAGGTTGCATATCCTTTATCGGTGCGACGACGAATACCGTCTGGAATGCCGTCGTCTGAATCGCGGTTCTTTCCTCTTGAAAAAGGAGGAACGGAAGAAGGATTTTCTTCAAATTTCCTGGAATCGCCTGAATGAGCTGCTTACTGTTAAAAAGTATCGGAAAACAGTTGAAAAGTAATTCCCCATTCTATAAGCCGTGCAGTTTTATTTTGATAACTTTGCCACATAATAAAAAGTGGATGTACAGTGAAAGAACCGGTTATTACCCTTACTTTGGAAGAGTACGAAGAGTTGCGCAAGGAACATGAATGCCTTGAAAAGGAGCATGCGGAACTTCAGAGAAAATACGAAGCCTCTTTGCAGGAGTATTCCCGCCAGGTCGAAGAAATCTCGGCCTGTACAGCCGTCATTGCCGATCTGAGATGGAAATTGGCTGACTTGACACGCCGTTTATGGGGTAAATCCAGTGAAAAACGTCATCTTCCCGAAGATGCCGGCCAGCTGAGCATCTGTTTCGAGTCTCCGTCCGATGTCAATGACCCGGTAGCGGAAGAACAGAAAACCGCTGGGAAATCCGTCACATCGGAGAATGGCTACAATCGTTTCCGTAAAAGCTTCACGAAAAAGATCACTCCCCACGCCCGTAAGCCCATCGACCCGTCCCTTCCCCGTGAGGAGATTATCATTCCCATGCCGGAAGGCCTTTCGTTGGAGGGAGCGACGAAGCTGGGAGAGGAAGTGAGCGAACAATATGCTGTCAGTCCCGCCCGATTCTATGTGAAACGCATCATCCGTCCTAAATACCGGCTCGCCGACGGTCGTATCATAACCGCTCCCATGCCCGTAATGGCACATCCCCACAGCAATGCCTCGGAAAGTGTACTGGCCCACATTGCTACCGCCAAATATTACGACCACCTGCCTCTGCACAGACAGCTGGATATCTTTGAGCGTGAAGGAATCCATCTGAGTCCTTCCACCGTAAGTAACTGGATGATGGCTGCCGCACAGCGTCTGGAACCAATCTATAATGAACTTCGTGAACTGGTCAAGGACAGCTATTACGTCATGGCCGATGAGACACCCCATCCCGTACTTGAAAGCGACCGGCCCGGTGCTCTTCACCGCGGGTATATGTGGAACTTCTATCTGCCCCGGTTCCATACCCCCTTCTTTGAATATCACAAGGGCCGTGGCAGCAGCGGAATAGACACACTGCTGGCAGGACAGGTCCGGGTGGTACAGAGTGACGGCTTTGCAGTATATGACAAGTTCGACACGCTACCCGGAAAGTTGCATCTGTGCTGCTGGGCACACGTCAGGCGCAACTTTGTGGAAGCGGAAGGAAATGACCCTCCCAGAGCAAGGCATGCACTTGGACAAATAGGCGGACTGTATGCCGTGGAGGAGAAAATCAGAATGGAACATCTGGAAGGGGAGGCGGTGGTAAAGCTTCGCCGGGAAAAATCGTACCCTATTATCAAAGAACTGGAAAAATGGTGCAAGGAGGAATATGGACATACGGTCGATAAATCGCCTATTGCCAAGGCCATGTTCTATATGTACACACGCTTTGAACAACTGTCCGGATATGTCAATGACGCACAGTTCTGCATTGACAATAATCCGGTGGAGCGTTCTATAAGGCCGTTGACTTTAAACAGAAAAAATACGCTCTTCTCCGGATCACATGAGGCAGCACATGCAGCGGCAATTTTCTTTTCACTGATGGGATGCTGTAGGGAAAATAAGGTGAACCCAAAACTATGGATGCAGGACGTGCTGATTAGGGTACAGGAGAAAGAAAGAGAAGAGAAAAACGATTACACCGATTTACTGCCATTTAATTGGAAAGGATAAACAGGAAAGCTATAATAAAGTCAAAAGCCAGACATGTTTCGTCTGGCTTTTGACTTTATTATAACTTGGAGAGAAACACGCACGAGGCCGAATGCTTACACCTTGTACATGGTAATCAAAAAACAAGGAGGATTGATTTAGAAGTTCAAATCAAGTTCAAGAATGTCCCTGTATGGATAAGAAATGAATATGATGAATGGTTATTTTGGGGAGTATATACGGACGAAGAAAATAAATTATCAAAAAACCTTATATCGAAATTAAATAAATTAAAATCTGGATATAGTGTATACGAAAGTGATGAAAATTGGTTGTGTTACAAGTTTTTTGGAGATTGTGAACAAGAAAAGATTTGTTTTTCCGATTTCTCTTGTGAAGGAACTTTCAATCTTATATCAGGTAAATATAGAAAAGAAATTATTATAAAACTGTCAAATCAGATTGAGGAATTTATCAATAAATTGCATGAATTATAATGAGAAATAATGATATATACGGAAACCAGTGTGAAAGCGACAATGCTTTCACCAGAAAAGCAAGGCTGCTCCAGTCCATGTATAGGGTGGAGATAGGCGAAGAGGAAGGAGTGGGGCCTACAAGAGCCTCCAAGCGAAGATACGGGAACATGATCAGTGGTGGTGATGTGTCCGGAAAGAACTTCCTGATGAAGGAGACTTTCGAGTATGCCATGGAAAGAGTTGAAAAGCAAAAAAAGGGAAAGACACTTGAGACGATTGACGGGTTCAGACTGTTCAACAACCTGCTTTCGAGTCAGCCGATGGCATTCAATCTGTTCCATCCCCTGATGTTGCTGTTGAAGCAGGATCCGGCAATGGTAACGCTTGCCGTGAGGTCGGTCTTCAGGAACTTCCCGGTATTTGAGGTTACGGAAATCGGTCTGGAGTTTATACCGACACCCATAGAGAAGTACACGAATGACAAATCTGCCATGGATGCGTATATCCGGTTCGTGGACAACAAGGGTGGCAAGCATATCATCGCCATCGAGACGAAATATACGGATGTGCTCGGAGTGAACGAGGCCAGCCGTTGTGAGGAGCAGAAACAGATGCTCGTTGATACCGGTCTGTTCAGCGTGGACTTTGAGGAGCTGCTGATGGGAGGTAAAGTAAAACTTACGCAGATTTACAGAAACCTTTTGCTTACAGAGCGGTACAGAATAAAAGAGAGACTGAAGGATTCGTATTCAGTGGTACTTTCACCAAAAGAGCATCCGTCAACCGAAGAAGAAATCAAGTATGTCACGGATTACCTGAAACCGGAGTATGTCTATAAGCTAAGTGCTGTATCTTTAGAGGACTTTGTGGATGCGATGATACAGTATCTGCCTGAGTTTTATGCTCAGATTTATGAGAGGTTCAGAGGGAGATATTTGGAGTTTGGAAAGGTAGATTTGATTATGTCACAGAATCAAAATAAGAAAATATAAATATGGAAGCAAGAAATAAAAAAATCGGAGAATTAAAGTATGCTATAAATTTTGACTTTACAAAGTTGAAGAAGTTTGAACTGTACAGACGAAAGGATAACCGATACTTTCGTTTTATAGTCTATGATGGAAAAAATTATGATGAGCTATACAGTTATCTTCAAAATGGCGACGATGAAATAAAAATACCACAAGAAAATAAGCTTAAAGTGGGATTTGTATATAACATCAATGGTAAAGGATGTTTCACCAAGATAGACATGCATAGTATAGATACGATTATATCAGGAAATCCTTATGTAGTTGTCAATGGGGAAAAGCTGTTTCAGGCATTTAACTTTGAAGTTGCAAAATGGCTTATTTCAAACTATCCAGGAATATGGGTAAAGAATCTACCGGAAATGAACAATAATAAGGTAAATGCACAAAACTATGATACTGTAGAAATGCTAGAAGAGTTACCTGCTGATTCATGTTATAGAACGCATAACATATGGGTTTTACCAAACAGATTCAGAAATAGTGAAATACGTATAGACAAGATACCTGATGAAGTAATTGAGAGTTGTATTACTGCGGAAGACTGCTATCAGGAGTTTGAGATATTTACTGAGAATGATCTTAAAGGAGTCAGAATATATGGCTTTAAGGAAGAGCCTATTGTAGAAGCAATCTATAAGGATATTATAATAGAAAATTACAGGGCATATCTAAAGAATGAGGATGGTTTATGGGCAGAATATAGTCTATCTAACAATAAGTTCTATACAGATTTCATCTATACAAATATAGAAGCCTTTCCCTCTGAAGGCAAAACAGTTGCTTACCTTAATGATAAAAAGATAGTATTACATGACAAAAGAGAAATCAAAGGTTATACTATAGTTCTGAAAGATGATTTTTTCGGCTTGGAGAACGGGAAAGGAGAACTAGTATTAGAGAATGTATATGAATGGATTTCAGCATCAGAAAAGGGCTATGAAGTATTCAAGGATGGGAAGTATGGTCTGCTAAATAAGGAAGGAAAATTTATTCTAAGCTGTGTATATGACCAGATTATAGTTAAGAACCCTTTGTCTCCAATCTATTATGCCTGTAAGGACAATCTTTGGGGCATTGTAGGAGATTACGATTTTATATACTTTGATTTCTCTGATAAATTACCTAACGATGATAATTTTGAAAAGGCAGTCAATCAGTATATAAACCAGAAGTACAAGCAACACAGACTCATAGATACAGTTGTCAATTTTATAGATAAGGAGAAAGGTATCATTTATATGAAGTTGAAGAACTTCGATAAGGAATTCAAGGTAAAAAGATATGAATTACCTGACGACGTATATAATGATGTGACATCAAGCTATGTAAGAGGTGCGTTATATCATTTGTCAAAATCAGCAATTAAAGTAGATGATGACGGCAGGCTAAAATTCAGTTATAGTGACAGAGTTAAGTGGTTAGACTATCAGAAAAAGTTGAGAAGTATTAACGAGGGCGATACATTTAGTGGCACTGTTTATAAACTAACACTAAAAGATGCTCTAGTGAAACTTGAAAACGGGCTGATAGGGTCAGTAGAAATTAATGGAAGATTGCTTAATATAAATGATAATGTTCAGTGTAAGGTAATAAGCAACAAGAATAAACTTGTACTAGAACTATTAAATGAAAAGTAATTTTAAATTGAATAAGTCAAAATAAAATATTAAATTTGCGTTCAACACAAATAGTTTTGAGTTGATGGAAAATCTTAATAGGATAAAAGTTGTACTGGTAGAGAAACAGAAGACTGGGAAATGGTTGGCTGAAGCCTTGGGTAAGGATCAGTCAACTGTTTCAAAGTGGTGTACTAATACATCACAGCCGGATTTATATACTTTGGCTAAAATAGCCGAGCTTTTGGAAGTGAATATTAAGGACTTACTTAACAACAGATGATATGAAGAGCCAGGAATCAGGGTATGTATATATATTAACCAATCCAAGTTTTAAAGAAGACTGGATAAAGATTGGGAAAAGTTCGAGACCGGTTGATGTAAGGTCTAAGGAACTTGATAATACAGCAGTACCATTGCCTTTTGAGATATTTGCTACTATCAAGACAACAAAGTATAATGAAGTAGAGAAAATTGTTCATAAGACAATAGACAGACTTACCAATCTTCGTATCAGGCAGAACAGGGAGTTCTTCAATGTTGCTCCGCAAGTAGCCCTTGATATATTCAGGGATATAGCTACAGCTATAGATGATGCAGAGATAATCGAATACGAAAACAATCAGCCTATAGACAATGAAACCGGAATTGCATCAGCAAATAGGACAGTAAACCGTTCATCTGATACAGCAATGTCCGATACGGCTTCTATCCAACTTGAATTTTGGAAAAGATTCAATGAGAATGCTTATACAGATACAGCATTCTCATCTAAATTCAAGCTTCGCAAACCATACGCACAACATTGGTATGATTTAAGTGTTGGCTCCTCAAATTTTCATATCTGCATGACAGCCAGCAGACAAAAAAGAGAGCTGTCAGTCGGTCTGTATATTGACAGCGATAAAAGTATTTTCTACAATTTTCAGTCAATGTCACAGCAGATAGAAGAAGAATTGGGAATGAAAGTTCAATGGAGAGAAGCAAACAAAGCATCAAGATTCTTAATTGAAAGAACTTTTGATATAGATGATAAGCAGACATGGGATGACGGCATAAATTGGCTCTATAAGATGTGCTGTAAGTTTAAAGAGCTGGTGGAGAAATACAAGTAACAACCATATAAACGATGAATTATAATATAACAGAATATCAGGCAAAATATATAGCAAACTTCCTGACAAGAAGACTTCCGGCCAATGACCTTAATAAGTTAACGGCCTCATTGCAGGATGCGCAGGTAGATCTTACACCACATCAGGTGGAAGCCGCTCTCTTTGCGTTTAAATCTCCTCTTTCTAAAGGCGCAATACTTGCCGACGAGGTAGGATTAGGGAAAACCATAGAAGCAGGAATAATTCTGTCACAGCACTGGTCTGAACATAAAAGGAGATTGTTGGTGATATGTCCCGCCAATTTGCGCAAGCAATGGTCAAGTGAGCTGTTGGAGAAATTTTATTTGCCATCTGTTATAATGGAATCTAAGTCATTCAATTCATCGATAGAGAATGGTACTTTCAATCCATTTGATAGGGAAAGTATTGTTATATGTTCCCTTCAATTTGCAAAAACCAAGGCAGCTTACATAAGACGAACCGACTGGGATTTGGTTATCATTGATGAAGCACACAGACTACGTAATGTGTATAAGCCACAGAATAAAACAGCCAATGCGATTAAAACAGCCATAGAATCAAAGAAAAAGATTCTGATGACTGCCACACCATTGCAAAATTCCATTCTGGAACTATATGGTCTGGTTTCTATTATCGATGATTATGTGTTTGGTGACTTGAAAAGCTTTAAAAGTCAGTTTGGGCACAACATCACACAGGCAGAGTTTCAGGAGTTAAGAAGAAGACTGCAACCTGTTTGCAAAAGAACATTGAGAAGACAAGTTCTTGAATATATCAAATATACAAAGCGTATAGCAATTGTTGAAGAATTTTACCCTACAGAAAATGAGCAGCGATTGTATGATATGGTAACAGAATACCTAAGCAAACCAAGGCTTTACGCTTTGCCTAATAGTCAGAGACAGCTGATGACTCTGATTCTGCGTAAGTTGCTTGCTTCGTCAACATACGCCATATACGGTACTTTCTGCTCACTTATCAATCGTCTGCAAGACAAATTGAACAGAGTGGATGATTTATTTATAGGGGAGAATGAAGTAATCGCCGACTATGAGGATGATAATGACCAATGGGTCGATAATGAAGAAGCTGAATTTGAAGAGGCAGAAGAACTTCACCCGGATGACATCGAAGGAATTAAAAAAGAGATAGAGGAGCTTAAACAATTTAGAGACCTGGCTGAGAAAATAAAAAAGAACAGTAAGGCAGAACATCTGTTTGTTGCATTGGAGAAAGGATTTGAACAATTAAAGAACTTGGGTGCAGCACAGAAAGCCTTAATCTTTACAGAATCAAAGCGCACACAGGAATTCCTCTATGAACTGTTGGAGAAGAGGGGCTTTAAGGGAAAGGTTGTCCGTTTTAACGGAACCAACACAGATAAAGAATCTACCGTAATCTATAATGAATGGTTGGCAGAACATAAAGGAACGCCAAAGGTGACTGGTTCACCTACGGCAGACAGAAGAGCTGCAATCGTGGATTACTTTAAGAATGAAGCAACAATCATGATTGCTACCGAAGCCGCAGCAGAAGGTATAAACCTTCAATTCTGTTCCTTGATAGTAAACTACGATATGCCCTGGAACCCACAGCGTATAGAGCAGCGAATTGGAAGATGCCACAGATACGGACAAAAGTTTGATGTGGTAGTAATAAACTTCCTGAATAAGAGCAATGCTGCGGATATACGAGTATATGAACTGTTGGATCAGAAATTCCAGTTGTTCAATGGAGTATTTGGGGCAAGTGATGAAGTATTAGGAAGTATAGGAAATGGTGTTGATTTTGAGAAACGAATCGCCCAGATATACAATGATTGCAGAACACCTGATGAAATAGCCTATGCCTTTGACAGCCTTCAAGCAGAACTGCAAGAACAAATATCTGAAAAGATGATAAAGGCTCGTTCCGCACTGTTGGAGAACTTTGATGATTCTGTAAAAGAGAAACTAAGAGATAATCTTGCAGAGAGCAGAAAGAATCTGAATCTGTTTGAGAAAAACCTCTGGTTACTTATCCATTATGCTTTAAGCGGTAAGGCAGAATTTAATAGAAAAGAATACTCGTTTAAGTTGATAAGCGGAGAGTATGCCGGTGAGAAGTTCACCCTTGCAAAAGGTACTGTAAAAGCAGACGATGTACAGCCGTTTCGTATGGGGCACCCATTAGCAAAGGAAATCATTTCATCCTGTAAAGAAAAGGAATTGAAGTCAGGTTTTGTAGAGTTCCACTATTCTGAAACAGAAGGGAAGATGAAACTGTTAGATGAGCTTGTTGGTAATGAGGGATATATGCTGGTGGAAAAAATCTCAATAGATTCGTTTGAGCAGGAAGACCATCTTGTTATAGCCTGTCTAAAGCAAGACGGAAGTTATGTATATTCAGACATAGCAGAGCGAATGCTAAATCTTCCGGCAGAACTAATCGGAAATGAAGCTATTGACAACGGTATTCAGGAAAAGCTGCAAGAAAAAATTTCAGAAATGCAAAATGAAATAGTAGCTGATTCTGCTGAAAGGAACAGTAAATTCTTCGATGAAGAAATGGACAAGCTGGATAACTGGGCTGATGACATGAAACTCGGCCTTGAAAAGGAAATTTCAGATCTTGACCAGGAAATACGTCTGAGAAAGTCAGAAGCGAAAAAGATAACCCGGCTTGATGAAAAGGTTTCTGCCCAACGAGCAATCAAGGAACTGGAGAAAAAGCGCACAGAGAAAAGACAGAATCTCTATGAAGCACAAGATGAAATTGACGAGAAGAAAGATATGTTACTTGATAAGATTGAGAAGATGTTAAAGCAGAAAATAATAAAGGAAAATATATTTACAATAAAATGGAGGGTTATATGAGTGGCGATATAGAAAAACTGGATATAAAATGGCTTGACATCATTAAAAAATATAATATTTTCAATGAAGTAGCTTACGTATCTACTGGAGATATAGGTTTGGTAATTGCAGCGCGTAAGTTCTATGAATTATCAAATTTAATTAGTTGTGCTAATTATTCTATAGAACAAGCAGAAAAATCTGAGGAACTGAATAGAAAATCTTATTTCCTCAGATATGCAATTCTTGACTATAATGCTTGCTATGATTATTTAGAGCAAATAGTATATTTCGCATTTGACTTCTTTCCATTTATTAAAAGTGAGGCAGACTATATCCAAGCTGTTAGTAGGTGCATAAGGAAAGACAAAAGATTAGAAAATGGTAGAGAAATTTTAGAGAAATCAGATTATGCTAATGACATAGAAAAATTAAAAGTAACCAATCAAGAAGCATCAAGTTTCTTTTCAAAATACAACAAAATGCGTAAATACAGATTTGATGGGATAAATGGAATTGGAGACTGGGCAAACAATATCAAACATCAAGGAGGATTTTGTTTTAAGGAACTACTAACGCCATCAGGACATACGGTAGCTGTAGCCTCTTCAGAAGTAGTATTTACAACAAAAATATTAACACCCTATACTCCGACAATAAAAGAAGCCATAGAAAGACTGATTAACCAGAATAGAAAAATTATAGAGTTATCAAATTGGATGTTCGAATATATTTTCGGAGATACCACTGTGATTGATTTTTCACCAAAACAAAAACCGTTTTCGGCAAATAAACATCAGTTTAATAATATAAAATTAGATAATGTATATGCAACAGAACAATAAATATAAATTGGAATTGACATGGATTGGCAAGAATGATGAACGCCAACCATTGGAACCTCGTATTCTTATTGAGAATAAAGAGTACTCATACGGTGAACCTGAGACTGGAGTTTTACCTAATGGTAAGCCTTGGAAAGGCAATATGCTGATACATGGCGATAATCTTCTTGCACTAAAAGCACTTGAACAAGATTATGCTGGGCAAGTTAAATGTATCTATATTGATCCACCTTACAATACTGGTAATGCTTTTGAACATTATGATGACGGGGTGGAACATTCTTTATGGTTATCTTTAATGCATGAACGATTGGTAATTCTAAGGAATCTTCTTTCTGATGATGGTTCAATATGGATAACACTTGATGATAATGAAGCTCATTATTTCAAAGTTATGTGTGATGAGATATTTAACAGACATAATTTTGTGGCAACAACTATATGGCAACACTCAAAACAAAGTAAAGGATATCCTGGAAAATTCTCTTTACATCATAACTATACTTTTTGTTATAGAAAATCAGAGTCCTTTACTTTAAATTCCCTTGAGAGAACTGAAGAGCATAATAAAAATTATTCTAATCCAGATAATGACCCCAATGGACCATGGAGAAGTGGTGATGTGAGAAATAGTTTAGTAAGACCAAACTTGATGTATGATATACAAACACCCTCTGGAAAAACAATACACCATCCAGAAAAAGGCTGGAGGTTTTCTAAGGAAACTTTCGAAAGAGAATTATCTGAGGGTAAAATAGTTTTTTCCGAAGATGAAACTCGAATTATAAGAAAGATATATTTAAAAGATCAAAATGGAAGAGTTCCAGAAACTATCTGGTTTGCAGAAGAAGTAGGAACAACTAGAGAAGCTAATACGGAAATTAAAACATTAGATTTTGATACATTATTTGACACACCTAAACCAGAACGTCTGATAGAAAGAGTTTTAACTTTGGGAAGTAACCCTGGAGATATAGTATTAGATAGTTTCTTAGGTTCAGGAACCACAGCTGCTGTAGCGCAGAAAATGGGAAGACGTTATATCGGTATTGAACTTGGTAACCATGCCTATACACATTGCGTTCCTCGTCTTAAGAAAGTTACAGATGGTACAGATCAGGGCGGTATAAGCAAATCGCAAAACTGGAAAGGTGGAAGCGGATTTAAGTTCTATGAATTAGCTCCAAGTCTGCTAAAAGAAGACAAGTTCGGGAATCTGGTAATAAACAAGGAATATAATGCAGATATGCTTGCTGCTGCAATGGCCAAGCAGGAAGGATATACATACCAACCTGATGCAGAAGTATACTGGAAACAAGGATATGGTTCAGAAACAGACTATATCTATTCTACAACACAGTTCATGACTGTAGAAGCACTTGCTGCTATACATGAAACTATGGCTGAAGGAGAGAGTCTTCTTGTTTGTTGTACTTCTTTCCAGAAGGAGTGCAAACAAGCGTTTCCGAACATTTCCATCAAGAAAATTCCACAGATGCTTAAGGATAGATGTGAGTTTGGTAAAGATGATTATTCACTGAATATCATAGAACTTCCTGAAGAAGAATTTGAGGATGAAGAAGATATTTATGAAGAAGACATTTAAATATTTAGACTATGAATATATACAATATATACTGTGATGAAAGCTGTCACCTGGAACATGATAATGCAAAAGTGATGGCTATAGGTGGAGTATGGTGTCCTGAAGACAGGAAGGATGCCATCTTCAACGACATACGCAATATAAAAAGGAAACACGGTTTGAATCCGGGCCTTGAAATAAAGTGGCATAAGGTATCAAAAGGAAAAATTGACTTCTATTTGGACATAGTAAATTATTTCTTCAACAATGATAACCTGCACTTTAGGGTACTTGTTGCAAACAAGGAAGAGCATAATCATGAGAAGTATGATATAACTCATGATGAACTATACTATAAGCTCTATTTCGACATGCTTAAGACAATTTTTGAGCCGGAGAGTGCCTATAATATATATATAGACATCAAAGACACCAGAAGCCAGGAAAAAGTGGAAGGTCTGCATGAAGCCCTCTGTAATAATCATTATGATTTTGATAGAAAACTCATCCGAAAAGTGCAGCAAGTAAGGTCGCATGAGGTAGAACTGGTTGCTCTCGCAGATTTACTTATTGGAGCTATAACCTATGTAAACAGAGGGTTAAACGGTAACTCTGCTAAAGAAAGAATTGTAGAACTTATAAAGGAAAAGACAGGATATAGCCTTACGTCCAGTACTTTATATAGAGAAACTAAGTTTAATGTTTATATCTGGAAAGGTCTGAATGGGAAATAATATGGTACTTCCGGAAAAAATCTGCCTGAATGAGTATGGTGGAGACTACAAAAGATATATAGATGCAGTGTATGCTATATTTGAAAGGGACTTCATTAAACATAAAGCTGTATTCGGTTCTCACCAATTAGCGATGAAGTTTAATCCTCTCTTTCAGGAGAGAGCATATACCTTCTATCACATGACACATGAAGGGGAAGACGAGCAGGAGCGCACGCCAGATCTCCGGAGATGTGAATGCATACCCTGGGCACGACCATGTATAGAGAATGTTGAGAACTGGAACTTGAAGTTCTGGAGACAGTCAAGAAGAGGCTCGAAGAATCGTGTCTGCATCTGGCTTGAGAGTTCAGAGGAAGTTGATGATGACTACTTTATAATTCTGGAAGTAAGGGAAACCTATGTACTTCTATGGACAGCATACGTTGCCACATATTCAAACGAATCCAGAAAGAAGAAAAAGGAATATGAGGAGTGGAAAAAACGTGAAGGGAAAGGCATCAATACACCTGACGAGCTGATAGAAAAAATTCAGGACGAGATTAAAAAAGCAAGGAGCGGAAATTAATTCCGCTCCCGTAACTCCTTTGACGCATGGTCAATGAGATGGTACAAAGGTAATACCTATTTAATTTAATAGCAAGAAAACAAAGAAATATTTTAAGTATTATAAGAATTTCTTTGGGTTTTATTCAAAAAACAGCAAGAATGAACAATATTAGTACATATATAAAACAAAGATTGTCTCTTAGGGAACCACTTGCAGAAGCACTAGAAGTGCTCACCAAGTTGGTCGATAAACTATCTTTGTCAAAGCCCGACAAACAGGAGAATAAGGAGGCCGAAGAAGCGGAATATAAAGAATATCTGGAGAATCAGTTACAGAGTATAAAGGAAGTATGTCCATCATGTAGAGACTTTGAACGTGATTTCCCTTCTTTTGCTTTTTCTATAGCAACCGGTATTGGCAAAACAAGACTTATGGGAGCTTGTATAGCATATCTGTACCTGACAAAAGGTATAAAGCATTTCTTTATATTGGCACCGAACCTTACTCTATATGAGAAACTGATGCGAGATTTTGGAGATCCGTCATACGAGAAATACGTGTTTAAGGGTATTTCAGAATTTGTGCATAATGAGCCATATGTAATCACGGGTGACAACTATAATATGGCGAGAAACCTTTTCTCAGAGAATCAGATACAGATAAACATATTCAATATTTCGAAGTTCAATACAGAGAGTAAGGAAGGAGGCAAAAAGGGTGCACCAAAGATGCGTCGTCTTTCGGAGTATCTGGGACAATCATATTTTGATTATCTTTCTTCATTGGATGACCTTGTTATCCTTATGGATGAAGCACACAGATATCATGCTGATGCTTCGAAGAAAGCAATCAATGAACTACGTCCAATACTAGGACTTGAAATGACTGCTACACCTACAGATGAGAAAGGAAAAGCATTCAAGAATATTGTGTATGAATATAATCTTGCCCAGGCTTTGATGGATGGCAAGTATGTAAAGATACCAACCATTGCGAAGCGTAAGAACTTCACTAGAGGGAATATGAGTGATGAAGAATTGGACATACTGAAAATTGAAGATGCTATCAGTGTACATGAATACACAAAACTTCACCTTGAAATGTATGCCAAGAATAATAATCTTCCATTAGTCAAACCATTTATCCTGATAGTATGCAAAAACATACAGCATGCAACTGAGACATTCAATAGGATAGAGAACGAAATGTTCGATGGAAAGTATGCCGGCAAAGTTCTTCAGATTGACAGTTCAACAAAGAAAGATGAAGAAATAGACAAGCTATTTGTTTCACTGGAAAAGCCGGAAAACAAGATAGAGATTGTTATACATGTCAATATGCTGAAGGAAGGTTGGGATGTTACCAATCTTTATACAATCGTACCATTGAGAGCAGCCGATGCCCCAATTCTCGTTGAGCAGCAAATAGGACGTGGGCTGAGATTGCCATACGGAGGAAAGCGCACAGGATATGCAGATATAGACAAGCTGACCGTAATTGCACATGAGAACTTTGAAGCAGTTATCGCTAAAGCGAATGATCCTAGCTCTGTTCTTAGTAAAGTATCCTATGTTGAACTTGATGACGAACAACTGGATACGACACCGGGCAAAATTGTAACAGCAGCGACAATAATAGACTTTCAGGAACAACAGGCAGTAAAAGAAGCCAAGACTGAGATTGAAAAACAGAACGTGCAAGCTATTATGGATGCCAAGCGAGCTGTATGGAATGTAATTCCTAAGATGAACACACAAGTATCCAGCACAAAAGACTTGTCGCAGCCGGAAGTAATTGAGGTTATAAAGGCACATACCAGAAGTGAGATAATCAAAAGGGCAAAAGAAAGAGATCCTTTGTTTGCTGATGAAATGGCAAAGCCTTTGTTAGAGGAAGTGGATTATGTTGTGGAGACAGTTGTAAAGAATTTCATAGAAAACATAATTGAGATTCCTCGTATGACCATACAGAAGGAAGCCTATAAGGCTGAATATAAATGGTTCGATCTTGATACACGTATGGGATTCGACCTGCCGGCATTGGAAGACGAAATATTAAGAGTAAGTGTTGGAGCAGGAGAGAAGACGGTAGAAACTTTGCAAGCTAAAACTGGAAGAAAGTTTGAGTCTCCGGTTAATCAGATTGTTGCTTCATTGATGGATTATGATGACATCGATTATGACGAAAACTCGGAACTGCTATATCATCTTGCAGAACAGGCTGTAAATGCAATAGGTAAGAATATAGATAAAGAAGAGGATTTACCAAAAGTCGTTAATCAATTCAAGAAAGCTATATCCAATATAATATATGACCAAATGAAACGTCATTTTGTGATTACAACATTAGGTTATCTGAAGCCGAATGTTTTGCCTTTTACAGGCATTGTGGAGCAGCATTTAAAGGAGTTAGACGGCTTTAGTAAAGTTGACTATAGAGACATAGTTAAGCCAGGTTATGTAAAGAAGTTTATCTATAGAGGATTCTTGAAATCATACTATACAGAATGTAAGTTTGACAGTTTGACTGAATTGGATTTTGCCAATGTATTGGAAGCTGACAAGAATGTTATCAGATGGCTTAGACCGGCATCCAACCAGTTCAATATATATTGGGCGAATGGTTCTCGAAGATATGAGCCGGACTTCATAGTAGAGACTTCTGATTGCATTTATATGGTAGAAACAAAAGCTCTGAAGGACATACCGACAGAAGATGTGCAAGCTAAGAAGAAAGCAGCAGAGGAATACTGTAAGAATGCCTCGGAATATACAGCAAAGCATGGTGGTAAGCCTTGGAAATACCATCTTTTAAGACATGATATCGTCGAGAGAACAAGCAGCTTTGAGTATCTGATGGCGTTGAGTTGAGATTTTGCAATAACATTATTCTTCATTAGTGCCTCCAATAATCGGGGCACTAATGAAGAATAAAACTTTTAAATCAATTAAAGCTATGATTAACTTAGAAGAAATAAGAAAATATACAACGATAACACCTAAGAATGAAAACGAGATGTTAGTATGTTTAAGTGCTCTAACATTACTAAATGCTTTGGTTAAGATCAAGGAATATAAGGGTATAGTTACTTATGGCCAATTTAAACCTAAAGTAACAAAGCTGATAAATTATGTTTTAGCTCATCCTGAGATTAAACTGGTAGATGAAATATATATTGATACTACTAATCCTGAAGCAAATTGTCTGTATGTCCGTTGCTTAGGTGTACAGTTCAGTTATCATGGTATTCCAGTTAACGGTTTATTGGAAGATTTCATAAATTCAATGGACAATATATATATGGTATATGATCAAATTAGAAAACAACCAAGAGCTCTGGGGGTTTTCAAATTTGCCGTTAAATGTATGGAGTCTCGTATAAGTGACAGGGAATTTATCAATAAGGAAATAGAAAATATAGAAATGGATTTTCCTGAAGTATATGAAAGGAAAAACAAGGCTGTTAAGGAACCTGTGCCTATTGATATGGATAATAAAGATGATTTAAGAAATCTGTTTTCAGCTAAATATAAGGTGAAGTAGAAATTAATGTAAGTAAACTGTTATATAGTACGATTACTTATGAGGAAAATAAATTGGCGTTGGATAGCTTATGTAGTTATCATAAATATAATCATATATTGGACTATACCTTGGCTGTTAATTATAACATTACCATTATCGATATATGTAGTTAGAAAGACATATTATTACCATTCATTTTATATAATGGATAAAGAATATCCACGAGATGAAATATGGGATAGTGTTAGCTACAAGTTTTGCGTAAAGAATATTGACGATTCCAGTAGTGATGAAAAGTTTCTCGCTGTTATAAAAAATAGGTTCAACACTCCCTCAAGAATAATAAGAACCAGAGATAAGTTTAACTACTTATTATCACTTGACATTATAGGGATTTATAAAAACAAATGCAAAACAAAAGATAGTACAGCCTATTCATTACTTCTTGCTATAATTCACTTAATTTATAATGCTGAAGAAGGTGGATATTCATGTAGTATTTTTGATAATAGGGGATATTTTAACAACGCTATAAAACAAAAGGAGATATTCAGCATATATGATAAAAATGTTAGGGAAACAATAAAGAACTATGAAACAGTTTTAGCCAATTGTCATGCTAATGGTGAGTTGATAATTCTTCAAGCGGCCAGAATGTGTAATGTACGCTACGAAAAAAGTATCAAGGAATTATATGACTATCTATCCATAGTTTTTGGTTCATATGATGAATATGTAAATGCGTATAAGGAGTGGATTACACATTTTAGAACAGAATGGGATGCACGAAAGGAATGGATGATACTTGAGAATCCTTTGAGGGAAAAGAATAATACAGCTCACTATAAACCGGAAAAAGAAAATAATATTGAGGATACCTTTGAAGATATTTTCGATAATGACAGTAGTTCTAATGATGATATATACGACTACCAAAACGACACTATAAATGAACAGTCTTTTTCAGATGATTCAGACATAAATTCTATCTTGAAAGAGCTTGATGAATTGGTAGGACTGAGAGAAGTAAAACAGCAGGTACAAACTCTAATAAATAATGTTAGAGTAAATAATGAACGCATAAAGCGTAATCTACCTACTCATAACATTTCTTATCATATGGTGTTTCAAGGAAATCCAGGAACTGGTAAGACTACTGTTGCCCGTATTATCGCAAAAGCATTCAAGGCATTAGGATTATTGACAAAAGGAAATCTTATTGAAGCACATAGAGAAGATTTTGTAGCCGGGTATTTAGGGCAGACTGCACTAAAAACAAAAAAAATAATGAACGCTGCTAAGGGAAATGTCTTATTTATTGATGAAGCATACAGCTTAGTAAACCGGGATGATGATTCATTTGGGCAAGAGGCAGTTGATTCTATAATAGCTGAAATGGAAAACAATCGTGACAATATGGTTGTGATTTTAGCTGGATATACAAAAGAGATAGATGACTTTTTAACTTCCAATATAGGATTCAAGTCCAGAATAAATAGATATATTACTTTTTTTGATTATGAAGATACAGACCTCACGGAAATATATATACGTATGGCAAGAAAATCAAAGTATATACTTGATGAGAGTGCTATTAACACGCTTAAGAACGTAATGAAAGCAGCTGTAAGACAAAAGGGGCAGGACTTCGGTAATGCAAGATTTGTACGTAATTTATTTGACAAGACTATCGAAGCATTAAATAATAGAATCATGTCTAACTTTAACTCTATTAATAATAGGATGCTTATGGAAATAAAGGCAGAAGACATATATAATGCCTCTAAACAGACTAGTGTTTAATTTAGAGAAACAAAGGGAACGTAAATATAACTGTGTCAGTTATATTGTTTAGATTAGTCCTATCACTTTATTTAAAAAGTAAAGGTGCTTAATATGATAAAGATACTGACACAGTTATAATAAATACTTCCTTTTAAACAAGAGATATTGCTTTCTATGTTGAAGTTTTTTTAGAGAATAACATCATAACAATGATTATTGAAATCGCTCTTTATATTCTTCATGTAGTTTTTTTGTAAGGAATGCGACTTCACAAAAATGTTTATTTATTTTAAACATATCACCATTATTCTCATTAAAATTTCGTTGAATACACATGGAGCAATAATTCCTAGCTTCACATTCTAAGCATTGAGGAAAATCACCATGTGTGATATTTCTCAATTTTGCCAAAGCCTCGGATTCAGACCAGATTTGTTTTAAGGACTGTTGACGTATATTACCAATAATCATAGATTGCCATCCAGGACATGGATAAATATCTCCATTTTCTGCAATGCAGAAACTATTTATACCTACGCCGCATAAGGGTTTTTTAGCATATTTCTCTTTATCTAAGTTTTCAAGGTAAGGTCGCTGCTTTTTTACCCATTCTGAATAATCAATATCAAATTCTATAATATCTCTAATAACCTTTTCTGTCTCTTTGATAGATAGTCTGTTTTGAAGATTTTCAGTATTAAAATCAGCTTCTGCCATCATTATATAGTCAGTAAAGGCCTTTATTTGAAGAGAGTGTGCATATTTCAAGATTTCCTTGTATCCATCTCTATTAGCTTTCATTAAAGGGCAGGATATTTGAACAGGTATATCAGCTGCAACAAGTTTCTCAATAGCTTCTTTTGTCTTCTTATGTGAACCTTTTAAGGTTGTAATCTTATCATGAATTTCTGGATCCATGCTATATAAAGACGCTTGAATATATGAAACATTGACAGCTTTTATGAAAGGTATTTGTACATCTTTTAAAGCAACAAGATTAGATAGTATACAAATTTGAAGGTCTTTCTTTCTACAATATTGTAATATTCTTATAATATCTTTATGTAAGAAAACCTCACCTCCACTTAATGTCACATGTAAACCGCCCATATCTGCGAATTGGTCAATTATATGACATACCTGTTCGTAAGTCATATCACTACCTTGATTCTTTTTAGCATTAGGAATGTAGCAGTGAATACATCGTTCATTGCAACGGCTTGTTAATTCGAACTGAATTGATTTAAGATGCGGTTTTTTTTTATCAGCACTGAGCATATAATCCAAAGTTGTCTCTGGAACATCATCATCAGTTTCTTGGGTAAAATCTCTTAATTTATTCTTCATATTACCTAGAGAATACGAAAACTCAACATCTTTATTGTCACATTCTACTACAGTAGAACCTGTAACAAGAAATAAATGCTTTTCAAGATCAAGAATAAACTTCAAAAAATCATTTTTAAGTTTTTCTTTAGTAACACTTTCATCATATATTAGAGAAAGGTGTTCTATAATATCATCAACTTTTTTGGGCTCACGTGAAATCATTCTTAAGAAATCAGCACCAGTTTCGTTGTATAGTCGATCTTTTCTGGTCATTTGATTCGTTATATATCCTTTGTTATCAAAGAACCTTATAAACGTATTTTTACTTTGTCTTACTAACATATATATTTTGTTTGGTTTTTATAATAATAAAAGCCGATGTACGCATAAATAGCACATCGGCTTTAAAATGTTTGATTTAATAAATCAACCTCCGTAATCACAAATGTAACAATTTTCGCCATCAGGATCTCCATAATTACTTGGACACCCTGCAGCGTAGGAACCTTTTGGTGAATTCTTTGCTTCAATTTTCACCTCTTGGTACACTTTTTTGACATTTGTAGTTAATTTGTTTTCTTTTTCTTCCATAGAAATTATTTAATAAAAGTGTTTTTATCTCACTTATTAATTTATAATTGCCAAATATATAATGAATTGTAAAAAAAATCAAGAGTTTATAAGAAATAAATTTTTGAAAACAAATCCTTTTATCATCAGAAAAGCCTACAAATAACCAATTTCTATATTTATTTTCACTAGCAAAACAAAAGATATAGGATTAATTGAAATTTAAGTAGTCACCAAATAATAAAAGGTGCAAAGCAACAGGAAGAATATCTGCTTGACTATAAGGAAGAAATATCCTTCATGAAATCAATAAAGATTTAGTTTTGACTCGTTTATGACCTGATGGCAACTCAATAACTCTATAAGAACTTTATTTATATCTTTAGCTAATTTATTTTCATATATTATTAGGCATTATATCCTACTAAGTGTGTTCTTCCATTTTACATAATGTTGTAGTACTAAATTTACATTTGAATCATTCGGCATTGTTGAAAGGTCAGAAATGCCTTTTTTAACTAATTCATTACATACAGAAAAGTTTAAGTTTTCGAATTCATCATTGATTGTGTCCAAGTTATTTATCAATGCTATAAGATTGTCTTTATATTGTTCAGATGAAGAATAATTTTCCTCATTGCTTAAGTTAAAAGAGAAATTATTGAATACTTCATTGATTATGCTCTTACATTTCTTTACGAATTTCTTTTTACTTGTTCCTTCTACTTCGGTAAGCATATATAGTAGTTCTTCCTTAATTCTATCAGCTTTATTTAATTGTCCAGACTCATATAAACTAATAGCGTCTGAAAGTGATAAGTCAATTATTCTCCTCATTGTGTATCTCTTCAATAATATGAATTTTTCAGAATTCGTGTTTAAAGTGAGTAGATATTCTTTCAGTTCGGATATGTCCATTAGTTTAATCTTAGAAAAGATCGTAAGAATATCGGATATCATATAAATCTGCTGAAGTAGTTTTATCTTTGTTTTACAGGAATTAATACGAACTAACTCAGGAAGTAATAATCTACAATATTCATACTCTTTAAACACATCAAAATCATCAATAGACAAATATATGGCTCTCTTAATCTCAATAATTTTCTGATTAATAGCCGTATTAAAAGACGAAATATCATGTTTTATGGAGATTACGTTTTCTATCAGTTCCATATCACGCTTATCCTGTTCCTCACCATGTTCTAGTGAAGGATTACTAGTTACGTGCCACCCAGAACAGAAAACACAATAATAGCTGCGAACAGGAGCTTTAGCAGATTCCTCTAAAATGGTATCTTTATTAAAGTGAATGAAATTATCAGCGTTTTTCTTCTCTTCGAATAACATTTTATATCTTTTGCATCCAATACAATATATTACCTGTTGGCGGAATTAAAATAGCGCATATTTAACTCTGCCAATAGGCTTTTCATTTTTGTAGTTAATATATTGGAGGATTGTAAGTGCGCTAATCTTCCCGATAATCCGGGCAAACAATCCATCTGTATCTTTCGCATAATTTCTTATAATCATAAACTGGTCACACAATTGCGAGAATAGGGTTTCAATTCTTTTTCTCGCTTTTGCAAAGGCAGGGAATGTTGGCTTCCATTCTTTTTGGTTACATCTGTATGGTACTTCCAATCTGATATTGGCAGTTTCAAACAGATCCAATTGCACTTGAGCACTTATATATCCTCTGTCCCCTATGACTGTACAATTACTATAGTCCACTTTCACATCCTTCAGGTAATGAATGTCATGTACACTTGCCTTAGTAAGGTCAAATGAATGGATGACACCACTTAACCCACAGACTGCATGAAGTTTGTACCCATAATAATACATGCTTTGTGAAGCGCAGTATCCTACACTTGGTGCTTTCTTAAAATCCTTTTTCCCCATACTGCAACGTTTGGAACGAGCGATACGACATACTTCTATCGGCTTCGAATCAATACAGAAATAGCCTTCACCACCATCCATTTCAGAAACCATTCTTTCTCGGATTGCATTACATAGGGAGGAAGTTATTTTACGTCTGTCATTGTATTGTCTGCGGGAAATAAGATTGGGAATTTCAACCCTATATTCCTGTAGCTTTGCAAACAATAGTGACTCACTGTCAATACCAACAGCCTCTGATGCCATGTTCAAAGCCACGACTTCAAGGTCTGAGAATTTAGGAACGACTCCTCGTCTTGGCACATTCCCGGATTCATTGACTAAATTGCCGGCAATATGCTTGCATATGTTCAGTAATTTTGCGAATATTGCATATAAGTTGTGCATACGATATTTGTCTATTAAAAGTTTGGCCACCTTTAATTTGCTAAATATCAACAATATGCACAACTTTTTATACATAAATCTTTTATAATTTAATTCCGCCAACAGGTTAATTATGAATATTTTAAAACCTATCCTGTTTATTATATTTTGCCTGTATTCCTTTATGGGCGAATCCAAGATACTACAGTCGTTTTACACCTCTAGAGACGGTCTATTGAGTAATACAGTAGATTATATTACAAAAGACTCTTCAGGAACAATTTATTTGTCTACCCCTGAAGGATTGGTCTCGTATACGGGTTCAGAGTTTTTTGTATTAAAATATTCTGACGAGATAGGTTCTATACCTACAGTAACTTCAATGGTTGAACTTGACAGATATAACACCCTGATTTGCAGCAGCGAATATGGTTTGTTTCTATATAATAAAAGGAAGCAGTCTTTCAAGTCATTAAGCAAAGCCACTGAATTAAAAGATATTGTTCAAGTACATAAAGACAATCGTGGAGTACTTTGGGTAGCATCATCAAAAGGTAAGGTATGGTACTTATCCGATTATCGTGACATGTTAAGCGAAATTATAAATCTGAATTTTGTTGAGGTAGATTATGTTTTCCCAAAAATCAAAGGAATAGGAAATCTTTTTGACAAGCTATATGTATGTACGGCAAGTAATGAATTTGTTTTTTTAGAACATAATGGCAGAAATGTAAATATTGAGCATATTCTTCTTCCCGACAATATCAATACGGTATATACAGCCACACCAATAAGCAACAGTGATGTCTTTATAGGAACAAACGATGGAATACTTCATATTAATTTGCAAAAGAACAATACATATAATTTTGACCATTCATTACTAAGAGGACGTGTGGTGCGATGTATAGAGAATACATCAAAGGGTGTCTTTATAGGTACTGAAGGAGATGGGCTATACGTTTATTACGAAGGTAAGGTGAAAGATTTTAAGTTCGACAATATACAGAACAATAAAAATCTCGACTATATAATTTCATCATTTTATGATGATGGGGATTTATGGTTAGGTACATGGAATGGAGGATTAGTCCGTCTTTCTATAAGTAATAAAGTTTGTAAAATTATCTATAACTCTAAAAGCCTTGGCTTACCTTTGTATATATGGTCACTTGAGTCTTTTCCTCAGGATTCTGTCACTTATGTAGGAACACATAATAACGGCCTGGCATGTTTCACTCCATCCATGAACGAATATACAGTTATTGACAAAACATATCCGCTAATAAAAAGCTTGTATGCCGATACTGTATCCGGGCATCTTTATGTCGGTACATTCGGCAATGGATTAAGGGAGTTCAATCTATCGACGAAAAAGTACACAAGTTTCAATATCAGGGAAATAGAGAATGAAAGGATATACGTTATTTACCCTTATTCGAAGGATAAACTCCTGATAGGAACTGCAGAAAGCGGATTATGGCTATATGACAAAACCGGTGACAATGCCATCCACATTAATATACTTTCCAATTATGATGAATTGAATGTGAGAGACATCAAACCGGACTTAAACTCTGAAGGTTTATGGATCAGTACGTTTAATAACGGTTTGTATCACCTTAATCTGAATTCGGATGGCAGTTACTCTAAATTCTCACATATAGAATCGGCAGACGGAATTGACCTGCGTACTACAGGTTTGTATAATGATAAAGACTGTACCTTGGTAACTACAGAAAGAGGACTTTATAAAATCATTTATAAAGAGGAGGGGTATGAGTTTGGACGCATCCGTTCACTGGACGGGCTGCGTCTTAATAACATTATCCGCCATGGAGAATATTATGTAGTTACTTCATACTCCGGAGTTTATTTCCTTAATGACAGATTTGAAATATTAAGTATACTATGTAAAGGTGAATCAGCAAACGATTTGAGGTGGAATCATTACACAGAACAGTTGGAAATAGCCGAGACAAGCGGTATAATGATTCTAAATAAAAACAATATAGGGAACCTGCTTGACGATATGAAAATTTCCCTGCAGTCAATCTCTATAAACGGGAATATAGTTCTGCCTGATGACTCTTGCAGTTCCTATTTAAACGAAGCTATAGAGTACACGGAAAGGCTTAATCTTCGTCCGACAGATGATAATATAGCTTTAACAGTTTCATGCCTGTTGCCACATTCCTTGTATTCAACATATATATATTATATGATGGAAGGATTGCACAATGAGTGGAACAGAATACCTATGTCCAACGCCGTTATCAGATATAACAATATACCTTCAGGCGACTATAAACTCAGAATCAGAATCCAAAGCAAGGATAATATAAATGGAGAACGTGTTCTGAATATTGTGAAAGACGAATTCTGGTATAAGACATCTTTGGCTATTTCTCTTTATATCATTTCCTTAATACTGTTTATAGCATATATTATCTTTAGGATAAAAAGTAAGGAAAGAACAAAGTTTTTCAACAGAGTACAGGAGATAGAGGAAAAGAAAAAAATTGAGATATACGACCAAAAGCTCAAGTTCATAACCAATATATCCCATGACCTGAAAACCCCTCTTACCTTGATACTCTCCCCTCTTAATGATATGCGGAATATGCCGGATATGCCGGAAAAGTTCAAGCCAAGACTTGAATCAATGATTCAGAATGGAGACAATCTCCTCAGAAAGATAAACAAGATTATCAATTATAGAGATCTGGAAGTTTACGATGAAAGTGCCGTTGATAAAAGAGAGTATTTCCTTCAACAGCTTTTCTATGAAATAGTAATGCCTTTCAAAGCCTATTCCGAATCACAAGGAATAGAATTTGTATATAGTATTGATGAAACTGAAAATAATTCATTGATAATCAGCACAGACAAAAGTCGTCTGGAGTCTATTCTTGAAAATCTGATTTCCAATGCAATCAAGTATACTCCAAAAGGGGGACAAGTGTGCGTAAAAGTAGTTTCAGACAATACAAATTTACATATCACGGTATCCGATACCGGCAGAGGTATTTCGGAACAGGATATTCCGCATATATTCGACAGGTATTATTGTGCTGTCAACAGTAAAGATGGTACCGGCATAGGTCTGTACTTGGTGAAACGCTATGTAGAAATGCTTGAAGGAAATATCAGCATTAATAGTAGTGTTGGAAAAGGGACTACTTTCACTATAGATTTACCAGTAGTGTGCAAAAGCTCATCTACAAATATTAATAATGAGGAATCCCCTGCTTCAGACAACATTATGAAACTTCTATTCGTTGAAGACAATAAAGAACTCAGGGACTTTTTCGCAGAGTCCTTCTCCTCGTCATATAATGTTTTTACAGCCTCATCGGCCGGAGAAGGTATTGAAATAGCCAAAAGAGAACTGCCCGACCTTATAGTGTCCGATTATATGATGCCTGAGACTGACGGTCTGGAATTATGCAGAATACTAAAGAATGAAATGCTTACTTCACATATACCATTTGTTATGCTTTCTTCATTGAATACAGAAGAGTTCAGGAAAAAATGTTGGCAGGAAGATGTAGACCTATTTGAAGAAAAACCATTCAAGACAGAATTCCTCAAAATAAAGTTCGCAACTCTTATCAAGAACAGAATGTTGCTGAAGAACAAATATCAATACCCTGTTACTGACAAGGAAAAGAAGAAGGTAGAGAATGAATTGTCGGAATATAACAAGAAGTTTATGGATGAGTTGAACTCTGTAATAGATGATAATCTGGAAAATTCAGAATTATCTATAGAAGAGTTGGCAGGTTTTCTGAAAATGAGCCATGACCAGTTATACAGAAAAATAAAAGCTCTTACAGGTGTTTCGGCCAATCAGTATATAAGGTCCTTCAGATTAAGAAAAGCTGCAAAGATGATGTGTGAAAACAAATGTTCCGTCACCGAAGTACTCTATACCGTAGGGTTCAGTAACCCATCCTATTTTACAAAATGTTTCAAGAAAGAATTCGGTGTTCGTCCTTCTGAATATATAGAAGAAAATTCATGAATTCCGAATTTGTACTATAAATTCCTGATTTTGTATCAGTGAAATAATATTTTGTGCCAAACATAATTTATGTCTCTTCATAATTTCGCAACATAAAAAACATTAACCATGAAGAGACATAGAAGAATAGCATTAAGTTTGGCAACCTTGTTATGCTTTGCATATTCATCAAATGCACAAGACAATAATCAGGACGACAAGGATTTTTATGCGGACATCGCATCCAAAAGTATTTCCACTCAAATGGATCGTCCCATGGAAATCATTCCGCCGGTTGATTATCCACTTTATCCGCTGCTGGAGTGGAGTGGGAACAGTTCGTATTATTATGAAAGGACAAATAAGCTCTCCACTCAGAAAGAGATAGAGACAGAGCTAAAATCTCTCAGAAAAAGATACGCTCCTTTCATAAAAGACATAGCTCCGAAGATGAAAGAGAAAAGAGTATCTTTCAGAGTGGAGAAAATGCAGTTCCGTTATGAAACCGAAGAGGATTTAAAGAATTTCCAGGGACTCGTCGAAGGTAAAGGCTCATGGACTTTGATAGACATGCCATATTATCACGGTCCGCAAGGAATTTCTACGGTATGGTACAGACAGGAAATTTCCATACCTTCCGAAATTATGTCAATGCCATCGGTATATCTGTATTTCAATGGTTCGGATTATTATACCGATGCCTACATCAACGGACATCATGTAGGCTACCACGAAGGTATGCTTGACGAGTTTGAGTTCGACATCAAACCATATCTTAAATCCGGGAAGAATATTCTTTTGATACGTGTTAGGAATGACTATTCCATGCTTGGGGGTGAAGGAGTGCCCAGAAGATGGGGCAATAAGCTTTCAGCAAGCAACTGTCCGGGATGGGACGACCCTATGAGCGGATGGAGTTGTTGCCCTACAGGTTATGGCGTGTATCAGGATGTTTATATTGAAGGAAGGAGCGTTCCTTTTATATCCGACATTTTCTGCCGTCCACTCATAAACGAGAATGCCGTTGAGTTATGGACTGAAGTAGACTTGACTAACGGTGAGCTTGCAGACTCATTCATTATGAAATACAGTCTGTACGGACAAAATTTCTCGGAGACTGTGGTTGAGAACAGTATAGAAAAAATTGCCGTAGAGGGAGGAAGAGTCCTGAAGAAAATAAGGATAGATATTCCTCAGTCAAAGATGAGACTATGGTCTCCTGACATTCCATGGCTGTATCAGATGCAGGTTTCTTTATACGACAAGAATGGCAATAAACTTATTGACAATGTGAAAAGACAGTTCGGAATGCGCGAGTTTGTAATTGACAAAAACTCAACTCCAAAAGGAAGAATGTATCTGAACGGAAAAGAAATACGCCTTCGCGGAACAAATACAATGGGATTCCTACAGTTGGACGTGATGCGACATGATTGGGAACAGCTTGAGAAAGACCTTTTGCTGGCAAAGCTCACCAATATGAACTTTATACGTACAACCCAGCGTATTGTCCAGAAAGAGGTTTACGAAATGGCAGACAGAGTTGGTATGATGATGCAAGCCGATTTACCATTATTCGCCTATATCAACCAAAAGCAATATACCGAAATCCTGAAACAATCCTCAGGTATAGAAAGAGTGTTGAGAAACCACCCTTCGGTTATCCTTATGTCTTATCTTAACGAGCCTATGGCTGAAGTGAAACCTCATGCCATAAGCAGATATGCATACGAAAGACTTTTTGATGCTCTTGACATCACTGTGCATAACGAAAACCCTGACAGGGCTGTGAAGTATATTGACGGTGACTATCAGCCACCTAGCAACGGTTTTCCGGACAATCATTGCTATAATATATGGTATGATGAACACGGAATTTCATTGGACTCGCTTGAAAGAGGCGGATGGATGGCAGTAAGCAAAGGTTGGATGTATGGTTGTGGTGAATTTGGTGCGGAAGGTCTTGACCCTGAAGATTTAATGAACAGGCGTTATCCTGTGGTCTGGAAGTCAAAAAAAGCGGACGGAACGTGGACTCCCGAGAATTTACACGGCAAGCACTCAGGTTCGCAGACATGGGGTAAACATTGGGACTGGTTTGAAACGCAATCTACAATGAAGGACTGGATAAGTGAGAGCTGGAAGCATCAGGAATGGGGAGTTAAAAAGGTTTCAAGGGCATTCCGACGTATGCCAAGAATGAATTCCTTTGCCATTCACCTATTCATTGACGCATGGCCCAATGGATGGATAAAGGCTATAATGGATTGTGAACGCACAGCAAAATCAGCATGGTATTCATACAGGGACGCGTTGACACCACTGTCAGTTCAGATTGTACAGGAACGTACACAGTTTTATTCCGGTGATAAATTCTATTTCCCAGTGTGGATTTGTAACGACACTCACAGTACTCCCGGTTCTGAATTAAGATATGTAATGGAACTGAATGGTAAATGTATTGACACTGGATGCTTTAAAGCCAACGTGCCTAATGTAAGTGAGGGGGCAAGATATCAAGGTGTCATACCTGTTTCATTCCCTGATGTAGACAAAAAATCAGATGTAAGAATAAGACTTGCGCTTTATGAAAAAAACAGCGGTAATATTCTGCATGAGGATATAGCAAATCTTGAAGTATACCCTAAAATATGCTCTATCCGTCATCCTGATGTATATATGTTGGGAAGTTCCAATGACGCCAATGCTGTTGTAAATTATTTCGGGATGAACAAAGTTCTTGATATCAGTGCTTTATCTGATAATGGAATAGTAATGGTATCTGACAGTACAATCAGCAGAAAGGATTTTGACAGAGTTATTGATATAGCAGAAAAAGGTGGCACTGTGGTGTTCTTTAATTCATCACTGAGCAAGAATACTTCTGAATTGTTGAATCTTAAATCAGATTTTAAAGAAGACGACAGTTGGATAGTATTCAGGAATAAAGATCTGGAGTGTTTCAGAGGTAGTTCGTCTACTGATTTGAAATATAATTATTCTTCAGTATCAGACAGACCTGAGAGACACTATTTTAAAGCTTTTGATAAAAAAGAATCTTATATACCGGTTCTTACACATAAGAATAGAACAATCATAGGAAAATGTAATAAAGGAAAAGGACAAATAATAATTTGCGGTCTTAAAGTAAACGGGAAGGTGGACACTACACCGTTATTGGCTAAGGTTCTATTATCTTTTTGGCAAAAATAATTCATAGGTATATTATATAAATTAAGACGAACTAATGCCCCTGCTTGATTGTAGGGCATTAGTTCTTAAATCCAGAAAAAACGTAACTTTTGTTTAATCTATATGAAAACGATTGATAAGATAATCCTATTATTTTATTTTATATTCTGTAATTATAATTCATTTGCAGTAAATGTTTCCAAGTACAATGTTATATGGAATTCACCCTCTAAGGATGCTTCTGGAGTAATGCCCATAGGTAATGGTGACATCGGAGCAGGAGTTTATGCCATTGAAAATGGGGATTTATATTTGCTGTTGTCAAAAAATGACGCATACAATTACTGTGGGGACTTGTTCAAGACAGGCAGGATAAAAATTTCCTTTAGCCCCAATCCTTTAAAAGAATACAAAGAATATGTTCAGACACTTGATGTAGCTACCGGAAGCTTGAAAATAAAAAGTGATGATACTGATATTACAGTCTGGGTAGATGCGAATAATCCGGTTTGTCACGTAAACGTAAATTCTATCAGACCGGTAGAAGTAAGCGTAGAACATGATTTGTGGAAAAGATTCGACTATTGTGTTTTCAATACCATTAATAATAAGGGAGAAGTTTCTGGAAAAGTTGATTATGGCGAGGCGACTCAGGATTCTATCATAAATATTAATGATGGACTGATGTGGCTCTTCAATGTAGGTAACAAGTCCGTTTATGAAAACGATTTGAAGTATTATGATGTAGAGTATTTGTCAGAAAAGTATGAGGATCCTTACAAATATAACATTTTCGGGAATTATGTAAAGTCGGACAACATGCAACTGGAAAAAGGAAGACTTACAGGTAAATCAAAGAATTTTGACATCCGAATTTACTCCTTTACAAAAAAAACGAAAAATCTGGAAGAGTGGATTGAAGGTATCAGAGAGTTATCTGAAAGAAAAGTCAATTATAAAAAAGACTGGAAACGCCATTGTGAATGGTGGAGCAGTTTTTGGGACAGAAGCTGGATTATGGCATCAGACAACAAACTACCGGAGAATGATCGTGAAAGCTTTTTTGGGGAGCACAAAAACGGGAAAAGACAGGAAAAAGACCTTGCAGCCTTAATTTCACAGAATTATCAGATGTTCAGATACTTTATGGCTACTCAAGGCCGCGGACCGGTACCTGTGAAATTCAATGGAGGACTGTTTACACAGCAATTGCTTGTCCCCTACTCGGATAATATGAAAAGAAGTGGAGAAAAAGACACACTTGCCTATGGTATGCTCACACATCCCGATGACCGATTATGGGGAAGGAGATTTACATTCCAGAATCAGAGACTTCTGTATTGGCCATTGTTGGGTAGTGGCGATACAGATTTGATGAAATCTTTCTTTGATTATTATTTCAATCTTCTTCCACACAGAAAAGCAGTAACTAAAGAATGGTTCGGACACGAAGGAGCCTACTACAGAGAGAACATAGAGCCTACAGGAATGGAGAGAGATTGCGGCAATACAGGAAAACCTCTGAAAGCCGGGCCTGGTTCCATGGCAGGACATTATCATGACTTCTATTTCACTTGCACTCTCGAGTTACTGGCCATGATGATAAACTATGCAGAATATACAGGCGATAAGGAGTTCGTTTTCGATAAGCTTGTTCCATACGCAAGGGAAGCGTTAAAATTCTATATCAATCATTATAAGACGGACAATAGAGGTAAACTGGTATTGGATCCTGCTATGGTACTTGAGACTTTCTGGAAAGCCAAGAATCCGGCTCCAGATATTAGTGGACTGATTTATTGTACAAGAAATCTCATCAGATTAGAATATGGTAATGAAGAGGATATGGCATTATGGAAGAAACTGCACTCCATGCTTCCTGATATACCTTTAGGTACAGATGGTAGAAATAAATATATCCTACCCGCAGAAGAATATCATAATAAGATGAATGCCGAGAACGGTGAGCTTTATCCTGTATTTCCATTCAATCTGTATGGCAAGGCATACGGAAATGAAGATATTGTAATAAACACGATGGAAAGAAGAACCGTAAAAGATGCGTTCGGGTGTGCTTGTTGGACCCAAGATCAAATTGATTGGGCTTACGCCGGTGCCTCTACTGAGGTTGTGGAAGGACTTGAAAAAAGATTCAGGACCGCTTCTACTCAATGCAGATTTCCTATATACGGGAAAGAAGGACCGGACTCATGCCCTGATTTTGACCATTTCGGTTCCGGCTCTATAGCATTCCAAAGAATGCTAGTACAGGAAACTCCTGAGAAGATTTATCTGTTTCCGGCCTGGCCGTTATCATGGGATGTAGATTTTAAAATCTACACTTCGCATGGTGAAATAGAATGCAGCCTGAAAAACGGTAAAATTATTAATCTGAAAATATCCGATAAAATTGACAGGAAAAATATTATAATACCTAATGGGTTGATATAATACTGAAATTCAACACATTGGATATGACTACCCCATTCATTGTCTGTTACTTTTCGAATTTGGTATATAATAAAATCGAAAATGTGTTATTCATATTCTGATTTGTAACAAAACAAGAATTAACGAATTGATAGCTTTGCAATGAATATTTAAACATCTAATATTATGAATCATTTTTTTTTAACTTCCGCATTGATGTTGACCTTGAGTTCACCTTTGGTAGCCCAGGATCAGATCTCAGTTAAAGGTACAGTGAAAGATCAGTCCGGTCTTACTTTACCGGGTGTAAATGTATTAAACATCACGAACAACACCGGTACAATAACCGACTTTGACGGTAATTATGTTTTGAATGCCAAGAAAGGCGATGAATTACGCTTCTCTTATATTGGTATGAAAGACTTTACTGTTAAGGTCACAAGTGAAAAAATAGATGTAGTCTTGAGTGAGGCATCAGAAGTTCTTGAAGATGTAGTTGTAATCGGTTATGGTACATCTAAAAAGAAAGACCTGACAGGTGCTGTTGCTTCTATCAAACTTGAGGATTCACCTGTTATGTCTATGCCTAACAATAATGTTCTTGAGTCACTTAAAGGTTCGTTGCCTGGAGTTAACATCAGTATGTCTGCTTCAGCAGGTGGTACTCCCGGTTTCTCAATCCGTGGTCAGAACTCAATTAATGCAAGTACAGCTCCCTTGCTTGTAGTAGACGGTATTATAGGCGGTAACTTTGCAGAACTCAACCCCCAGGATATTGCGTCAATAGATATTCTTAAGGATGCAAGTTCAACAGCTGTATATGGTTCACGCGCTGCCAATGGTGTTATTCTTGTCACTACTAAAAGAGGAAAAAGTGAAAAACCACGTTTCAATTTCAGCATGAACTATGGTATTCAGTCTTGGACAAGAAAACCCAAAATGATGAATGGCGAACAGTATATAAAGTTCCGTCAGGACTGGGCAAAGGCTGAAGGCCGTGATGGTGTTGACCTTGAACCTGAATATCTGTTACTTCCTAAAGAATATGAGGCATACTCTCAAGGCAGTGAATATAATTGGTTTGATGAAACTACACAGGCTGCGCCAACTCAGAGTTATCAGTTGAGTGTTTCTGGAGCAAGTGACAAGTTCAACTATTATATCTCAGGAAACCATTTGGATCAGAAAGGGCTTCTGATTGGTGATAGATTTACAAGAAGTTCCTTCCTTGCAAAGCTTGAAGCAAATCTTAATGATTATATTAAGGCCGGTTTTAATTTAAGCGGTAATATCAGAGACTATTCCGGTGTAACTCCAGATATGTATCAGGCCACATATCTTAGTCCATGGGGATTTATGAACTCTACATTTGAAGGTTTTGAAGATAAGCTTGAGAGATATCCAAGCGGTAGTACAACATGGAATAACCCATTGTGGAGTACAAACGGAGTAGATGACAAGGAAATTTATCAAGGCTTCAGCGCTAAAGGTTTTCTTGACATCAAATTGCCATGGATTAAAGGTTTGACATGGAAGCTTAATGGTGCATATAATTTTAACCATAGTACTGTGGCGAGATTTTATCATGAAGACTATTATGTAAATACACTGAAGGAAAACGACTTGAAGAATCCATCTCAGTTTCTTAAAAATGCTAATGGTTCATCTTCTGAAGGTAATACTAAAAGTTGGTTAATGAATCAAATCCTTAACTATAACCGACAATTTGGTGAACATAAAATCGACCTTACTTTTATGTCGGAACGTCAGGCATCCGAGTCGTATGGAACAAAGGCTACTGCCAGCGATTTCGAGCAGGCCGGAACAACTGTATTAGGTTTTAACGCACTTGAAAAAGGTAATGCAGAAAAGAGAGGTGTTGATACATGGAAGTCAAGAAGTGCGCAGCTCGCATATATGTTCCGTGTGAACTATGTATGGAAGGACAGATACCATGTTTCTGCTAGCTGGAGACGAGATGGTTTCTCTGCTTTTGCCGAGGGACATAAATACGGAAACTTCAGATCGGCAGCTGTAGCATGGACTGCAACAGAAGAAGATTTTATGAAAAACGATGTGATGAATAACCTGAAACTACGTTTGTCGTATGGTGAAAACGGTAACCAATCTATCGGTTCTTATTCAACATTCCCTAAAGTTGGAGAAGGAGGTTATATTTTCGGATCTGATTATATGAAGACAATGTATCAGACATCATTGGCAAACAAGACCTTGGGCTGGGAAAGAACTAACGCATTCAACGTTGGTATGGACTTTGGTTTCTTTGAAAACAGACTGTCTGGTAATATAGAATATTATCGTTCGCATACTCATGACCTTCTTGTTACACGCCGTCTGCCTACCACATCCGGTTATAGCAGCATTCTGGATAATATGGGTGAAGTGGCTAACTGGGGTATTGAGCTTGGTCTGCATTCTGTAAATATCGAGACTAAAGAATTCCAATGGACTTCAGACTTCTCATTCTGGTTGAACAGAAACAAGATAGTGTCTTTGTATGGCCTTGATACTGACGGTGACGGTGTTGAGGACGATGACTTGAGTAACGGATGGTTCATCGGTAAATCACTTGGTGCTGTATATACATACGAAACTGACGGAATAGTTCAGGAAAGTGATACTGAGTATATGGAGAAATATAATATGCAGGCCGGTGATGTAAAGATAGTAGACCAGAATAATGATGGAAAGATTGATGCTGACGACAAGAAAATAATTGGTTATACAAAACCTAATTTCAACATGAACTTGCGTAATACTTTCATTTATAAGAACTGGCAGTTATATTTCAGTCTGGACTATATTGCAGGTGGCGGCAAGAACAATTACTATATTGCAAACAACGAGAAAGGTTTTAATCCAAACTGTATGCCTAATGCCAATTGGCTTGCAGAAGAATACTGGACACCGGAGACTCCTTCAAATGTTTCACCTAAAGCAAACTATAATAACAAGACTTACGGTTTGGGATTCTATCAGTCGCGCTCATTTGTTAGATTGCAGGACATTACTCTGAGCTACCAGTTCTCTGACAAATTACTTAAGAAGACAAAATTCCTGACAAATGCCAGAGTTTTTGTAAGCGGTAAGAACCTTCTTACATTAACCGGTTGGAGAGGTATGGACCCTGAAGCAGGTCAAAGAATTGGTGAAGGTAGTCCAAGTTTCAAGACTTATAGCTTTGGTGTAAATGTATCATTCTAAAAACGATTTATCTTATGAAAAATATATCATTAATAGCAGTTGCTGCATGTTTGGCATTTTCATCTTGTAACGATGATGCCTTTTTAAGAGAAACACCGGAAGATTTCATGACCACAGATAACAGTTATCTTAATGTGAATCAGTTCAAGACCGGTTTAAATCAGATGTACTCACAGGTTCGTGCTCTTTATAACTCAAATGACGGATATCATGACTGGACTATGATGGGTATAGGAACAGATGTATTGATGATACCTCGCGGCAATGGTAAAGACCAGCCTTTCAATGACTGGGGATTAGTTAATACTTTTAACGGTGTTGCAGGAACACAGTGGAATACAAATTACAGTATAATAAAGAACTGTAATGAACTTTTGTTCCAAACAGAAAATCCACAGGTAAATTGGACTGTAGAGGGTCAGAAGGAAGAAGTACAAGCTGAAATACGTTTTTTCAGAGCATTTGCCTATCGTAATTTAGGACATATATTCGGCGGTGTTCCTTTGCTGGACAAACCTATAACAGAACCTACACTGAACTTTGTACGTTCTACACGTACTGAAACATATAAATTTGCCCTCGAAGATGCTAAGTTTGCTGCAACATACCTACCTAAAGAAGTTACTCAAGATGGTAGAGTGGTAAGAGCTACAGCCGACCACCTATTAGCAGAACTTTATATAGCTTACTCTGATAACGGAGGTGAAAAGAGTTATGATAAAGCCATTGAAGCCGCTACAAGAGTAATAGACGGTACTGACGGTGATTTCAGACTTATGACTGAACGTTTCGGTTCAAGAGCTTCTGAAGAAGGAAAAGATGTATATTGGGATCTATTCAGAATGGGTAACCAGAATTACATTGAAGGCGGTAACAAAGAATGCTTGTGGGCTATTCAGTTTGAATATAACACTCCCGGAGGAACAAACGCTTTCGGGCGACCACTTATAGAACGCTCTTTTTGGCCTACATTTTGGCAGCAAAAAAAATTTGGTTATGATGGAGTTACACGCGACTGGACAGGAAGAGGAGTCGCTTGGGTTCGTCCAACTAATTTCTCTATCTATACGATGTGGAAAGACTCTGAAGGTGACATAAGAAATTCTGAGGCAAATGTAGCAAGAAAATTCTATGCTCCTAAACCCATTGTAGATGGTGAAGAATCGGATATGGATATAACATACGAAACTCCAATAACACTTCCGGATGGAACAAACACAATTATAAAATTAAAACCAGGAGATGAAATAAAGAAAGAGTATCTTACCACAAGAATTGATACAATGGAATATTATTTCCCTCGTTTCTTCAAATTCGGAACCGACAAGCATCTTGATGCTCTTCCAGATAACGGATATGTACCGGATTTGTATGTATTCCGTGTAGCAGATACTTATCTGTTGCGTGCAGAGGCATATTTAAAAGCTGAAAACAAATCGGCAGCTCAGGCTGATATAAATACGGTTCGTAATCGTGCAAAAGCAAACCCTGTGGCCTTGGATGATGTAACAATAGATTATATCCTGGACGAAAGAGCTAGAGAATTATTCGGTGAAGAATACAGATATATGACTCTGTCAAGAATGGGTAAGGTTTATGAACGTACAAAGAAATATGGTTGGGAGTATTCAGCAGAAACAATAAAAGAGCATAACAATCTTATGCCTATACCACAATCTGCTATAGACGCCAACCTTGAGGCAGAACTAAAACAGAATCCTGGGTATTAATTAGAATAATAAATACTGTTAATTAAAGAGTAAAAGAAGTGGAAGTAATATCTTATAGTTATATTTATCTATATTCTTTTACTCTTTTTACTATTAATGATAATTGTTGTATGAAATTAGTAAATACTATTTGTTTTTTTATTTTATTAGGAACTTTATTATCCTGTAATAATGAAAAAGAGTTATACATTGATTCTTCATCTAAGGCATCAATAGAAACCGGAGATATGGATTCACCATATAAAAGTATAGAATCAGCCTTACAAGGTGTCAGAAATATGCGTAGCGAGGGTGATGATGGTAATATAAAGTTAGTTCTACGTTCAGGAAAATATTATTTCAACACTGGATTTATATTGGATGAAACAATGTCCAATCTATCAATTGTTTCCTATCCCGATGAAAATGTAACGTTTTCAGGCGGTGTAGAAATCCCGACTGAAATAATCAATAATGACAAAATCGGTAATACAAAAGTTTTATCAGTTGATTTGAATAATATAGAAATATCCGATTTTGGAAGAATAAAGAATGTTGGTTTTTCACGACCATCCCAGAATTCATTTGCAGAACTTTTTATAAACGGTGAACCTATGCATTTATCACGCTGGCCCAATGAAGGAATGATCCGTATGGGAAAGATTATTGATAAAGGTTCTATACCCCGATATGATGATTTTGAAAATCGTGGAGCTGTCATGGAATACGATTCATTGAGAATTTCCGGTTGGAAATTCAGACCTGACATGTGGATTAGCGGATATTTTCATTGGGGATATGCTGATGACGCGTTGATGATAAAAGATATTGATTCAAAAAAGAGAAGAATAACAACAGATGGCGCCACATTATATGGTTTTAATTCCAGTTACGCATGGAATAAATGGTATGCGTTTAATATAAAGGAAGAGACTGACGCTCCAGGTGAATATTATTTAGATAAGGAGGAAAAGAAACTATACTTTATATCGCCGGTAGATAAAATAGAGTCATTGTCACTGTCGGTTCTCGAACAACCATTCTTTGATATTTGGAAAGCAAGCAATATTACAATTGAAGGTATAAATTTTGAATGTTCCAGATCTGTGATGATTTCTTTGTGCGAGACTGAGAATGTAAGAATAAAGGACTGTAAGTTTACTAATGGAGGCAATCTGGGCATAATGGTCGGTATGGGTATCAAACCGTTTGAAAAGTATCTACATGCAGGCATAGGAACTCCGGTAAGGGGTATTATTGGTAGCCTGCAACAGCACATCTACGAGGACACGGACTTAAACCGTAAAGGTGGGCATAATAATATTATAGAAGGATGTGAATTCTATAATCTAGGTGCCGGAGCTGTTTCATTAGGTGGTGGTAACCGTACAACACTGGAGCCGGGAAATAATATTGTGAAAAATTGTTTGTTCCATGACAACAACAGAATTGAAAAATCTTATCGTCCGGCTGTACACATTACCGGTGTAGGCAACAAGATTCTGAACTCGGAAATGTATAATTCTCCAAGTATGGCTATCCTCATGCACGGGAATAATCATGAAATAGCATACAACTATATTCACGATGTGTGTCTGGAAGTTGAAGATCAGGGAGCATTCTATTATGGTCGTAATCCTTCGGAATGTGGTACGGTGCTAAGATATAATCTGTTTGCCAATATTCCTGATATTTATAATACATGTTCTGTATATCACGATGATGGTGCAGGAGGACTGACTGTAGAAAACAACCTATTCTACAAGCCTGGAAAATTTACGTCCTTAATAGGTGGTGGTTCTGATAATGTATATAATGGAAACGTGTTTATAGACGGGCAGATAGGTATACATGCCGATGACCGTTTGAGGAACTGGGGTAAGGCTTTGATTGAGAAAGACGGTCTTTTTGAGAAAAGGCTTAATGAAGTCAATTATCTGAAAGAACCATATATTACCCAATACCCTTACTTGAAGGATTATATTCCTAATGACAGTATGCCTAAACGTAATATTGTAGACTCCAACTATTTTATAAGCATTAAGAAGATTACTGATAATGAAAAGGCGTTGGATATGCAGAATAACAAAGTGATGGAAATTCGGAATATTCCTGACAAGATGAATACTATATCTGAAATCATAACTTTCATCTCAGCACAGCAGGACATTAAGATGAATCCGGAATGGAATAATATAGGTATTAGGTAAAATATATAATTATATCATGAAAAGAGCCATTTTAATAATTACTGTTATATTGTCTATTTCCACGTTATATTCACAAAAAACAACTCCGGCATTGGAAGTTATGCAGAGGGTTATTGGAAAAGATAATTTATCTTTGAATCTTAAGATCAAGAAACAAGGGAAAGATACGTACTTTAAGTATAGCGTAGAAAATGGGGAAATAAGTATAACGGCTTCCGATAATATTGCTCTCTGTAGAGGTTTTTATGATTATATAAAGTCAAACCATTATGGAATGTTTTCCTGGAATGGAAATTCTATTAACATGCCGGAAAGTCTTCCCGATACTCCAGTAAAGGAGGTGGTTTCTCCATTTATGAACCATTATTACTTTAATGTATGCACTTATGGTTATACAATGCCTTATTGGAACTGGGAAAGATGGGAAAAAGAAATAGACTGGATGGCTATGCACGGTTTTAATATGCCTCTTGCTCTTGTAGGTTATGAATCTATTATTTCTAGAGTATGGAAAAAAATGGGACTCACTGAAGCTGAAATAGGTGAGTATTTTGCCGGTCCTGCCCACCTCCCTTGGATGCGTATGGGTAATATGTGTAATTTGGATGGACCTTTAAGTCAGGACTGGCTTGATGATCAGGTTGAGTTACAGCATAAGATTCTGAAACGTATGAAAGAACTTGGCATGCAACCTATTTGCCCAGGATTTGCGGGTTTTGTACCAAAAGGTATGAAACGTATACATCCTGAACTTGACGTGGTTGAGACGCATTGGGTAGGAGCTTTCAACAGTTGGATGATTTCACCGAATGAACCAGTTTTTTTAGAAATATCAACAAACTTCATTAAGGAATGGGAAAAGGAGTTTGGAAAGAATAACTATTATCTTATAGATAGCTTTAATGAGATGGATATTCCTTTTCCTGCAAAAGGAAGTAAAGAACGTTTCACCCAGCTGTCTACTTACGGCGAAAAGGTTTACAATTCTATAAAGGCGGCCAATCCCAAAGCTTCTTGGGCAATGCAGGGATGGATGCTGGGTTATCAGAGAGAAATATGGGATTTTGAAACCCTTGAGGCTTTATGGGCAAATGTTCCGGATGATAAAGTCCTGCTGATAGATCTGGCCGCTGATTATTGTAAACTTAAGTGGACAGGCCAGGGAAGTTGGGAATATTACAAAGGTTTCTTTGACAAGAGTTGGATTTACAGTACAGTTCCTAATATGGGAGGTAAATCCGCATATACAGATGTCCTTGATTTTTATGCTAAAGGTCATGTGGAAGCCTTGGAATCTCCTAATAAAGGTAAACTCATAGGATATGGTACAGCTCCGGAAGGGATTGAGAACAATGAAGTGATATATGAACTGATTAGTGATGCCGGATGGAGTGCTCAAGCCATAGATTTGAAATCATGGCTCAGGGACTATACCGTCAACCGTTATGGAGAGACTACAGCAGATATACTCAAGGCTTGGGACTTTCTTTTGAACTCAGCATATAAGGAATTTGAAGGGCAGCCTAAGTACAACTGGCAGTTGAGACCCGGCAATAAAGGGACAGTGCCCATTTCGCAAGACTTCTTTACAGGGATAGAGACTTTTGTGAAGTCTTCGGATAAGATGAGCCATAACCCTTATTATTTGGTTGACCTTCAGGAGATGACTGCCATGTATCTGGCAGGAAAGGCTGATGTTTTGGTACGTCTTATTGATGAACAATACCTTTATGGAGATACTGTGCAGGCGCGATTCCTGGAGAGTCGTTTTGAGACGGCTCTTTTAGGGATGGATGCTATGCTGCAGAATCATCCTACTATGCGCCTTGACAGGTGGCTGGACTTTGCTTCCAAATCTGCACGCAATGAGGCTCAAAAACAACAGTATTTGCGTAATGCCAGACGGATAGTAACCATTTGGGGATGGGGTGCACCATTGTCGGATTATTCTTCACGAATCTGGAGTGGATTGATTAAAGATTATTATCTTCCGAGATGGAAACATTATTTTGATAGCAGAAAAACTGGTGTAGCTTTTGACTTTGACAAATGGGAGAGGGCATGGATAGAAAAGGGAGCATATAAAAGAGATTCAAAATTAAAGTTTGATGTGCCTGCCATGGCAAAGAGGATGGTCTCAATGTTTGAAGATATAAGACTTAAAAATTTGAATCTTGACGACCCTAATATGGCTGGATCATGGTCTGTGGCCGGTAGTGATCCCGTTAGTTTTGAATATGTCCTTTCTGCCGGAGTATTGAAGGGGTTGAAAGGATTCGGTGTAAATCTTCTTATGGGTGATGAAAAAGTACAGGTGTTGAAGTATCAGATATCTGCTGATGGGAAGACAGTCACCTATTCTGATGAAATAAAGGTAATGGAAAATGGAAAAGTTGAGTATTTATTCAACCTTCCTCCCGGATACAGCGCAAACAATGAATGTACTTTAAAACTCACCTTGAAAGCTTCGAAAAAGACAACGGGAATCGTATTGCTTTATCCGGAAAACTAAAATGACTACTCCCAAAAGTTGCAGACTATAACTATAATATTTAAAAGGGTCGTATCAAACTCTGAATTGAGTAATGATACGTCCCTTTCTTTAATCTTTTAGAATGCGCAAATTTCAAATATCATCTTAATGCGAATAGTGAATTAATAATTATCTTCGCTGACCTTTGGCTCATTTAAATTAACTTTGTACCGTAATTTATTTTTCGCAAAAGATGAAACTTGACAGAAGTATTACTAAGATTGGCGACAAGACGGAACAACTGCCCATATTATGGTATCTGATAAAATGGACAATCATAGGGGCAGTGGCAGGAGCATTGATAGGCTCAGCATCGGCATTACTGCTAGCATCACTTAACTGGGCTACAGATTATCGTGAAAATCACCTCTGGATTATAGCTTTACTTCCCTTAGGAGGTCTTGCCATTGGACTGATGTACCATTATTTGGCTGGAACTGCAGCTAAAGGCAATAATTTTCTGATAGAGGAAATACGCTCTTCACGAAACATCATTCCTTTCAAGATGGCACCACTGGTTTATATCGGAACGGTTCTGACACATTTGTTCGGAGGTTCTGCAGGACGCGAAGGTACCGGAGTACAGATGGGTGGTGCAATAGCCGACTTTATGTCGCGTTTATTCAGAATGCATCCATACGACAGAAAAATAATGATACAGATAGGTATAGGAGCAGGATTCGCATCTATTTTTGGAACTCCACTTGCCGGTGCGGTTTTCGCCCTTGAAGTAATCATCGTTGGGAGACTGAGATATGATGCTATATTACCGGTTTTCCTATCGGCTTTCTTTGCCAACCTTACATGCCATGCCTGGGGAATTGCACACACTCATTACAGTATAAACTATACACCGGCAATAGACATGCAAACATTATTACTAGTATTAACAGCAAGTATCATACTCGGGAGTACGTCTGACATTCAGTGTTGAAGATACAGGATGCGGTATGAGCAAAGCCGAACAGGAAAAAATATTCACAGAATTCACCCGCCTGCCAGGAGCACAAGGACAGGAAGGTTTCGGACTTGGACTATCTATTACCCACAAGTTAATTGAACTTCAGAATGGAGAAATTAGCGTTGAAAGTTCTCCTGGCCATGGAAGCCGATTTAACGTAATAATTCCACTACCATCATATGTTAACGAAAAGCCATCAGAGGAAAACAAATATCCCGAACATTCAATTTCAGGCTTGCACATTCTCATTATTGACGATGATAGCATCCAACTTAACCTTACGCGCGATATGTTTCTCAGTATAACATCTGTAAACAAGTGTGTAATAGAAACAATAGTATGTTGCCAACATCCAGAAGAGATATTTACAAGAATAAAAGAAGAAATGTTTGATATTTTGTTTACAGACATTCAAATGCCAGCAATGGACGGTTTCCATCTCCTAAAAATGATACGCTCTATACCTTGCGAACAAGCTAAAAGGATTCCTGTCGTAGCCATCACCGCACGCGCGATACCTAATGATGAAGTTTTTCGTGAGAGAGGATTTACAGCAGTACTACGTAAACCTTTCAGCCGTAAAGATATTATTCGGGTACTTGATTTAGTCAATGGTAATCAAATAGATAAGAAAGAAAACGATACATGTGGAATGACTGATAGGAATGATACAAATGTAATTTGGAATGAATTCAATTTCTCACGTCTTACAGAATTTTCAATGGACGATGACGAAGCTGCACGACGGATTTTCACAACATTTGCAGACGAAACTCAGAAAAACATCAATAAGATGAAAAATGCAATAAGCAAAGGTGATACAAAAGAAATTTGTTCAATAGCACATAAGATGCTTCCTACGTTCATAATGATAGAAGCCCGTGAAGCTATTCTATCACTTCAGTGGCTTGATGAACATAAAGAACAAGAAACAGACTTTATTACAACAAAAAGTCATGCATGTAAAATAATAAAAACTGTGATTACGGCTATACATGCGATAAATCAAAATATATCCTGAAAATATAAGTTACATAACGAAATTGCAAAATCGTGTGATACTCATTAGTAAGCATTAACTGAAGTACATATTTTAAAGGTTATAGTTGTATAGTAATTTTGCTTGTGTAATATTGCATCAACTATAACCTTTAAACTTATGACAAAGCAAGAGTTCCTTGAGATTCAATCAGAAGTATTAGCAGGTGAGAAACAGTTAAAGTCTATCTTAGCTGAACGGAAAGTTCCATATTCTACTTACAATTACTGGAGTAATAGATTACATCCAAAGATGATAAGCTGCCTATAGCACTTATATCTATAAAGGAATCTAACGTTGCAGAAAGTTATTCTACTTTAAATGATATTGATTCAACCAGTGTTGTATTAGCTTTTCCAAATGGACTTAGAGCTCATTTTAGTCGTGGAAGTGAGCATATTTTAATGGAATTACTAACTAAAAGTCTAACCCATGTTCTGTCTTAATGATACAATGCGTTATCATCTGTGCCACGGATGCACAGATATGCATAAAAAGAGAAATTCTCCAATTGGTACAGCCAAAGAGAAAATGTGTGCAAACGTACGTAATGGTGATGTGTTTTTTTTCATCAGTCATAGTCGTAGACTTATGAAATTACTACCCAGCTAGCCTGATTCAAACGTCGTATGTTCAGACACAGCAGTGAGAAACAGTTGACGCTTGACGGACAGCTGGCCTGTTTGTAGATATTACAGAAGGGTCTCAGCCCTCCATTGATACTGAGGAAGAGGTACTAAAAGAAGAATCTATACAAACTGTCGTATCACACAAAGGTAAGTCCAAAGGTAGAATGAACTGGGAGAATCTTCATGTATTGGAAACCGTAATTCATGAACCAGAGAACATAGACTTGAGTTGATACCGCAGGATTGGAGAAGAAATTACCTAGGTAATGGAACACAAGCCAGGCAAACTCTACCGTGTAGCCCATGTACGTACCAAGTATGGTCTTATTAATACGACAGAAGCAGCAGAACGCGGTAAAGGCGTGCTTATTGCTCCACACTGCCTTTGTTCCCTATATATAAAGGTGTTCCGGGAGCAAGTCTCCTTGCCGAGATTCATTTACAGAAATATGAATACCACATACCGTTCTACTGTCAGATCAGGCTCTTGACGAAAACAGAAATGCCGTTTCTGGGTTTCTCCACAGATTACAGATGATCTATCACATAGATCATGAATGTGACAAAGCCAATATGACAAACGAGCAACGTACGCTCGAAAGACAAGCCCGCTTTAAACCTATAATGGAGGAGATACGCAAATGGATGGAAACTGAAGGAGTACGTTACAGCCAAAGCTCTTTAATGGCAAGGTTATCACTTATGCATATACCAGATGAGATAACATGATGCATATACTTGAAGACGGAAAACTTTTACTTAATAACAATCTCGCTGAGAATGAGATCAGGCCAATTATTCTCTGCAGAAAAAATTTTCTCTTTTGCGGAAATCATGAAGCGAAAGAAAACATGTGTGTTATCATGTCGTTACTTGCTACCTGTCGTAATCATTACGTAAATCCAAGGGGTTATCTTAATGATATTATAGCCAGAATGCCATATATGGAAAATGTTTCTGAAGGAGAACTTGTAGAAATGCTTCCACATCGCTGGATACTGCATCTTGAAGTTATTATTACATACTCAAGTTTCGGATCTAAAATCCTACCTACAATAAATGCATAAAAAAGCTTTGGGTATTTCTGTATGTCACAGAAATTTAGTAATTTAGAGGTACCAAACTATAAACACTAACCCCCAAAGCCATGAGCAAATATACAAACATTCCATCAGAAATCCGCAATCTTTTTTCTGAAAAACGTCAGAGAATTGTAATGAATGACTTATTACATATTTTGGAGTCCCTCAGAATAGACCAGAGGTGTCTTGGCGGAGTTAAGAGAGCCAACTGCCAACTCACAAACCTTCAGGTATTTCAGATACTCATATTGCTGCCCTTCTTTGCGGTCAGCGGCTTGTCCCACTATACCACATCAGTAATGAGCCGTATGTTTGGTGGCAAGAAGGATATCCTCTATTCTTTCATGGCACAGGATACAGTAGATTGGCGCAATGTCATCTATCGTATTGCCGTACAACTGATATCCATGATTACCGTACGTAATGACTTCAAAAAAAGTCATCTTCCGACAGTCCTGATTACTGATGACTCTGATTTGCCTAAGACCGGCAAACGTATGGAGATGATAGGAAAAATATTTTCGCACGTTCATCAGAAGTGTATCTTAGGATACAAAACTCTGATGCTCTGTTGGAGCGATGGCCGTACGCAGCTCATGCTTGATGCATCCCTTCATGGAGAAATGGGTAAAACACAAGGCAGGGAACAAGGCCTTTCTGCTACAGAACGGAAAAAACGCTATAGCCGCGAACGAGATAAGGAGTCGCAAACAACAAAGAGGAAAAAGGAATATTTCATGAACAAAGGAGAAAAACTCATTGAAATGGTAAAACGTACCATAAAAGCAAAGATTCAGTTTGAATACCTTTTGGTTGACAGTTGGTTTACTAATTTCGCCCTTATAGATTTCGTATGCAAGTGTCATAAAAAGTTTCATCTTCTTGGTATGGCCAAAATGGGTAACACAAAGTACAACACAAAAGAATGGGGAGAAATTACAGCAAGTGCCATCCTCGGCAAGTTGAAATCCAAGAAAGCCATCAATTACAGCCGTAAATACCGTTGTCATCACGCATCTGTTACAGTGACACTCGGCAAACGGGAGGTAAGACTGTTTTTCTGCCGTATGGGCAAAAACGATAAATGGAGGATTTTACTCACGACAAATACATCACTTGATTTTTTACGTGCTTACGAAATATATTCAATGCGTTGGTCTATAGAGGTCTTTTTCGCTGACTCAAAAAGAATACTCGGTTTGGCGGACTGTTCGGCACGTGACTTTTCTGCACAGATTGCATTTCTTATCCGGATGCAAAGGAAGCAGATGACGGATTTAT
>ENA-OPDC01000112-OPDC01000112.1-human-gut-metagenome-genome-assembly--contig:-NODE-112-length-47688-cov-3.829719_pt1 | contig 47688 bp, 35 predicted proteins | sample MGYA00241620_ERZ501503 | MGnify/ENA primary metagenome ERZ501503 (study PRJEB25962, sample SAMEA2042659) | human gut metagenome | biome: human gut; feature: human-associated habitat; material: faeces...
CGATGACGGCGCCCTTGTACTGGTGCAGGAACTGCTCCAGCCACAGAATCGATTCGGCATCCAAATGGTTGGTGGGCTCGTCGAGCAGCAGCAGATCCGGAGCCTCGAGCAGCAGCTTGCACAGTGCCACACGACGGCGCTCGCCACCGGAGCACACGCTCACCGGCGTATCCGGATCCGGGCACTGCAGAGCGTCCATGGCCTGCTCGAGCTGGGAGTCGAGATCCCAACCGTTGGCCGCGTCGATATCGTTCTGCAGCTTGCCCATTTCTTCCATCAGCGCGTCGAAATCGGCGTCCGGATTGGCCATCTCCTCGCCAATCTGGTTGAAACGCGCCACCTTTTCGGCGATCGGGCCGAATGCCATCTTGATGTTCTCGCCGACGGTCTTGGTGTCGTCCAGCGGCGGCTCCTGCTGCAGAATGCCGACGGTGAAACCAGGGGTCAGGTAGGCTTCGCCGTTGGAAACGGTGTCGAGGCCGGCCATGATCTTCAGCAGCGTGGACTTACCCATGCCGTTCGGGCCGACGACGCCGATCTTCGCGCCCGGCAGGAAGCTCAGGGTCACGTCGTCAAGAATCACGCGGTCGCCGTAAGCCTTGCGGGCCTTGATCATCTGGTAAATAAACTCAGCCAATGTTGTGTTCCATCCTTAAGAAACGTTGGAATTCCAGCGTTTTGCGTATGTCGGTCGACGGAAAATCGCACTTGTTCGCCGTGCTGCGGCGCGTTGCCGGCGCGACTGGTTGCGGACGAATCGCAAGTCTGCTGCAACTCATCGAAGCCAAGTGTTTTCGGACCGTGTCCATACGCAAAGTACCATCGCCGATTATCCCATATCCCGTCTACACAGAGTGGCGGTTACTCGTAGGAGGCATGGGCGCCATTCGACGAAGGGCGATCCGGCATGTTCGATAATCCGACTTTGGCGAAAATCGGCGAAACCCATGGCAAGTCGGTCGCCTAGGTGATTCTGCGCTGGCTGGTGCAGCGGAACATCGTGGCGTTGCCTAAGTCCACGCATCGGGAACGAATGGAACAGAACATCGATGTATTCGACTTCACGCTGAGTGATGAGGAGATGGCGGCTGTCACCGCGCTGGATACCAAGACCAGCCTGTTCTTCCGCCATGACACCCCGGAGGCCGTCGATATGTTCGTTGGTTTCATCAAGGAACGCGCGGGACGGGAATGACGCTGACATACTGAGAAAAAGGAAGTCCCGATGTTGCCCCCCGTAGGTGCTGCGGCGGCGATTTTCCTTGGTTTTTCCGCGCTTTTCGAGTGCGAGGGTGGTGGGTTGGCTGTTTTCGGCGGGCGGCTATTGATTGGTGGGCGGCAGGCCGACGATCAAATGATCACGCCATCGCAGTGGTCGATCTCGTGTTGGATGATCTGCGCGGTGAAACCGGTGAACGCTGCGTGGCGCTCGCGGAATTTCCGATCCATATAATCCACTTCGATGCGCTGGTATCGGACGGTGCGGCGCTCGCCCTGGAGCGAGAGGCAACCTTCCGCCGTATCGAACGCGCCGTCTTCGGCGGTGATGTGTGGATTGAACATCACGAAAATGCGGCCGCCGAAATCCTCATCCACAAAAGCGATGATGCGCTTGGGAACGCCGATCATATTGGCCGCCATGCCCACGCAACCATTGCGATGCGCGTCCAACGTGTCTTTCAGGTCCTGTGCCACGGCCAGATCCTCTTCGGTGTTCTCGGCTGCGGCGGACGGCTGGCTCAAAAATGGGATGGACGTCATGATCTCACGCTGCATGTGATTCCTCTCGTTGGATGTTGCCGGTCTGCCAATATTGTAGGGTCGCATGGCTGCGAGACGGACGGCTGGGCGAACCTGTCCATTCCCTGACCGTTCGCGTCGGCTTCGGGATGTGAGGTGCAACGTGTGCGGCTTGGACTGGTGCAATATGCTTGGGGTCATGGAAGACATGTTGCAATACCGCGAATATATGGCGCAGGCTCTTGAACTGGCCCGCAAGGGTGCGGGATGGGTGGACCCGAATCCGCTGGTAGGCGCGGTGGTGGTACGTGATGGCGAGGTTCTCGCCACCGGATACCATGACCGGTATCGTGGCCCGCATGCGGAGCGTATGGCGTTCGACTATGCCGACGCGCACGGCATCGATCTGACTGGCGCCACGGTCATCGACACGCTTGAACCCTGCTGCCATGTCGGATCGCAGCCGGCGTGCACTGCCTTGATTCTGGCGCACGGCATCGCACGCGTGGTGGTCGGATCGGTCGATCCGAACCCGATTGTGGCGGGCAAAGGCCTTCGCATCCTTGAGGAAGCGGGCGTCGAAGTGGTTCGCGACGTGATGCGGGAGGAATGCGACGCCATCAATCGTCATTTCTTCCACTGCATCACCACGGGAAAGCCGTACATTGTGGACGGCAGAAGGCGTGCGGGTGAATCGGACTCTGAGTATGCGGTCCGTCGGCGCGAACTATATGCCACATATGCGGCGGTGCTTGCCGGAACTGAATCGGACGTTCCTGACGAGTCTTTCGCGCATTTCAACGGACCGGTCCAAGCCGTCGGCGCAGACGAAGTGGTGATTGGCGGCCACAGGCCGTTACTCCTGGAGGCCGGCGCGCTCGCCTGCACGGATCCAGACGAATGGCTGCGTGAGCTGGGCAAGCGCAAGATCGACGGCCTCATCGTGGAAAGCGACGAAGCATTCGAGCGGTTGTCCATGGCTTGCCAAAAAGACTGAAGCGCCATTCGTGCGTTGTTGGCCGTGTATCTCGCTTATAGATGGCGGATTCGTCTGCTTGTCCAGTGCTATCTCGCTTATAGGTGGCGGATGAATTTTGCGAAGAGGTCTTAGAGGGTGTAAATCATACCCTCTAAGACCTTAATGACGTAGAGGCGCCGCCATCTATAAGCGAAATAGCATCGGGCGGCTTTCCGATTCCGCCATCTATAAGCGAGATACGTGAGACTGATATGTCCAGCACCCAGCAAGCATAGTGGCGAGCACATGGTCGGGCATGGCGCGCATGGCCTCAGGGGACTCAAGCTCACTCGGATCGCAATCCAGCAGCACTAGGTCTGCCGCATCTCCAGCTTGCAACGTCATACGCCCCAGGGCGGTGGACGAAGCGAGAGCGGTTTCGAAATCCAGACATTGCTCAGACTGGAAAGGCTCCCGGTCGGAACTCTCCGTGCCGAACACCGCTGCGGAAATGGCCAGCCACGGATCCAACGGCGCGACCGGCGCGTCCGAGCCCATAAGCAGTTTGGTTCCAGACTTGTGCAAACTGTTGAACGCGTAGGGAATTCCGGCGGGATTGCCCCAGAATCGTGTGATGACGTCACGGTCGTCCATGGCGTGCTGCGGCTGGATGCTCGCGGCAAGTCCCAATTGCGCAAGACGTGGAATGTCGCGTTCCTTGAGCATTTGGGCATGCTCGATGGAGCCGTGCGCGTGGGTACGTTCCGCGCAGTCGAGCACGATGGTGTTCGCTTCGTCGCCGATGGCATGGCAGGCGATGTCGAAGCCATGTTCGGCGGCGAGCCGCATATACGATTCGATTTGCTCGGGGGTGTAGCTCAGCGTGCCGTAGGTTTCCGGCGTAATGCCCGAATACGGTGTGGAGCAGTAGGCGGATCGGGTGTTGAGCGAGCCGTCGGAAATCATCTTCATCGCACCGACATGGCCCAAGCCATGGCTTCCGGGAAGTTCGTCGCCGGTATGCCAGCCGTCGTCGATGGCTTGCTGAAGTCGTTCGGGGTAAACGCCGGCTTCGATGCGCAATCCGTTAAGCCCCTGCTTAAAGCGGTCAATCCACGTGTCGATGTTCTCGGCCATCTCATAGTCGCGCACGCCGACCACGCCTTTGCCGGCGGCGTCCTGTTCCGCGTTGCGCAGCAATCGCATCAGCTCGTCAGCCGCACCGGGGCCTTTGTCCAGCTTGCAGTAAGCGTCGAACCATTCAAGCTCGCCGACGAGTCCCGACTCGCCTACATGCACGCCGAGCTTACGAGCCGCGGCTGAATTCACCCAGCCGCAATGCATGTCTGCGCTTGACAGCGCCACGGGCTGGTCGCCCGACACCGCGTCGATCGCAGCCAATGTCGGTTGGGCATCATCGGCCCACAGGGAGTGTCTGAACCGCATGCCGACCACGTACTGGTCCGGGTCGAGCGTGCCGGATTCGCGGCGTTCCTCCAAGTGCTCGCGTAGCAGGCTCATTGCCTCATCGGCGCTGCGGGCATCAATCAGATCAAGCCGCCCCAGCGTGTACGACCACTGCGTGAAGTGCGTGTGGCAATCCCACAAGCCGGGAATGATCCACGTTTTTGAAGCCTTGGCTACCGACTTTTCCGAAGACCGTACATCCGCGATCCGCCCTTGCTCAATCGTGATGTCGACAGACTCATCGGACCCCACGAAACACACATTCTCAATCACATACGGTTCGCCCATACATCCTCGATTCAACAAAATGACCTCATTGCCAGCCATAGTATCCTTGCAATGCTTGCGATTGCCGCGCTCGTCTCAATCGGCTATGCACACTTTGAATTCCTCCGCTGGGATACGGTTATCCGCATCAGAAAAAGAAGGGCGCAGTTATCCACTTATCCACTGTTTGCCGGAAGCCGGTAGGCAGCGCGGCGACATTTCCTCTACTTTGGCGCTATGGACAATGGAGCACAATATTCGGAAAGCCTCGCACGGCTGAGGACAAGAACCATCGAACAATGTCTCGAAGCGCAGAGGCGCACCGGAAGGCGGCTGGTGTTCGCGCTTGATACCGCACTGAGTTTACAAGGCATCGAACTGCCTCGCTACCGGCGCGGAGGGCTTTTGGCTGATACGCTGCACGCGGTGATTGAAAGTAACGGCGTGCGAACGATACTGCAGGGGATTTGTTTTGTGCTTTGGTCTGGACCTCAGACGCATATGCCGATTCATCATGGTCGATTGCGATGCGCGGATTCCGTGACCACATGGGCCATGCATGCCAATCGGCTTGAAGATGAAGAATTGGTGGTTTTGGGTGATTCGATGATGCGGCGTGATGGACATATGAAAAAGGCCACACTGGAGGAGTTTCGGATATATGTCGATAGCTTGTCCGATTTGTCCAACTATTCAGGCTCCGACAGATTACGTGCGGTGAGAGGAGTGTCGAAAATGCGTAGGGCTCTCAGGCTGATGCGGGAGAATACAGATTCTTCCCAGGAAACGAGAAGTCGAATTGTTCTGTTGCGTTATGGTTTGCCTTGTCCGGAAGTGAACTATGCCATTCGGCTCAAAGGCTATTCTCATGTATTTTTCGCGGACATGGCTTATCCGGATTTGAAAATCATCATTGAATACGACGGCAGGCATCATGCCTCGCGATGGTTGGCTGACAGTAAACGTCGGGAAGCGTTGGAGGATGAAGGATGGCTGTATATCCAGGTGACGGCGGAAAATCTCAGGGATGAGGATTCTCAAAGGGAATTGGCGGAACGTGTGGCGCAGAGGGTGTCATTGCGTTTGGGGGAGCCTGTGCGGCTATGTGGGCGAATGACGATTGCTCAGATAGCCGATGGTCGGAGGAAGGGCAACCGTCTGTGAGGCTTGGGCAAGCCCATATCTCGCTTATGAATGGCGGAATCGGGCTGCGGCATGATGCTATTTCGCTTATAGATGGCGGATGAAATCCACAAAAAGGCCTTAAGAGGTATGAATATTACCCCCTAGGGCCTTAGCGATTCAAGAAGACTGCCATCTATAAGCGAGATAGCATCGGTCGGGTGAAGAAATCCGCCATCCATAAGCGAGATGGCGGATTTCTGCGGCTCACTGCACGGCGGCGAGGGCTTGGTCGAGGTCGGCGATGATGTCGGCCGTGTTTTCGATGCCGCAGCTCAGGCGCACCAGGTCGATGCCGACGCCGGCTTCCTCAAGCTGCTCCTCGGTGAGCTGGCGATGCGTGGTGCCGGCCGGATACAGCGTGCAGCTGCGCGCATCGGCCACATGCGTGGCGATGGACACCATCTTCAGATGGTCGAGGAACGCGGAGACCTTCTCGCGGCCGCCCGGCACGCCGAAGGAGATCACACCGCAGGTGCCGTTCGGCATGTACTTCTCCGCCAGCGCATGGTACTTGTCCGTTTCGAGGCCCGGGAAGCTCACCCAGCTGACGCGCGGATCGGCGTCGAGCCACTTGGCCACGGCCAGTGCGTTCGCGCAGTGGCGCTCCATGCGCACGCCGAGGGATTCCAGATGCATGCCCATGATCCACGAATTGATTGGCGCCGGAGTGGAGCCGAAGTCGCGCATGAGCTGCGCGGTGGCCTTGGTGATGTATGCGGCCTTGCCGAATTCCTTCGCGTAGGTGACGCCATGGTAGGAGTCGTCCGGAGTGGTGAGGCCCGGGAATTTCTCCGCATGGGCCATCCAGTCGAAATTGCCGGAATCGACGATCGCGCCGCCCACGCAGGATCCGTGGCCGTCCATGTACTTGGTGGTGGCGTGCGTGACGATGTCCACGCCGTACTGGAACGGACGGCAGTTGATCGGCGTCGGGAAGGTGTTGTCGACGATCAGTGGCACGCCGTGACGATGCGCTGCGTTCGCGAACTTCTCGAAGTCGAGCACGATAAGCGCCGGATTGGAGATGGACTCGCCGAACACGGCCTTGGTGTTCGGCTGGAACGCGGCCTCAAGTTCCTCTTCGGTGCAGTCCGGGCTGACGAAGGTGCATTCGACGCCCATCTTGCGCATGGTCACGTTGATGAGGTTGAACGTGCCGCCGTAGATGGCGGAGGAGGCGACGATGTGGTCGCCGTTGTTGCAGATGTTGAACAGCGCGAAGAAGTTCGCCGCCTGGCCGGACGAGGTGAGCATCGCGGCCGCGCCGCCTTCCAGCTCGCAGATCTTCGCGGCGACGGTGTCGTTGGTCGGATTCTGCAGGCGGGTGTAGAAGTAGCCGGATTCGGACAGGTCGAACAGTCGGCTCATCTGTTCGCTCGACTGGTATTTGAAGGTCGTGGCCTGGATGATTGGGGGAGTGCGGGATTCTCCATTGCCCGGCTGATAGCCTCCCTGCACGCAGATGGTGTCGACGTTTTCGCTCATATGTTCCTTCTTTCGATTCCGCGCTTCCGTGTGCCGCGCAGGTGTTGCGCCGCGATGCGAACAAACAAACACACTGTATCACTGCATTGATAAATGGCTTGATTCCAATGGAAACGCCGTATAGTTTAACGAATTGACAAACTTAGGTAATTCAATTTATTATGTAGACCAAGACGGGCGGAAAGCCCGCTGCGAAATAAAGCTTTACGTAAGTAAACCAAGCAAAGGAGCATTCCATGGGTCTGTGGGATATCGATAAGATTCCGTACGTCGGTCGCGAAAAGGGGCCGCAGGAGGGTCTTGCTTTCCATTACTACGACGCCGACAAGGTTGTTGCCGGCAAGAAGATGAAGGACTGGCTGCGCTTCGGCGTCGCATGGTGGCACACCTTCGACCAGGAGCTGGTCGACCCGTTCGGCACCGGCACCGCCCAGCGCCCGTGGTACGGCAAGTATTCCGATCCGGAGGACGAGGCCCTGGCCAAGGTCGACTACGCCTTCGAGTTCTTCCAGAAGCTCGGCGTCGAGTACTTCTGCTTCCATGATCGCGACATCGCTCCGGAAGGCGACACCCTGCGCGAGACCGACAAGAACCTGGACAAGGTCGTCGACAAGATCGAAGAGAACATGAAGTCCACCGGCATCAAGCTGCTGTGGAACACCTCCTCCCTGTTCACCAACCCGCGCTTCGTCTCCGGCGCCTCCACCTCCCCGTTCGCCGACATCTACGCGTACGCCGGCGGCCAGCTGAAGCACTCCCTGGAGATCGCCAAGCGCCTGGGTGCCGAGAACTACGTGTTCTGGGGTGGACGTGAAGGCTACGAGAACCTGTGGAACACGCAGATGAAGCGCGAACAGGCGCACATGGCCAAGTTCTTCCACATGTGCCACGAGTATGCTCAGGAGATCGGTCTGGACGCCCAGTTCCTGATCGAGCCGAAGGCCAAGGAACCGACGATGCACCAGTATGACTTCGATGCATCCACCGCCATCGCCTTCCTTAAGACCTACGACATCGACTTCATGAAGCTGAACCTGGAAGGCAACCACGCCAACCTGGCCGGCCACACCTACCAGCACGAGATCCGCACCGCCCGCGAGGCCGGCGTGCTCGGCTCCCTGGACGCCAACCAGGGCGACAAGCTCATCGGCTGGGATATGGATGAGTTCCCGACCGACCTGTACGAGACCTCCACCGTCATGTGGGAGGTCCTCGCCGAAGGCCAGATCGGCCCTCACGGCGGCCTGAACTTCGATGCCAAGCCGCGCCGCACCTCCTTCGCCGCCGAGGATCTGTTCCGCTCCCACATCGCAGGTATGGATGCATTCGCTGCAGGTCTCTTGGTCGCAGCCAAGATGCACGAGGACAAGGTCATCGAGAACCTGCAGGCCGAGCGCTACAGCTCCTTCGATTCCGGCATCGGCGCGACCGTCGAGAACGGCACCGCCTCCCTGGCTTCCCTCGAGGAGTACGCTCTGGATATCCCGCAGTCCAAGCTCATCGAGGCCACCAAGTCCGATCACCTCGAGTCCGTCAAGGCCACGATCAACAACTACATGATCGACGCCCTGGCCGAGGCGTGAGCCGAAAACTCACTAGGGTTTTAGGTAGCCTCGGGCGAAGTCCGAGACGGTAGTCGAGGGCGAGCAATGACTGGGCGCGCGTAGCGTTCCGGAATTGCAGGACCGAGGCATGGGCGCAGTAAGGAGTTTCCGTTAGGACTCCTGATTCATCGCTGGATCAAACAGTGGGGCTCGACTGTGACAGAGCCGGATGTGGTGTGCCGAAGCGTCGGTGTTCCGGCACACCACTCGCTTTTCTTTCCTTCCTCCTTCCTCAAATTTCCTTCGCACGCAAGTCGTTTGCCGGCTAGATCGCCGGTGAGCGGCTTGTTTGCGTTGCTAGACCAAGCGAAAATTTCGATTATTCGCAATGATGTGATGTATCCAAACGTTCCCGAATGAGGCGTACTTATGACCACAACGATTACCATCGCCAATCCCATTCTTCACGGAATGCATCCTGATCCGAGTTGGATTTGGGATGATGATCTTCGGCAAATCGTGCTTGTGACCTCCACCTTCGAACTGGTTCCAGGCTTGCCTATTTACGTTTCCAGGGATATGGCCCACTGGAAACACGTGTCGGATGCCATAGATGAGGAGTTGGCAAGACGTTTGCTCATTCCTTTCGTGGATGACTCGGGTGGCGTCTATGCGCCGACGCTGCGTAGGATTCGTGGCAAATACGTGATTGCCTGCACCATCGCTCGCATCAATGGACGCAAAGCCATCGCGGAAGGATGCTCCCAGGCCGAATTGGATGCGGCCCAGGCGGCGGAAGGCAACTTCGTTCTTGAGTCGGACTCGATCGACGGACCTTGGCGTGGGCCGTTCTGGATCGAGGGCGCCGAAGGCATCGATCCAGACATATTCGAGGACGGGGACGGCAACGTGTACTGGACCCAGACCCGTCCTGCGGTCAATCCGCAATGGGAAGGCCAGACCGAGGTCTGGACCCAACGCATTAATCCGGAGACTTGGACTTTTGTCGATGACGGTCTTCCTGCGGGATCGGGCAAGACGGTAATATGGCGCGGATACGGTATGGAATCGGTGTGGGCTGAGGCGCCGCATCTCTATCGCGTGGGTGATTATGTGTATCTGATGACCGCTGAGGGGGGCACCAGTTTCGAACATAGCGAAATGGCCATGCGCATCTATGCGCCGCATGGACTGCTTCGGGCGTTCGAAGCTTACGAACGGGAAGTATCCGAATTGGGTGAGTGCATTCCGCAGGTTCGTGACGGGGAACGCTGCTATCTTGGCACCGCAATCCGTGCCTTCCACGCGGATAAGAAGAATCCGATTCTCACCCACCGACATCTGGGTTTGTCGGAACCGCTGCAATGCGTGGGACATGCGGACCTGTTGCTTCATCCGGAACTGGGATGGTGGCTGGTATGTCTCGGCGTGAGGGAGACACGGGGAAAGCATGACGGCGAATTATTGAGCTACTTGGGAAGGGAGAGCTTTGTCGCTCCGGTATCCTGGGAACATAATCCGGCCGATTGGAAGCTGGACGGCAACGGTGCATCATATACGCATGAGGGTGACCCCGGATGGCCAGTGACTTGCGCTGGTCTTGGCCGCTTGGCCGACGAGATCACGGTTACTACTGAAGACGATGGCATCGCCATCGAGCCTAGGGTGAAATCCTCGCTCGCCGGTGACGTGGAACCTGCGCTGGTGGATGTGGCTGATGGCTCGACGAACGATGTGGTGGTGCGCGACGAGCGTGATGTCAGCTACCGCAGAATAGCGAAACTGCCGACGCTCATGCCGATTCCCATGTCCGGTTCTTTAGTGATCCGGCAGAATTCCACGCATTACGCGGTGTTTTCGATGCATGGCACGGATGTGCGCTACGAGATGGTGAATGGAGACGATTCGCAAGTTGGGTCTGTTGCCGTACAGGCTGACGGAGTGCGTCCGGCGGTACTTTTCGACGACAACCGCTTGTCGGTCATCGTGACTGGCATGCATGGTTTGGTTGATTCTGCGACGTTCGTGCGTCAGGGGCAGGTCCTGCTGAGTGTCGATGCTCGTTTCCTCAGCACCGAATGGGCCGGTGGGTTCGTCGGTTGCATGGCCGGCTTCATGGCATAGTTTCTACGGAATTTCAGGATGGTTCACTGCTGGTGTTCCGACGGGCCGTCTTAGAACGAGTTGAAAACGGGTCGAAAGGCTAGGAGTGCTGTATTCTCCCTCCGGTTGTGCCTGTGAGGTTTGCCCCGCTGATTAACCCTCGAGTTGCTGTGTGCTGTTGCGTACCACTAGCGATGTCGGCATGATGATGTGCGGTTGGATCACGTCGTCGGTGGACAGCGCCTCGATCAGCATGCGTACGGCGGCCCTTGCCATGTCTTGGAGCGGCTGCCGTACGGTGGTCAGCGCCGGGCCAAGGAATGCGGCAGTCTGCACATCGTCGAATCCGACCACGGATAGATCCTCCGGAATACGTAACCCCAATTGCCTTGCCGCCTCGTAGACGCCCATGGCCTGCAGATCGCTGCCGGCGAAGATTGCGGTCGGACGATTTGGTCGTTTCAACAGGGAGATGGACTGTGCGTAACCGCCGGAAGTGGTGAAATCGCCTTCGGTGATAAGTTCGGGATCGGTTTCGATTCCATGTTCCGCAAGCGCTGATGTATATCCGTCCAGACGTGCTTTGGAACACATCATTTCCTCCGGTCCGGTGATGATGCCTATGCGGGTATGTCCGAGTGCGAGCAGATGCCTGGTGGCGATTACGCCTCCGGTCCAGTTGTCCGCTTGCACCGACAGCGTGTCTGGATCTGGATTACCGAATGGATCGAACAAGACGAAGGGAATACCTCTGGAATGCAGCTTGTTCCGTTCGATACGTGTCAGACTGGAGAAGACAAGAATGGCGCCATCTGTCTGCCGACGCAGCATGTTGTCAATCCAGGATGAGTCCGGGTGCTGGCGATTGCCGCCTTCGGTGGTGATGACGTTCAAATCATGCAACTTGGCTTCGCGAATGGCGCCACGGAGTACTTCAAGGGCCCAAACATTATCGAAATCTTGGAACACGATTTCGATAATTCGTTGGCTTTTCGTGCTTGTCGCTTTACGGGAATACCCATACCGTTTCAACACCGCGTTGATGGTTTGCCGCGTCTCTTCGGAAACGTCGGCTCTGCCGTTGAGCGCCTTGGATACGGTGGAAAGGGAATAACCGGTCTCTTTAGCTATGTCAGAGAGTCGTACCGTAGCTTTTTTTGCCGTATTGCGCATGAGTCACTCCTTCTTCATTTTCATCATATCCGAAAATGCGAACGAAAGTTTCGGTTTGCGTTTTTCGAAACTTTCGATATGTTGGTAATGCTTAAAAACGTTGTAAAATCAACGAAAAATAGTTAGTTTTCTGATTTTACAAAAAACTTGACTTTGTGTGATTTGTTTCGGTAGTCTGTAGGTACAACGAAAACGGAATGGAAATTTTCGAAGGGAGTCAAAGGCTGATTCTCTGTCTGCCAGGGAGCTGCGGCAGCATTCGTTGCGGTCATGCTTCCCGATTCGGCCCATTCGAGAGAAATCGTTCCTGTCGTTGCCATCATTTTGTCGATGATGATTTGGTCAATAAGGAGAAGACAATGAAGTTCAAAACCATTGCAGCTGCCACTCTTGCGGTGGCGACCATGTTGGGCATGGGTGCCTGCGGCCCCAGCGCTGGTGCCAAAGACGATAAGACCATTACGTTCTGGCATAACGCAACAGCTGGTGACGGCAAGCAGTATTGGGAGGATATGGCCAAAGCGTTCGAGAAGAAGACCGGTGTCAAGGTCCAGATCCAAGCCATCCAAAACGAGGATTTCGAAGGCAAGCTGACCACCGCTATGCAGGATCCCGCCTCCGGCCCGGATGTGTACATGACCCTTGGTGGAGCCAAGACCAAGGACATGATTGACGCCGGACAGGGCATGGACCTCACTGATAAGATCAGTGACACCGTCAAGAAGCAGATGTCTTCTGCGCTGGAGTCCATGTCCTATGACGGCAAGGTCTATGGTGTTCCAGTCACTGTGCAGCCTGGTGGCATCTGGTATTCCAAGGATCTGTTCAAGCAGGCTGGCATCGATGCCGCGCCGACCACCTTCAGCGAGCTGAAGACCGATGTACAGAAGCTTCGCAGCGCTGGCATCGATCCGATCGCACTCGGCGGCAAGGATGCTTGGCCGGTCGGTCACTGGTACTACTGGTTGTCCATGCGCGAATGCTCTCCGAAGGCCTACGCCAAGGGCGTCAATGACAAGGACTTCTCCGACTCCTGCTGGACCAAGGCCGGAGATGATCTGAAGGATTTGTTGGATGCGAATGCTTTTAACGAAGGATTCCTCACCACGACGGCCCAGCAGGGCGCCAGCTCATCCGCAGGTCTGCTGGCCAATCATAAGGCTGCGATGGAGCTCATGGGCACATGGGAGCCTGGAGTTCTCAAGGACCTGACTCCGGACAAGAAGCCAATGGCTGACCTTGGCTTCTTCGCCTTCCCGACCGTGGACGGAGGAAAAGGCGAGGAAGGTGCTTTGATGGGCGCTGTGACCGGTTTCGCTGTCAATCCCGAGGCTCCGGACGCTGCTGTTGATTTCGTCAATTTCATGGCTGAGAAATCAAATCAGGAGAAATACGCCACTGCGTTCAGCACCATTCCGGCTTCCGCCGAAGCTTACGATGCGGTTACCGATGAAAATCTTAAGAGCATCATCGAAGCTATGAAAAAGTCCGATGGCATGCAGCTGTGGATGGATACCGCTCTCGGCGGAAATATTGGCAACGCTCTTAATTCCGGAGTGGTGAATCTGCTTTCCGGACAGGGGACTTCGGCTGACATCGTCAAGGCGATGAAGGACGCAGCGGCCAAGGGCTGACAGTGAACATGGCTGGTTGACGGCCAAAGGAGGGTGGATAGACAGATATTCATCCACCCTCCTTCCTATTCGAGAAACGTATCTGGTAGTGGAGAAAACCATGTCAAGTACAAGCAAAGACGCGGTGACGCTGCGCGCTAAGCGGTCCAAGAAACCGTCCGATGGCAAAATGCGTCGTAATGTTGAGATTTTCGTACTGTCCGCACCTGCGATTCTTCTGTTCGTCTGCTTTGTGATTCTGCCTATCGTCTTGGGTGCTTATTACGGCTTCTATCAGTGGAAGGGCTACGGAGTTCCCTCCAAGACAGGTAAATTCGTTGGTCTCCAGAACTACATCACAGCGCTTAAGGATCCCGCGTTCCAGGCGGCAATTCTGCATACCTTCGAGGTCGTGATCGGCTCGTTGGTCATCCAGGCTCCGCTCGCCATCCTGTTCGCATTGCTGCTGAACCAGAAGTTCAAGGGGCGTGGTCTCATCCGCACCCTCATCTTCGTGCCGTATGTCGTTTCCGAGGTCATCGTCGGCACAGGATGGAGCCTGTTGCTACAGAAGAAGGGCGCCATCAATGAGATTCTGGCCAACTTCGGCATCAATGGTCCCGATTGGCTGGCCGACCCGAAAATCGCTATTTGGACGCTGCTGTTGCTGATCAGCTGGAAATACGTCGGTTTCGCCGTAATTCTGATGCTCGCCGGCATGCAATCCATTCCCGAGGAACTGTATGAAGCAGCCAAGGTGGATGGGGCGAGTTTCTGGCAGATGCAGAAAAGCATCACGTTGCCGTTGCTTGCTCCGACGTTGCGGATCTGGGTGTTCCTTTCTATGATTGGCTCTCTGCAGCTTTTCGATCTGGTCTATATCGTGTGGGGCAAGTATGTGTCGACCACCGCTGGTGTGTCCACCATGGCCACCTACATGGTGCGTGAAGGTCGTGGAGCCGGCAACTATGGCTATGGTTCCGCCGTTGCTCTGATCATCTTCGTGATCTCTTTGATCATCGCACTCGTCTATCAGAAGTTCGTGCTGAACCGTGACTTGGACGGTGCTGTTACTGAACAGAAAGAAGCCGAGAAGCGTGCCAGGAAGCGCGCAAAAGAAGTGCAGCATCGTGAGGTTGCTGCCCTGGCAAGTGAGGTGAAGTGATGACTGCCGCAACAATCGCAGGACATTCCAACAAAAGCGAGTACAGCAAGAAGAATGGTTACCGTAAGTCGTCCAAGACGCCATGGGGCAACCCAATCGTCTACTTCTTCTCCCTGGTGCTTGTGGCCATCTGCATCACTCCGGTGCTGTACATTATCTTCGGCGGTTTCCGTACCAATTCGCAGATCACCAACCATCCGTCCGGGATGCCGAACCCATGGGTCCCCGACAACTACAAGACGGTCTTCGAAAGTGATATTTTCTGGACGGAACTGAAGAATTCTACCATCGTGGGTATCGCCACCATGGTAGGCGTCGTGGTGCTTAGCATCATGGTGAGCTTTGTCATCGCCCGATACAAATTCCGCTATGCGCCGCTTATGTACGCGTTGTTCTCTGCTGGTCTCATGTTCCCGATGACCGTTGGCATTACACCTTTGTATCTGCTGATTCGCAATCTGGGTCTGGCCAACTCCCTGTGGGGTCTGATCCTTCCGCAAATTGCCTTCGGACTTCCTCAGACCATCATCATCTTGGTGCCGTTCCTACAGTCGATTCCTAATGAGCTTGAGGAGGCCTGTCTTCTCGATGGATGCTCCCGCCTTGGCTTCTTCTGGCGCATGGTCATTCCGCTGTCCATGCCTGGCGTGGCCACCACTGGAATCCTTACCTTCGTGGGAAGCTGGAATGCCTACATGCTGCCGCTGTTCGTGCTCAGTGATGCCAACAAGTACACATTGCCACTTGGCGTACAGATGTTCAGCTCTGAACACTCCGTTGACACCGCACAGGTGTTGGCCTTCACCTCTCTGGCTATGATTCCGGCCCTGATCTGTTTCACCATCTTCCAGAAGAAGATCGTCGGCGGCCTGACAGGTGCGGTCAAGGGCTGACGGAATGTGACAACCCACGCCCGGAAGATGTTCCTTTCCGTCTTCCGGGCTTCATCTCTTATGCAAGAGGTACATTATGAAGATTTCCAACCCGGTGCTCACCGGTTTTCATGCCGATCCTTCAATGATTCGCGTCGGTGACACTTATTACATTGCCAATTCCACTTTCGAATGGTTCCCAGGCGTTCGCCTGCATGAGTCCAAGGACCTGGTGCATTGGAACATTCTTCCAAGCCCGTTGAGCCGGTCCAGCCAGCTTGATATGAGAGGAAACCCCTCTTCGGGAGGCATCTGGGCTCCTGACCTAAGCTATGCGGATGGCAGGTTCTGGCTGATCTACACTGATGTCAAGGTGGTCAATGGTGCATTCAAGGATTGCACTAATTATTTGGTCACCGCCGAGGACATCCACGGGCCATGGAGCGAGCCGGTTCGCATCAACGGGGTCGGTTTTGACGCCAGCCTGTTCCATGACGACGACGGCCGCAAATACTTGGTGCAGCAGACATGGGATTTCCGTGAATACCACCACCAGTTCGACGGTATCACATTGACGGAATTCGACGTCGACACCATGAAGCTCAAGCCAGAAACGGCCCGCACCATCTGGGATGGCACCTCGGTGAAGATCACCGAAGGTCCCCACCTATACAAGAAGGATGGTTGGTACTACCTGTTTGCCGCAGAAGGCGGCACGGTGTATGAGCATCAGGAATCTGTGGCGCGTTCCCGTACCCTTGACGAATGCTCCTTCGAAGTTATGCCGAATGGCCCGTTCATCGGTAACTTCGACACTCCTGACACCTATTTGCAGAAGCAGGGCCATGGAGCGTTGGTGGACACCCCGTCCGGCGAGTGGTATTACGCCTCCCTATGCGGTCGTCCGTGGCGTCATGATACCGAACCGGCCCATGGCACCCGCGGATGGTGCACACTCGGACGCGAGACCTCCATCCAGAAAGTCGAATGGGATGAGGACGGTTGGCCGCGCGTGGTCGGAGGCCATGGCGGACAGCGTTACGTCGACGCTCCGAAAGACGCCATCGAGACCGTTGCCCCAGCGACGCGCGACGAGCGCGACGAGTTCGAATCCGACGAACTCGGATTGAATTGGAACACCCTGCGCGTCCCGTTCACCGACGCCATGGGCACGGTGGGCGGTGGCAAACTGGCATTGCGTGGTCAGGGCTCGCTGTGCAACCTGTTTGACCTGTCCCTTGTGGCTCGTCGCTGGCAGGCATTCGATTTCGACGCTGAGACCAAGGTGCGTTTCGATCCGAAGAACTACATGCAGATGGCAGGCCTGACCAACTATTACGATGACCTGTGCTGGTCATGGGCGTTCGTCACTTGGGATGAGAAACGACATGCAAGGGTCATCGAAGTGGCTCAGAACGATTTCAACCAATACACGTCGTTCCTCAAGGATGACGCCATCGTGGTGCCCGAAGACGCCGAAGCGGTATGGCTGCGCACCAAGGTCCGCACGGAATACTATTCCTACGAATATTCCTTCGACGGTGAGCGCTTCACCGAGATTCCGGTGAAGCTCGATGCGAAGATTCTGTCCGATGACTATGTGAACCAGCGCTATGGCGGCTTCTTCACCGGCGCGTTCGTGGGTCTCGCCTGTGTTGATCTGTCTGGCTATGACGCGAAAGCCGAATTCGACTATTTCGATTATCGGGAGCTTCCCGACAACCGGTAGTCGATGCCGACGGGCGGCGATTCGCCGCATTCCTGCCGCCCGTCGGTTATTTGGTGAAATGAACGCAGACTCAATGGGGAGAATGCTGAGATGACTTTGCGATTGCCGAAACTACTTGACGACGGCTGCGTGCTGCAAGCCGGTGTGGACATGCATATTTGGGGCACCGGCGATCCCGGACGCATCGTATTGACACGGCTTGCTGACGAGCGGCATATGGTGCAGGTGAAAGACGACGGAACTTGGAACGCGCCGTATGGTCCGATCGAAGCTGGAGGGCCGTACGAGCTGACCATATGCTACGAGGACGGAGCGGAGCGTATCTCACGGCAGTGCTATGCGGGAGAGGTGTTCCTGTGCTCCGGGCAGTCGAATATGGAACTGCCTATGGCTTGGGTGCGCGCCGACTATCCACAGGAGTGGGACCGTGATCCCGATCCATTGCTGCGGCAGTACAAAGTGATTCCCGATTACGATTTCAAAGGTCCTCGCGACGATCACGACCGTGCGTTCTGGCAGGGCTGCGATGCGGATACGCTTGATGATTTCTCAGCGCTCGCATATTTTTTCGGTCGCAGGATCCGCCAGTGGCTCGGTGTGCCCGTTGGTCTGTTGAACATTTCATTGGGCGGCTCTCCGATCGAATCCTGGATGGACATTGACACATTACGAGCGTTCCCCGAAGCGCTCGCCAGTCTTGAACCGTACCTTGGCGATGGTGTGGCGTCGAAAAGAAGCCTCGATTCCGTTGCCGAGCGGGACCGGTGGTACCAGGCGCTTGGATACGAGGCTGTGGCCGATGCCCACCATGAATGGCTGCCATTGATCGCGTGGGACTGTCCGGAATCCAAGAACATCGAGCCGCGTGACGTGGCATGGCATGACATACGCCTGCCTGGATGGTACAAGGATCGCGGACTTGCCGGTTTCCGCGGCGAGATTACCATGAGAAAAACCGTGTTCCTGCCTCCGTCGGATGCGGGGAAGCCCGCCCTACTGCGTCTGGGCACCATGAATGATGCCGACCATACGTGGGTCAACGGTGTGTTGGTCGGTGGGCGAAGCAATGTGTATGAGCCGCGGGACTATCCGGTCGCAGCCGGCGTGCTGCGCGCCGGCGCGAACGAAATCCGCATGCGTCTGGTCGTTGAACGGCCCGGCGGCCGTGTGACGCCCGGCAAACGGATGACACTGACCATCGGAGACGATATCTTCGACCTGTCCGGCATTTGGCAGTATGCCGTGACCGCCGAAGCCGACCGCGATTGCCCATTCGAGGATTTCGTCAGATGGAAGCCGACCGGCCTGTACAACGCCATGCTCGCCCCGTGTTTTCCATATGCGGTGCGGGCCGTGCTGTGGTATCAGGGCGAATCGAATACCGGCGACTACGCCATGCGTTATGGCGATGAGCTGAAAGCCATGATTGAATTGTGGCGTGGCAAGTGGCATCAGCCGGATATGCCATTCCTGATCGTCCAGCTTCCGAAATTCGGCATCGACGCCATCGAGGATGGTGGTTGGCCGCTTATTCGAGAACAGGAATGGAGAGTGGCGGACGAACTTGAACACGTGGCTGCGGTGGTGACGCTTGATGCCGGTGAAAGCAATGATTTGCATCCTCATGATAAGAAAACCATCGCGGATCGTGCATTCAATGTCGCGATGGATTTTGTGTATGGCCAGCAGGCTCAGCCTCAGCCGGTTGTTGAAACCGCAGAGGCGGACGATGGATTGTTGAGGATGCACTGCGTGTGGCGGAATTCCATGGGCGAACAGATGCAATCGCAGAATCGCCATCTGATGACGTTGGATGGTGACGTTCCGCGAGAAATTGATTTCCTGTGGCACGACTGCGCCACTTCGGTGCGGGCTGAGGCATGGCTGGATGGTTGCGATATTGTGGCGCGCATACCGTCGCGCATGCCGGACGAGGTGCGGTATGCGTGGAGCAACAGCCCGGAATCCGGTCTCATCTGCGACGGGGACGGTGTTCTGCTTCCGCCGTTTCATCTGCCGTTGCCCATGGTTGATTAGGAGCAGTCATGCGCAGACAAGTCATGATTCGTCAAGGATGTGTCGACGGATTCTCCGATGCGGATCCTGTGATCACCGTGTTTCGGGGCATTCCATATGCCAAGCCGCCTGTTGATGAGTTACGCTGGCGTGAGCCACAACCTGCTGAAGCGTGGGATGGCGTGCTCGAAGCCGGTGATTTCGCGCCGATGCCGATGCAGCCGCTGCCCGGCTCGGATGAGTTCTACGGCAGGGAATGGCAGATTGACGCTGACACTCCGATGGCTGAGGATTGTCTGTATCTGAATATCTGGACGCCGGCCTTGCGTGGATGCGGCAGTGGTTCCGAGATTCGTACGGATTCCCGTTGCGATGGGCATGGGCTGCCTGTGATGGTATGGCTTTACGGTGGAGCGTTTCAGACTGGATCTACCTGTGAGAAGGAGTTCAATGGAGAGCAGCTGGCCCGTCAGGGCGTGGTGGTGGTCTCCATTGCTTATCGGTTGAATGTGTTTGGTTTTTTCGCGCATGCCATGTTGGAAAAGGAAGCGGTTGATGGACGGCCTTGTGCGAATTTCGGATTTCTTGACCAGCGGATGGGCATTCAGTGGGTAAAGGACAATATTGCCTTGTTTGGTGGCGATCCTGCGAACATTACCGTGTTCGGCCAGTCCGCAGGGGCCGCAAGCGCGTTGGCGCAAAGTGTCTCGCCGATGAACGATGGTCTGTTCCAACGCGTCATCATGCAGTCTGGAGGTGGAACTGGTCTGTTCAATCGCCATCTGTGGTCTCTTGAGGATGCGCAGCGAAATGGAGCGCGTTTTTTGAAGTATCTGGAAGTTGAATCGATTGCCGAGGCGCGTTCTGTTCCTGCGACTGATCTGCTGGAGGCGGCGGTGACTTTTCCTGCTTGCGATTGGTCTGGGCAGGGTGATGATGTCGTATGGGCTCCGATGACTAATTGGATTCCCTGCGTCGATGGGACATTCCTTGTCGAGCAATACCGTGATGCGCTTATTGCGGGACATCGCGTTCCGTGTGATTTGTTGGTGGGGAACACGACCGGCGAGTTCATGGTTCCGGGCCCTGATGGCACTCCGTATCCGGAGGGTGAGTGCGGCAATCTGGATATGATCGATGCATGGGTGTCAGGCGGCGGCTCGGAACCATACAGGTATCGATTCGATGTGGATATGCCGGGGGATGATGCCGGTGCGTTTCATTCGTCCGATTTATGGTTTTCGTTCGGGACGCTCCCTGCGAGCTGGCGGCCGTTTCGAGGCTGGCATTACGATTTGTCCCATGCGATGAATCGATATTGGGTGAATTTCGCGGCGACAGGTGATCCGAACGGTTCCGGATTGCCTGAGTGGACGGCATGCGGACCTGATGGCCAACGATATATGCTGTTCGGTGGATGCCACGATACGCCGGGTAACGTTTCATGCGTCATGGTCAAGTAAGTGAATATAGTATGGTGTGAGCGTTCACTATAGTGCGGTGGAATGTGATGAAGGAGACGGATATGACGCAGGAGACGGAAGCGCTGATCGCGTCCGACGAGGATCTGACCAAACTGTTCGCCGGCAAGCCGACGCAATATCGCAAATCGAAGTCGCTGCCGAAATTCACAGGCGAGGCCATGCGCGCCTGCGCGAAGATCAACCGCATCTTCTTCGATGATCCGGACGAGGCGTACCGTTTGTTTCACGAGCTGGTCCCGGACGCGGGGGAGGGCGTGCAGTTCACGCCGCCGTTCAATGTCGACTACGGCATCGGATTGACCATTGGCCGCGGCACGTTCCTCAACAAGGATTTCATGGTGTGCGGCGGCGGATATGTGACGCTCGGTGAGGATTGTCTGATCGGTCCGCGCTGCACCATCGCCACACCCAACCATGCCAAGGACGCTGCCACCCGCCTGGCGGGCTGGGAGCATGCCAGTGCCGTGACCATCGGTGATAACGTGTGGTTCGGCGCCAATGTGACGGTCACGCCGGGGGTGACCATCGGGTCGAATTCCATCATCGGCGCCGGGTCCGTGGTGACACGTGACATTCCGGAGAACGTCATAGCCGTGGGCAATCCAGCGCATGTGATTCGTGAGATTCCCGAACATGACCCTGCCTTCGCCGATGTGGAAGGTTTGCTGTAGTTTTGCAAACGTTTCATAGGGTGTGTTGACGGCAAATCGATTTCTCCAGCCATGCGATGCAGGTGAGCGCGTAAAGCCTTATACGGAAGCTGTCGTTCATATTGTCGTTTCTATGAGTATGGTTCATGAATCAGCATAGGGCCGGGAAGCCCCATTGTTGGGAAGCTTCCCGGCCCTATGCCTGAATTCCTGCGGTGATGGATCAGCCGCGGGCTTTGGCGTAGGCTTCGTATACGGCTTCGGTCGGTTCGCCGGTCTCCACGCCGTCGATGGTGAGTTGCCATGCCGGAGGCTCGGTTTCGCCGGACAGCACCCAGGCGGCCTGGCGGGCCGCGCCGATGGCCACGTATTCGTCGGTGGCGGGTCGGGTCACGTCCATGCCCAGAATGCTTGGTGCCAGCGTGCGGATAGCTTCGGACTTCGCGCCGCCGCCGATGAGCAGAATGCGCGTGATGCTTGCGCCCAGGGATCGGATGAGCTCCAGGCAGTCGCGCTGGGAGCACAGCAGTCCTTCGACGAAGGCGCGGGCCAGGTTCTCGCGTGTGGTGTTGGCCAGAGTCATGCCGGAGAAGGTGGCGGTGGCATTCGGGCGGTTCGGCGTGCGTTCGCCGTCGAAGTACGGCACCAGGGTGATGCCGTTGGCGCCGGGCTTGGAGGCGAAGGCCAGCTTGGCCAGTTCGTCGTAATCCACGCCGAGGGCGGCGCGGCCGGCGTCGAGGATGCGCGAACCGTTGATGGTGCAGGCCAGCGGCAGGTAGTGCCCGGTGCAGTCGGCGAAGCCGGATACGGCGCCGGTCAGGTCGTAGGTTGGGTTCTCGGAGATGGCTGCGGCCACGCCGGAGGTGCCCAGGGAAATGGACACGTCGCCGACGGCCATGCCCAGTCCCAGCGATGCCATGGCGTTGTCGCCGCCGCCGGGGGCGAGCAGGCAGCCGCCTTCGACGTTCTTGCCGGCGATGGCCGGATCGGCCTTGACGGGGGCGGCGTCGCGCGGCCCCAGCACGGTGGGCAGCACGATGGCCTCGGCGTGCGATTGCGCGGCTTCGGCGCCTTCCGCGGCCTCGAGCACCATGGCGATCAGGTCGCGGCGGTATTCGTTCGACGCGGCATCGTAGTAGATGGTGCCGGAGGCGTCGGAGCGGTCGGTGAACAGGGCTTCAAGATGGGCGTCCTCGCCTTCGGCGACCGGGCCGTAACCGGCGATGCGCCAGCTCAGCCAGTCATGAGGTAGGCAGATGGCGGCGATTTTCTTGGTGTTTTCGGGCTCGTTCTCGGCCACCCATGCCACCTTGGTCAGCGTGTAGGAGGCGACGGGGGAGGAGCCTACGGCCTTGACCCAACGCTGCTTGCCTCGGGCGATTGGGTCTTCCGGCTCGCCGTTTTGTGCGGGCGCTGCGCCGAGCTTTTCGATCAGAGCCGCAGCCTGGGGCGCCGAACTGGTGTCGTTCCACAGCATCGCATCGCGGATGACGTTGCCTTGCTTGTCGAGGATCACCATGCCGTGCTGCTGGCCGCCGACGGCCAGCGCGGATACGTCGTCCAGGCCGCCGGCCTGCTCGGCGGCCTCTTGGAATGCGCTCCACCAGTATGAGGGGTCGACGGATGTGCCGTTCGGGTGTTTGGCCTGCCCGAAGCGGACGAGCTCGCCGGTTTTGGCGTCCGTCACGCGTACCTTGCAGGACTGCGTCGATGTGTCGACGCCTGCAACCAGAGTCCTTGCCATGGTTTGTGTTGCCTCCTTGCATGTGCCGTTCGCCGGTGGCGCACGGTTAATAGTTAGATGAATAAACTATACTATAGTAGTGTAGCACCAGGAAAGGCTCCGGAACATCGGTTCGGGGAATTCATGCTGATGCGGCAACACGGCAAACAGGGCAGGGACGGGAACGGCTATGGCATCTCTTCGCAGGATCAATCAGGACGATCTGCGCAATCACAATCTTTCGGTGGTGATCGACACGCTACTGCGTGCCTCCGGGCCGATGAGCCGAGCGGATCTTGCCAAGGAGACCGGGCTGACCAAGGCGACGATGTCGTTGCTGGTGTCGCTGCTGATCGATGCGGGCGTCGTCAAGGAGGGTGAGCCGCAGAACTCGGCCAGCTATGGGCGCCCGTCCACGCCGTTGATGCTGGGAGGCGGCAAGGTGTGCGGCATCGGCATGCAGGTCAACACCGACGGCTATGGATGCATGGCTTTGGACATCAACCACGACATACTCAGGCACGAATGGGTGGATGCCGACATGAGCGGCGTCGAGCCGGACGTCGTATTCGGCAAGCTTGACGCCATGGCCAAGGCGATGGCTGAGGATCTGGAATCGAAGCGATGCATCATCGCGGGCGTCTCGTGTGCGCTGCCGGGCTTGGTCACCTCCGACAAGAGGCTGCTCATGGCCCGCAATCTCGGTTGGGAGAATGTCGATCTGACCACGTTCGACGTTATGCGAGGGTATGACGTTACCCCGTGCAATGAGGCGAAGCTGGCCGCCATCGCGCAGATTCCGGGATATGCCTGTGCGCGTGCGGACGTGTTCGATGGCGTGGATTGCGCCGACTCCTTCCTGTATCTGTCGTGCGATATCGGCATCGGCGGCGCGATCGTCCGTGACGGTGAGATCGTGTCGGGAAGCCACGGTTTCGCCGGTGAGATCGGTCACGTGTCGGTGTCTTTAGACGGTCCGCTGTGCGGATGCGGACGACGCGGATGTTTGGAAACGTATGCTGGCCGTCGCGCGCTGGTCGAGGCTTCCGGAGTGGCCGAAAAGAATGCGGCTTCGAGCGGTGAGGCACTGGAGCGTCTGTTGGACGCATGGCATTCCCATGATGTGCGGACCGTGGAGGCCGTCGGACGGGCCATCGACGCGCTGGCCTCGGCCATCGGCTCCGCACTGAATCTGGCCGATGTCGATACCGTGCTGCTGGGCGGTTGGTGGACCGATTTCGGGCCGTTCTTCTACGAAACGCTCGAAAACCGTTTGGAATCGCAGGTCTTGGGGGCGTCGGACATGCAGGTGAGCGTGTCCATCCCGTTGGTGGCCGACCATCCGGCGTTGTACGGTGCCGCGGAAGTCGGCTTGCGCAAATTCATCGACAATCCGCTGACGTTCATCACCGACAAAGCATGATTCCTGAGCGCCGCCGCAACGTCACTCGTGCGCATTGACATATTGCGGATTCTCCACTTTGCCCGTTCCGCCATACCGTTTGAAGCCCCACAGCAGAATGAGGGATTTCGCATACGCCACCCAGGCGATGCCGAAGAGGATGGCGAGAACGCGTATGAACGGTACGAAATATGACAGGCCGGCCGCGAGTACGTCGATGACGACGAGGACGAGCGAGCAGGGGAAGGCTCGCCAGGGGAACATCGCCGATAGCGAGAAGAGCCTGCCGGTGGTGTTGGCGAAGCGTGCCTGCAACGGTGCGGCGTATTCGGCGAACAGCGCCACGACCACGGCGGCGATGACCAGAAGGATCAGCGGTATGTAGGAGGCGTTGGTATCCCACGCCTTCCAGAACGACAGGCCGAAGAGGATGGCGGTGGCGAGGATGGCGACGAGCACCCAGGCCGCAAGTCCCTGTTTGAACTCGCGTTTGAAGCGGGTGAGATATTCCTTGACGAGGCGGATGTCGTCATGCTCGTCATAGGCGAACATTGTGGAATACAATGCCGCGCGTGCCGGGCCGATGGTGACGTTTGGGATCAGCGTGATGAGGTAGACCAGATTAAGCCCGACGAAACGCAGCAGGGTGTCCATGAAACGCCAGAAGGGCGCGTTGATGTTGAACCGCATGAATCCTCCTCGATGATGTGTTCGGCTATTGCCGATAGTACTGTGCCGTATTGTGCGACACGCCATATTTATAAGATTATAAATAGCTCTCCAAGAGCACTTAGTTTGTTGGAATAACAATACTTTAGCGCCGATGCGGCAAGGGTTTTGCGGCCACTGCCGTCGCTGCAGGAAGCCGCTGAAATGGACGGCGCCGGCACGCTGACCGTGTTCACCCGCATCATCCTGCCGATGTGCACGCCGATTCTGGCGACCGTGGGCATCTTCTCGGCCGTGAACCAGTGGAACTCTTTCCAGGACACCCTGATCTACATGACCGATTCGAAGCTCTACTCGCTGCAGTACCTGCTGTACACCTACATCAACCAGGCGTCCGCACTGGCGAATGCGGCCAAGGCGAATTCGGCGAATGTCGCCGCTCTGGCAAGCGCCGCGACGCCGACCTCGATCCGTATGACGGTTTCCGTCATCGTGGTGCTGCCGATCATGTTCACCTACCCGTTCTTCCAGCGCTTCTTCGTCAAGGGCATGATGCTGGGCGCGGTTAAAGGCTGATTAACAACACAACGATTCTTTTCCCCATAACTGAATATCAGAAGAAGGAATACAAGGAGGTTTCCGCATAGAACTGAAGAAAATCACCACCCGCGCGATTGCGGCTGCCGTTGCGGCTGCTACGCTGCGGCCTGCGGCAGCGGCAGCAACAGTGCCGACACCAAGGACGACGGTTCCGAAATGACCGTCGAGGTCTTCGACTCGCTGGCCAGCAGCCAGGGTCTGCAAAAGAGCGGCTGGTTCGCCAAGATCGTCAAAGACAAGTTCAACATCAAGCTGAACATCATCGCGCCGAACGTGTCCGGCGGCGATACCGTGTTCGATACTCGCTCCGCTTCCGGCAACCTTGGCGATCTGGTGATTGTCGGTACCGGCAACGGGCGTCTGAACAAGCTGGTCAAGGCCAAGCTCATCGAAGACATGACCCCGTACTACTCCAGCATGAAGAATGTCAAGAAGTACGATTCCGCGGTCAAGTCCATCGCCAAGCAGGCCGGCAAGGATGGCGTGTGGGGTGTTCCTCAGGGTGTCTCCTCCCAGTCTCCGACCGACCCGAGCGAAGGCAACGAGTCGGCTGCCGCACCGTACATCCGCTGGGATATCTACAAGGAGATCGGCTACCCGCAGATCAAGGATCTCGACGGTCTGCTCAATGTGCTTAAGCAGATGCAGGACAGGGCTCGCCAGGATACCGGCAAGGACGACATCTACGCCATGTCACTGTTCAAGGATCGGGACGGCGATGTGATGCAGAACGCCGCATCCATCTGCAGCTGGTTCGGCTACACCAACCAGGGTTCCGTGTTCATCTCCGCCGACGGTAAGGACGTGCAGCCCGCCACCAAGGAGGGCGGCATCTACCAGCAGGCCCTGGAGTTCCTGAACAAGGCCGAATCCATGGGGCTGGTCGATCCTGATTCCACCACCCAGGACTGGGATACCATGCGGACCAAGGTCACCAACGGCAAGACCATGCTGTCCATCTGGAGCTGGCTGGGCAAGCCGCGTATGAACTCCGACGAGAACAAGGCCAAAGGCGTCGGCTTCATGCTGGCTCCGCTTGAGAACATGAAGGTCTATTCCGACGGCTTCCAGCCTGACGGTGATGGCGCCACCATCGTGGCCATCGGCTCCAAGGCCAAGAACAAGGCCCGTCTGGCCAAGTTCATCGACTGGATGTATTCTCCGGAAGGCATCTACGCCTCTTCCTCCAACTCCGGTGGCGCCGCCTGCCCGAAGGATCTGGGCTGCTTCACCACCGACAAGGACGGCAAGAACCCGACCCTGACCAAGTTCGGCCAGCAGGCCATGACCGGCGACCACGCCAACCTGAAGGTCTCCGCCAAGCTTGGCGGCTCCAGCTACGATGACGGCTACTCTAAGCTGAACTTCAAGGCCGTGTCTCAGAACGACATCGACCCGAACACCGGCGAGGCCTACAACCCGCTGCTGTGGAAGTCCAACCAGGATGAGACCGAGCTGTTCAAGGATTGGTCCGCCCACATGGAGAACGCCACCAACGACATCGACTATCTGCAGAAGGCAGGCAAGCTCTCCATCGCAGCCGGTGCGTCCTACACCACTCCACAGGAGGATTCCACGGTTTCCGCCACCCGCAGCTCCGTCAAGTCCGAAACGGTGAACGCCTCCTGGCAGGCCATCACCGCTGCGGGCAAGTTCGAGAAGACCCTTGACGAAGCCCGCACCAAGATCGACAACCTCGGCTACAAGGAAGTCCTCAAGGTCGACCAGCAGAACGCCAAGGACCTGATCCAGGCCCGCAAGGACATCGTCAAGCAGGCCAAGTAATTCCTGGCGTTCCGGCTGGAGCGTTTTCGCTTCGGCCGGAACGCCTCGCCTAATCACATAACCAACAAGGGGCGTCGGACTCTTCGAACCGGGCCGACGCCCCGCAACTCTTCCGGTTCCGCATATTCCGACGGACGTCGTCGTCTCCTTCTTGCCTGTCGGAACTTTTCCGCTTTTTCCATGTCCACTTTCCTCCATGCTTTCGTGAGGAGCGCGTTCGATGATGAATCTCCACACCGTCGAATCGCAATGAAACGAAAGAAAAACGCATGACCGTAATTACTGAAGCCAACAAAACCAAAGCCAGGGAACTGACGGCGCAACTCACGCTGGACGAGAAAATCGCCATTGTGCACGCCGCAGGCCTGTTCCGCAACGGCAACGCCGAACGACTGGGCATTCCGCCGCTCAGGATGGATGATGGTCCGATGGGCGTGCGCGCCGAACTGCATAACGACAATTGGGCGCCGCTGTACAACACCCGTGACTATGTGACCTACCTGCCGTCCGGCTCGGCGGTCGCCTCCACATGGAACCCCGACCTGGCCCGCATGACCGGTGAAGTATTGGGGGAGGAAGCCCGAGGCCGAGGCAAGGACGTGATTCTCGGCCCTTCCATCAACATCAAACGCAGTCCGTTGTGCGGACGCAATTTCGAATACATGAGCGAGGATCCGGTCCTGACCGCCGCGCAAGGTGTGGCCTACATCCAAGGCGTGCAGGAATCCGACGTGGCCGCCTGCGCGAAACATTACGCGGTCAACAGCCAGGAAACCGACCGATTGGACGTTGACGAGACCGTAAGCGAGCGGGCATTACGCGAAATCTACCTGCCGGCCTTCGAAGCGGCGGTACAAGACGGCGGCGTGCTCTCCGTCATGGGCGCCTACAATCTCGTCAACGGCACCAAATGCTGCGAACACAAGCAGCTGCTCGACGACATCCTGCGCGACGAATACGGTTTCGACGGTTTCGTCGTTTCCGACTGGAGCGCGGTGCGCGACACCAAAGCCAGCGCCGAAGTCGGCATGGATATCGAACTGTCCGTCACGCCGAATTTCGACGATTACTACTTCGCCAACCCGCTGAAGAAAGCCGTGGAAGACGGCGACGTCAAGGAAAGCGACGTCGACGGGAAAGTCGAACGCGTGATCGCCGTCATGGACGCGCTGCACATGCTCGGCGACGCGCACGCAAGCCGCAAACCAGGCCGTTACGCGACGCTCGACCACGCGGCGAAGGCATTGGACATCGCCCGCGAATCCATCGTGCTGCTGAAAAACGACGCGCACCTGCTGCCGCTCGACGAACGCAACATGACCCGTCTGCTGGTCATCGGTGCCAACGCCGACCGCATCCACTCCAACGGCGGCGGCTCGGCCGTCATCAAAGCGCTGCACGAAGTATCCCCGCTGCTCGGCCTCAACGGCGAGCTCGGCGGCAACGTCGAAATCGAATACGCGCTCGGCTACGACGCCAAACAGATCAACCAGGACGAAAGCTGGCAGGAGGAAAGCCTTGAGAATTCTAAGGGTTCCGATGCCAAAGACGTGAATCGCGCGCGCGAACTGCGTGACGAGGCCGTGGCAAAAGCCCGCGCATACGCGGCCGCCGGAGATCCGGTGGTCTTCATCGGCGGACTCGACCACGAACATGATCTGGAAGGCCGCGACCGCACCGACATGCGCCTGCCGTAGGGCCAGGACGAGCTCATCGAAGCGCTCAACAAGGCGTGGTGCGCCAATTTCTGGAGCCACACCATCTACGATTGGGGCGACGTGGTGCCCGCCCGTCGGCTACGGCGACGGCATCAGCGACGCCAAATGCGTGGTGTCCGGGCTGCAGATGGACTATCGCCGCTTCCAAAGCCAGGCGCAGTTGGCCTGCTATACGAACGAGCGCGACGCGATCCGCGAATACGACGCGACCACGCCGATCACCACGAACCTCATGGGCACGTTCAAGGATCTCGACTACTTCGAGTGGGCCAAGGAGATGGACGTGGTCAGCTGGGACAACTATCCGGGCATGGACACCCCGCCGAGCTTCACCGCCATGTGCCACGACCTGATGCGCGGCATCGGCGGCAACAAGCCGTTCATGCTGATGGAGCAGACCCCGAACCAGCAGAACTGGTTCCCGTTCTGCAAGGTCAAGCAGCCGGGGGAAGTGCGTAAGCTCAGCTGGCAGGCCGTGGCCCATGGCGCCGACACCGTGCGGTTCTTCCAGATGAAGCAGTCCCTTGGCGGCTGCGAGCGATTCCATGGCGCGGTCATCGCGCATGACGGCACCGAGGAGTCCCGCGTGTTCAAGGAGACCGCGGCCTTGGGTGAGGAACTGGACCGCATCGGCAGGCGGATCATGGGCTCGCGCATCGAATCCCGTGTAGCCATCATGTTCGACTGGCAGAGCTACTGGTCGCTTGAAGGCTGTGTCGGCCCGACCACCGGCTTCAACTATCCCAATGAGGTTCATCGCTTCTACCGTGCGTTGTGGCGTCGCAATGTGCCGGTGGATATGATCGCCAGCACCACGCCTCTTGCGCGGCTCAGCCAGTATGATCTGGCCATCGCCCCGGCGCTGATCACCGTGTTGCCTGGTGTGGCTGAAACGTTGGAAGCCTATGTGGCGGATGGTGGCACCTTCATCACCGGCTATATGGCCGGCATCCATGATGAGCATGATCTGGTGGTGCCAGGCGGCTACCCGGGCAAGCTGCGCAGGCTTATGGGCGTATGGGTCGAAGAGATCGATGCGCTTGCGCCGGGCGAAACCATCGAAGTGCATGGCGGCACGGTTGATGCCAAGGGCGAGATCGTGGCGAGCATTATTCATCGCGAAGGTGCCGAGCGTCTTGCTACGTACGGCGGCGACGAATTCTATGCTGGGCATTCCGCGCTCACCGTCAATGCGTATGGCAAGGGCAAAGCCTATTTTGTGGGCACTCCGTTGGACGAGACCGGCATGAGCGCGTTCATGGCTCCGATCATCAAGGAGCTGGATCTGAAGTCGCTTGATACCCCGGAGGATGTCAGCCTGTCCGTGCGCTATGGCGATGGCGGCACCCGCTACGCGTTCCTCATCAACAACAGCGCCGCCGACAAGCGTCTGTGCCTCAGCGAACTCAACGGTGGCACGGAGCTGCTGACCGGCACCGTCATCAACGATCTGATCGAGCTTAAGCCGTATGGCGTGGATGTGATTGCGTTGCGGTGATCGCAATGCTGTAGACCACGTTAGACGGAGCGGAACGACTCCACTCGACGAAGCCGAATATGAAGAAGGCCGATGCCCTTGATGGACATCGGCCTTCTTCGTCAGGAACCGGTGGTATGGCGCCGTTCCGCGTTCATCGGGTGGCTGCGATCACACCGCCGGTCATCATCACGCCTGCTTCTTCTTCAGCAGAATCGCGGCGCCTGCAATCAGTGCCACAGCCGCGGCGACCGCCATGCCGAGCACGGAGGAGCCGGTCGAAGGGGTGGACGTGACACCGGTCGGTGTTGTGGATGGCTTCGTGTCTGTGGCAGGCTTTGCCGGGGTCGTTGGCGTCGTCGGTTCAACAGCGTCCTTTTCGAACACAGCCTGGATGGAGACGCTGCCGTCAGGCATCTCGAAGGCGTTGTTCTCGATGGAGACGTTGCCCTTCAGCACGTTCCACTCTTTGAAGTGGTAGCCCTTGTTCGCGGTGGCCGTCAGCGTGACCTTGCTGCCCTTGGCCGCGCGCTCGACATCCGCGGAGGCGGAGCCGCCTTCGGTCGCGGAGACGTTCACGGCGTACTGCGTATTGCGCACGCGCCACAGTTGGGTACCGTAGAACGGGTTCGCGGTGCCGACCACCATGTAGTCGTCGGTGTCGCAGAAGATGCGCAGACCGTGGTTGAACGGGTCGCCGAAGCCGTTGTCGGTAACGGTGCCGACGGTCACGCCCTCATTCGCGGCGGAACGGTCGGTGATCTCGAACAGGTTGAAGCCGCGCTTGGACTTGGCCAGGTACGGCAGGGACTTGGCGTAGGCCTTGAGGTTGGCCTTGCTGGTCAGCTTGACCAGCATCTCGTACAGGCCCTTGAACTTGTCGGGAATGATGTCGGCGATGCTGAAGAACGCGTCCGTGACTTCGCCGTAGTTGTTGGCGAAATCGGCGGAGCCCTTGTCGGACAGCTGGGAGCCGAGGTTGTCCAGCTCGTTGTTGATGTCGAAGAGCTGCGAGGCCTCATCGGAGGAGCCGGAGGCTGCCAGGCTGCCCGGAACGATGCTGCCGTCCTTGATGCCGTCGACCAGTTCCTTGGTCTGGGCGGCGGTCAGGCTGATCGGCTTGGCGGACGAGACGGACTTGGCGTCGGTGGTCTGCGGCTGCGCGGCGGAGGCGTCCTTGCCGGCCTGGATGCGGGCCCAGTCGACCAGCGCCTCCGGATTGTCGGTGGACGGCATGGTCTGGGTGGTCACCTTGGCGTTCTGATCGTTGCTCTGCGTGGCGATGGCGGAAGCCGGGTCGGTCGGGCCCATGCCCCACAGCAGGCGCAGGAACACGCGCAGGTAGTGGACGGTGTTGTTCCAATCCTTCTCGTTCATGTTGAGAATGTCACCGTTGGTGAACTGTGCGATCGGTTCCAGCAAGGTGGTGGTGTTCATGGTGGACAGGTACATCTTGCCCTCGTGAACGGTGGTCTGCCAGGTGTATTGGTTCATGTGGTTGTCGTAGCCGCTGCCCAGACCGGTGGAACCGCCCTTCGGGAAGGTGTCGTTCTTGTCGCCCACGAGCATCTCGACGTTCTCGTTCTTGTCCATGCGGTATAGGTTGACGGACTGTTCGAGGTTGGTGGCTTGGGTTACGAAGTTGCTTTTGGTGACGAAGCCCTGCAGTGCGCTGGACACGTCGTTGTAGTCGCCGATGTACAAGTGGTCGCCGTAGACCTGCAGGGTGCAGGCGCCGGCGCTCACACGGCTTTTGTCAAGACCGTAGTAGTACTTGGCGCCCTTGGCGGTGTCGCCTACGAGCGGACGCCAGGTCCAATCGGCCTTGTTGGTGGAATCGCCCTTGTTCTCGCCCACGTAAATGGCGAAGGAGCGCATGGTTCCGGTCTCTTCGTTCAGGGTGCTGGTGTCGCCGGTGCAGACCACGACGTACAGCTTGCCGTTGAACTCCTGCACCTGATAGATACCGCCGCCGCCGTTGACATCCTGTCGGTGGATGGCGGGCAGGTTGTCGAAGCTCGCCATGTCGGCGATCACTTTGTAGGAGTTCGGATCGGACGGGGTCTTGGATGCCACAAGCAGCGCCTTGCCCTTGCCGTCCGCGGTCGGCTTGAGGTCGCCGGCGATCAGCGTATTGCCGAAGGAGCCGATGGCACGGGTGGAGGTGAACACGTTGCCCTTGACCAGGGAACGGAAGCCATCCACGTCGACGCTGTCATACACCTTGGTGAGCTTGTCGTTGTTGGCCGGGTCGACTTCGTAGATGCACGGGAATCCGTTTTGATAGGCCATGGCGGTCTGGATCTCCTGCTGGGTGAGATCCTTGTTGTTGGTGTCCATGACCATGCCCTCGAAGTACAGCTTGCCGTTCATCTTGAAGGCGCTGCGGAAGGTCGGGATCACGCCCTTGCCTCCGTCGATGCCGGTGCTCTTGGACATGAGGATCTTGGTCTTGCCGGTCTTCACATTGAACTTGAACAGCATGCCGCCGGCGCTCTTGCCGTCGGGTTCGCCAAGGTACATGTTGCCCGCGTACATGGTCTGGATGAGTGCGGTGGCCTGCTTGGAGGTCAGGCCGAGGCTTGTCATATCGCGGTTCAGAATGGCCTGCACGCCGAGGCCGCCGTACATGGTGCCGATGTAGACCCAGTCGCCGGAGGATGCTGCCGCATAGCTGTAGGACTGGCCGCGGTCGCCGTTGCCGGTGGTGCTCAGGCCGGCGGTATAGGGGGCGATGGTGCCGTCGCCGGTGTAATCGACCACGCCATCGGCCTGGCTCAGGCCCTGATCGGCGTGGCTGACCTTTTCGAAGGTCATGCCGTTATCGTTCTGGGAATTGTAGGTGTATTGGGGAGTCAGGCCGGCGGAGTCGTCCGCCATGGCGGTGGCCGGGATTCCGGCGAGAGCCGTTGCGCAAGCGACGATTGCGCCAAGGCATGCGATTGCCTTGTTTCTCATCTATTTCTCCTGTCTTCGCGCGACGTGGAAAACGTCATTGATGGGGGCATCTAGGGGGCTGCCCGCCGTAAGCGGCGGGAGTCATAAAAGCGTGTATTGCAAGAGCCTCCAATAGGCAACCGTATCGATAAATATTGACAAGTTGTTATGGCATATGTTGCACAATGGCAGACGAATATGCTATGACGCACTTCGATTCCGCCATTGCATTGGTGGTACGCAAAGGGGTGTTGGCTGAGCGTATCGGGGGATGGGGCGGAAGCGCTTAAGTATGGGCGGGAACGCTATACTGTACCAAGGCAGGATTTTTATTAAAGATGGGTTAGATAACGATATGACTGCAAAGAAGCGCATCCTTGCGTTCGAAATCGGAACGTTCTTCACCCGATACGTGGTGTTCGAGGACGGGCGCATGGGCATTCCGGGTACTATCGCGACTCCGGTCGACGGCGAGGAGCCCTTCTACCAGGCGCTCGCGCATATTGTTTCCAAGCAGCGTGCCCCTCTTGACGGCATCGCCATAAGCGTGCCCGGCTTCATCGACACGGAGAAGCAGGTCGCCGTTACCGCCGGCGCGCTAAGCATACTGTACGGCCATGAAATCGGCAGAAAACTGCAGGGCTATCTTGACGACCCGATCCCCACATGGATGGAGAACGACGCCAACTGCGCGGCAATGGCGGAGAAGCTGAGCGGCAACGCCGTCAAACTCGACGATTTTGCGCTGATCACCATCGACAGCGGTGTGGGCGGTGCGTTGTTCCTGGACGGCAGGATCCGCCGAGGCAAGGATTGGCGTGCAGGCGAGCTGGGCATGATGATCCCGAACTATGAGACCGGTGGATTCCACACCATGCAGGATTACCTGTCGACCATCGTGCTGGCGGAGGAGTACGCCAAGGAATTCGACGTGCCGACAGGCTCCATCGTGCCGGCCACCCTGTTCCATCGTCTCGATGAGCCGCGTGTGCGCAAGATCGTGGACCGGTGGATCGACTATCTTGCCATCGGCATTTTCAACATCGTCGCCGTGGCCGACCCCGAATGCGTGCTGCTGGGCGGTGGCATCTGCCGTGAACAGCAATTGCTGCCGCTGGTCAATGCGGCGCTCGACAAGATCCCGCAGTGGAGCGATTTCCACACGGTTGTCAAGCGCTGCCGGCACACCAACAACGCCGGTCTGATCGGAGCCTACTACGCCTTCGAAACCGAGGTCGAAGGCATGGAGAAGGTGCCGATCCGCTAGTCGCGGATGCTTCCGATACGAAAATCGGCGGGTCCGCTTCCCGTGAACGGCCCCGCCGATGGCGAATATGCACAAGAGCGGTGGGCGGTCGATATCGATCTTCCGCTGTAATGCTCTGCTGATCTTCGGGGTCAGAGCTACTGCCGTGCCGACAAGGTAAGCGGCAGCAGGCAGGATTCGTTCTTCGGGTCGTGCTCCGAGGGGTCGCGGAAGCCCTGCCATTCGCTATCGGGGAAGATGATGTCGGAGATGCTCATCCATTGCTCCAGCAGATTCATCGAATTGTCACCCAGCCAACGGTACTGCAGACCGTCCATGGCGCTCATCGCCAGGGTGTACAGGTCGTAGAACCGTTCCTCGTCCACGTCCGGCGGCAGCAGCCAGTTCATCGAGCAAATCATCTCCCATTGGCGCAAATGGCGGCCGATGAAGAAATCGTGGGCCGGGTGCGAGGGGTTCAGCGCCTCGCCGTTCAGCACCGAATACAGCTGCACGAGCTCGGGGCGCTGCAGATTGTACAGCACGATGTTCAGGCAATAGCGCGGGTAGTAGTAGACGCGGTGCCCGTCGGCGTCGACGATGGCGGCCGTCACCGCGTTGTATTCGTCGGCATCGATGGTGTCGTAGCATTCCGACAGCACCATGTTGAGCAGATCGTCCTTCGAGGAGATGTAATGGTACAACGCCGCCTCGGTGATGCCCAGCTCGTCGGAGATGTTCTGCAACGACATGCCCCAGAACCCCTTGGTGGCGATGATTTTGACGGCGGCCTGCAGGATTTGCAGGTGGCGTTCCTCCTGACTCATACGCTTGCGTTTGACGAAGGTCTTGTCGCCCAGCGTGTCCCTGGCGGTAGTGGCCCCCGTAGCGTTGCCGATGCGTGAGGCGGCCGGCCAGTTGCTCTGGTCATTCAGGAATCCATCCCATGCCGCGACGCTCATAGCCAGCTCCTTACACCCCTGCTCATCGTGTCCCTCATAAAACCATCCAATACTATTACGCCCTCTGGCCTCTAGGCGAAGAGTCGCCGTAGCCACGCGTTGGCCAACACCGGCCATTGCTGGACGCATGGCTCGATGCCATTAACCCCCTGCCACGCCGTTTCCGCAGTGCCAAGCGCCAGACCATGCCCGCCTTGGGGGAACAGATGCGCCTCGACCGGCACGCCGGCCTTCTTGCAGGCATCGACCAACATCAGCGTGTTCTCGACCGGTACGCAATCGTCGGTGATGGTATGCCATACGAATACGGGCGGCGTCTTCGCGTCGATATGCCGTTCGATGGACACCGCGTCCAACGCCACCTGATTATCGCTGTTGTCGCCAAGCAGACAGTCGAAGCTGCCACGATGCGCGAGCGGGCCTGAAGTGATCACCGGGTAGCCGAGCATCAATGCGTTCGGGCGCACCGCGTCAGGGTCATAGCCATGTGCCCGCATGGTGTCGTCACCCGCCGTGGTCGCAAGATTGGCCGCAAGATGACCGCCTGCGGAAAATCCGATTACCGCGATCTTACTGGGGTCGCAATGCCAGTCGTCCGCATGCGCGCGTATGCGCTGCACTGCTTCCGCGGCTTCCAGCAAAGCCGTGGGGAAGACGGATGGCGCGACGGAATAGCGCAGCACAAACGCGTTGCATCCGGCCGCGAGGAACTGCATGGCGATCGGTTCGGCCTCGCGGTCGGAGGTCATGGCATAGCCGCCGCCCGGAATCACCAGAACGCTGGGGCGTTGACGTTTGGGATCGATCTCCTCGCTGTTGTCGAGAACGTACCGGATGAACGTGGCCTCACTGCCATCGATGCCGGTGATGATGTCTTCACAATACTGCATATCGCTACCTTAGACGGATTGTGTGTGCGAATCCATGCGGCCTTCTATGCGGCACACGGATTCGCACTGTTCTGATCGGTTCCTGCCTTCCACAAGGTTGCAGGAAACCGATGGAGGATCGCCGGAACAACCTATATGCAAGATGCTCCGGCAATCCATGTTCATGTTGAGGAGAGTGTAGGCCCGCCCCGTTTGTGAGCACGTTCTGATGCTCACATCAGAACGTGACCTCGACATCGACGGATTTGGCATCGCTCAAAGCGGGAACCACATTACCGCCAATCTTCGCTCCGTCGACGCTCACCGTGCGCTCGCCGGTGCGCTTCATGGCGATGCGGTAGGTCACGCCGCGGAACACGCGCGTCACGGTCAGCTGGTCGAACCGTTCCGGCAGATGCGGTTCGATGGCCAGGCCGTCGAGCGTCGGTCGCACGCCCAGCAGATACTGCGACACGTCCACGAACGTCCACGCGGCGGTGCCGGTCAGCCAGGAGTTCTTGCCCTCGCCCGGGGTCGCTGCCTCGGGACCGGCCACCATCTGGCAGTAGACGTACGGTTCCACCTTGCGCACGTCGGACTTGTCCTCGACATACGCCGGGCAGTTGCGCTGGTAGACGGCGAATGCCTCGTCGTCATTGCCGGCGATGGCGTTGGCGATGGAGATCCACGGGTTGTTGTGGCAGAAGATGCCGCCGTTTTCCTTGTATCCGCGCGGATAGGAGGAGATTTCGCCCAATTCGATGCGGTAGGTGGAGTAGGCGGGTGCGAGGATGGCGGTGCCCCAATCGCAGGTCAGGCGTTCCTTGACGGACTTCAGCGCCTGCTGCGCCTTGCCGTCATCGAGGCCGATGCCGGCCATCACGCACATGCCCTGCGGTTCGATGTAGATCTGGCCTTCGGTGTCCTCATGCGTGCCGACCTTGCGCGAGTAGGCGTCGTAGGCGCGCACGAACCATTCGCCGTCCCAGCCGGCGGTTTTGACGGCCTTGGAAACCTGGCCGATTTCGGCGCGCACGCTGGCCGCCTCGGACGCGATTTCGGCGTCGGACATGCCGGCCAGACGTCCATAATGCTCGAGGATGTCGGCATATTGGCTGCCGTACAGCACGAACATGCCGCCGATGAACACGGATTCGGCGACGCCGGTGTCGTTGTTCTCCACGGTCTGGAAGCTTTCGCCCGGAGTATCGGAGAAACAGTTGAGGTTCAGACAATCATTCCAGTCGGCGCGGCCGATGAGCGGAATGCCATGGGGGCCCTTATGCGTAATGGTGAAGTTCACTGAACGGCGCAAGTGCTCAAGTAGCGGCTGTTCGGAGCCCTCGACGTTGTTGAACGGCACCGGTTCGGTCAGAATGCTCACGTCGCCGGTTTCGGCGAGATACGCGTACACGCCGGCCACGAGCCACAGCGGATCATCATTGAAGCCGCCACCGATGTCCGCATTGCCCTTCTTGGTGAGCGGCTGGTACTGGTGCCATGCGGAACCGTCCTCCATTTGGGTGGAGGCGATGTCGATGATGCGCTCGCGTGCGCGTTCCGGAATGAGATGCACGAAGCCAAGCAGGTCCTGGTTGGAATCGCGGAAGCCCATGCCGCGTCCCATGCCCGACTCGTAGTAGGAGGCGGAACGGGACATATTGAACGTGACCATGCACTGGTACTGGTGCCAGATGTTGACCATACGGTCGAGCTTTTCGTCGCCGGAATCGACGCTGTAGGTGGTCAGCAGTTCGGACCAGTAGGAGTTGAGCTCCTTCAAGGCGGCTTCGACCTGTTCGACGGTGGCGAAACGGCGGAACAGCTCATGGGCCGGCTTCTTGTTTATGATGCCGACCTTGGCCGGATCGTTCGGATCCTCCCATTTCTGGTCCTTGGCCACTTCGATATAGCCCAGCATGAACACGAGCGATGCGGTTTCGCCCGGCTGGAGTTCCAGACGCACGCGGTTGGCGGCGATCGGGAACCAGCCGTGCGCCACGGAATCGTGCGCCTTGCCTTCGGCGATGACCTGCGGGGTGTCCCAGCCGTTGAACTGGCCGAGGAACTCGTCGCGGCTGGTGTCGAAACCGACGACGGGCGCGTTGACGCCGTAGAACGCGTAATGGTTGCGGCGCTCCTTGAATTCGGTCTTGTGGTACAGCAGCGTGGCATCGGTTTCGCGTTCGATCTCCACCTCGCCGGTGGACAGGTTGCGCTGGAAGTTGGACGAGTCGTCCACGGCATTCCACAGGCACCATTCCACGGAGCCGGTCACGTCGATGACGGCCGGCTCGTCGGTGGTGTTCGTCACGTCGAGCCGATTGATTTCCGCATTGGTGTGCAGCGGCACGAAGGCGGTGAGCTTGGATTCGATGCCTCGCTTGGAAGCTTCGAACACGGTGTAGCCGATGCCTTGACGGCACTTGTAGGAATCAAGCGGGGTCTTGCACGGAAGGAAGGTCGGCGACCAGGTTTCGACCGGCTTGGCATCGGCGGAATCGGAGTCCATCAGGCTCAGGTAATAGCAGCGGGAGCCGTTGTCTGCCGGCACGTTGTTGTACCGGTAGCGGGTGATGCGGCGTAGTTTGGCGTCCTTGTAGAAGCTGTAGCCGCCGCCGGTGTTGGAAATCAGCGAGAAGAAGTCCTCGTTGCCAAGGTAGTTGATCCACGGCAGGGGAGTCGCCGGGGTTTCAATCACGTATTCCTTTGCGGCATCATCGAAATGACCGTAGCGCATGGGTGTCCTTTCGTCGGTGAAATGGCTGTGACGAGGTGTACTGTATGGGTATATCGTCCATTGATTTAATTAATAGGTTAGTACGTTATTTATAAACTTATAAATAACGATTTGCTGGCGTGTTGCCGTCGGTCTTCCAATGGTCATCTGTCGACGCTGCCGCAATCGGGCAGAGGTCGGGGTATACTTCCTCCCGTTGCCCTCGTAGCTCAGTTGGTTAGAGCAGCACCCTTATAAGGTGTTTGTCCTGGGTTCAAGTCCCAGCGAGGGCACATGCGGACCTGCCGGAAGCGACGGGTCCTTTGCATATCCGCGGATTGCAGTCCGTACGCCCTGCGTGTGACGGCGCATACCGTGTCCCGGCCATCGCCTACACTCCATAAGGTTATCCGGTTCACGCCTTGCCATCGGGGCAATGCGACCCGGGTCCCCCGAATCTCTAGGAGACAAACTATGAAGCAGGGTATCCATCCTGATTACCACGCAGTGCAGGTCACCTGCTCTTGCGGCAACACCTTCGTCACCCGTTCCACCTACAACGGCGATCACATGACCGTCGACGTGTGCTCCAACTGCCACCCGTTCTACACCGGCAAGCAGAAGATCCTCGACACCGGTGGCCGCGTGGCTCGCTTCGAGAAGCGTTACGGCAAGAAGGCCAAGTGAGTCTTATTGCTTAGGCAATGAAAACGCCAGTCCATTCGTGGGCTGGCGTTTTTCGTTACCGACGTGCCGTCGCCCACCTCCGACGACCGCACTTCCGCGCCACCTTATATGATGGACAGGTTGAGTAAGGTTCAGCGACGAGTGATTCCGCTGAAGCGCAGATACGAAGAAAAGGCGTACATTGGCAGACGAACAATTCCCCGCGGCCGTCACCGCGCTTGAGGAATACCACAATATCGAACAGCAGATGGCCGAGCCGGAGGTCGCATCCAATCCCGACAAGATGCGCAAGCTGGGTCGGCGCCACGCCGAACTGGGTGCCATCGTCTCCGCCTACACCGCATACAAGCAGGTGAAGGACGATCTGGAGGCGGCCCGCGAGATGGCGTCCGAAGATCCCGATTTCGCCGAAGAGGCCAAGCGGTTGGAAGGCGAGCTGCCCGCAGCCGAAGAGAAGCTGCGCACCGCGCTGATTCCGCGTGACCCCGATGACGCGCGTGACACGATCATGGAGATCAAGGCCGGCACCGGTGGCGAGGAAGCGGCGCTGTTCGCCGGCGACCTGCTGCGTATGTACATGCGATACGCGGAAAAGCGCGGCTGGTCGGTCACCGTGCAAAGCGAGAACACCACCGAGCTCGGTGGCGTCAAGGACGTGCAGCTGGCCATCCGCGCCAAAGGCACTCCGGCGCCGGAGGACGGCGTGTGGGCTTCCCTCAAGTACGAAGGCGGCGTGCACCGCGTGCAGCGCATCCCCGTCACCGAATCGCAGGGACGTATCCAGACTTCCGCCGCCGGCGTGATCGTCTTCCCGGAAGCCGACGAGGACGACGATGAAATCGAAATCGATCCGAAAGACCTCAAAATCGACATCTTCATGAGCTCCGGCCCCGGCGGACAGTCCGTGAACACCACGTATTCCGCGGTCCGCATGACGCACATCCCCACCGGCATCACCGTGAACATGCAGGACGAGAAGAGCCAGATCCAAAACCGCGCGGCGGCACTGCGCGTTCTGAAGAGCCGCCTGCTGGCCATGAAACACGAGCAGGAGGCCGCCGAGGCCGCCGATATGCGCCATTCCCAGGTGCGCTCGCTGGACCGTTCGGAACGTATCCGCACGTACAACTTCCCGGAAAACCGCATCGTCGACCATCGCACGAACTACAAGGCGTACAACCTCGACGCCGTGCTTGACGGCGATCTGCAGGCCGTGATCGACAGCGACATCCAGGCGGACGAAGCCGATCGTCTCGCCAACCAGAAGTAAGGCGATTGGGTGGCGACGGTATTCGAAACGGTGCGTTCCGCCGCGGACGAACTACGTGCGGCGGGCGTCGACACTCCGCAGCACGACGCCAAACTGCTGCTCGCCGAAGCGTTCCATACGGACCTGCAGCACGTGGACAAAGCCATGCTCATGGGCGATGGCGTCGAACGTCTGGCCGAAAAAGAAGACGCGGAACCGGCGATGGAACGTTTCCAGACCATGCTGGCCCGTCGTGTCAAACGCGAGCCGTTGCAGCACATCACCGGCCACGCGCCGTTTCGCTACCTTGATTTGAAAGTCGGTCCAGGCGTGTTCATTCCACGTCCGGAAACCGAACTGGTCGTGCAGGAAGGCGTCGACTGGGCCACCAGAAACGGCATGTACCGCGCCAAAGTGGTCGATCTGTGCGCCGGCAGCGGTGCGATCGGCCTCGCCTTCGCTTCGGAAGTGCCGGGCAGCGAGGTGTGGGCCGTCGAGAAAAGCGCTACGACCGCCGAGTGGACGCGGCGCAACCTCGACGAGACCGCGAAACGGTATCCCGCAATCGCCGGTAATTATCATCTGGACATCGCCGACGCCACGCAAATGCCGACGTTAAGCCAACTTGACGGCACCATCGACATCGTGCTCACCAATCCGCCGTACGTGCCGCTTGCCGACATTCCCGAACAGCCCGAGGCGCGCGATTACGACCCCGATCTGGCGCTATACGGCGGTTCGGCGGACGGCACGCTCATTCCGGAACGCATCATCGCACGCGCGGCGAAACTGCTTCGCGCGGATGGACTTATGGTGATGGAGCACGACATCACGCAGGGGGAGCGGCTTGCCGCCTTCGCACGAACCTGCGGCTTCGTCGACGTTACCGTGCATAACGACTACACCGGACGGCCACGTTATCTGACGGCGGAAAAACAGCCGGCACAGTAACTTATATTCTTTTGCGCCATGCTGACGGGGATATAACCAGAAGTTGAGTCTCACTATAAGAACATTTTATGCAGGCCGCCATCCGTCAGGCTATAAAGAACAATCGGAATGCACAGAGAGAGAACGGGCGTCCGTCATGAGTGGTCGCCGTGGTTCCGCGCACGGGGGTTGAGATGAACATGATTTTTTCCAAGGTGCGCGTTGAAAGGAATGTGCAGCGTTTTCAAGAAAAGAGGAAGAACGGAATGAACGCGAAGTTCTCCGCCAAGTGCGTCGCCCTGATCGCGGCAGGCGCAATGTCGATGTCCCTCGCTGCCTGCTCCGGCGGCAGCATGGACGATTCCAGCAGCTCCAACGGTAGCGCGGCCAACAGCGATACCATCACGCTGGGCTCCGTCACCACCAACTCCGGCACCGCCGCCGCATACGGCGAGGCCGAGGTCGCCGGCTTCAAGCTGGCTGTGGATGAGATCAACGCCAAGGGCGGCATCAACGGCAAGAAGGTCAAGCTCGAGTCCATGGACGACAAGGGCGACGCCACCGAAGCCTCCAACGCCTTCAACAAGCTCGCCGGCGACAACAGCGTGCTCGGCGTGGTCGGCCCGACCATCTCCTCCACCACCGCGGCCGTGGCTCCGCTGGCCGACCAGTCCAAGCTGCCGGCCATCGCACCGGCCGCCACCTCCGACTCCATCGAGACCGGTGGCTATATGTTCCGCACCTGCTTCAAGGACTCCTACCAGGGTGAGATCGCTGCCAAGTTCGCAGCCGAGACCCTGAAGGTCAAGAAGGTCGCCGTGCTGTACGGCACCGGCGATCCGTACTCCTCCGGCGTGGGCGAGGCCTTCGCCAAGGTCGCCGAAAAGCTCGGCCTCGAAGTGGTGGACAAGGAAAGCTCCTCCTCCGCCGACGACACCGAGTACTCCGCCCAGCTGCAGAAGATCCAGGCTTCCGGCGCCGAGCTGCTCTACGCTCCGTACTACTACTCCGTGGCTGGCCCGTACATCATCCCGCAGGCCCGCTCCGTGGGTTTCGAGGGCTACGTGATGGGACCCGACGGATACGATGGCCTCAAGCTCACCGGTGACAAGTCCCAGTACAACAAGACCTACTACACCACCCACTACTCCGCCGACGACAACACCAACACCAAGGTGCAGGACTTCATCAAGTCCTACAAGTCCAAGAACAACGCCGAGCCGAACACGTTCGCCGCTCTGGGCTACGACACCATCTACATGATCAAGCAGGCCATCGAGAAGGCTGGCGAGAACGCCACCCGTGAGGATGTGCGCAACGCCGTGGCCGGCATGACCTTCGACGGTGTGACCGGCAAGTTCACCATGGACAAGTCCGGCTCGCCGACCAAGTCCGTGATCGTGCTGGAAATGAAGGATGGCAAGCCGGTGTACAACACCACCGTGCAGCCCAAGTGAATTCCATGAATTCCCACCGCATAATCACGATGTCCTAGCGTGACTTCCGCATGAACAGGAGAGCGACCGGTTTTGCCGGTCCTCTCCCTTTCGTGTTTTCACGGGCTCGGATGCATAAGGACAGCCGCCGATATGCGGATATCGCCAGGCGCGGGCGTATCGCGCCATCAATCGCAAGACATACGAATATCTCTACGCGCGCAGCGGTAGAGAACCACAACATTGATAGAAAGGGGGAGCTATGACCGATCAGATCATCATGTTCATCAGCCAGCTGTTCAACGGTCTGAAAATCGGCAGCGTGTACGCGCTGGTGGCATTGGGCTACACCATGGTCTACGGCATCATCCGACTGATCAACTTTGCCCACGGCGATTTCATCATGGTCGGAGCCTACGTGCTCATGCTCACCATTCCGGCCATCGTGGCCATGGGACTGCCCGCCTGGGTGGCGGTCATTCCCGCCATCCTGGTATGCGTGGCCGTCGGCGTGATCGTCGAAAAGGCCGCCTATAAGCCGGTGCGTGAAAAGGGCAACTCCATGACCGCCCTGATCACCGCCATCGCCATGTCGTTGCTGCTGGAGAACGGCTCACAGGCCATCTTCGGCGCCGACTTCCAGACCGTCCCGACCATCTTCCACCTGCCGTCCATCGCGTTCGGCAAGCTCAAGCTGCCGGGAGACACCCTGCTGACCATCGTCATCGGCCTGGTCATCATGGTGGGCCTGCAGCTGTTCGTCAAATTCACCAAGCAGGGCAAGGCCATGCGCGCCGTCTCCGAAGACAAGGAGGCCGCCGTGCTCATGGGTATCAACGTGAACTCCACCATCGCCCTGACATTCGCCATCGGCTCCGGTCTGGCCGCGGTCGCCTCGCTGATGTACTGCGCCGCCTACCCGCAGGTCTCGCCTATGATGGGCGCCATGCTGGGCCTGAAGGCGTTCGTCGCCGCCGTGCTCGGCGGCATTGGTTCCATCCCGGGCGCCATGATCGGTGGTCTGGCCATCGGTCTGATCGAAAGCCTGACCAAGGCGTATATCGGCACCATCACGGCGGGCATCATCACCTCGGCGTTCTCCGACGCCATCGTGTTCGCCATCCTGATCATCGTGCTGCTCGTCAAACCGTCCGGCATTATGGGCAAGAACGAAGGGGAGAAGGTCTGATCAGATGAAGAAGACAATGCTTTCCACCAAACAGTCCTATCTGGTGTGCTTCATCGGCATCCTCGCCGCGTTCGGCATCGTGATGGCGCTGTGCGAATCCGGCTTGGCCGACTCCTACATCAAGGGCATCATGATGACCGCGTGCATCGCCATCATCATGACCACCTCCCTGAACCTCACCATCGGCGTGCTCGGCCAGCTGACGCTGGGCTGCTGCGGTTTCGAGGCCATCGGCGCCTACGTGGCCGCACTGACCTCCAAATACATGGTCGCCGCCGGCATTGCCATCGACCCCACCGCCCGCTTCCTGCTCACCACGCTGATCGGCGGCGTGGTGGCCTGCGTGTTCGGCATCCTGATCGGCATTCCTGCCCTGCGACTGCACGGCGACTACCTGGCCATCATCACGCTGGGCTTCGGTGAGATCATCCGCGTGATCATCCAGAACCTCAAGGTAGCCGGCGGCATGGGCCTCGACAAGGGCGCCGCCGGACAGGCGCTGATCGGCATCGAACGCACCGCCAACCTGTACGTCGTGTTCTGGATCATGGTGGTCACCGTGGTCGTGCTCTTCATGTTCGGCCGCTCCCGTTACGGCCGTGCGGTCAAGGCCATCCGCGACGACGAGATCGCCGCCGGCGCCTCCGGACTCAACACCACGTACCTCAAGGTGCTCGTCTTCGCGATCTCCGCGTTCTTCGCGGGCATCGCCGGCGGTATCTTCGCCCAGTACATCGGCTCGCTCAACCCCACCATGGCCGGTTGGCTCAACTCCATCAACTACGTGATCATGGTGGTGTTCGGCGGCATGGGTTCGCTCACCGGCTCGATCGTCTCCGCCATCGGCCTGACCATCCTGCCCGAGCTGCTGCGCGCCTTCGCCGACTACCGTATGCTCGCCTACTCGGTGGTGCTGGTGCTCGTCATGATCTTCCGCCCGCAGGGCATCTTCGGATCCTGGGAGTTCTCACTGCCGCGTCTGGTCAACCGCATGCTGTTCCGCGGCGCCGCCGGCAAGGGCGCGAAACCCGCGGCCAGCGCCAAGCAGCATGACCAGTCCGACGACAAGACCGTGAAGGAGGCCTCACGATGAGCGACGCAACCCAGCCCATCCTCAAAGCCGAACATCTCGGCATCACCTTCGGTGGTCTGAAAGCCGTGTCCAACTTCAACATGACCATCAACAAGGGCGAACTCATTGGCCTGATCGGCCCCAACGGCGCCGGCAAGACCACGGTGTTCAACCTGCTGACCGGCGTGTACAAGCCCACCGAAGGCGAGTTCTGGCTGGACGGAACCCGGATGAACGGCAAGAAGACCTATCAGGTCGTGCGTGCCGGCATCGCCCGAACCTTCCAGAACATCCGCCTGTTCAAGCAGCTCACCGTCGAGGAGAACGTGCTCGTCGCCTTCGATGAGTCGTTCACCTACCACATGGGCAGCGCCATCTTCCGCACCCCGGGCTTCTGGAAGCAGGAGAACGAGATGCACGAGAAGGCCATCGACCTGCTGCGCATCTTCAACCTCGAGGGACTGGCCACCACCCAGGCGGCCAACCTGCCGTACGGCCAGCAGCGCAAGCTCGAGATCGCGCGTGCGCTCGCTACCAACCCCAAGCTGCTGCTGCTCGACGAGCCTGCCGCCGGCATGAACCCGTCCGAGACCGCAGAGCTCATGGCGAACATCGTCAAGATTCGCGACACCTTCGGCATCGCCATCATGCTTATCGAGCATGATATGTCGCTCGTTATGAACATCTGCGAGGGCATCTGCGTGCTTAACTTTGGCAAGGTTATCGCCAAGGGTACGGCGGAGGAAATCCAGAACAACGACGCCGTTATTGAGGCGTATCTGGGCAAGCAGGAAAAGGGGGAGAACTAAATGGCAGAGCCGATGCTTTCCGTCTACAACATCAACGTCTGGTACGGCGCCATCCACGCCATCAAGGACATCTCCTTTAACGTTAACGAGGGCGAGATCGTGGCCTTGATTGGTGCCAACGGTGCCGGCAAGTCCACAACGCTCAAGACCGTCTCGGGCCTGCTGCGCTCCAAGACTGGCTCCATCAAGTTTATGGGCGAGGACATTACCCATACGCCCGCTGATAAGCTGGTTGGTAAGGGCCTGGCTCAGGTTCCCGAGGGTCGTCGCGCCTTTTTGCAGATGACGGTCGAGGAGAACCTGGAGATGGGTGCCTATACACAGCCCAAGTCCACGGTGGCTCCGGGCCTGGAGCGCGTCTACGAGCAGTTCCCGCGCCTGAAGGAACGTCGTCGCCAGGTCGCCGGCACCCTTTCAGGCGGCGAGCAGCAGATGCTCGTTATGGGGCGCGCCCTGAGTAACCCCAAACTGCTTATGCTCGACGAACCTTCCATGGGTCTGGCACCGATTCTGATCGAACAGATCTTCCAGATTGTCGAGGACCTGCACAAGGCCGGCACCACGGTGCTTCTGGTTGAGCAAAACGCGCAGATGGCGCTTTCCATCGCCACGCGCGGCTACGTGCTCGAGACCGGCAAGATCACCATGACCGGTACCGGCCAAGAGCTCCTGCACGACGATAACGTCCGCAAAGCCTACCTCGGAGGCTAACCCACCTAACAAAAGGGGCGCTGACTTTCTCAGTCAGCGCCCCTTTT
>ENA-OPDC01000117-OPDC01000117.1-human-gut-metagenome-genome-assembly--contig:-NODE-117-length-46357-cov-125.621766_pt1 | contig 46357 bp, 38 predicted proteins | sample MGYA00241620_ERZ501503 | MGnify/ENA primary metagenome ERZ501503 (study PRJEB25962, sample SAMEA2042659) | human gut metagenome | biome: human gut; feature: human-associated habitat; material: faeces...
TTTGCTTTGCAGCCAATTGGCAGAATTATGAAATATTGCTCATTCTCAACCACTTGTAGTTCATTTCTCTCATCTTCACTTTCCGTTGCTTTTGCTTAAATTGTGCATTGCTTCCGGCACTCGTATGCAACAATCCAAATCGCCTTAGGCACAGACATTTACACGGTTTCGAAGATGCTTACCCATAAGAATGTAAGCACAACACAGATATATGCCGACCTCGTGAACGCAAAGAAAAGAGAGACAGCAAATAAGATTTCTCTTAAATAAATCCATTGCATTCATTTCATGGTGCCCGATATTGAAAAAATGTTCAATATCGGGCTTTTTAGTTAAAGGCTCCTAAAAGTTTTACGTGAGTCACGCGTGACTCACGTGTCAGTTTCTGCTGTTTTTCATATTTTTGCGCCACAAATAATTAATAATACGCAATATGAAACAGTTTAAAAAAGAATTTTTGACACAGCATTTATTGGTTTTGTGTGCAATGTCTATCATTGGTGCACTTGTTCGCAACGAAGCTATGCAATATGGTGTAGACACCTTTAGCTGCAACTTGACGTTCGTTATCTCAACCACCATACTGATGGTTGTTTATCTCCATGCATTAGATAGTATCGTACGATTGCTTGCCCCATGGTTTAAGCATATCTTTTGTAATACAGTAAACAATACAGAAAGAAAGCGTCTGTCTTCTATTGCTATCAATGAAACAAATACATATGACGAGGGGGAAGAGCTAAACCTGGAAGATGTAACTTTCGTCTATGCAGATGAAGCCTCTTCTTGTATTACAAGCTATGAACTGTTGAGACAGGAAGTATTGGAAGACAAAGCCAAAAAGGAAAAGGTCTTGTTAAACTCAGCTATCGATTATACCAGAAGAACTTTTGCTGCCTACATGAAAGAGGAGCATTTGAACCAACTTTGTGACAACATCGCTATTTTCCAGTGTTGTGCCTCTACACACATGAGACATCATTCATTGATTGTTGATAAGGCTATTCGTACTATTGACTTAATGCATTATGCTTGGAATATAGGAAACCTTTTCAAGAAGAAAGGCATTGATACAGCAACCTTTATAAAACAAGTTTTTGCAGATGCATTGGTTGATGTGGAAATATCCACTATTATAAGGAAGTTAAGAATGGAAGGTACCTGCATCATTGAATTACTACCAAGCTTAGATGTTCAAGGCGGAATCAAGACACATTATTGTTGCTGATAAGCATTGAGCGGTTATTCAGAGGTTATATCTCAGTGATATTTATTCCCATTACATAACTCATTTACTTTGTACCCGAATAATAAAAATTGAACAGATATGATAAATGAAAGTATCACCTTTGATAAGTTACCACAAGCGGTATCTTATTTAACAGAACAAGTTATCGAGTTGAAGCAAATGGTATCAGCACTTCAACCTACATCATCAGCAAATAACCATATATTGGTTGAGATTGATGAGGCTGCTATTATTATAATGAAGTCGAAGCCAACCATTTATCGATTGGTTAACCAAGGCATTCTGCCATCCTATAAAAAAGGTAAGAAGCTATACTTCTATAAGGATGAGCTGCTTGCATGGATTGAGAATGGTCGAAAAGCTACCAAGGAGCAGAACCATTCTGAAATGCTAAAAGCCATGCAAGGAGGAATGAAGCGCAAACCCAAGTCAATGTATAATTTTTAACTCTATGCCAAATGACAGCTTTAAATAACAATAAGGAAACTTCCATCAATCCAATGATTATCATGGATAAGGCTATTGATGTGGGTACTCGCCTATCAGGAAGCCAGTTTCCCGTAAGCATCTTTCCTGCCAAGATTCAGAGAATCATCAAGGAGGTACACGAATGCCACAGTTTTCCTACCGACTATATATCAGCAGCCATACTCACTGCATTGGCTGTTGGTATCGGCAATACGCACTTGGCACAGATGAAACAAGGTTGGCTTGAAAGTCCTATCTTATACATGGCTCTTATCGGAAGACCAGGAGCCAACAAGAGCCACCCACTTAGCTTCGCTATGAAGCCATTCCTCGATTACGACTATGAGCAAAACAAGTTGTTCGAGGAGCAATACAGTAAGTTTGAGGAAAAGATGTGCATGTCTCGCAAGGAACGCATTGAAAATGGAGAGGATGGATTTCCGCAAGAACCTGTACGCAAACGTTTCTTGGTCTCTGATGTCACACCAGAAGGCTTGAGCTATATTCATGCGCAGAACAAGAGGGGTTTGTGCCTATGGACAGACGAGCTATCTGCATGGTTCAAGAACTTCAACCGCTATAACAATGGTTCAGAGGAACAGTTCTGGCTATCAGTCTTTAGCGCCAAGACAACTATATCAGACAGAAGAAGTTCCAAGAGTTCCATCTTCATTAAACGCCCCTATATCTCAGTAATCGGAACCATCCAAAAGAAGATACTTAGTGAGTTGGCGAAAGGCGAACGCTCCAGCAACGGCTTCATCGATCGCATTTTGTTCGTCATGCCTAACCTTCAGCAGAAAGCGAGATGGAGTGACCGAGAGTTGCCCGATAATATAGAGCGAGATTGGCAAACCATCATTCAACACCTTATTAATATGGAGTGTCCAATAAATGAGCAACAGGAAATCGAGCCTCATGTCTTATCATTCACTGAAGAAGCTAAGACAAGGCTCTATGAATGGCAGCATCATTTCTCCGAGCAATGCGACAATGAAACAAATGATACAATTGTCAGCATCTATTGCAAGTTGGAGATATACATCATCCGTTTCAGTCTGATTATTCAATTGGCACGATGGACGTGTGGAGAATGTGATAAGGAAGCCATCGACCTGCTGAGTGTAGAGCGAGCCATCCGATTGACAGATTATTTCAAGAACTCTGCCATATCAGTACAAAATATCCTCAACGAGAATATGCTCACCGCTCAACAACAAGCAATCGTCAACCATCTTCCTGCAACATTCACCACAGCCCAAGCTCATGATGTCGCCAAAGAGAACGACATGAAGTCAAGGACATTGGAAAGATTTCTGAATGATAACATCGGAGTCCTATTTCGCAAAGAGAAGCATGGAGAATATTCAAAGATTAACTCGTGACGGTATTGTCGGTTTTGTCGCTTTTGACGGTTTTAATACCAAAAGCGACAAAACCGACAGAACCGCCACATAAAAAAGAAATGAAATGAGTACACATAGATTCATATTAGAGCCATACAAAGGCATCGCTACCCGACATACATGTCCAGAATGTCATAAGAAACGTAGCTTCGCCCGATATATTGACACAGAAGGGAAGATTGAGTTTCCTCCCTACGTGGGTCGCTGCAACCATGAGCAAAGTTGTGGTTATCACTTCACTCCCAAGGATTTTTTTGAGAAGAATCCCGAGAAGAATGAGACATTCACTAAGGATGAGACTATTTCATATAAGAAGAGAGAAATGCCGAAGCCATTACCCACTTCTTATATAGACGAGAACATCATGCGAAGTTCTCTTAAATGTTATGAGGCAAACAACCTTTTCTTGTTTTTATCTTCTCTATTCGGTGAAGCAGCTACTCTTTCTTTGATGGAGAAATATCATGTCGGAACTTCCAAACACTGGACTGGTGCCACGGTATTTTGGCAAGTTGACAATCAAGGCAAGGTGAGAACTGGTAAGGTAATGCTCTATAATCCTGAGACAGGTAAGCGAGTAAAAGAACCATACAGCCATGTTTCATGGGTACACTCGCTTATCCCCCACAAGGATTTCAATCTCTGTCAATGCTTTTTTGGTGAGCATCTTATCAATGTAGCCAAGACCAAGCCCATAGCATTGGTTGAAAGTGAGAAGACAGCCTTGATAGCCTCCTACTATCTTCCTCAATTCTTATGGATAGCAAGTGGTGGTAAGAATGGTTGCTTTAACACGAAGTCGTTATCTGTTCTGAAAAACAGAGATGTGGTCTTATTCCCTGATTTGGGAGCGACAACAGTTTGGCAAGACAAGCTGCCAATGATGCAAGTTCTCGGCATCCGTGCAACGCTTTTCGACTTTTTAGAGCATCAAGCCTGCGAAGAAGATAAAGCTAAAGGCTTGGACATTGCTGATTATTTGCTCAAAATCAAGCCTGCAGAAGCAAAACTTCAAGCCCTCATCAAACAGAATCCTGCCATTCGGAAGTTGATAGATGTCTTCAAACTCGAAATTGTTGACGAGCCTCAACCTCGTTTCCGCTCTCCTAAAAGGCAACGTGGTTTCAGACTCTGAGATGATTTGAAAAATCGAGGTATCTGACGATAGCAAGTTATGTTTTGAGTTACTCAAAACCTTTCGAGTTACTCTCGAAAGCACTTGCCTATCGGTAGATACCTCTCCAAAGTCGAGTATCTGAATCAACCTATCGGTAAGTATTGTTTTGCAAATATGATGATAGAGTGACTTACTGACGTACTGATTCATTGTCGTATTGATATACAGACAGAAAGAACGGTAACGCTACTTCATATATCGCATCATCTTGTCGATGCAACTTCGCTTCTGCTCTTCATTCGGATGAACATAAAGGTTAAGCGTAGTACTAATATCGGCATGTCCCAAAAGAACACTCACAGTCTTGTAATCGCAATGACTCTCAATACAGCGAGTAGCAAAACTGTGGCGTAGCCCATGGAATTTTAATCGCGGAATATCCAACTGCTTCAATAGCTTGTTAAAATAGTTGCGATACGTTCTTGGCTCAGTCGGTTTTGTGTTGTTCGTGAGGACATAGTAGTCCTTGTTCACCACCTTCATCAAAGACCTAAAAATTCTGACAAGTTCTTTGCTCAATGGAATCTCACGCAAAGAGTTCTTAGTCTTAGGAGTATTAATCACGATCTCCGTATGTGGCTTGTCTGAATCCACTATATAAATGCGCTCGATGGTGCGATTAACATGAAGTAATCCAGTGTCCATATTAATGTCAGACCATTTTAAGGCGCAAACTTCTCCAATGCGAAGTCCTGTAGAAAGACACACAAGTATCCCCAAATTAGGAAACGTGAAATTGTCTTTGAGATAGTCCATCAGCTTCTTTTGATGCGCCTTTGTCAAGATTGGCAATGTAGCCTTTGGCTGATTGGCAGGAAACTTAACTTTCCACTCTACATGATTGAGCCAACCTTGCTTCTCTCCGAAACGAACCACCATTTTTAAAACAATGAGCATGTCCTTGATACTTTTTTGGCTCAATCCATGATTCAACTTGTCCAAAGCAAAAGCCTGAACCTCTTCTTCCGTAACCTCCATCTTACCTCCAAAAATTGGAAGTAAATGGTTCTCCAACGATAACAAATATACTGCCATCGTTGATTGCTTGACATACTGGCGTTTGTCTTCTTTCCAGATGTCTGCAATCTCCTTAATTGTCTTTTTATTATTAACCATGTTATTATTTTAAGGGAATAGACCCTTATATAAATAAGGAGAAAGATGATTAGGGAAAATTGCATCCTAATGTACCCCATTTGAGATTCTCGGAATTTCATGGGGAATGGGAGAAGTGTAAGGTTTCTGACCTCTTGGACTTCTATTCTACAAACTCTTTGAGCTGGGATCAACTGGAATATGGAACAGATAATATGCTAAACTTACACTATGGGCTTATCCATGTTGGGCTACCAACTATGGTGGATTTGTCAAAGGATATTTTGCCGGCAATAAAGAAAGAAAATAAGCCAAAGAACTTCGAGCTTTGCAAAGAAGGTGATATTGCTTTTGCTGATGCTTCAGAAGATACAAATGAGGTCGCAAAAGCGATAGAGTTTTACACTTTAGAAGACAAAGCGGTTGTATGTGGTTTGCATACAATACATGGAAGAGATAAATCCAACAAAACTGTTGTTGGATACAAAGGCTATGCTTTTTCCTCAACAGCATTTCATCATCAGATTCGCCGTATTGCACAAGGTACTAAAATATACTCGATTAGTGCAAAGAACTTCGATGAATGTTATATTGGTATTCCTTCAAAAGAAGAACAAACTAAAATTGCCAAATTATTGCGTCTAATAGACGAGCGCATAGCTACCCAAAGCAAGCTGATTGAAAAGTTAGAGTCCTTAATCAAAGGACTAAGGGTTAGTCTTATGCAAATAGAGAATGGCAACATTGTACATCTGGATGAGATTGCACGAATATATCAGCCTCAAACTATATCTTCAACAGAATTAACGGAAGAAGGTTTTCTTGTATATGGCGCAAATGGCATTATTGGTAAATATAAACAATATAACCATAAGACAGAACAAATCTGTATAACTTGCCGTGGTAATACTTGCGGTATGGTAAATTACACCAAACCCATGTCATGGATAACTGGAAATGCGATGGTTATAAACACAGATGAACATCAAAACAAGGTGTGCAAGAGATATTTGTACCACTACCTTTCTGCGTATAACTTCAATAGTATAATTTCAGGGTCAGGACAACCGCAAATTGTACGCACTCCATTAGAACAGTTAAAAGTTCCATTACCTACCTTTTTAGAACAAAAACAGAAGGCAACGTTTCTTGATAAAATTCAAGGCAAAATCGAAATCAGCAATAAGACATTAAATCTTTATCTACAACAAAAGCAATATCTGCTTCGCCAAATGTTCATATAAACATCTGGCGGAGCAAGTATTGCTTCTGTTTATTGTAAAGGTCACTCAATACAAGTTGGGTTGATAGTTTCCTTTCAAATGACATCATTAAGTCCGCAATATGATTTTGTTTGCTATTATTGGGTATTGGTATTTTCAAATCTGCAAGAGTAGACAATACAATATATGGGGTATTACTTGAACTTTTTTCTATTGCAATTCTTTGGGGAAGCAAGACTTTTAATGCCCATTTCACATATTGGATATTCACAGAAAAGTGATCTAAAACATAAGTTCTTTGATAGGCATTAAACTTGCCCTTATAGTAATTTATATATCCCAAGTTGGCACCATTTCCTGATATCAATAGAGCTTCTGTATCAAAAGCATAACAGTCAATATTAAATGGCCGTTCTGCACATGTAAAGAATGGATATTGTCCATTTTCAACTTGTGCATTAGCGTCAAGTTTTCCAGTTGTTATTTTGCAAATATTGCCCAGTCTTACATATTCCCAGCCATTGATAAGTTCTCTGATACAATGTTGTGCAATTCCTTTGATTAAGGACTCTAACTTTTCAATCAGCTTGCTTTGGGTGGCAATGCGCTCATCTAAAAGAGTCAATAATTTTGCAATTTTATATTGCTCTTGAATGGAAGGCAAAGACAATTGATAAGTTCTCATCTGATTTTTATCGCCACGTGGCATTTTCACGCCCTTTGCTCCACTCATTACATAATTGATAAATTTATCATTTGCCACAGCATAATGCAAATAGTCTTTTGCGACAGTATCTGTTGCTTGCAAGACAAAAACATCAGAAGAACACCCACCGTCAAATGTTGCTTTCCATACTTTTTTGAGGTAAGGACGAATATTTGAAATTAGGATGTCACCACAAGTAAAGGAAATGACATTTGTTTCATTAGGGACAGACTTAGCCTCTACAACACCTTGAAAGTCTTGTAGCATATTCTCTGTTGAAACATAATTCTTGCAATCTAATTTTACGGAACTTATACGAGCAGTAGAAAACTCTGCAATATCCCCCAACTTACATTTCTCCCATTCCCCATGAAATTCCGAGAATCTCAAATGGGGTACATTCTGTTTATTTTGTTCTTTATATGTTGCCATAATTATTTTAAATCCTTAATTGTTTGTTATACTTTCCTCTACTGGTATTTACTATTCTTTTGGGTCGATGTCAAACGGAAGCAATGGTGTATCATCATCATTGCCATTATTGAATCGGTCGAAATCTGAGATATATGAACGGTCTTGAATAACCTTAAACTTCTCATACTCAGAATAAGCCTTATCTCTTGCTTCCTCTTGGGTAACCTTGCCTGCACTACTCTTTGCATCATAATCCATAGTTGCAAGGAATTGTTGTAAGCGTTGCTTCCAATCATCCATCGTTGTGATAATATGACGCCGTGCACGAGATTCGGCAAGGTCAAGAAAACTTGTTGTTATTGTATTGAGCTGAGACAGTTCATCTTCTGAAAGATAGTTCTTGGCGACAATCGTATCAGACTTTTGCACTCTGCCATTAGGTGCTTTTTTCCATGTGGTCAAGCCCATGTGTGGCATTTCTGCATCGGCACGTTCATAAACAATCTCTGCTGCCGTATGATTGGTAACAGCCAAGTGCATCATATTCTGTACCATCTTATAAAAGAGTTTAGTACTCTCAGCTTTTGCATCATAGTCAGCACTACACTCAGCGTAAATGTCAGTTATCTTTTGATAGTATCTACGCTCTGATGTGCGAATTTCACGAATGCGTTCCAGCAAATCATCAAAGTAATCCTTGCCAAAGTGCTTACCTTGTTTCAAACGCTCATCATCTAACACATATCCCTTAATAACAAATTCCTTCAATACAGAGGTTGCCCATATACGGAACTGAGTTGCTTGATAGCTGTTAACTCGATACCCCACAGCTATGATAACATCAAGGTTGTAGAACAACGGAGCACGCTCTACATCACGCTCACCTTCAAGTTGAACTTGTTGAATTTTTCTACAAGTTGCCTCTCTTTGCAATTCTCCCGACTCATAAATTTGAGAAATATGATAGGCTATAGTTGCCCTATCAACTCCAAACAAAGAAGCCATTCTTTTCTGTGACATCCAAAAGGTCTCACTGTTGAAGATCACTTCAATGCGAGTCTCACCTTGTGCAGTCTTATATAGTAAGATATTGGATTCCAACGAGTTCTGCACAATCTCTGTCGTAGATACAGACTGCGAGAAATATTCTCTTGCTTGCTTCACTAATGGCTTCCTTGAATCAGCGTTCTCAGCTATTATCATACAAGCCATTCGAGAAAGATGAAAGTTTTCGACCTTTCGGAAAGAGCCACTACCAAGCTTGACCATTTCAACCACATGGTTGAAATGGTCGTCAATATTCATACCCTTTTCACCTGCAACACGAATTGCTTTGTCTATTACATTTTGGAATTTCCAATACCCCGAATATCCCATCGCATTGCAGAGTTCACGAGAGCTCCAATATTCTTTTCCTTTGTCATCCACATTCCGAATTACATCGAATGTCGGACGCATATCTGGTACATTATTCTCTTCCATATATTTTATTCGTTAGATGGTTCCAAAATGAAAATGAGTTCAGACTCTGCAACATCGCACTTGTCGAACAAGTAGCGGAGACAGGCTATCTTACCCTTATTACCCATAGATGTCCAAAGATACTTATCAGTATCTATTTGCGTGCAATAGTTCAAATCAGCTTGTTTAGCAGTCCAAAGATATGCACCTCCATCATAGAGGGAATCGATAATATCAGGATAACGCTCAGACAATAATAATACAATTTTTATAAGCATATCTTTCCATATCGTTTCGTTATACTCATGTCCAAACACACGGAATCCTCTAAGTATTCTATTTGTTGGAGAGAAAGATTCTTCGTCCAAAGATACTTCTTCAACAGGTTTTGGCAATGGCTTGAAATCTGTTTTTGGCAGAGGATACAAGCGCAAGAAAGCTTCACATATCTCTTTACTACGCTTTTGTAATTCTTCTTCCGTCCATTTTTGACAGTCAGTAACGCTTCTTGTTAAACGATATTTTGAATCCTTATAACCAGGATATACAATGTTATCTACCGTTCGACCATCACGTTTGATTTCAAAAGCCTTATTACTTAGTTCACTATTTATACCTGTCAATGTCAGATTGGCAAACGTATGCAAATATCTTTCTTGAATTTTCTCAAAATTATCACCAAGCATTTCACGCCACTCTGCATTTAAAGTTTGTGGCATAATGTGCTCAATCGTTGCATCCTTACTCTTCATGTCGGATGCCACATCATTATATTCACCATGCACAGAGTTTTCAAGTCTTTCAAAAAGGAAAATTTGGAAAGGTTTGAGCATGTGATAAGCATCACGATTCTCTATAGCTTTGACAAACTGTGTATCTCTTGGCAACTGATAGTTTCCATCACGGCGCATAATATGATAAGTCAAAATATCAGAGTAAGTAAAGCTATTTTCCATTCCTGCTTTTTCATACTCTTCCATACTTTTTAGCACATCTTTATGCAAAGCGCAGAAAACCTGAGTTAAGGCATTTCCTGGCATATTGCATACAATACGTCGAGCCATATAATTCTCGACTAAGCCTATAGCCTTGAAGATTTCATCTTCTGTAAGGTGCTTTTCATCAGCATATTTCAAAAACTGGATAAAGAACACATTAGCCACATCAGTCTCTATATTGCAAATATGACGCATTTTGTCAGACAGTTTCTTTGAGTTGAGTTTACCCTCAGTAACTTGCTGATAATATTGAGCATAAACAAGCATCTCTGCAAGTTCTTCCTTACGGTCATGCCCTAACATGTACTTCTTCCATGCACTATATAAGTTAGACAATCTCACAGGGCGTTGGAGTTGTTGCTTGATAGTTAAGTAGTCACGAAGAAACATTGTTGGTTCGTTCTCCGTAGCTATCTCTATCTTTTGCCAATATGTTTTGAAGTAATATTGCTGTTCTTCTGCTGTAAGAGACATCAACAAATAGTTTCTAATCTCATCAGCACCTGTCAAATCCAAGCCTGTAGAATTAAGACTTTCAAAAATAAGTTGAGGTTGGTCATTACCATCCAATTCTATTGATATAATTTGCAAACGTTCAATAGCATTCAATAAAGCATCAAACGAAAGCTGATGAGGTTCTTTGGTCAAACGCTCATAGAAATATTGATAATTACGGGTCATCTTAGAATCTTTCACATAATTATCTACATCATGCTCAAAGATTCTATCGTAAGCCTCCATATCATTTTCAATGGGTAAAAGTTTGATTTTTCTTTCTGTACCACTAAACTTTGCCATCAAGAATTCCTCTTTCGCCTCTTCTATACTTCCTTTATCACCTTCAAGTTTACCATCTTCTACGGCATGAATGCCTGCCAATAACAGCAACGAAACTGTTGTAAGGCGTTGCTGTCCATCAATGACAAGTCGATTGATGCCATAGCCATCTGCTGGAGATGTAACTATAGAACCAAAGAAATGAGTCGGTCTGCCAGAATGAACCAAATCCACCAAGTCGTTGAACAACTGATTGCAGTTCTCGGTTAACCAACTATAATTACGCTGATATACAGGAATGATAAATTGCACTCTACCTCCTGCTATAACTCTACTTAACAATAATGCATCGCCCTTCATATCAATATTCTTTTAATATTCTACTCAACTAACCCCAATTCTTTCAGATATACATCAATCTGCTTGTCGAGGTCAGCACGCTTAGCTTCCAAATCCTTGATTTCCTTCATGACCGCATGAATGTCGATAGGCTCTTCTTCCTCGAACGTATCTACATAACGAGGAATGTTAAGGTTATAGTCATTGTCGGCAACCTCTTGTAAAGTTGCCAAATGACTATACTTCTCGATTTCCTTGCGCTCACGATAGGTATCAACTATCTTCTTAATGTGTTCTGGGCGAAGCTTATTTTGTGTCTTTATCTTTTCAAACTCCTTGCTGGCATCTATGAAGAGTATATTATCATCATCCTTGCGGCACTTCTTTACCACAATGATACAAGTTGGGATACTTGTACCATAGAAAATGTTGGCAGGCAAACCGATGATGGCGTCAATATAGTTCTTCTTCTCAATGAGGAAACGGCGAATCTTACCTTCTGATGCACCACGGAAAAGAACACCATGAGGAGCAACACATGCCATCGTTCCACCTTCATTAAGATGATGGATCATGTGAAGTATGAATGCATAGTCAGCCTTAGACTTTGGAGCCAAGACACCAGCCTTGCTAAATCTATCATCATTATTAAATTTCTCCGCAGCACTCCAGGCTGCAGAGAATGGCGGATTAGCTACCACCGCATCAAACTGTTCCTCAGGGAAAGCATCATCTTCAAGAGTATCTCCATTCTCTATGTCAAAGTCACTAAACTTAACTCCATGAAGCAACATGTTCATTCGGGCAAGGTTGAATGTCGTAGGGTTCTTCTCTTGACCATAAATCAAATCAGCTTTACCATTGCGAGCAGTACGGAGAAGCAATGAACCTGAACCACAAGTTGGGTCATATACATTTTTCAAGCGTGTTTTGCCTGTAGTAACTATATCTGCAAGAATCTGACTAACTTCCTGTGGGGTGTAGAATTCTCCAGCCTTTTTGCCAGCTCCTGCGGCAAACTGACCTATCATATACTCATAGGCATCGCCGAGAATATCAATATCAGAAGCCTCGTTTAAGCCGAAGTCGATACCATCAAGAGCAATCAATACTTCACTAATCAAATTGTTCTTATCCTCTGCGGTCTTTCCCAATTTAGGAGAAGCGAGGTCTATATCAGAGAACAAACCACCAAAATCCTCTTCACTATCGTGTCCAATGGTACTGTCCTCTATTTTCTTCAATGAACGCTCCAGCTGTGGAAGGATGTTCTCCTTGCGATTGATAGCCTCTATTACAGAAGAATACAGGTATTCTGGCTCGATAAAATAACCGAGTTCATTCATGCAAAACTTCTTCAACTCCTCCTTCAGTTCTTCCTCATTACTTGCCCAGGTTTCCTTAAAGTTACTTCCATCCTCTTCAAGTTCAGCATCAATACACATTTCTATCTTTTCAGACAAGTACTTATAAAAGATAAAGCCCAAAGTGAAATACATGAAATCACTGGCAGACATATTGCCACGCAAAGTATTGGCTACTGTCCAAAGTTGCGTACGCAGTTTTTGTTGTAATTCTTCACTCATATTTTTTCTTTTTATTTTCTTTTTTATTCCCAACTGAATGTTTCGATAATTTTACGCAGTTTTAAAATCAATGACTCTTTAAGATGAATACGCTGCAAGAAACGCAGTCCCTTTTTCTCCTTGATAGCCTTCTGCAAAATTTCTGGCTTTTCCCGATGTAAATAATCATACTCCTGCACATATTTAATAAGTGCATCTTGACTTACTCCCACTTCCGTAGCCAATGAAGTAACCGCATGGGCTCGTGCCTGAGTAACATAGGTTGTCAGACGACTCTCCAAATCCATCTTGCCATCAGCTTTCGACTTTACAAATCCAGCTTGGTCATTATCAACATTGTCACGGATGAAGTGGTCGATAAGTTTAGCCTTATTGCGCATAGCTGGGTCTTTTATCATCGTGTCGATGATATTCTGTCGTTTCACCTGATAATCATCGCTTGCAGGATTGAGGTCTTCTATCAATTCCAGTATATATGCGACATTAATAACATCACTATGCAACAACTCCAGACAGAAATCAATATCGTCGATATCTGCTGTTGGGTCTTCATGCGCCATACCTTCATCTTCTTTGCCTTTGTCTTCGTTCTTGTCATCCTCATCATCTTGTATGAATCCCATCGTCATATCAAGATATTTAGAGCGGTAATCATTGTATTCCTGCTCTGTCATTACCAAGGATGAATCATCGGCATTCCACTCTTCGTACACCTGAATCTCAGAATGTTTTCTGATAATATCACGGAAAGCGAGGATAAAATTACGCTTATCGTACTCACTCTGAAGTTTGTCAATGGAAGCCATGTCCGGATAACGCGCTTTAAAGTTCTGGCATAACTCATCCAAATCTTTCTTTACATCTGCAAATGGTTTACGAAGTACGAATCCCAATGCCTCAGGAGCGTCAGTATTGCTGAACAACTTGATAGCTCTATCAACATTGTCCTTCAAATTACGGAAGCAGACAACTTTTCCGAATCGCTTTTTCTCATTGAGAACACGATTCGTACGACTGAAAGCCTGCAATAAACCATGATATTCAAGGTTCTTGTCAACATACAACGTATTTAGTTTCTTGGCATCAAAGCCAGTAAGGAACATACCAACGACAAGCAGCAAGTCCAACGGTTCCATGTCAGCACGTTTCTTCTTCATACGAAGATTTATGTCGTCATAATATGCACTGAAATTGTCTGTTGTAAAAGCAGTTCCGTACATATTATTATAATCATCCATAATGGTTTGCAGCTTGTCACTCGTAACCGTGTCGTCAACAAAACCATTGTTCATGCCAGTGTTATCATCATCTTGGCTTTCGTTTGCAGCGTATGTGAACACAGCACCTATCCTTATCTTAGGATGTAATGACTTGAAGATGTCATAGTACTTCAAAAGCATAGGCACAGACTGGACGGCAAACAAAGCATTGAAATCACCATCGTATGTTGACTTGTTGAAGTTGTTGAGGATGAATTGAGCAATCTCCTTCATTCGCTGTTCTTCCATCAAGTCAACATCACCATGACCTTGATAATATTCCACAAGGAAACCAAGCACGTTTTCATCGGCAATGGCATCCTTTATCAGATACCTATGGAGACATTCTCCAAAAACCTCTGCTGTGGTATGTTCTCCTTTGGCATTTTCTGAAAATATCGGTGTACCAGTAAAGCCAAATATCTGTAAGTTCTTGAAGAAACCAACAATATTCTTATGGCAATCACCAAAATGACTGCGGTGGCATTCATCGAATATCATCACTACCTTCTGGTTCTTGACATCTTGCAAATGCTTGTTGTAAGCATCACGAGTAACTGCACAGTTTAACTTTTGGATGGTGGTAATGATTATCTTTGACTTTCCACTCAATCTCTTGATTAGCTCATATGTGTTATCTGTACCATCTACTGCCCCAGGTTCAAAAGCCTCATACTCTGATTGTGTTTGCGTATCAAGATCGTGACGGTCAACGACAAACATCACCTTATCTATACCATCAATCTCAGAAACAAGTTGAGCCGCTTTGAATGAAGTTAATGTCTTACCGGCACCAGTAGTATGCCATATATAACCATTCTTGTTAGAGTTCTGCACCCTATCCAGAATTTTCTCTACAGCATAATACTGATATGGACGTAATACCATCAAGCATTTGTCTCCCTCATGCAGAACGATATACTTGCTTATCATCTTACCCAAGGTACATTTGTCGAAGAAGAACAATGCAAACTTGGAGAGATCATTAAACGGCACATTCTCGGCATCTGTCCAATTGAACGTGAACTTGTAGCCACTGTTAGGATTATTGGCAAAATAACGAGTGTTCACACCATTTGAAATCACAAACAACTGTATGTAGTCAAACAAGCCATGAAACGAAGTCTTGTGGTAGCGCTGTATCTGATTGTAAGCTTGCTTTAACTCCACGCCACGTTTCTTTAGCTCTATTTGAACCAAAGGCAAACCATTGATAAGTATGGTAACATCATAGCGACACTTCTTTCTACCTTCCACTGTAATCTGGTTGGAAACCTGGAACTCATTCTGACACCACTGCTGGCGATTGAGAAATTCAACCCACACACGTTCGCCTGTTTCCAATTCTAATGGAAACAGGTCTCGCAGTTTCTTGGCTTTCTCAAAACGAGTACCGCCCTCTAAGTGAATTTTTATCTTTTCAAATTCACTATCCGTAAAACTTGTACGTCCATGACGGGCAAGTTCTTTCTTATTATGCTTTTCGAGTTGAGTCTTGAAGTTCTGGTCAAGATTTGTTTCTTCTTCAATCTTGACATATTCATAACTCATATCTTGAAGTGTCTTTATCAGTCCCTGCTCCAGGGCTGCTTCACTTTGTGTCACCATATCCGTTTCGTTTACTATTGTCGTTATAATACAATATTTAATAGCAAAAATACAAAAAAAAGCCGAAAATCATCCCTAATCTTTTACATTAAGGATGATTTTTAAAGTTATTTATGCAAAAAGAAATGAATATGTCAGAATATATTGATTTTTCCAGTTTTTGCCGATTTAATCACTTACTATATGTCTTTCGTGCATACGGTTATTGCATTTGCTACATCTTATATATTCTGCGGCACAGAACAAAATGATGTAGATTCAATTATAATAGAAGAATTTGCCTATTATTGTTTTTTCAGCCATTTTTTTACACACCTTATAGCTCTGATTTGTTCGCTTTCGCTAAACTTAGAATCGTCATTCGTTTCATATCCTTCCAGAACTGCTTTATAAAGAACAAGAAAAGGGTTTATCATTCGTTCCATAATTAGTGGAACAATTTGTTTTCCCATTGATTTGAGAGGAATGAACTCAGGCAATTCTGTATATGAATATGTGCTTGCACTATATCGCGTCTTAGGATTATGATCTATTGCTATGTTCCATTTATCCACTAAATTTGCAAAACGATTTCTTATGCTGTCTGGAACTTGTGAAGCCAATTCTTTTATTTTCTCTTTCTCTGTATTTGTTAGAAAGTCTCTCGTTGATAGGCTATCTTGTTTGTTGTCAGCATTGGAATTCCAAATACTCTCTGGTTCATGTACAGTTTGCAATGGTACTTTAACAATAGAGTCAGAAGCCACTTTCTCATAGTCATTTGGTGAGTGATTGGTTTGCTCTACAAAGGTTTTCTTCTTGGAGAGACAGGCATGACGGAGCTAATTTTGTTCTACACTCTTGAATGGTGGCAGTAGGCATTTCGTAACAGTGTCAAAGACGTTATCCAAGATTCTAAGACAATTGGTTGCAAGCCAAAGTAATGCGATATGCGCTTGTGTATATTGTCTGCTTTCAGATTATGTAAACCATGTTCACATTGCCCATTGTCTGCAACTCATTGACTGTGATACATGAAGTGGTGCGATTAAAATTATCGAAAAAAGCAACTGTGGAATAATATTTTTTAAGATAATAGTTTGCTCTAATCCAATATAAATCTGTATCTTTGCAACCAGATAAGCGTTCTGTAACACAAGAAACGGAAGAGGCTGAGAAACAATGCATTGCATTTGTTTCCAGAATCTTACAAAAAAGGCTAAAAAGAAGCGGTACAACTTTATCGCTAACAGGCTGAGAATAAGCACATTGCATTTGTTGTTCATTTTCTCTGCACTTGTAAAAAGGGTAGTTGTACCGTTTAAAAGATAAAAGCTTAACTATCAGCAACATCCACATGTTGCATCGGGAAATAAGTATAAATAGGGAACGCAGCGCGTTCCCTATCTGTTAGCCCCACTCCTTCTTCACATTAAAGCAGGGACAGGCTTTGTTGGCAAATTCATTATGACCATGAATCGTGGCTAATGGATATTCCTCCTTCAGCTGCTCGACGAGGGCATGAATTAAAGGGCAAAATCGGCTATTCATGGGCTAAAAAGGGGTTTATGTAATCAGGAAACTCTAATTTTTCCGTTTTTCATCGCTGAAAACAGGTATTGGGAGAATGCATAAAAAGCGAACGCTATGATTTTAAAAGTAAATATATATTCCATTCGTAACCCAACATACAGACTTCACTTTACACACGAAATATACATACTAAATAGTTGTATAACAACAAATTATCAATTTCCATCGTAGTATTGTTATTATGTAGTTTCTAGCTTTCCGGACTATTATTACGTCAATAATTTGTTAATTGCTAGCAAAGATAATAAAAAGTTGGCAAACCCAAGAATTTTATCACGTTATTTAACGGAAAAATGCAAAATATGGGGGATAGGAAGATGTTTTACCCCCTCTCCTAAGGGTGAAAAATGCCCCTCCTCAGACATAAATCTGTCTCAGACTTGACGTATTTTTGACAAATTCGAGGGGTAAATAAGGGGTAGAATGAGGTAAAGAGAGGAGAAAAAGCAATGCAAGAACTCATTTCCGGCACTAGAGAATGTAGATTATACTTATACATAAAAGCATTAATAGCAACTTTAATATACTGGTATAAATGTGTAATAAACAACCAATTACGATACGTTACCTTATTTACTGCAAATCTTTAAAACAGAAATATTCTATCCGGTCATTAAGGTCAAGGTCATTAAGGTCATTAAGGTCATTAAGGTTTCGGGGGGAAAAACATTTTCCTATAGTATATATAAATAATATTTATATATACTATAGCTCAAAATGACCGATTCCCATTTTCTTAATGACCTTAATGACCTTGACCTTAATGACCGCTTTTTCACGTTTCTTCGGCTACCTTCAAAGCGTATTTTCCTGTTTTGCTATGTTTCTGCAATAAAGTTCTGATAGAAAACGATAGAAAGTATTATTTATCAGATACTTACGTCATTTCCGGTAAAGAAAGTTAGGGTGAAAGCTTGCATTCTGTCCGAATATGTTGTATCTTTGCACCGGCAATCGAAAGAACAGCCTTTTGTGCCTTGCTCGGGTCTTCTATTAAGACCAACACGGGTTATAAATGATGGCAGACGCCGGTCATCAATGAAGCCCCCGAAAACGGCAGAAACGGGGCGTTCTGGGGAATTTGAACCAACTAGGTTAGTGTCATACCGACACACAACAAAAAAAAGCCCCCGATGCAGAAAAGCACCGGGAGCCTTCGTAAGCAAATTATTATTATCTTAAAAAGATCAATTGAATATGCAGCACATCAAAGTATACACCATGAAGCACCGCCAGAAAGGCTTAAATGAGGTTCATGCCCGCTTCCTCAGCCTCCTTGCGCATCTCCTCAGGCCAGATGCTAGCCTGGATCTCACCAATGTGAGCCTTATGAAGCAATACCATGCACAGACGGCTCTGGCCGATACCGCCACCAATGCTCAGAGGCAACTTGTCGTTCAGGAGCTGCTGATGGAAGTAAAGCTTCTCTCTATCCTCCTTGCCCTCCAGCTTAAGCTGACGCAGCAGACTCTCCTTGTCGACACGGATACCCATAGAACTGAGCTCGAAACTGCGACCCAGAACAGGATACCAGATAAGGATATCACCATTCAGTCCCACCTTGCCGTTCTCAGCCACGGTGCTCCAGTCATCATAGTCAGGAGCTCGGCCATCATGCTTCTTGCCATCACTCAACTTGCCGCCAATGCCCTCTACAAATACAGCGCCATACTTCTTGCAGATTGCATCCTCGCGCTCCTTAGGAGAAAGGTCTGGATACATATCGAGCAAATCCTGCGCATGAATGAAATGAATATCCTTAGGCAGGAAAGGCTTCAGCTGAGGATAATGCTCGCAAGCCAGGAACTCGGTACGCAGGATGGCACCATAGATGCGGCGCACGATATTCTCGAGGAAGGCGATGGTACGGTCTTCCTTGGTAATCACAGCCTCCCAGTCCCACTGGTCAACATAGAGCGAATGAAGATTATCCAATTCTTCGTCAGCACGGATGGCGTTCATATCGGTATACACGCCATAAGCAGGCTCAATCTCATACTCGGCAAGCGTCAGTCGCTTCCATTTGGCAAGAGAATGAACCACCTCAGCCTGGGCATCACCCAAATCCTTGATAGGGAAACTTACAGGGCGCTCCACGCCGTTCAGGTCATCGTTGATACCCAAACCCTTCAATACGAAGAGCGGAGCGGTAACGCGACGCAGACGGAGCTCGGTGCTCAGGTTTTGCTGGAAGAATTCTTTTATCATTTTAATACCCATTTCGGTCTGGCGCATATCCAGCAGCGCCTTGTACCCTTCAGGTTTTATCAAATTGCTCATTTTTATTTCATATTTAGTATTTGCGCTGCAAAGGTACAAAATAATAATTAATCTGCAAGCATTTTTCCGTTTTTTTTCGCAAAATGATAGCATTTTTAAGTTTTTTAGTAGCATTTTGTAGAACAATTTGCAAATACACATTATATATATGAAAAAATCTGCCCCAAATATTTGGTTATTTCAAATAAAAGCAGTAATTTTGCAGTCGACTTCCGTTTCGATGTCATACAACCGGAGAAACGGGCGGCAGAAAAGAGGGTCTCGTAGCTTAGCTGAATAGAGCGTCAGATTCCGGTTCTGAAGGTCGTGGGTTTGAATCCCACCGAGATCACCCGAAACAACAGAAATGATTAATAATTGAAAACATGGATTTAGTAGAACGATTTATAAACTATACGAAATTCGACACACAGTCGAGCGAAGAATCGACCAGCGTGCCTAGTACGGCAAAACAGCTCGAATTTGCCAAGTACCTGAAGAAGGAACTTGAGGACGAAGGATTGAGCGATGTCGAAATGGATGACATGGGCTATATCTATGCCACTCTGAAGAGCAATACCAAGAAAAAGACTCCTACCATCGGATTTATTTCACACATGGATACATCGCCTGATGCCAGCGGAAAGGATGTAAAGGCGCGCGTCATCAAGAACTATGACGGCAACGACATCGAGCTGAGCCCGGGCATCATCTCAAGCGTTGAGACTTTCCCAGAGCTGAAGGCTCACAAGGGAGAGGATATCATCGTGACAGACGGTACTACCCTGCTGGGTGCTGACGACAAGGCGGGCATCGCTGAAATCGTACAGGCTATGTGCTATCTGCGCGACCACAACGAAATCAAGCACGGCGACATCCGAGTAGGTTTCAATCCTGACGAGGAAATCGGTATGGGTGCACATCATTTCGACGTAGAGAAGTTTGGCTGCGACTGGGCTTACACCGTAGATGGCGGCGACCTGGGCGACCTGGAATACGAGAACTTCAATGCTGCCGGAGCCAAGATCGTCATCAAGGGCGTGAGCGTTCATACAGGCTATGCCAAGGGAAAGATGGTGAATGCAAGCCGACTGGCTGTGGAATTCCAGAACATGATTCCTGAGAACGAGACTCCTGAGCAGACTGAAGGCTACCAGGGTTTCTACCACCTCATCGGCATCGAGAGCCGCTGCGAGGAGGCAAAACTCAGCTACATCATCCGAGATCACGACCGCAACAGGTTTGAAAACCGCAAGGATTTCATCGAGGACTGCGTGAACAAGATGAACGAGAAGTATGGCGACGGAACCGTAAAGGCGGTTATCTACGACCAGTACTATAATATGAAGGAGAAGATTGATCCTAACATGCACGTCATCGACATCGTGCTCAGAGCGATGCAGGAGAGCGGCGTTCCACCTCGCGTAGAACCTATCCGCGGCGGTACCGACGGAGCCCAGCTGAGCTTCAAGGGTCTGCCTTGTCCTAACATCTTCGCCGGCGGTGTCAACTTCCACGGTCCTCACGAGTTTGTGAGCATTCAGGTAATGGAGAAGGTAGTGAAGACCATCGTGAAGATTGCGGAAATCACAGAAGAATTTAACGACTAATACAGATATGGGGAATTTAGACACATCTAAATTCCCCTTTTTCATAAACAGAAAAATATGGCTGAAATTCCATTCTTAGTAAAAGACCTCGCCCTCATCCTGATGGTGGCAGGCATCGTAACCCTCATCTTCAAAAGGCTCAAGCAGCCGCTGGTGCTGGGATACATCATGGCGGGATTCCTGGTTTCGCCACACATGCCCTACACCATGTCGGTAGTCGACGAGACGGATATCCAGACCTGGGCCGACATCGGTGTCATCTTCACCCTCTTCTCGCTCGGTCTCGACTTCTCGTTCAAGAAAATCGTGAAGATGGGCGCTTCTCCCATCATCGCCACCGTGGTCATCGTGTTCTGCATGATGATGCTGGGCATCAGCGTAGGCCACAGTTTCGACTGGGGAAGGATGGACTGCATCTTCCTGGGCGGTATGCTCGCCATGAGCTCCACCACTATTATATATAAGGCATTCGATGATATGCGGCTGCGCACCCAGAAGTTTGCCTCGATGGTAATGAGCGTGCTGATACTGGAAGATATCCTGGCTATCGTGATGATGGTGATGCTGTCGGCGATAGCGAGCGGAAGCAGTCCCGACGGCGGGCAGATGCTTGCCTCTATCGTGAAGATAGGCTTCTTCCTGGGCGTGTGGTTTATCGTGGGTATCTTCGCCATTCCGTGGTTCCTGCGTTCGGTGAGGAAACTTATCAATGCCGAAACCCTGCTCATCGTTTCGCTGGGTCTGTGCTGCGGCATGGCGGTACTGAGCACCAAGGTGGGGTTCAGCAGCGCCTTCGGAGCCTTCGTTATGGGCAGCATACTGGCAGAAACCATTGAGGCAGAGAAGATTATCAAACTCGTAGAACCGGTAAAGAATCTCTTCGGAGCCATCTTCTTCGTATCGGTAGGTATGCTGGTAGACCCGAAGATTCTGGTAGAATATGCCGTTCCTATCCTCGCCCTGGTGGGTACGATACTGATAGGTCAGGCGATATTCGGCACCTTCGGCTTCATGCTCGGAGGCGAGTCGCTGAAGTCGGCGATGCGCTGCGGTTTCTCGATGGCTCAGATCGGTGAGTTCTCTTTCATCATCGCCTCGCTGGGTCTGTCGCTCGGCGTCATCAGCAAGTTCCTCTATCCGGTAGTGGTAGCAGTGAGCGTCATCACCACCTTCCTCACCCCTTATATGATCCGTCTTGCCACACCTACCTATCAGGTGATGGAGAAACATCTGCCCGACAAGCTCATCCATATTCTGAACCATTTCGCGATGAGTCATCCCCAGACGCAGCAGCAGAGCAAGTGGAAATCGCTGATCCGCCAGATGCTGGTCAACACCACCGCCTACTCCATCCTCTCGGCAGCCGTCATCGCCCTGATGTTCACCTTCGTGCTGCCGCTGATGCGCAATCTGCTGCCAGGCTGGCATCTCCACTGGTATGCCAATGCCATCACCGGTCTGCTCACCGTCCTGTTCATCTCACCGTTCCTGCGCGCCATCGTGATGAAGAAGAACCACAGTGCCGAGTGGAAACGCCTCTGGGTGGAGAGCAGCATCAACCGCGTGCCGCTGCTCTTTACGGTGTTCGTGCGCTTCATGATAGCACTGGCTTTCATCTTCTATATCATCAATTTCCTCTCGCGCTTTACCAATGCGCTGATTGTCTGCATCGGTGCCGCCGTGGTGATGCTGATGATAACCTCCCGCCGCATCAAGAAGCGTAGCATCGTGATGGAGCGCGTCTTCGTTCACAACCTCCGCTCGCGCGATATTGCGGCTCAGGTGAATGGCGAAAAGCGGCCGCTCTACGAGGGCAGACTGCTAGACCGGGATATCCACATCAGTGAATTTGAAGTGCCTGAAGATAGCAGTTGGACTGGCAAATCGCTGAGAGAGCTGCATCTGCGCCAGCGTTTCGGTGTTGACATGAGCAGCATTCGCCGCGGTTCTCACCGCCTGAACATTCCGAACGGCGACATGATCATCTTTCCGGGCGACAAACTGCAGGTAATCGGCAACGACGACCAGCTGCAGAAATTCAATACCGCCCTGCAGAGCGACCTGCTGCCTGAGGAGGCTGAAATAGAAAAGCGCGAGATGAAGCTCAGCCAGCTCATCATCTCTTCTTCCAGCGAATTCCTGGGCAAGACGCTCATCGAAAGCGGTATCAGAGACCGGTACAACTGCATGGTTGTAGGACTGGAAGAAGGTCGTGAGAATCTGACGCACGTATCCCCTACCCGAGTCTTCAAGAAGGGAGACATTATCTGGATAGTGGGAGAAGAAGCAGATTTGAAGAGAATCAAGAATTAAATAAAAGAACTTTCGTAAGTAAGCTCCATACGCCCTGAAAGGGCAGAAGCTCCTAGCCCAGGGCAGCGCCCTGGGTATAGTAGCAGTCAGCAAGACGCCCTGTAAGGGCAAAAGCTTTATTATCACTAAGTATTTTAAAGCTTTTGCCCTTACAGGGCGCATGTTTATTATTATATTTTATACCCAGGGCGCTGCCCTGGGCTAGGAGCTTCTGCCCTTTCAGGGCGTGCCGGGAACAACCAGATTACTTCACGGTGATATGGAAGCAGCCCTGCTTCACCTCATATTTAATATAGCAGCGGTTCTTTTCGCGGAAATCGCGGAGCACCTCGGAGAACACCCATTTCAGGGTATCATTCTGCACCTGGCGGCGAGGCTGCTCACGGGTCTGAATCTGCTTATAGCGGTTGTAACAGATATCGAAGGTAGTACCATAAAGATGGCACGAATTCTCGGTAGCATTTCCGTTTCGGGTACGCAGTTTCGCCACATCATCCTTGGTGCGCAGAATGCTCGTCACGATAATCTTATGCAGCGGAATGCCCTTGATCTGCAGCGAATCAAAATAGGCACGGCCGATATCCTGGAGCAACACAGAGGCGCGAGGCACCAGGTAAGGAATACTGTTGTTCAGCTTGTCGACATAAAAGAAAGGATTGCTGCCCACATACACCAGCTTGCCCTTGCTGTTCTCCGCCTCCAGACGGTTCTGTACCGGTTTCACGCCGTGCTTTGTAGCCGCCAGAATCTGCACATCCTGCTGGTCGGGGAAAGTATTGCCGAAATGAGGCACCGAGAAGATGCGATGCTTCACCTCCTTGCCATCCTTGTCGAAGAAGATAGAAGGCTTGCCGCTCTGTGCCGTATCAGGCATAACAGAGAGTTCATCCTTCTTCAGGTCCTCAGCCACATTTCCATCAGCACCAGCGGGAGCATCAGAAATCTCAGCAGAAGAAGCATCAGAAGCAGCCGAATCCTTCGCAGCCACTAATGTAGAATCAGCCGCATCAGCAGCCGCCGTTTTCGGTTTTGCCACCCCCGGGAAGATGACTCTCATCAGCGCCAAAAGCAAAACCACAATACCAAAACCCTGTAAATATCTATTCTTACTAATCTTCATAATTATCTTATTTTCACGAAATAATATTCTATATTCTTCAGGCAAAACGGGAGCCGTATCGCCAAATTTAGCTGCAAAGGTAACAAAATCTCTCGAAAAAATAGCTTTTTTAATATTTAAAGAATGTTTTATTCGCCGAAATTTGCTCATTTCATGGAAAAGTAGTAATTTTGCAGCGTTATATAACAAAATATTAGATAGGATAGTTTAAACTTTATAGAATTAAGACATTTTGATAGAGAAACATATTGTACTCGAAGATATCGATCCAGTGATGTTCTACGGTGTGAACAATGCCCACCTGCAGATGATTAAATCGCTGTATCCTAAGTTGCGTATCGTGGCACGCGACAACGTGATTCGTGTGCTCGGCGACGAGGAGGAAATGGCAAAGGTGGAAGAGGATATTGAGCAGATGCGCAAGCACTTGCTTAAATACAACATGCTCAATGATGAAGACATCCTGGACATCGTGAAAGGAAAACAGACCAAGGCGGACAGCGTGAAAGGCGTGCTGGTATACAGCATCAGCGGCCGACCTATCAAGAGCCGCAGCGAAAACCAGCAGCAGCTGATAGATGCTTACGAAAAGAACGACATGGTATTTGCCGTAGGACCAGCCGGTACCGGTAAGACCTACCTCAGCATCGCCCTTGCCGTAAAGGCCCTCAAGGAGAAAGCCATCAAGAAAATCATCCTCTCGCGACCAGCCGTAGAAGCCGGCGAAAAACTCGGTTTCCTGCCTGGCGATATGAAAGACAAAATTGACCCATACCTCCAACCGCTCTACGATGCGCTGGAAGACATGATACCTGCCGTAAAGCTGCAGGATATGATGGAAAAGCACATTATCCAGATTGCTCCGCTCGCCTTTATGCGCGGACGCACACTCAGCGATGCCGTAGTCATCCTCGACGAGGCACAGAACACTACCTCCCAACAGATTCGCATGTTCCTCACCCGTATGGGCATGAACACCAAGATGATTATCACCGGCGACCTGACACAGATTGACCTGCCACGCGAACAGCGAAGCGGACTGAAAGAGGCGCTCAAGATTCTGGACGGTGTGGAAGGTATCGGAGTGGTGAAGCTGGGACAGAAGGATATCGTGCGCCACAAACTCGTAACCCGCATCGTAAACGCATACGACAAGTATGACAAGGAGAGAGCGGAAGCACGGGAAGCTCAGAAAGCAGAAAAAGATAATTCAAAATAATCAGAATGAAGAATGAACTGAATGATTACTCAAGGCATATCATAAAGTTCAAAGTTCAAAATTCAAAGTTCAAAGTAAAATGAAAGCATTAACAAAGACAGATTTCCATTTTGATGGACAGAAGAGTGTTTACCACGGTAAAGTACGTGATGTGTATGACATTAACGACGACCTCCTCGTGATGGTCGCTACCGACAGAATCTCAGCGTTCGACGTTGTTCTGCCTAAGGGTATCCCTTTCAAGGGACAGGTGCTCAATCAGATTGCAGCTAAGTTCTTGGACACTACTACAGACATCTGTCCAAACTGGAAGTTGGCTACTCCAGACCCAATGGTTACCGTAGGTTTGAAGTGCGAAGGTTTCCGCGTGGAGATGATCATCCGTTCTATCCTCACCGGTAGTGCATGGCGCGACTATCAGAAGGGCTGCCGCGAGATTTGCGGTGTGAAGTTGCCTGACGGTATGCGCGAGAACCAGCGTTTCCCAGAGCCTATCATCACTCCTACTACAAAGGCTGACGAAGGTCACGACATGAACATTTCTAAGGAAGAAATCATCGCCCAGGGCATTGTTAGTGCTGAGGATTACGCTGTGATGGAGGACTACACACGCCGTATCTTCGCCCGCGGTCAGGAAATCGCTGCCAAGCAGGGATTGATTCTCGTAGATACCAAGTACGAGTTCGGCAAGCGCGACGGCAAGGTTTATCTCATCGACGAGATCCACACTCCAGACTCTAGCCGCTACTTCTATGCTGATGGTTACGAGGAGAAGTTTGAGAAGGGTGAACCACAGCGCCAGCTCTCTAAGGAGTTCGTTCGTCAGTGGCTTATCGAGCACAACTTCATGAACGAGCCAGGCCAGACTATGCCAGAGATTACCGACGAGTATGCAGAGAGCGTATCAGACCGCTACATCGAACTCTACGAGCACATCACCGGCGAGAAGTTCGACAAGGCTGCTGAGGAAGGCGACATCGCTGCCCGCATCGAGAAGAACGTAAGCGAGTGGCTTGCTGCACACAAGTAAACTATATATAAATGTATAAGCAAGAACAGATAAAGCCCTACGAGGGCACAGGAGACAAGGGCAAGCTGGTAGAGGAGATGTTCGACAACATCGCCCCTACCTACGATACCCTGAACCACCGTCTCTCGTGGGATATCGATAAGGGATGGCGCAAGAAGGCAATCAGGCGTCTTGCGCCCTTCTCTCCTAAAAAAATGCTCGACATCGCTACCGGTACCGGCGATTTCGCCATCCTAGCCGCACAGATGCTACATCCCGACCAGCTGATCGGAGCAGACATCTCGGAAGGCATGATGGAGATAGGCAGACAGAAAGTAAGGCAACTGGGACTGGAAAACACCATCTCCTTTGCCAAGGAAGACTGCCTCAACCTCTCGTTCCAGGACGAGAGCTTTGATGCAGTAACCGCAGCCTTCGGCATCAGGAACTTCCAGAACCTGGACCAGGGACTGAAGGAAATGTGCCGGGTACTGAAAAAGGGCGGACATCTCTGCATCGTAGAGCTCACCACACCGGTCAGCTTCCCGATGAAGCAGCTGTTCAGCATCTACAGCAACACCGTCTTGCCGATGTATGGTAAACTCATCAGCAAAGACCAGAGTGCCTACAGTTATCTCAACAAGACCATCGAGGCATTCCCTCAGGGCGAGGTAATGATGGAGGTGTTCAAAAAGGCAGGATTCTCAAAGGCAGAGTTCAAGCGACTCACCTTCGGCATCTGCACACTCTATTTCGCAACCAAATAAAATAAAAATATTATGGACAAGTATGGACTCATAGGTTACCCTCTGGGGCATTCGTTCTCAAAGAACTATTTCAACGAAAAGTTTGAGAACGAGGGCATCGATGCCCAATACATCAACTTCGAGATACCTTCTATCGAAAATCTTACCGAGATTCTCGACTCAAATCCAGAACTTAAGGGTCTCAACGTCACCATTCCTTACAAGGAGAAAGTGATCAGCTATCTCGACGTGGTAAGCCCTGAGGCGAATGCTATCGGAGCCGTCAACGTGATCAAGGTGGAGCACAGAGGTGAAGATGTTTATCTGAAAGGATACAACAGCGATGTCATCGGTTTTACCAAGAGCATCGAACCTTATATCGAGCCTTATCATAAGAAGGCACTCATCCTGGGCACTGGCGGAGCTTCAAAGGCTATCAACTTCGGTCTGAAATCGCTCGGACTGGAGACGGTCTTCGTGAGTCGATACGAGCGTCCGGGTACAATCCAGTACGAAAAAATCACCCCTGAGGTCATCCAGGAGTATAATGTTATCGTTAACTGCACCCCAGTGGGCATGTATCCACACGTAGACGAGTGCCCTGAGCTGCCTTACGAGGCAATGGACAGCCACACCCTGCTCTACGACCTCATCTACAATCCCGACGAAACCCTCTTCATGAAGAAGGGCAAAGAACATGGAGCCACAGTAAAGAATGGCTTGGAGATGCTACTTCTCCAGGCTTTCGCCAGCTGGGACTTTTGGCACCAGGAAAAATAAGCATATCATAAAGTTCAAAGATCAAAGTTCAAAGTAAGAATATGAGTAATAATAGATATATGATGCGCGGTGTTAGCGCAGCAAAGGAAGATGTTCACAACGCTATCAAGAACATCGACAAGGGTATCTTCCCACAGGCTTTCTGCAAGATTATACCTGATATCTTGGGCGGCGACCCAGAGTATTGTAACATTATGCATGCCGACGGTGCAGGTACCAAGTCTAGCTTGGCCTACATGTACTGGAAGGAGACTGGCGACCTCTCTGTATGGAAAGGTATCGCTCAGGATGCTATCGTGATGAATACCGACGACCTGCTCTGCGTGGGCGCCGTAGATAACATCCTCGTAAGCTCTACCATCGGCCGCAACAAGATGCTCATCCCAGGCGAGGTTATCTCTGCTATCATCAATGGTACTGACGACCTGCTCCACGAGATGCGCGAGATGGGTATCGGCATCTATCCTACAGGCGGTGAGACAGCCGATGTAGGCGATCTGGTTCGTACCATCATCGTTGACTCTACCGTTACCTGCCGCATGAAGCGCAGCGATGTCATCAACAACGCCAACATCCGTCCAGGCGATGTTATCGTAGGTCTTTCTTCTACAGGTCAGGCTACTTACGAGAAGAAGTACAACGGCGGTATGGGCAGCAACGGACTTACTTCTGCCCGCCACGATGTATTCGCCAAGTATCTCGCAGAGAACTATCCTGAGAGCTACGACCACGCCGTGCCAGAAGAGTTGGTTTACAGCGGTAAGTATAAGTTGACTGATGAAGTAGAAGGTTCACCTGTCAATGCCGGCGAGTTGGTTCTCTCTCCTACCCGTACCTACGCTCCTGTCATCAAGAAGATTCTCGATGAGCTCCGCCCAGAGGTTCACGGTATGGTTCACTGCACCGGTGGTGCACAGACCAAGGTTCTTCACTTCGTAGGCGAGAACTGCAAGGTAGTGAAGGACAACATGTTCCCAGTGCCTCCACTCTTCAAGGCAATCCACGACTGTTCAGAGACCGACTGGAAGGAGATGTATCAGGTATTCAACATGGGTCACCGTATGGAGATCTACGTTCGTCCTGAGGTTGCCGAGAAGGTTATCGCCATCAGCAAGAGCTTCAACATCGATGCCCAGATTGTGGGCCATATCGAGGAAGGCAAGCGCAGCCTGACCATCAAGAGCGAATTCGGAACATTCGAATACTAAAAACAATGTTAGTGTCAACTCAACATTCAACACTCAACATTCAACATTAAAATCAATGGATAATAACAACATATTACAGAAGCTAGAAGGCTTAGAGAGCCGATACGAGGAAGTAAGCACCCTCATTACCGACCCTGATGTCATCGCCGACCAGACACGCTACGTGAAGCTCACCAAGGAATGGAAAGACCTGGGTGATATCATGGACGCACGCAAGCGATACATCAACTGCCTGAACAGCATCAAAGAGGCAAAGGATATCCTTGCCAACGAGAGCGATCCGGAAATGAAGGAGATGGCTCGCGAAGAACTCAACGAGAACGAGGCGCTGCAGCCTAAACTCGAAGAAGAAATCAAGATTGCGCTGGTACCTAAGGACCCAGAAGACGCTAAGAACGTACAGATGGAAATCCGAGGCGGTGCCGGAGGCGACGAGGCTGCCCTCTTTGCAGGCGACCTATTTAATATGTATAAGAAATTCTGCGAATCTAAGGGATGGACCGTCAGCGTGACTTCTGTTTCTGAAGGCGCAGTAGGTGGATACAAGGAAATAGACTTCGCCGTGAGCGGTACTGACGTTTACGGTACATTGAAGTACGAATCAGGTGTTCACCGTGTTCAGCGTGTGCCTGCTACTGAAACACAGGGCCGTATGCACACCTCAGCTGCTACCGTGGCCGTATTGCCAGAGGCAGACAAGTTTGAGGTGAACATCAACGAAGGAGACATCAAGTGGGATACCTTCCGAAGCTCAGGTGCCGGTGGTCAGAACGTGAACAAGGTGGAGTCTGGTGTACGTCTCCGCTACCCTTGGAAAAACCCTAACACAGGCGAGGTAGAGGAAATCCTCATCGAGTGTACCGAAACCCGTGACCAGCCAAAGAACAAGGAGCGTGCCTTGAGCCGCCTCTATACATTCATCCACGACCGTGAGCACCAGAAGTATGTTGACGATATCGCCAGCCGCCGCAAGAGCCTCGTTTCTACCGGCGACCGCAGTGCGAAGATCCGTACCTACAACTTCCCGCAGGGCCGTGTTACCGACCACCGTATCGGTTACACCACTCACGATCTCAACGGTTTCCTGGCAGGTGATATTCAGGACATGATTGATGCCCTGACCGTAGCCGAGAACGCAGAGAAGCTGAAAGAAACAGAATTATAAAACCCCGATTCATCGTTCCGTACTTCGGGGCGATGAATCATCATATCAATCCATTATGAACAGAAAAGAACTCGTAGAGCAGATTTTCGCCAAGAAGAGTTTCTTGTGCGTAGGTCTTGACACAGATATCAACAAGTTGCCTAAGTGCATCACCGAGAGTGAAGACATCCAGGGCGCAGAAGCCGAAATGATATTCAGATTCAACAAGGCTATCATCGACGCAACAGCCCCATACTGTGTGGCTTACAAGCCAAACCTGGCTTTCTATGAGAGCCGCGGAATCGATGGCATGATTGCCTTCGAAAACACCATCAAGTATCTCCACAGCCACTATCCAAACCACTTCATCATCGCAGATGCCAAGCGCGGCGATATCGGCAACACCAGCAAGATGTATGCCCAGACATTCTTCGAGGAGTACAATATCGACTCAGTAACCGTAGCTCCTTATATGGGTGAGGATTCAGTCAAGCCATTCCTCGAGTATGACGGCAAGTGGGTTATCCTCCTGGCACTGACCAGCAACAAGGGTAGCCACGACTTCCAGCTCACCGAGGATAAGGAGGGCGAGCGCCTCTTCGAGAAGGTTCTCAAGAAGAGCCAGGAATGGGGCAACGATGAGAACATGATGTATGTAGTAGGCGCTACACAGGGCAAGATGTTCGAAGACATCCGCAAGGTGGCTCCTAACCACTTCCTCCTCGTACCGGGCGTAGGTGCACAGGGTGGCAGCCTGCAGGAGGTTTGCAAGTATGGCATCATCAAGGACTGCGGCTTGCTCGTCAACTCTTCCCGCGGCATCATCTATGCCAGCAACGGCGATGACTTTGCTGAGGTAGCAGGTCAGAAAGCTAAGGAGTTGCAGGCAGAAATGGCAGCAGAACTTGCTAAGTTATAAAAACTCGATTTAGGCGCAAAGTATCTTGAAAAAGAGGCTTTGCGCCTAAAAAATACCTTTTTATGGGGCGAAAAAGCAAAATATTACAAAATAAAGTCGAGAATCTAAATCTTTTTTGCTATTTTTGCAAACAAATTGCGGTTACCTAAAGGTAATGATGCCTTGGGAACCTAAATAAAACAAACTAGAAGTCAGATAAATTATGGAATTTACCGCTCAACAAATAGCCCAGTTCGTTCAGGGCCGTGTGGAAGGTGATGAGAACGCAACAGTCAACACCTTCGCAAAAATCGAAGAAGGTAAGGAAGGCGCTATCTCGTTCCTTTCTAACCCTAAATACACTCATTATGTTTACGAAACCAAGTCAAGCATCGTACTCATTGATGAAACCGTAGAATTGGAACACCCTGTCAGCACAACCCTCATCCGTGTGAAGAATGCATACGAGTGTGTGGCTAAGCTCCTGCAGATGTACGAATCCATGAAGCCTAAGAAGACCGGCATCGATCCGCTGGCTTTCGTATCTCCAAAGGCTAAGGTGGCTGAAGGCGTATATGTAGGTGCTTTCGCATATATCAGCGATGGTGCAGAGGTAGGCGAAGGTAGCCAGATTTATCCTCATGCCTACATCGGAGAGGGTGTAAAGATTGGTAAGAATGCACTCATCTATCCGAACGTTACCGTATATCACGGCTGTAAATTAGGCAATAACGTTACGCTTCATGCCGGTTGTGTAATCGGTGCCGACGGATTCGGATTCGCTCCAGGTCCTGAAGGTTACGACAAGATTCCACAGATTGGTATTGTTACCATCGAAGACGATGTAGAGATTGGTGCCAACACTTGTGTAGACCGTTCTACAATGGGTTCTACCTATGTTCGCAAGGGCGTAAAGCTCGACAACCTCGTACAGATTGCCCACAATACCGACATCGGCGCCAACACCGTGATGTCTTCTCAGGTAGGTGTAGCAGGCAGTACAAAGGTAGGCGAATGGTGTATGTTTGGCGGTCAGGTGGGTATTGCCGGCCACATCACTATCGGCGACAAGGTGTTCCTCGGTGCCCAGAGCGGTGTTCCTGGCAGCCTCAAGAGCGGCCAGCAGCTCATCGGAACTCCTCCTATGGAGCAGCGCGCTTACTTCAAGTCACAGGCCATCTTCCGTCGTTTGCCTGACATGTACAAGGAACTCAACGACCTGAAGAAGCAGATTGAAGAATTAAAGAAAAAGTAATTTTTTTCAATGTTAAATGTGAAGTGTTAAATGAGCGAATGCCCCAACAAGTTAACACTTAACATTTAACACCTAACATTAAAATAAATCGTTATGTCAAAACAGAAGACACTGAAAGGTAGTTTCTCTCTTTGCGGAAAGGGTTTGCATACAGGCTTGAGCCTCACCGTAACTTTCAATCCTGCACCAGAGAACACCGGTTATAAAATACAGCGCATCGACCTCGAAGGCGAGCCTGTTATCCAGGCTGTAGCTGAGAACGTTGTTGAAACACAGCGCGGTACCGTACTCGGTAAGGGCGATATCCGCGTTTCTACCATCGAGCATGGTATGTCAGCACTCTATGCCCTCGGCATCGACAACTGTCTCATCCAGGTAAATGGTCCTGAGTTCCCTATCCTCGACGGTTCTGCTGCTCCTTATGTAGAGAAGATTCAGAGCGTAGGCATCCAGGAACAGAATGCAGAGAAAGATTACTACATCATCCGTCATAAGATTGAGGTGAAAGATAATAACGGGTCTGTTATCACCATTCTTCCAGACGAGGACTTCAGCATCACAGCCATGTGTTCTTTCGAGAGCAAATTCATCAACAGCCAGTTTGCTACCCTCGAAAAGATGGAGACATACGCAGAGGAGATTGCTTCTGCCCGTACCTTCGTTTTCGTACGCGATATCATGCCTCTGCTCCAGGCTAACCTCATCAAGGGTGGTGACCTGGACAATGCCATCGTTATCTACGAGCGCCAGGTAGAACAGGCTCAGCTCGACCAGCTCGCCGACCATCTCAAGGTGCCTCACATGGATGCCAACAAGTTGGGTTACATCCAGCACCGCCCATTGCAGTGGGAGAACGAGTGTACACGTCATAAGCTGCTCGACATCATCGGCGATATGGCACTCATCGGCAAGCCTATCAAGGGCCGCATCATCGCTACCCGTCCTGGCCATACCGTAAACAACAAGTTCGCCCGCCTCATGCGCAAGGAGATTCGCAAGCACGAGATTCAGGCTCCTATCTACAATCCTAACGAGGAGCCAATCATGGATAATATCCGCATCCGTCAGCTCCTGCCTCACCGCTACCCTATGCAGCTGGTCGACAAGGTCATCGCTATGGGTCCTAACAGCATCGTGGGCGTAAAGAATGTAACCAGCAACGAGCCTTTCTTCACCGGTCACTTCCCTGAGGAGCCGGTTATGCCGGGTGTTCTCCAGGTAGAGGCTATGGCACAGTGTGGCGGTCTGCTCGTCCTCAACCAGTTGGAAGAGCCTGAGCGCTGGAGTACTTACTTCATGAAGCTCGATGATGTGAAGTTCCGCAAGAAGGTGGTTCCGGGCGATACCCTCCTCTTCCGTGTAGAACTCCTCGCACCAGTACGTCATGGCATCAGCTCTATGAAGGGCTATATGTTCGTAGGCGACCAGGTGGTGGCAGAGGCTACTTTCACTGCACAGATTGTTAAGAACAAGTAATAATAAAATAGAAATATGAATCAGATTAGTCCATTAGCGTTCGTTCACCCAGAGGCAAAACTCGGTGATAACAACATCATCGGCCCTTTCTGCTATATTGATAAGGATACCGTTTTGGGCGATAACAACGTATTACAGAACAGCGTCACCATCCATGTAGGTGCCCGCATCGGAAACAACAATGAGTTCTTCCCAGGTGCCAGCATCTCTACCAAGCCTCAGGATTTGAAGTTCAAGGGCGAGCAGACAACATGCGAGGTTGGCGATAACAACAGTATCCGTGAGAACGTTACTATCTCTCGTGGTACAGCCTCTAAGGGCAAGACCGTAGTAGGCAGCAACAACCTCCTGATGGAGACCGTTCACGTGGCTCACGACTGCGTGCTTGGCAGCGGCTTGATTATCGGCAACTCTACCAAGTTTGCCGGTGAGGTGGTAGTAGATGACAACGCCATCGTCAGCGCCAACGTTCTCGTTCACCAGTTCTGCCATATCGCAGGTTACGTGATGATCCAGGGCGGTTGCCGTTTCTCTCAGGATATTCCTCCATACATCATTGCCGGCAAGGAGCCAACCCGCTACTGCAGCATCAACCTCATCGGTCTGCGCCGTCGCGGTTTCAGCAATGAGACCATCCAGAACATTCATGAAGCTTACCGCCTGCTCTACAGCAAGGGTATATTGAAGGAAGGTATCGAGGAAATCAAGAAGAATCTTGAGGTTACCAAGGAGATTCAGTACATTATCGACTTCGTAGAGAGTTCTCAGCGAGGCATTATCCGATAAAAGTAAAAGGGTAAAAAAGTAAAAAGGTAAAAAGAGCATCCTTGCATAGGTTTATGAAACGAGCAAGGATGCTTTTTTCTTGAATATAAAGAAAGATATATGAAAACATTGATTGTGGTCTTAGGTCCTACCGGTGTAGGTAAAACGGAGCTTTGCCTTTCACTGGCAGAGCATCTCGCTATACCTATTATCAATGCCGACTCCCGCCAGATTTTCGCCGAACTCCCTATCGGAACCGCAGCCCCTACTACCGAACAGCAGCAGCGGGTAAAGCATTATTTCGTAGGAAACCACCACATCGAAGATTATTACAGCGCTGCCCAATATGAGGCTGATGTGATGAATCTCCTGCAGGAAGACATCTTCAAGAATCACGATGTGGCTCTGCTTACAGGTGGCAGCATGATGTATATCGATGCTGTATGCAAAGGAATCGACGACATCCCTACTGTTCGTGACGACATACGCACTTGGATGAAACAGCGTCTGGAAGAGGAAGGGCTGGAGGCACTGGTAGAAGAACTTCACAAGATGGATCCGGAGCACTGGGCGATAGTAGACAGGAAGAATCCACGCCGCGTGGTTCATGCCCTGGAAATCTGCCATCAGACCGGCAAGACTTATACTTCTTTCCGCACAGCCGAAAAGAAGCAGCGCCCTTTCCGCATCATCAAGATAGGTCTGAACCGCGACAGAACTGAACTCTACGACCGCATCAACCAGCGTGTACTGATGATGATGGACGAAGGTCTGGAGGCAGAAGCCCGCAGCGTATACCCACAGAAGGGACTCACCTCGTTGAGAACCGTAGGCTACAAAGAAATGTTCTCCTACTTTGACGGCGAGATAGACCGCGATGAAGCTATCAGACAAATCCAGTCGCACAGCCGTGAATACATGCGCAAGCAACTTACCTGGTTTAAGCGGGATGCAGAAATTCACTGGTATCATCCAGACCAGCAGGATGAAATCATCCGATTTATTGATGAAGAGATATAGACATAATCGCCCGATAGCATATTCATTTTTGTTGTTAGAAATATAGTTGAGATTCCATAATATTACATGGAATTCTCTGGAATCAGATTTGAATTCTGGTGCTTTATAGCCCATGAACTTTTCAAAATGCTCGTGTTCTTTGATGATTTTCTTCATACCTTATAAAATCAGCGTCTTGTTTGATGCAGAATTCTAAATAATTGGAGGTAAAAATGAAATAAGCTTCATGTGCTATCGAAACAGGCTTCATGTGCGATTGAAATAGGCTTCATTCGCCATTGAAGCCTATTTCATTTAGAGCAGAAGTAATCTTCCCCTGCCAAAAAGGGTATTTCTGTCAATATTTATAACCAAATTTTGCATACTGGTAAACTTGGAATCTAGCAATGAAAATAGGGAGTTTTGGGCATCTCGAATTCTCTATTTTTTGTTTCTCATTAAGCGAATACCCTATAGTTGTACAACTATAAAGTTGTAGTCGTACGACTATATAGGGTATGGTCGTACAACTGTAGAGTTATAGTTGTACAACTATAGAGGGTATAGTCGTACAACTATAGGATTTCTATTTTGACGCCATTCATCTACAAAACAATAATTAACTGATTATCAACATCTTACCTTTTTCTCCCATATTTTCAATATTCACAAAGAAATAAGAATCGTTTGAAAATACGAGAATCTCAGCAAGGGAAATGTATAAAAATAAAACGACCCGCACATTTGAGCATCGTTGAGAGGCTTGGCGGGTACTAGTGCTGCAAAGGTACGAAGATTTTTCGAAACCAGCAAATTTTTGGGGATAAATTTTAATCTTTTGCTTAACTTTACCCGATTTTCCACAATTCCTCGTTCTCCCAACCCTCAGGAAATCCCATTGGTGCAGGATCAACAAGAGGGAAAGCCGATAACAAATCACGTAACTTCTTCCCCATATCATTATTGGGCGAAATTGTATCCAAGAAATACTTAATGATACAAAGATTATAATAAACTCGCAAAGGATTGGAAGGTAATATTATCCAAGCATGGGTGGTTCGATGTGGAACCATAGGCAACATTGTATTCTGCTTATTCCATACTCTTGCATGATGACAGCAAGAATTTCTTGTTAAAGTTATAATTGTCATCCATGAATTAAACACCTTTAATTGCAATCCAAAACGTAAAGCTATCCGCTTTTTTACTTGCGCATTCTTGAGATTATTAAAGATGTTTACCATTACACCCAAAGGAATGAGTTCTGCCAGTATCCAAGCTGGTGGATATGGATCAGAATACGTTTGCTTAAAATGCGCAATAAATTCTTCACGAGACTTTTCTACTTCATGTTTTAGCAAAACCAAAGTCTTCAGAAACTTATTTGAATCTATAAAATAAGAAGCATTCGTCATCCAGAAGCTATCTCCAAACGCTGATGTACACTCATCAACGATAGCTGTACGAACGGCTATCTCGATTTTCTCGATTTCATTAAACATAAACAGACGAAGCTTCTTGTCAAAACGATACAACATCATGACCTGTCGGAAACTTGCATCTGTCTTGAACCGATGCTCTGACTTGGGAACTAAAAGCAATGGATACATATATGCTGAAAGGCGATAATAATTTATCGTCTTTAGGTACTGTTCTGCTTTACCGGGATTATCAATAGCAAGTCCTCTTGACAAGAGTAATTGAACAAGAGCATCTGCATGTTGGTATTCCTTTTGAAATGGGATAAGACTATTCATAAAGGAATGAGTTTAGAAGGTTCAAAATGTATAAAAATAAAACGACCCGCACATTTGAGCATCGTTGAGAGGCTTGGCGGGTACTGGTGCTGCAAAGTTACGAAGATTCTTCGAAACCAGCAAATTTTTGGGGAGAAATTTTAATTTCGCATGCAAAAAAGTATAAAGCATTTACAAATTAAGCTACTCCGCCCCCATGCGGTAATTCTTTGGCGATAATCCGGTATGCTTCTTGAAGAAGGTGCCAAAGGATGAGGCTTTCGGATCACCGAAAGATACTTCGGGGTGAGACAAAGCTGGTCGGCATAAAACGCCACACCACGCTCCCTCATGAAATTCGAATCTATCAGCTTCACCAACTCCTCAAACGTCTCTATCTTGCGATCCATCTACTTCCTCGGCGTGATGAGCGAGGCAGAGAATATGCTGCAAAGACGATAGGTCACCGCCATGAGAAGCAACTTCTGCTCATGATCACTATACGTATTCTTCTTCTCCTTCTGCTCCTCTTCCCTTACCTCCTTCCCAAGTTTTTCTCATTCACATTCTTCAGCAGATACTCGCGGGGCAGCTCCTTGATGTTGCGCTTGCGCCAAGCTCATCAAGGCTCATCAGAAGGGTGAAATCAGCCTCTGGGATGAGGAAGAGGAGCAGCGCAAGGAGATTCTGCATCTCTTCAGCACCTTCCACAGTCCATTCGTTGAGACTTTGGTATCACTGAAAGATGAAGAAGGAGAAGAATAAAAGTATTATATGAGTATTTTATAAGGGTTTTTAAGACCCTTATAAAATATCGAGTTATAAGATATCGAGAAGTTCCTCGAATCTTGAAATACGACGGAGCTTGGGATGTTCAAATTCCTCTGTCTTTTCATGCGCCCATGTGGTATGAAAAGGGATATGGACAGCCGAAGCTCCGATTTTTAATGCCGGAGCAATATCACTCTTGAAACTGTTACCCACCATCACCAGCTCGTCGGGAGTTACATCCAGTTCCCTGCAGAGACGATGATAAGCCTTGGGCGTCTTGTCGCTCACGATAGTCACCACATCAAAATACCGCTGCAGACCCGAACGCCACAACTTATTCTCCTGATCCATCAACTCCCCCTTGGTGAAGATTGCCAGCTTATATTTCTTCATCTCACGGAAACAAGCCAAGGTTTTCTCTACCCCTTCCAAAGGCTTGGCATCAAGATGCAGGAGACTCTTACCCAAGTCCACAATTTGGGCGATGACATTCGCCTCCACCTTACCATGACTCACCTTCACCGCATTCTCTACCAGGGATATGGTGAAAGCCTTGCAACCATAACCCAAATCAGCCATATTTTTACTCTCCGTCTCGAAGAGAGTAGCAGAAATATCCTTTTCCTTTCCATATTCCGCAAGCAGCTCGCAATACTCATGCTCCACGTCCTCGAAATAGTTTTGTAATGCCCAGAGCGTATCATCGGCATCGAAGGCTATCGCCTTGATATTCTTCAGCTTTTCCATACTTTTCATTTTTTTAGTTGCAAAGTTAATGTTTTTATCCGAAAAGGAAAACAAATTATTCTGCTTTCTTTTGCATATACCAATATTTTCCGTAACTTTGCCAAAAATTCAAATAAAGCAACAATATGAAATACACTATAAACTACTCTTTTAGATATATAATAAAAATCGTTGGAGTATTTAGGATATGTCTTCAGAGAATATAGGTTCGTCAGTCGCATATCAACTGATGTGCACATGTCACTCAGCTTATATGCGGCTTTCTTGCATGGATACTCTTTCTTATAAGATATAAAGATGATACCACCAAGGAACAGAGAAGAAAACATCCTCGCCATCTTGCAGGCGGCGACAAGGATTATAGACAAAGAAACGAGGCATGAAATACAACTCCAATCCCGAATGATGATTCTCTTCTATTGAATATGTCATTACTTCTCATCTTTTTTATAATCTTCAAACGACATTTCCTTGACGAGTTTTCCATCCAAATCATAAACAGACACTACAGAATACCTACCAAACCTAGTATCAGAATAATGACGACAAGACTGGCAGATTGGTAATCCATCTTCAGATGTAAAGCCTACGCAGCCACGATTTGATGGTAACAATATCGCCTTTCCCGCATCCTTATCTAATATAAAAGTATAAATTGTATTCATCTTGTCTGTTGTTCCATTTACAACTACCACATCAGGATTTAGAGGGACAAGCATGGCTTCACTTGCAACAAAAACAGAATCTAGCCCTATCGTTACACCATGTTTTTTATCAGGATTATACCATAACAAATCTGCCATAGGATGCGCCGTAACTATTTCTTGAATATCATTCTGCTTCTTATAATACTTCCAAATGCTAACTACGTCACCGCCATAAATGCCATCTCCTCCATCAACGCTTCTCAACAAGATTGCATCAACATCCTCATCTGTTACAACAGTATTATTTGGCAGATGAAAATGTTTGATGATTTGTGCTATCATCGCTTGCGAATACTTTCCATCTTCATCATTTTCATATTTCAAAAAGGCATGATTTTGAGCAGTAGCAACTTGTTTTGTCCTCTTTTCTCCACAACTGATAGAAAGAAAGCATAGCTGTAGCAATACAACTATCCAATATTTACACTCTTTCATTTTCTAACTTACGAGAGTTTAAATGACACAAAAGAACTTCTTTTATATCATCGGCAACATTATTAGCCAACCTTTCAAAAACCTTTGGTCCAGAACCATTAGGCAAGCTATCTATTTCATTGACTTCTATAAGATTATAATGAGGAATTTCGGGATGGCTATAGTCATAGCGATATCCTCCAAATGTCAGAAACTCTGCATTCGGAATACCAATATCCTTCATACGATTGATTACATTAGTGCCAGCCCCACCGACACCGATGCACAATATCTTTATATTTTCTGTATCTTTTCCCATATTATAGTAGCATTATTAATATCGATTGCAAAATTAAACAAAAATTTGATAAGTTGTATCAGCAAGCCTTGATTTTTTCATTCACAAGGCTTACTGACACCCTGTACTACAGCACATTTTGCTAACATATAAACTATAGACGAGTTATATTTATTATCTTTACATATAAATATTATCTTTACATATAAAGAAACAGTTTTTGGCATCATTAAAGATTTAGATGATCATCTATTATTTCATATAATTCGTGAAAATACTCCTCACCTTTGTCTAAAATTTCCTTTTTATTACCAAGTTTAGCAATTCTCAATTCTTTATGAAAAGCATTAATGTCCTCTTGATTTGGAATATGATATGGTAGAGAGGTATCTATCAAAAAGACCTTTTTATTCTCATCATAAAATTTAGATAGGATATATGTCATTATAGGCAATCTGTTCTCCATTGCTCTATCTTTTCTTCTATATGATGCAGAAGGTGTCATTCCCCCCAAACCCAATAAAGTTGGATCAGGATTTACATTATAAAGTTCATCAACTAACGTTTGTGGTCTTTTTACAAACAATGTAAATAAAGCAGGTAAGGCATATGTATTTTTCGCAATTAGGAAGTTCTTCGCTATGCAGTAGTATGCATTCTGAGCAGCTATTTCATTAACCAGAAAATTTCCATTCGTGAAATACAATGCCATTTTTATAAATGCAAGGCCAACAATTTGACCATCCTTAGCCTCAACATTCTTTAGCAAATGACTATTATATCCCTGTACCTTAGTATATAGCTTTACTAGATTATCAGTAACTCCTTGCTTGTTTCCTGTAACAAAACAAAGATTCACATTGCCTGCTATTCCTGCCATTTGATCTGAAAAACTAGCATTCTCATCCACACAGACCTGAAAATCAGACAATCTTACCTTTTGCACTGTTGCCTTTTTAAACGCTTCATCTATTCGCTTAGCAGTTTCTTCTTTTTTTCGTTGAGTTTGCTGTTCTTTAGCCTTTTTTGCTTCATCTGCCTTGCGCTTAGTTTCTGCAATTCGTTTAGCCTTCTTATTTTCATAAAAAGCTATAGATTTTTCCACGCTATAAAATGTCCCATTCACTCTTTCGACCGTGAAGGAACTTTCTGAAACATCCCAAATAGACTCATTGCTTTTCGCAACTTTCACCGCTCCATACAACGGACTTTCATCCGACAAAATAAAATATGCTTCTTTTGGAGAAGAGAACAAAGAAGCCCAAAAGCCTCTTTCTTTTATAGCTATAACTCTAACTACATCCTTATATGTTCGGAAGTCAACTTTACCGATACTTTTGATTTTATAATCACTCATAGCTTTTATCTATTTTTTTTATCTCTATTACAGGGTTCACACTTCTACAAACTTATCAACCGAAAATGGCAATAACTTCTCGAACTTTGTGTGACTACCTTTTGGAATTTTTATCTCCTTAAGACTTGTACAGCCATCAAATACACCAGAGCCAATCTCTTTAATCGTATCAGGAATATAGACCCATTTTAACGATTCACAATTTCTGAAAGCATGGCTATCTATTTTTACTATCGAGTCTGGGAAGACAACACTTGTCACTTTCTTGCATCCTTCAAATGCACTTGCACAAATATAAGCTACCACTTGTGGCATATGCAATTCTTGTTCTGCATTAAGAAAAGCACAACCACAAAAAGCACTATCACCAATATATTTCAAATTTGGAGACCATTTTATCTCTCTTACACATGCGTTACTAAAAGCCCATTTTCCTATAGCCACAAGCGTATTTGGACAAAATATCTTTTTTCTATTATGCATTGTTCCATTCAAATTAAAAGCATAATTGCAAACAGCTACAGTACCATCAGCTATTTTATATTCTTTTAAATCCGCACGCCCTTGTATCAATTTTGTCCCATCATAGTAATAACGCACGCCACAGCTATCACTATATTCCTTATCAACATATTTACCAGGATTTGGATTAACACATAAAGACGCAAGCTCTTGCTCTGTCATCTCCTTTGCTCTTTCTCCGAGCCCATTCATAAAATCTCGAAGTTGCTCAACAGATTGAATTTTGCAAATCAATCCATTATACTCTAAATAACCATTTATTTCATTCATAAATTTTCTTTTAAATTTGTTTCTTGTAACCTACAGATAGCTTTCAATCTATATTCCACGTAGCTTCCGGACAACCATCAAAAGCATCATCTATAACATCATCACTATATCCATTATAGTAACCATATTTTTCTCCAGAAGTCCCATAATCATCCCATTCATTATAATAATCCCCACATTCTGAATTAGAATGACCAGTAGCTTCTCTTTTGCTTTCAAACATCACAGCAGCTTCTTTAGCAGTCTTTTGTTTCTGTAATACAGCTTGACAACTACGATAAACGATATCCTTACCAAGGCTATTAGAATATAATTTAGACGTTTCCAAGTCAAACATAGCCAAATAAATCACAGTCAAAAAAGCGTCTAATCCTGCATAAGCAGGATCGACTACAGACTTTTGAACATCACAAATATATCTTATAACATCAGGATTATAGTTTGAATTTGTTGCATTATATATATTTGTAATCCAAAGAAGCATTTGATTGCTAACAGGAGAAGTAAAAGAATCTAGCACATTGAGATAAAAAAACTTTCCTGCATTATGTTTTTCTCCATTTATGGTAACATAACGACGCCCATTCTCATATGTTATGGAGTTCTGCCCAAACGTAAATACTAATTCATTCATAAGCCTTTTATTTAGTAAAAATCAATTAACCTATCTAAATTTATGAAACAAAACGCCAGTTTTACAACCTTTTGGTTGATAGTAAAAACATTGCCGATGACAGGTTCGTTCTCGACATACTCCTCATATCGATCAACAGGAAATGGAAACTCTCTGAACGTCAGAGTTTGAAAAATAGGCCATCTATCCATAGAGCTTAAGATTATTAGTGCTGTTGGCTACCTTTGCAGCAATAATTACACATGCTACATATATACAAAAAACGTGGAGCCAGTCCTGTCACTCGTTCCACTGTAGAAAGGCCTTCGCATTGCCCTGATTGTCGAAACGAGCAACGCCAATACAACGTCAAATCTCATGCAACAATCAAAATGATAAGAAATCGCGCGTAAATACCAATATATACAGCATATAGCAAGTATTTAATAAAGTATGTATTTTGTTATTTGTTTGTTACTTTGCCATTTAATTTTATTATTTATCATAGTTAATGGTTCGTAATTGGTTCTTATTTTGGGTAACAAATCCAATTATTTTTCGTATCTTTGCACCGCGAGTAACAAATCTCGCAAAATGACAATAAGTAGAATAAATAACAAAGTAACATGAGAAGTAACAATGAACCTGTGCGCATACGCTACAAGGATTTGGCGAATGGCACAAAGTCGATTTATCTCGACACTTACAAAAGTGGAAAGAGGTCGTATGAGTTCTTGAAGCTTTATCTGCTTCCCGAGGACGATGACAAGGCTAAGGCAGTCAATGCCGAGACCTTGCAGAAGGCAGAAGCTATCAAGAACCAACGAGTGCAAGAAATCCTGTCGGGAAAGTTGGAAACAGTGAAGGCTTCCTTGGAGCATCCTGCTTCTACAACAACTTCAAGCAAGAAGACCGCACGTTTAAGTAAGAAGAAAAAAGTCGGCAGTGATAAAACTGGCAAAAGTGTCAAGGGAAAGGAAAGTGAGGTAAACGAAGTCGTTGGAGCCGTTTCTGGCAGAGAAGGACACCAATGGAAGTTTATTGACGATGACGGTGAGGACAGAGCCATAGATGGAACAATCAAAAAACATAGAGGCAGACCCAACAAGCGTGAAGCTGTCACTCTTCGTTTCAAGGACCTTGCCAACGGCAGTAAGTCGCTCTACTTCGACATATATTATAATGGTGAGCGCAAGTACGAGTTTCTGAAGCTCTATATCAACCCAGAGATTACCGAGGCTGACAAGCAGAATAATGCCTTGGTCATGGAAACCGCAGAGCGTCTGAAAGAACGCAAGATGCGAGAGGTTGTCAATGGAGAGACTTTCACGGATCCTTCTGACGAGCTGAACCAAGTGGAGAAAGTTGAGGAATACACCAGTTCTGTGATAGTCCGTAGTCGCAAGATGCGCAATGGAGACCGTTCCCTCTTCCTTGATATATATTATGGTAAGGGACAACGTGCCTATGAGTCAGTTGGTCTTTACCTTCGTAAGGATGACAGCGAGGATAAACACAAGGAAATCTGGAAAGAAGCTGAGAAAAAGGCCAAGGAACGCATGAAGGCATTGAAGGACGGAACCTTTGAGAAGCGTGTCGGCAGAAGAGGCTACAAGCCGCATGGAGAAGATCCAGATGCCAACGTGGACAAATACAAGGAGTATCTTGCCACTAAGAAGGTGAAGACAGAGATTGCCGTTGCAGAGACTGAGCGCAAGAGAAATTCCAAGACCAAGGAGCCTGTGAGAATCCGCTTCAAGGAACTTGCCAACGGCAACAAGTCGGTCTATCTATCCATCAATGTCAACGGTCGCCGTACCTATGATTATCTGCGCCTTTATCTCATACCAGAGGTTGACGCAGCTGCCAGGGAGCAGAACAAGCAGACAATGCAAGCAGTCTATGCTATCAAGGCACAACGCATCATGAGCATCACTAACGGTATCGCAGGGCTCAAAGACAAGTCAAGAATCAAAATGCGACTTGTGGATTGGTTGGAGATATTCCGTGACGCACAAGTGGAGCGAGGAAGACAATCTGCCCGAAACTGGGTGAACAGCGTGCTGAATGCAGTGAGAGAACACTCGCCAAATGTGACACTCGCAGAGATGACCAAGGAATACTGCAATGGTTTCATGGTGTTCTTGTTGAACGACTATATCACCTACAAGCACACCCATCCGTCCAAGTCCACGGTGATGAACTATCTCAAATGCCTCAAAGCAGCCTTCAACATGGCTATTGAGGAAGAGATAATGGACGACAATCCCGTATTGCGTCTTCGCATGGATGTTCTGAAAGGTGGCGGCACCAAGCGAGAGTACCTGACCGTTGACGAGGTGAAGAGACTGATTGACACCCCTTGCAAGCGTGAGGATATCAAGGCGGCGTTTCTGTTTTCATGCTTCTGCGGACTCCGTATCAGTGACGTGAAGAGTTTGAAGTGGAAGAACATCATCACCGAGGGTGACAAGACACGAGTTGAGATATTGCAGTACAAGACCAAGCAGCCTCTCTATCTTCCTCTCAACAAGCAAGCCCTTCGTTGGATGCCTGAGCGTGGATCTGCAAGTGACGAGGACAATGTGTTTCCAACACTGCCAAGCAAGAACTACGACTGCATCCCGGAATGGAGCCGTGCGGCAGGTATCAGCAAGCATGTAACCTACCACATGAGGAGTCACAGTAAATTCTTTTATTTATTGAATATCAGTGAGTTGAGTATTTTAAAGAATGTGACTGCTAACGATTTAGAAACGAGCTATATTCTTTTTCTTTCACAA
>ENA-OPDC01000126-OPDC01000126.1-human-gut-metagenome-genome-assembly--contig:-NODE-126-length-43530-cov-10.313652_pt1 | contig 43530 bp, 47 predicted proteins | sample MGYA00241620_ERZ501503 | MGnify/ENA primary metagenome ERZ501503 (study PRJEB25962, sample SAMEA2042659) | human gut metagenome | biome: human gut; feature: human-associated habitat; material: faeces...
AGCACCCCAAGGGGAGCCCAAAGCGGACGAAGGAGCAGGATGCCAAGTTTGCGGATACACTTGAGAAGATTCTGAGCAAAAATTATTGATACATACTTTTTGAAGGCTGGAGAAATCCAGCCTTCTTTTTTGGCGAATATCGATTTGAATGATTACATCTTGGTTACAGGTTATAAGTTGTGGGTGCAGAATGGCCTTTCCCGTCGGCTACCTATTGAGGGCATCTTTTTTCAAGACCACTTTCAACTTCAGGCACTGCCATTGTTGCCAAGTTTCGCCCTCCATCGATCGCCCCGTAGACCGACGTTATTTTAACCAAGAGGCTACTTCGGCTATATTTTCCAAGAACTTTTCAACAAATTTCTTTTTCGGGTAACAAAAAGCACTTTTTCGTCGGCTACCAATTAGAGGGATAATTTTTCAGAAGCCCTAAATTCCGAAGATTTTCTATAAAAAGCGGCTCCTTGAATACAGAATAGTTCAATCGTCCGGTACTTCACAAAAGGTACTTCTGTAATTCGCAGCCCGGTCATAACGAAGACGGGGTGGCTGAAATGCCAATGGTGCGGTGTGAATCCGCCGCCGGACGATTCCCCACTCCTAGGGTGCCGAGGGCGAATATGGGAGACCTATATCATATTGACGCAGATGGGCTGCAAGTCTATCTGCGATGCGAGAGTTGAAACTACTGTCAGCTCTCTTTACATTGCCACCTGACCGCCGCTTTGCTGCAAAGGATATAACCGCAGGTGGCACACACTTTTGATCTTAAACTACTTATGCAGAAGGAGTGCCCATGAAGTTTAACGATGCCTATTCCCAGATGTTTCCCGGTTACCCCGATGCCATCAGCCTTCAGCAGGCTGCGGAGATGCTTGGTCTGAACCGCCATACAGTTGGGGAACTGATTCGTTCCCGCCACCTATTTGCGCTTAAAATCGGCCGCACCTATCGTATCCCGAAGCTGAGTGTGATCGAGTTCCTGCTTACCGGGCAGAGCACCTTCCCGGCTGGAAATCCGCCGCTGGATGTGGTATGCTGTGGGTGCAGCAACGGACAGCACGCCTGTTGACCCAAAGGAGGTTTATGATGAAAACTACAGGGTCTGTCCAAGAGAAAAATGGACGTTTCTATTTCGTGATCAATCTTTATGATGCCAACGGCAAGCGGAGGATCAAGTGGATCTCCACAGGTTTGACCGTCCGGGGCAACAAGCGCAAGGCAGAATCCATGCTCCGGGAAGTATTGCTCAACTATGATGAGACCGGGGAGCTGCCCACAGGGCGGGGCGGAGCCTACGAAAAAGTGGATGCTAAAACCGCCAAGCCCTTGCCGCAGCATCTCCAACCCGTCAGCAAGTCGGAGATGCTGTTTCTGGACTATCTCAACGAGTGGGTGCAAGTCCATAAAGCATCCATCCAGCCTGCAACCTTTATCAGCTACAATCGGATGATCACCGGGCGCATCACGCAGTATTTTGAGCCGCTGGGCTTGAAGCTGTGCGAGGTCACGCCGCAGGTGCTGGATGAGTTTCAGGAGAAGATCTTGCTGGAGGGCTACACCACCAACACGGTCATTCACTACCACGCCATCTTCGGTAAAGCGTTCAAGGATGCCGTCCGCAAGGACTATCTGGAAACCAACCCGATGCTGAAAGTTGACCGCCCGAAGAAGAACAGCTTCCGGCCCAACTTCTACTCCAAGGATGAAGTCCAGCAGCTGCTGGAAGTATCGCAGGATGACCCCCTGCACCTGTGCATCCTCATTACGGCCTACTACGGTCTGCGCCGCAGCGAGGTACTGGGGTTGAAGTGGTCGTCTATCGACTTTGAGCGCAAGTCCATCACCATTAACCACAAGGTGACGGAACAGTTGGTGAACGGCAAGTACGTTCCTGTGGTCAGCGATGTGATGAAGAACAAGACCAGCTGCCGTACTCTGCCGCTGATCCCGGCTGTGGAAGAAGAACTTCTGAAGCAGAAGGAAAAACAGCAGCTTTACCGTAAGCTGTTCAAGAAGAGTTACAGCACCGAGTATCTGGATTTCGTCTGCACCGATCAGGAAGGCAAGCTGATCCGCCCGAACTTCGTGACGGAGCACTTCGACTGGCTGCTGACCAAGTACGGGCTGAAGCACATCCGTTTCCACGATCTGCGCCATAGCTGCGCCAGCCTGATGGTGATGAACGGCGTATCTATGAAGCAGGTTCAGGAATGGCTGGGGCACAGTACCTTTTCTACCACCGCTGACATCTACGCACATCTCGATTACAAAAGCAAACAGGGGTCTGCTGGGGTCATTGCGAACCTTTTGGGAGAATCCAAACTCCCCAAATAATTATGGATTTATCGTTCATGCATAAAGCATACTGTGATGAGGCAGAAGCGGTCTTTCTCTGCTTGATGCAAAAGAAAAAGCCGCAGATTCGTTTGAATCTGCGGCTTCTGGCGGAGATGGTGGGATTCGAACCCACGTGCCCGATTAAGGACAAAACGATTTCGAGTCGTTCTCGTTACGACCGCTTCGATACATCTCCAAGTATATTTTCATGGCGAATTTACGATTTGTATATCGCAAATCGACCTTGAAACTTGGAACAGTTGCTGTTAGAATATTGTTAGAAAACGCATCGTTCAGACAGGTTCTGAAGCCTGTCAGGACATCGAAATTGACGTTCCCTCGTGTGATATGGAGACACCCGGCGAAGCATCCACTTGGATTTCGAGTCGTTCTCGTTACGACCGCTTCGATACATCTCCATATATTAGCCTTTACAGTATAACAAAAAAGCGGTTTTCCGTCAACACTTTTCTCCCGTTACGGCACGGCACGGCTGCAAGCCATACGCAGCCGTGCCGTTTTGCGTTTTTGGGGCAGAAAGCGCGGTTTCTTTGCAAAAAAGGCTGTTCTTTTGGGCGGGAGCCGAGTATAATAGGAACGATATTTTTCAAATTTGAAGTACAGAGGAGAGCATTCCAATGGCACAGGCAAAACAAGATATGGGCACCGGCAGCATCAAAAAGCTGATGCTGCAGCTCATGATCCCCGCCGTGGTGGCGCAGGTGGTGAACCTGCTGTATAACATCGTGGACCGCATTTACATCGGCCACATTGCGGGCATTGGCGCGGCAGCGCTGACCGGCGTGGGGCTGTTCACACCCATTCTGATGCTGCTGAACGCTTTTGCCATGCTGGTGGGCGCGGGCGGCGCGCCGCGCACCGCCATTGCTCTGGGGCAGGGGGACAGGCAGCAGGCCGAAAAGATCGTCTCCAACAGCTTTACCATGCTGCTGCTCTTTTCGGTGGTGCTGACCATCGGCTTCTATGCCGGGGCACCGGTGCTGCTGCGGCTGTTCGGTGCCAGCGATGCCACCCTGCCGTACGCCCTGAGCTACAGCCGCATCTACATTGCAGGCTCGGTGTTCGTGCTGGTGGTGCTGGGCATGAACCCCTTTATCACCACGCAGGGCTTTGCCAAGACCAGTATGCTTACCACCGTGATCGGCGCGGTGATCAACATTATCCTCGACCCCATCCTGATTTTCGGGTTCGGGCTGGGCGTGCGGGGCGCGGCCATTGCCACGGTGCTCAGTCAGGCCGTGGGCGCGGCATGGATCATCCTCTTTCTCACCGGCAAAAAGACCATCCTGCGCCTGCGCAGAGACTACCTGCGCCCGGAAAAGCAGATCATTCTGCCGGTGCTGGCGCTGGGCATCTCTTCGTTTGTGATGCTCTCCACCGAGAGCCTGCTGTCTATCAGCTTCAGCTCCAGTCTGGCGCGGTACGGCGGCGATGTGGCTGTGGGTGCCATGACCGTCATCACCAGCGCATCCCAGCTGTGCACGCTGCCCATTCAGGGCATCTGTCAGGGCGGACAGCCGGTGATGAGCTTCAACTTCGGCGCAGGCAAGAAGGCCCGCGTCAAGGAAGCCTTCCGTTTTCAGCTGACGCTGTGCGGGGCCTACACCTGCTTGTTCTGGCTGTTGATGATGCTGTTTCCCGGCGCGGTGGCAGGCATTTTCACCTCGGACACCGCACTGATCCAGTACACCACGTGGGCCATGCGCATTTACATGGCGGGCATTTTTGCCATGGGCTTCCAGATCGCCTGCCAGCAAAGCTTTATGGCGCTGGGGCAGGCTAAGGTCAGCCTGCTGCTGGCCTGCCTGCGCAAGATCATTCTGTTGATCCCCCTCATCTTCATTCTGCCGCATGTTTTGCCGGATGCAGTGTTCGGCGTGTTTCTGGCCGAGCCGGTCAGCGACATTCTGGCCGCCACCATCACCACCATCACCTTCTTTGCCCGGTTCGATAAGATCCTCGACCGCGGCGCGGCAAAGGTTTGATTTTTTTGTATGCAGAAAGGGCATCTGCCGTTGGCAGATGCCCTCGCTGTTTATTCGGGAAACCCTGACCGGCACTGAAAAATCAGTCCATGTTCAGAGCGCTCTTGAGGTTGTTTTTGTAGATATCGGCCTTGGCACCGTAGATGATCTGCACACCATCTGCGACCTGAACGACGCCGTTTGCACCCGTCTTCTGCTTCCAGTCAGTATCCGGCATAACGAGAGCCTTGTCTTTGACTTTGACGCGCAGTCGAGTAAAGCAGGCATCCACATGCTGGATATTGTCTGCACCACCCAGACCTTCAATGATGGTCGCCATCATCTCGTCGCTCATTTTCTTGTCCAGCTTCTTGACCTCCTGGCCATCATCTTCGCGGCCGGGAGTCTTGTAGTTGAACTTGGTGATCATGAAGCGGAAGGTGAAATAGTACAGGAAGAAGCAGGGAATGCCAATGATGAACACCCAGATCCAGTTAGAGCCTTTATCCGCCTGCATGATGCCATTGAAGATCGTGCTCAGGAAAGGGCCGCCGAAGGAACTGGGCCCCGGGATATTCACCTTGCAGATGTAAGTCAGCAGGTAGGCCAGACCTGCATAGCCAGCGTGCACCACGAACAGCAGCGGAGCCGCAAACAGGAAACTGTACTCAATGGGCTCGGTGATGCCAGTGAAGATGGAGGGGATGATGGCTGCGATCAGCAGCGCCTTGACCTGAGGCTTACGCTCCGGCTTTGCGCAATGGTACATGGCCAGAGCCGCACCGGGCAGACCAAACATAGCAAAAATAACCTTGCCGTTCATGATAAAGCGGGTAATGTTCACGTCAAACATGGCATCCGGAGAAGCCAGCATGGCGTTGTAAATGTTCACCGCGCCTTCATACAGCGTGCCATCAATGACCATGGAACCGCCAAGGTTTGTGAAGAAGAACGGAGTGTAAATAAAGTGATGCAGGCCAAAAGGCAGCAGCGCACGCTCTGCCAGACCATAGATCACACTGCCTGCCATGCCAGTGTCATAAATGATCTCGCCCATAAAGCCCAGACCGGTCTGAACGAAGGGCCACACCACAGACATTACCAGACCCAGCGCAGAGCAGGCCAGCAGCGAGATCATCGGCACGAATTTTGTGCCTGAGAAGATGCCCAGAACCGGCGGCAGCTGAATATTATAGTATTTGTTATGCAGCTTTGCAACCAGCAGACCCACCAGAATACCGCCGAATACACCGGTGTCAAGCGAAGCGATGCCCATGACCATGGACTGGCCGGTCTTCATCGCCGCAGGGTCCAGAATGCCCAGACTGGTCAGCAGGATATTCATCACATTGTTCATGGCGAGGAAACCGATCACGCTGGACAATGCCGCGATGCCCTTTTCCTTTTCTGCATAGCCGATGGCAACGGAAACAGCAAAAATGATTGGAAGATAGGAGTTAATGGTATTGCCCATGGCCTTGAGCAGATTAAAGAACAGCTTGACATAGGTATTGCCCAGAACCGGCCACAGTGCCACAATGTTCTTTGTCGTGAACGCAGAGCCAATGCCCACCAGAATACCTGCGATGGGCAGGATCATGACAGGCGTCATTAGAACTTTTCCCAGTTTCTGGAACTGTGAAAAGGTAACTTTCTTCTCTCTCTTCTCCATGATTTACCTCCTGAGGATCTCAGTGCAGTTCGGGCCAGTAGCCCTTATTGGCTTCGATCATCTTATCCAGGATCTTGCGTGCCACCTTGGCAGAGGGAACTGTCTTGTTCATCGTGAATGCTTCCAGTGCCTTCTGGTAGGAGTGTTCAAAATAAGCATCCACGATCAGCTTTTCCGAAGAGACCTGCTGCATCATCATGCCCAGCTGGAACTGGGGGATATTGCCGATGGTAACAGGCTCCGGGCCCCACTTGCGCAGGTAGCAGGGAACTTCCACCATGGCATCATACGGCATCTGCGGGATGCAGCCCTTGTTTTCCACAATGACCAGATAGCGGTCCGCATTGTTATAGGCAATGGAACATGCCACATCCACAATAAAATCGCCAAAAGCATTGAACAGATTCAGGTTTGCTTCCTTCTTGCCGCCGCTCTCGCGGATCAGCTTTGCCTGCTCGATCATGTCCTTCTCACGGCCATCCATGACCATGTTGGCACGCGTGTAGTTGGGATCCATATCCTCGGCGCTTTCCTTGGCATACAGATAGTACTGCAGGTAGGTATTGGGCAGATACTCCGGGAAGTCGGTGAGGATTTCCTTAAAGTTTTCCCATGTGTGGCGCCAGGAAGGATCGGAGTGGTGCTTATCATGAGAAGCAGCCAGACCGAACTTCATGATCTTTTCCTTCAGTTCCGGCATACGGTCCACACCGCTCTTGTCGTACAGGTGGGTCCACCAGCCAAAGTGGTTCAAACCAAAGTAGACCGGGTCCACATCGTTGTATTTTTCCAGACCCAGCATCTTTGCGAAGGACAGCATGATGGCTACCGGCATATCGCAGATGTTCAGGATCTTATAGTTGTTGTACTTGCGGCGGGTGGCCTCAGCCACGATCGCAGCAGGGTTGGAGTAATTGATAATCCATGCCTCGGGTGCGTACTTGCGCACATCGTCGATCACCTGGAACACGCCGGGGATGGAACGCAGGCCGTATGCCATGCCGCCGGGGCCGCAGGTCTCCTGACCCACAACGCCAAACTCCAGCGAGATCTTCTCGTCCTTCTCCCGCATTTCCATGCCGCCCTGACGGATCTGAGCAAAGGCAAAGTCAATATCGGTGTAGGCCTTTTCCGGGTCCGTGGTGGTGAAGTAGACGCACTCCGGATCCAGCTTTGCGATCAGCGAGCCGCACAGGGTATCGACCAGCTCCAGACGATCCGGGTCAATATCGTACAGCACCAGCTTTTTCAGCGGGAAGCGGTCAAGATTTGCAATCAGGCTCTGGATAATGCCGGGGGTATGGCTGGAGCCGCCGCCGACAATAACAACTTTAAATCCTTCCATTTTTGAAACCTCACATTCGTTTTGCGATCATGTTTCTGATTTTACCCTTGCGCGCGCTTTGGAGAGTGACTATAATATAATCGATATGAACATTTTTTTAAAGGCGTTTTGAAAGTTTTGAACCAGTTTGCCCAAGTTGAAACAATTCCAGAGTCTGAAAATATTTTCACACCTGCTAACTTTCTTCAAAGCCTTCCCGCCGGAGGACATCATGGACTTTTTCACCCGCATTGCAGAACACACTCCCCAGCTGAACAAAAACGATAATGAGCTTCTTTCTTACTGCATTCGCAACCACACCGAGATCGCCAATCTCAAGGTGACGGAACTTGCGGACCGGTTGTTCATCTCACCGGCTTCTGTCGTCCGCTTTTGCAAGAAGCTCGGTTTCAGTGGTTATTCCGATTTTAAGGCATCTTTGCGCATGGATCTGTTTGAGCCGGAGGAAACGCCGCGAAAGTCTCACCCGACCGACTTTTTCCGGGATATCCACAAAACCATCGAGATGGTTCCGGAGGAGACCGTAGAGCGTATCGTAGAGCTGATCCACTGCAGCCGCCGCATTGAGCTGTATGCCGTAGGCAGCAGCAGAATGCCCGGCTCCGAACTTGCAAAGCGGCTGCAGACCATCGGCAAGGCCGCCTTCTGTTACGATGACAGCACCCTGATGAATATCAGCGCCCGGCAGCTGACTTCCGATGATCTGGTTCTGGCCCTTTCCATTTCCGGCGAAACAAGTCTGATCATTGCCGCTGCAACGGTTGCCAAAAGCCGTGGTGCCGCATTGGTTTCCTTTACAAATCTCGGCAGCAATACCCTCAGCGGCATGGCAGATGAAAACCTGTATGTCAACGCCACAAACTTTGTGTGCTCCGGCATTCAGGTGCAGTCCCGCGCACAGCTGCTGATGCTGTGCGAATACCTGTTCTTCCGCTACATAGAGACCTATGGGGACGAGCACCAGCAAAGTATCGGTTGACGCCATTTCACCGCAGCGCACAGCCAACGCTCTATTCCACCAACAAATCTCCCACGATAAAAAAACAGGGCCGCCGCACAAACGATGTGCGGCGGCCCTGTTGGCGTTCTGTTTTTATTTCCCCGCCAGCAGAATGGCCAGCACGGCTTTCTGCACGTGCAGGCGGTTCTCGGCTTCGTCAAAGATCTCCGGTGCGTGCTGCTCGAACACCGCCGAGGAGATCTCCTCGCCCCGGTGGGCGGGCAGGCAGTGCAGCACCATGACATCGGGCTTTGCGCTTTCCAGCAGCTTGCCGGTGAGCTGGAAGCCCACAAAATCCCGCAGGCGCTGCTCACTTTCCGGCGTGCCGGGCTTGGCGGTGTTCCACACAGCCGTTGCCACCACGTCGGCATCCTGAATACCCTCGGCAGGGTCTGCGGTCAGGTGGAAGGCGCTGCCGTACTTGTGGGCGAACATCAGCACATCCGCCGCCGGGCGGTAGCTCTGCGGGCAGACGCAGGTGACCTGCATCCCAGCCAGCAGTCCGCCCACGATGAGGCTGTTTGCCATGCTGCTGCCGTCGCCGACAAAGCAGAGCTTCCGGCCCGCAAGGCTGCCCCGGCGCTCCCGAATGGTCATCAGGTCGGCCAGAACCTGGCAGGGATGGGCGTAATCCGTCAGGCCGTTGATCACCGGCACACCGGCCAGCTCGGCAAACTCTTCCAGATCGCTCTGGCGGTAGGTGCGCCACACCACGCAGTCGTAGTAGCGGCCCAGCACCCGGGCGGTGTCCTTGAGGGGCTCACCGCGCCCGGCCTGCAGCTCGGCGGTGTTCATGTAGTTGCCCAGACCGCCCAGCTGGTACACACCCACCTCAAAGCTGGTGCGGGTGCGGGTGGACGCCTTGGAGAATATCAGGGCAACCGTCTTTCCTGCCAGCAGCGGGGCCGTGCCGCCCAGCTTCTGCTGTGCCTTGAGTTGATCGGCCACATCCAGAATGTGGGTCAGCTCGGCAGGGGAGAGGTCGCTCATTTTCAGCAGATTTTTCATGCCTGCTCCTTCGGAGCCGTCGGCTCCATCTTGCCCAGCACATCGCTCAGGATCTCCAGCGCCATGTCCACATCGTGCTCGCTGAGGGTCAGCGGCGGCAGCAGGCGCAGGCGGGTCTTGGCTGTCAGCACCAGCAGGCCCGCTTCGCGGCAGGCGGCCAGCACATCTGCGGCCTTGAGGTCGTAGAACTCGATGCCCACCATCAGGCCGATGCCGGAAATGCTCTTGACATGGGGCAGCTTTGCGATGCCTGCGCGCAGCTGGACGGCGCGCTCGTTGACATTGGCAAGGAAGCTCTGGTCCATGCGGTCCACCACCACGTTGGCACCGGCGCAGACCACCGGGTTGCCGCCGAAGGTGGAGCCGTGGGTGCCGGGGCCCATGCCTGCGGCTACCTTTTCGTTCATCAGCACTGCGCCGATGGGCAGGCCGCCGCCCAGACCCTTGGCTAGCGTGACCACGTCCGGCTTGAGGTTGTAGTGCTCGCAGCACAGGAAGGTGCCGGTGCGGCCCACGCCGGTCTGCACCTCGTCCACGATGAGCACAAGGTCTTTTTCGTCGCAGAGCTTGCGCACGGCCTGCACGTAGTCCGGGTCCAGCGCCATCACGCCGCCCTCGCCCTGAATGAGTTCCAGCATCACGGCGCAGGTTGTGCGGTCCACCAGCTCCTCCAGCGCTTCGATATCGCCTGCCGGAGCATACAGGAAGCCCTCGTTGAAGGGGCCGAAGTAGTTGTGGAACACCTCCTGACCGGTGGCGGTCAGGGTGGCGATGGTGCGGCCATGGAAGCTGTTCACCAGCGTGATGACCGTGGTGCGGTCCTTGCGGTAGTGGTCCACGCTGTACTTGCGCGCGGCCTTAATGGCACCCTCGTTGGCCTCGGCACCGGAGTTGCCAAAGAACACCTTGCTCATGCCGGTGCGCTTGCACAGCTTTTTGGCCAGCTTGCCGCAGGGCGCGGTGTAGTAAAGGTTAGAGGTATGCTGCAGCTTGTGGGCCTGCTCGGAAACGGCCTCGGCCCAGTCCAGATCACAGTAGCCAAGGCTGTTCACGCCAATGCCGCTGGTAAAATCCAGATACTGCTGGCCCTCTGGGCCTGCGGCGCGCAGGCCGTGGCCTTTTTCCAGCACAATAGGGTTGCGGTTATAGGTGTGCAGGACGTATTCGCCGTCCCGCTTGATGACTTTTTCAGAATCCATAGGTGTACCCTCCTGTGAACAGAAACTGTGAACAGAAAACCCTCTCAGGCGCTTTCGCGCCAGAAAATGCTGGCAAAGGCTTGAGAGGGTCATTTTTCTTATTATACCGCCTGCACGGCACCTGCGCAATGCTTATTCGCGGTGGCTGCGGCGGTAAAAGCGGGTGCCGGAGCCGCGGTTGGAGAACAGCTCCAGCAGGATGGAGTGGGGCACGCGGCCATCGATGATGACCGCCTCGTGCACACCTTGATAGATGGCATCGGCCATGCCGCCGATCTTGGGGATCATGCCGCCCGCAATGATGCCGGCGGACTTATAGCCCTCGATCTCGGACACCTCCACCTCGGGGATGAGGGTGCTCTCGTCGTCCTTATCCCGCAGCAGGCCCGCGATATCGGTCATGGATACCAGCTTCTCCGCTTTCAGCGCAATCGCGATCTGCGCAGCGGCGGTGTCGGCGTTCACGTTGTAGGCCTGACCCAGATCGTCCATGCCCACTGTGGCGATCACGGGGATGAAGCCGCCGTCCAGCAGGCTTGCGATCAGGGTAGCGTCCACATGCACGATCTCGCCCACATGGCCCAGCTGGGGGTCCAGCTCGGTGCAGCGCAGCATCTGGCCGTCCATGCCGCACAGGCCCACGCCGCGGCCGCGCAGCTTTGCCACCAGATCTTTGTTCACCTTACCGGCCAGCACCTGCTGCACGATCTCCATGGTGGCATCGTCGGTCACGCGCAGACCGTTTGCGAAATGGCTCTCCACGCCCACTTTCTTCAGCATCTCGTTGATGGCCGGGCCGCCGCCGTGCACCAGCACCACGCGCACACCCAGCAGGGTAAGGGTGACCAGATCGTTCATGACGGCATTTTTCAGTTCTTCGTTGATCATGGCATTGCCGCCGTACTTTACCACCATGGTCTTTCCGTGATACTTCTGGATGTAGGGTGTCGCCTCAGAGAAAAGGCGCGCCATTTCTTCGTTTTTCATAAGATTTCCTCTGAACCCTCTCAGTCAATGCCTTGCGGCATTGCCAGCTCCCCCGAGAGGGGGAGCTTTTGCCGGACGGGTCACTTTATTTCATAAAATCAGCTGCTTGTCGTTCGTTTTAAGCTCCCCCTTCGGGGGAGCTGGCGCGCAGCGCCTGAGAGGGTTATCAGGTGCGGTAGTCGCCGTTGATCTTGACGTAATCGTAGGTCAGATCGCAGCCCCATGCCTTTGCGGATGCATCGCCGGTGCCCATGTCCACCTTGACCAGCACATCGTGCTCAGCCAGCACTTTGGCGGCTTCGTCCTCGCTGTAGGGGTGGTAGGCGGCGTTTTCGCACACATACACCTCACCGGCCTTGCTGGAAAGCCACACGCAGACCTTATCAATGGAGAAATCGCCGGGGGTGTAGCCGATGGCGCACAGGATGCGGCCCCAGTTGGCATCGCGGCCGAACACTGCGGCCTTGAACAGGTTGGAGCACACCACGCTGCGGCTGACGGCACGGGCGGTCTTCAGGTCGGGGGCGTGGGTCACTTCGCAGGTGATGAGGTGGGTGGCGCCCTCGCCGTCACCGGCGTGCTCGGCACACATGTGCTCGGCAATGGCAGTCAGCGCCGCCACAAAGGCTTCGTAGTCCGCGTTCTCCTCGCAGATCTCCGGGTTGCCTGCAAGGCCGGAAGCCATGATGATCAAGGTATCGTTGGTGGAAGTGTCCAGATCCACGCTCATCTGGTTGTAGGTGCCGGGCACCACGGTCTTGAGGGCCTTTTCCAGCAGGATGGGCGAGACGGCGGCATCGGTGGTGTAGAAGGCCAGCATGGTTGCCATGTTGGGGGCGATCATGCCGCTGCCCTTGCCAATGGCACCCACCGTGCAGGTCTTGCCGCCCAGCTCGAACTGGATGGCGTATTCCTTTTTGTGGGTGTCGGTGGTCATGATGGCGGTGGCGGCATCGGTGCTGCCCTGCTCGTCCGCAGCCAGCTTCGCGGCGGCGGCAGGGATGCCCCGGGCAAAGGGGTCGATGACCATGGGCTGACCGATGACACCGGTGGAAGCGGGCAGAACGTCCTGCGGGTCGATGCCAAGCTCCTTGCCCACCAGCTCACAGCATTCTTCGGCCAGAGCCACGCCGTTGGCGGCGCAGGTGTTGGCGTTGCCGCTGTTCACGATGATCGCCTGTGCGTAGCCGTCCTTCAGGTGGGCGCGGTCCACCTTGATGGGTGCGCCGCAGACCTTGTTGGTGGTGTACACACCGGCGGCGGCGCAGCGCACGTCCGCTTTGATGAGTGCCAGATCGTATTTTTCTGCATGGTTTGCGCGGATGCCGCAATGGACACCGGCGGCAGCAAAACCCTTGGGCGCGCAGATGCCGCCCGCAACTTCCTTGTACTGCATAATGATCTTCCTTTCCCACAGGACGAACCCTCTCAGTCAATGCCTTGCGGCATTGCCAGCTCCCCCAAAAGGGGGAGCTTTTCAGCAAGAGGGAAACCTTATCTTTTTGCCAAAAGCTCCCCCTTCGGGGGAGCTGTCACCGTCAGGTGACTGAGAGGGTTTTCTTTTTTATTCCAACCCTTTGGTCTCTTCCAGCCCCAGCATCAGGTTCATGCACTGGACGGCCGCGCCGGAAGAGCCTTTGCCCAGATTATCGAACAGGGAGACCAGCATCATCTGGTCGCCTGCAGCGTTCACGGTCATGTACAGCTCCATGCGGTCGGTACCGGCCATGGCATTGGAGTACAGGCCGTTCTCCGGCAGGGCTTCGTTCAGAGCGTGCACCTTGACGGTGGCAGCATCCTTGTAATATGCCGCAATGCCCTCGGCCACCTGTTCGGCGGTGCTGCCCGCCAGCGTCAGATCCAGCGGCACCAGCACCTGCATGCCGCAGTAGTAATCGCACACCACGGGCACGAACATGGGGGTGTGGGCAAGTCCGCTGATCTTCTGCATTTCCGGCAGGTGCTTATGGGCAAGGCCCAGACCGTAGCTCTTGGGTGCATCCAGCTTGCTGTGCGCCGGACGGTCAGCGCTCTCGTACTCGGCGATCATCTTTTTGCCGCCGCCGGAGTAGCCGGAGATGCCGGTACAGCTGAAGGGATAATCGGCCGGTGCAAGGCCCAGCTCCACCAGCGGGCGGGCAATGCTGATAAAGCCGCTGGCATAGCAGCCGGGCACTGCCACGCGGCAGGAATTTTTGATTTTTTCCTTCTGGCCCGCCAGCTCCGGGAAGCCGTAGTCCCATGCGGCATCGGTGCGGAAGGCGGTGGAGGTGTCCAGCACCTTCACGTCCGGGCGCAGCAGGGGCATGACCTCTTTGGAAGCGGCATCCGGCAGGCAAAGGAAGGCGAGGTCGGCAGAGTTGATCACCTTCGCGCGCTCGTTCACATCCTTGCGGCCCTCTGCGGAAATGGAAAGCAGCTCGATCTCCGGGCGTTGTGCCAGACGGTCGGCAATGCGCAGGCCGGTGGTGCCGGAAGAGCCATCAATAAAAACTTTCACGCTCATGCGTTCTTTTCCTCCCACGCATCCAGCTGTGCAGCGGCCAGCTCGATCTGGTTGTTCACGCTGGCTTCGCTGGGGCCACCGTAGCTGGTGCGGCCCTCGCAGCACTTGACCAGATCAATGGCATCGTAGATATCGTTCTCGAACAGAGCGCTGTAGCCCTTGAACTCGTCGAGGGTCAGCTCTTCAAGGGTCTTGTCCTTTGCAATGCAGTCGGACACCATGCAGCCGGTCAGCTTGTAGGCATCGCGGAAGGGCATCCCCTTCTTGGTGAGGTAGTCGGCGCAGTCGGTGGCGTTGATGAAGCCCTTGGCGGCGGCGCGGCGCATGTTGGCCGGCAGGGTCTTCATGGTGTCCAGCATGGGAGTGACCGTCTTCAGGCACAGCTCCAGCGTATCCACTGCGTCGAAGATGGCTTCCTTATCTTCCTGCATGTCCTTGTTGTAGGCGAGGGGAATGCCCTTCATCATCACCAGAAGGGTGTTCAGGTCGCCGTAGACGCGGCCGGTTTTGCCGCGGATCAGCTCGGTAACATCCGGGTTCTTCTTCTGCGGCATGATGGAAGAGCCGGTGGTAAAGGCATCGTCCAGCTCAATGAACTTGAACTCCCAGCTGCACCAGAGGATGATCTCCTCGGAAAGCCGGGACAGGTGCATCATGCAGATGGAGATGGCATTGGCCAGCTCGATGCAGAAATCGCGGTCGGACACGCCGTCCAGACTGTTGGCACAGGGAGCCGCAAAGCCCAGCTTTTCGGCGGTGAACTGGCGGTCCAGCGGGTAGGTGGTGCCAGCCAGCGCGCCGCTGCCCAGCGGGCACTGTGCGTCCATGCGGGCGGTGGCATCCTCAAAGCGCTGCAGGTCGCGCAGCAGCATGGAGGCGTATGCCATCAGGGCATGGCCAAAGGTGATGGGCTGGGCACGCTGCAGATGGGTGTAGCCGGGCATGACGGCGGTGGTGTTCTCACCGGCCTTTTTGCAGATGACCTTGATGAGCTCCACGATGTAGGCCTGCAGGGTGTGGCTGTAATCCCGCAGGGTCAGGCGGATATCCAGCGCCACCTGATCGTTGCGGCTGCGGCCGGTGTGCAGCCGCTTGCCGGCGTCGCCGATGCGGGCGGTGAGGGTCTGCTCCACAAAGGTGTGCACATCCTCGGCATTGGGGTCGATCTCCAGCCTGCCGGCTGCCAGATCATCGGCGATGGAAGCCAGACCGTTGAGGATGTCCTCACAGTCCTTTTCCGAGATGATGCCCTGCTTTGCCAGCATGGCGGCGTGCACGCCGCTGCCGCGCATATCCTGCGCGATCATGCGCTGGTCGAAGCGGATGGAGGAGTTGAAGTCGTTCACGCGGGAATCCACGGCCTTGGAAAAACGGCCCTTCCAGAGTTGTTCTGCCATAATTTTATCCTTTACTTTATGTCCAAACCCTCTCAGTCACGGCTTGCGCCGTGCCAGCTCCCCCGAGGGGGGAGCTTTTCTTCTGCCTGCGAAAAGCAAGAGCTTCCCTACTTGAAGAACAGCTTTGCCGAACTGCGCATAAAGCTCGCCCTTCGGGAGAGCTGGCAAACCCGTCAGGGTTTGACTGAGAGGGTTCGTCAATTTCTTCTAAAAACGGCAAAGCCGCCGCAGGGGAAAACGCTCCTGCGGCGGTGCCGCCGGCAACGATGCCGGTTGGATGGAACTTCCGTGTGAAAGTGTGAAAACACACGAAAGGGAAGATGTTATAGCTGCTTACTTGACCTCCGGCCAGTTCTTGGACAGCTTTGCGCGCTCCTTGATGGACAGGCCGAACAGGTTGATGAAACCTGTTGCATCGGCCTGATTGTAGTCCTCGTCCTCACCGAAGGAAGCGGTCTGCTCGTCGTACAGGGTGTACGGAGAGGTGACGCCGGCGTTGATCATGTTGCCCTTGTAGAGCTTCAGCTTCACATCGCCGGTGACGGTCTTTTCCAGACTGTCGGCAAAGGCATCCAGAGCCTCGCGCAGCGGGGTGAACCACTGGCCGTTGTAAACGATATCGGCATACTTCTGGGCCAGCTGAGCCTTGAAGTGAGAGCTTTCCTTATCCAGAGTGATGGTCTCCAGAACATTGATGGCCTTGTACAGGATGGCACCGCCGGGGGTCTCGTACACGCCGCGGCTCTTCATGCCCACCAGACGGTTCTCCACGATATCCAGCAGGCCGATGCCGTTCTCGCCGCCCAGCTTGTTCAGGTATTCCACCAGCTCCACAGCGCCCATCTCCTTGCCATCCACGGCGGTGGGGATGCCCTTTTCAAAGTGGATGGTCACATAGGTGGGCTTATCGGGAGCCTGCTCGGGGCTGATGCCCAGCTCCAGGAAGCCGGGCTTGTTGTACTGCGGCTCGTTGGCGGGGCTTTCCAGATCGAGGCCCTCGTGGCTCAGGTGCCACAGGTTCTTGTCCTTGGAATAGTTGGTCTCGCGGTTGATCTTCAGGGGGATGTGGTGAGCCTCGGCGTAATCGATCTCCTCGTCACGGCTCTTGATGTCCCACTCACGCCACGGAGCAATGATGGCCATATCGGGGCACAGGGCCTTGAGGGTCAGCTCAAAACGCACCTGATCGTTGCCCTTGCCGGTGCAGCCGTGGCAGATGGCATCTGCGCCTTCCTTGATGGCGATATCGGCCAGAGCCTTGGCGATGCAGGGACGTGCAAAGCTGGTGCCCAGCAGATAATCTTCGTACTTCGCGCCGAACTTCAGAGTGGGGAAGATGTAGTTCTCCACAAAGTCCTTCTTCAGGTCCAGCACGTACAGTTTGGAAGCGCCGGTAGCCTTGGCCTTTTCTTCCAGACCATCCAGCTCCGTGCCCTGACCCACGTCACCGGAGACAGCGACGACCTCGCAGTTGTTGTAGTTTTCCTTCAGCCAGGGAATGATGATGGAGGTGTCCAGACCGCCGGAGTATGCCAGCACGACTTTTTTGATGTTTTCCTTTTTCATAGGTGACGCTCCTTTTTCATAAAAATACACTTTTGTCTTCTGATGCGCACTTTCCCTTCGCATCCTCTTCCGTTGCGTTTCGGTTGATGCTTTTATTATACGCCGCGCTGTTTTTTCGTCAATAACAAAACCATACAAACCTTTTTTGCTTCCGGCACCCGTTTTTCGTTCATGTTGCATCTTTATGCGTTATTTGCAGAATATATTCATATTTTATGCATTTGCGCAGTATATATTCGGGGCACATGCATCCCGCCCGGGGCATGTGCGGACTACAGCACACGGAAAGAATTCACACCGCAAAAACAAAAAGCCCGGGACCCTTTTGTGAGCCGTCTGGCCCTGAAAGAGTCCCGGGTTTCGTTTTCGCTTTATGCGCCGGAAAATGGCCCGCCCGCCGCGCTCCATGCGCGGCACAGCAGTTCCTTCTGGGCCTTGGGCAGCTGCTTGAGGGCATACTCCCGCCGCAGGGCGGCGCGCTTATCCGCGCACAGTTCCAGATAGGCAAAATCCCCGGCCCCTCTGGCACGGGTGTATTTTGCGCCGCGTCCGCTCTGGTGTGCGCGCAGGCGGGCGGCAGGGTCGGTGGTCCAGCCGGTGTACAGCGTACCGCCGGTACACCGCACCATATACACAAAGGCGGGCTTTGGCCGGGCGCACGGCTCAGATGCGGCCATTGTTCTTTAACACCTGACGGCAGGCGGCAAGGGCAGTTTCCTTATCCTTGGCGGTGATGAGGAAGCGGCTGGCGTGGCAGAAGCTGATGCCCGGGATGCCGCTCTTCTGCTCAATGACCTCCTGCGGCTGGCCGGCCCAGCTCTGGGGGAAGGGCAGCTTGGGACGCTTGGTCTTGTGGTCGGTGACGCACTGGGCGCTCCAGCCGCCGCGCTGGCTGGGGTAGATCACGAACAACGCGTCCGTCTTGTACAGGCCGTTCTTCCACGGCAGATAGCAGGGCAGTACCACGATGCCGTCCCGGGAGTTTTTGTAAGCCTGCTGCACCTTTTCGTCGGCGCGGTTCACAGCGTTGGCGCTGGCGATCTGATTTTCCAAGATCTGCTTTGCCACGGCCACCGCCTTGAAAAAGCAGGTGTCCTGATCCTCTTTGGAGTCCCACACCGGGTTAAAAAAGCCAATGGCATCGCACAGGCTGTTCTGCTCGCCGGTGTTATCGTTGAGGTCCAGCGGCTGGATGAAGTTCTCGTCAATGAGCCGGGCCTGGCGCTCACCCACAAGGCCGGGGCCGAGCACCCGCCACAGCAGGCCGAAGGCCGCATAGGGCACGCCATTGGGGCGGCACTCCCGCGGCTCCTGATGGTGGTCGAACATACCAAAGCCCACATCGTACACGATGCCGTCAAAATCATCCGGCACCACAAAGCCGCGGGTGATCTTGATGTCCGGGCGCAAAATTTGCAGCAGGGCAGTGGCAAACACATCGTCGGCGTGGAACTTGCCGGCGTGGGTGAAGCCGTTTGCAGGAATTTTCATAGATGTACCTCGTTCCCAATAAAATGTCTGGCAACAGTATAGCACACTTTGCAGAAAGGGACAACGAAAAGCCCCGGAACGGGCACGCCATTCCGGGGCTTTTTGAGCGTATTCTTACTTTTTCTTTGTGGTGCGTGCCTTTTTAGCGGCAGGAGCGGCGGGCTTTTCCGCCGGGGTGGTCTCCGGCTCGCCCAAAGCCAGAATGTTGGTCAGCTCCTTCTGAGCTGCGGCATTCGTGGCATCGGTGGTGGCCAGCACGTCGGCGTAGAACTGCTCCATGCCCTCGCGGGTGGAGAAGGTGGCAACGTACATCTGGTTGCCCATGGCGCCGCTCAGCGCGTCCGGCATGCGGTCCACCATGCGCATGTTCTGCTGGTACTTCTGCATGATCTGCTCGTGGCTGTACACAAAGTGCTTGCCGTCGCGGCGGCCTGCAAACGGGCAGTAGAAGTGCTCGCCCACCGGCATATCGGTGCCGCCAAAGGCGATCATGTCCGCCCAGATCTTATACACGTTGGTGGAGCGGGCAAAGTTGATCATGTCCGGGGTGAAGCCGCCGCAGGGGCGCATGTTGACCTCCAGCGCCACGATCTGGCCCTTTTTGCCCATGCTGGCCTGATTCTCGGTCATGCGGAAGAACTCAAAGTGGATGAAGCGGCTCTTCACGCCAAAGCTCTTGACGGCGGCACGGCCTGCAGCGCGGGTGTCCTCGGGCAGGTCCTTGATGATGTAGTAGATGGAGTTGTCGTTGTCGTTGACGATATCCATGATGGACATGGGGCTGACGTTGCCGGCCTCAAAGATGGGGTTGCCGTTGGCATCGATGATGGCATCGTAGCTGTTCACCTCGGCCCGGACGAACTCCTCCATGATGTACTCCACATCCGGGTGATGGGCCGTCTTCTGCACGAGGAACTTTTTCAGATCCTCGTCGCTGGACAGTTTGTGGGTGTCGGATGCGCCCACGCCGTTATCCGGCTTTACCACCACCGGGTAGCCCACCTCGTCGATGAACTTCCGGCAGCCCTCGTAATCGTCCACCATGTGGTAGCGTGCGGTGGCAATGCCGGCCTTCTGGTAATACTCCTTCATCTTGCTCTTGTACTTGATGCGGGGCATATCGGAGGTTTGGAAGCCGGAGGTAATGTGGAAATCGGTGCGCAGGGCTGCGTCCCGCTCCAGCCAGTATTCATTGTTGGACTCCAGCCAGTCGATGCGGCCATACTTGAAGGCAAAGAAGGCCACGGCGCGGTAGACCTCGTCGTAGTTTTCCAGACTGCCCACCTTGTAGTACTCGTTCAGGCTGTCCTTCAGCTCCGGCTTCAGCTCATCGTAGGGCTGGTCGCCGATGCCCAGCACGTTCATGCCGTTGTTTTTCAGCTCACGGCAGAACTGCCAGTAGTTGGTGGGGAAGTTGGGCGAAATAAAAATGAAATTCTGCATGGTTTTATGATTCCTCTTTCCTCTATAAACCTCTATAAAGGCGGCCTCGCCCTCTCCGTCCGCTCGCAAAGCTCGCGTCCACCTCGTTCCCCTTTCTGTCGCTTGCGCGACATCTTCCCCCGACCGGGGGAAATCTGTCAAAGGGAGAGGCCTTGGCAGTACGGCAAGGCCTTTTGGTTTTGCCAAAGGCTCCCCCTTTGGGGGAGCTGTCACCGAAGGTGACTGAGAGGGCGAGCCATTTTACTCGCCCAGAATATACGGCATGTAATATGCAGTCTGCTTATACCACCAGTTCCAGTCGTGGTTCACATCGTGGCCCCACAGGTCTACCCAGATGGGGATGTTCTTGGCCTCGAAGATGCGCTTGAGGAACCATGTGGTATCCGGCTGCTCCCAGTCGCCCTGACCGCAGCAGATGACCGCCTTCTGGCTGCGGAACAGCTGCATGTAGGGGTGATCCTCCGGGAAGTTCTTCATGTAATCCACGGGCGAGTTCATGTACACCAGCTCGTCCATATAATTGCCGAAGCCATAGTGGGCCGTGTAGATGCCGCTGAGGGCCAGACAGCCGCAGAACACATCCGGGCGGCGCAGGTACAGGTTGACCGCATGGGTGGCGCCCAGACTGCAGCCAAAGGCAATGACACCGGGCAGGTCGTCCCAGCCGTTGCGCTCCTTGGCCAGATACTGGATCTTGGGCACAGCCTCCTCCACGATATAGCGCAGCCACTGCTCATAGCGGCGAATGCGCCAATAGGGGTCGCCCTGCGTGTCGGACCAGGTCTCCTTGTCCATGGTATCAATGGAGATCACCATGATCTTACCAGCATCGATCCATGGGGCAAGGGTGTCGGCCATGTGGAAGTTCTCAAAATCGAAGAAGCGGCCATCCTGACAGGGGATGTACAGCATCGGGCGGCCTGCGTGGCCGTAAATTTTGCACTCCATGTCGCGGCCCAGCGCCGGGCTGTAGTCCTTAAAATACTGCATTTCCATGGTGTTTCCTCCTTTTAGGGTTTACTCCTCCACCTCATACATCAGAGTATGGAACATAAAGGGCAGCTGTTTTTCCCAACTGGCTTCGCTGTGGGTGCCGCCGGGCACGATGCGGCTGGTAAGGTGGATGCCCCGGGTCATGACCTTTGCGCACATCTCTGCAAAGCCGCAGCGCATCCCGTCGTGGTTGCCCATCTCGCGGGAGCCGTAGTCCATGTACAGCACGGTGCCCGGCTCCAGCTTTGCGCGGCCCACAAGGCCGGAAAGCTTTTCCGGCGACACCCAGATGGACGGCGACAGCGCCGCCGCACGGCTGAAAGTGTCGTTGTACTGCAAAAGGGCGTACAGGCTCATCAGGCCGCCCATGCTGCTGCCGCCGATAAAGGTGTGCTCCCGGTCGGGCAGGGTGCGGAAGTTGCGGTCGATGAAGGGTTTGAACCGGTGGATATACCAGCTCATGGTGGCCTGACCCGTGCCGTCGAAGTGGCCGAACTGCGGGTCGTCGAACCGGTAGGGCGAATACTCCACCAGCCGTTCGTTGTTGGCTCCGGCGTTGCACTCCACCGCCGCCACGATCAGCGGGGTGTCGGTGTAGTCCAGATAATCGGCCATGCCCCAGCTTTTGCCAAAGGTGGCATCCTCGTCAAAAAAGACGTTCTGGCCGTCGAACATATACAGCACCGGATACCGGCGGTCGGGGTCAGCTTCATACATCGTGGGCAGATAAACATATACTCTGCGCTGCTCGGTGCCGTTGACGGCAGGGTAGCTCACGCTCCATTTTTTGACCATGGGTCCATTCCTCCCAATCTTTCCCGCACGCCTGCCGCAATGCAGGCCGCTGTTCTGTTTTCAGTTTAGCACTGCAGGGCACAGAAAGCAATTGCGCCGGGAAATTTTGGAGGTTTGACGGAGAGGGCGAGGACGTTATCCTAATATACGGCAAACGCCGCCGAGCGGAGGCCTGGCGGCGTTTGCTGCTATTCTGAATAAAAAGGTTCTCTCCGGAGAATCGGGATCAGTTCTTTTTCTCAACAGGCACGATCCAGCCCTTGGTATCGGGGATCTTGCCCCACTGCATACCGGTCATGGTGTCGTACAGCTTCTGGGTGACAGGGCCGATCTTGCCGTCGCCGATGTAGGCGTGCTCGCCCTTCCAGACCAGCTCCTTGACGGGGGAGACGACAGCGGCGGTACCGGTGCCGAACACCTCTTCCAGCTTGCCTTCGCGGGCAGCAGCCATGATGTCGGCAATGGCGATCTTGCCCTCAACGACCTCATAGCCCCAGTCCTTCAGCAGCTCGATGCAGCTGCGGCGGGTAACGCCGGGCAGAACGGTGCCGACGGTAGCAGCGGTGTACACCTTGCCGTCGATCTTGAACATGATGTTCATGCTGCCAACTTCCTCGACGTACTTCTTCTCCACGCCGTCCAGCCACAGCACCTGTGCGTAGCCCTGCTCCTCGGCCAGCTCACCGGCCTTGATGGAAGCAGCGTAGTTGCCACCGCACTTAGTGAAGCCGGTCAGGCCGGGAGCGGCACGGATGTATTCATCCTCAACGTAGATGCGGACAGGGTTGATGCCCTCGGCGTAGTAAGCGCCGGAGGGAGCACAGATGATGCAGAAGATATAGTGCTTGGAAGCGTGCACGCCCAGACCCACATCGTTTGCAAAAATGAAGGGACGGATGTACAGGGAAGCTCCATCGGTATGGGGCACCCAGTCGCGCTCCACATCCACCAGAGCCTCAACAGCCTGCACAAAATCCTCTTCCGGGATCTTGGGGATGCACAGACGGTCGGCGGAATCCTGGAAACGCTTTGCGTTGCAATCAGGGCGGAACAGCTGAATGGTGTCATCCGCGGTGCGGTAAGCCTTCATGCCCTCAAAGATCTCCTGCGCATAGTGGAACACCACCGTGGCCGGGTCCAGCGGGAAGGGTGCGTAGGGGACGATGCGGGCATCGTGCCAGCCCTCGCCCTCGGTATAATCCATCACAAACATGTGGTCGGTAAATTTCTTGCCGAAGCCCAGCTTGGTCTCGTCCTGAGGCTTCTCCTTGGGAGAAGTGGTACGAGTGATCTTGATATCCAACATGATATATTTCCCTCTTTTCTGATCTCACACAGCAGATTTTGCGCGGCACGCGCCCGCACCTGAAATGCCGAATGTTGTTTTCTATTATAGTAGCATGAGCCGGATTTGCAAGGAAACGCAAAATTTTTCATGTTTGGGGGCTGTAAGTTGTCGCAAATTGTGATAAAATGAAAACATAAGCCCTCTCAGTCAACGCCGATGGCGTTGCCAGCTCCCCCAAAGGGGGAGCCCATTGCGGCATTTAGATTTTGGTTTTGCGAAAACCTTTCCCAAGAGGCAGAACAGCCTCTCCCTTCGGGAGAGGTGGCATTGCGAAGCAATGACGGAGAGGGTTATAATAAAAGGAGTTCTACCATGATCAACGGCGTGATTTTTGATATGGACGGCCTGATGTTCGACACCGAGCGGATGTGGGCTACTTTCTGGGAACCGGCGCTGGCGGCGCTGGGTCTGGAGTACAAGGAAGGCCTTGCCGAGGCTGAACGCGGCACAGCAGGCGAAACTTCCCGTAACATCGTACGGCAGTTCTACGGAGAGGACTGCGATGCCAACGCCATCATCGACAGCCTGCACCGGGTGGCCGATGAGGAGTTCCAGAAACCGGTGCCCAAAAAGCCGGGGCTGGACGAGCTGCTAGCCTGGCTGGATGCCAACCACATCCCCATGGCAGTGGCCTCCTCCAGCCGGGTCCATGTCATCGAGGGCAACCTGAACAACTGGGGCCTGACCCACTACTTCAAGGCGCTGGTATCCGGCCAGCAGGTCAAACACTCCAAGCCCGACCCGGAGATCTTCCTGCTGGCGGCAGAAAAGCTGGGCACCGCCCCCGCCCACACGCTGGTGCTGGAGGACAGCTACAACGGTGTCCGCGCCGGTGCCGCCGGGGGCTTTGTCACCGTCATGGTGCCCGATCTGCTCCCCGCCGACGATGAAATGCGCGGCCTGTATACCATGGAATGCACCAGCCTGAACGAGGTGCTGGCCAAGCTGAAAACGGGAGAACTGTAATTGAGGGAAAGCTCCGCAAAAGGGTTCCCTGTTCCGGAGTTTTATTGTCTCCTGTGTTATGTTATAATAAAAGAAAAGAAAAAAGGAGACACCCCCCATGAAAATCGCAATTCCTTATGAAAACGGTATGGTATTCCAGCACTTCGGCCACACGGCAGAGTTCAAGTTCTACGAGGTCGAAAACGGACAGGTGACGGCCAGCGAGGTCGTTTCCACCAACGGACAAGGCCACGGCGCACTGGTGGGCTTTCTGGCCCAGCACAATGCCAATGTGGTGTTCTGCGGCGGCATCGGCCCCGGGGCACAGAACGCCCTTGCACAGGCAGGCATCCAGCTGTTCGGCGGGATCAGCGGCCCGGCAGACGCGGCAGTAGCAGATTATCTGGCCGGAAAGCTCCGCTTTGACCCCAACGCCCATTGCGACCACCACGACCACGGCGAGGGCCACCATTGCGGTGAGCATCATTGCGGCGGGCACTCCTGCGGCCAGTAACCCATAACATCACAAAACCCCGGAGCGATGCATCACAGCAAACGTTCCGGGGTTATTTTATGCCTTAGAAGAACCGGCAGAAGCCAGGGCAGTGCTGTGAACACTCTGCCTCATCTCGACAGCATTTTATTGGGACACAAAAGAGATGCTCTCGGTCTGCTTCGATTCGGCCGGGCGGGGCGGATCTGCTTTGGTCAGCATCTGCTGGAATTTCCGCGCCGCCGTATTCAGCGGGCGGTGGCGGTCGTAGACAAGGCAGATCGAACGGGTCGGGATGATCTCCTGCAGGTGGAGCTGCACCAGCTCGCCCCGCTCCAGGCTATCCCTCGCCATGGGTTCCGGCACAAAGGCAAGGCCCAGCTCGCTTTTGACCAGCGTGAGCATCTGGTCAGTGGTGGCGGCTTCCGTATCCGGCTTGAGGACCGCGCCGTGATCCAGGAAGAACTGCCGGTACAGGCTGCGGGTCACGCTCTCGTCGCTGAGGGAGATGAGGGGATAGCTGCGCAGCTCTTTCAGGGTCAGGCTCTGACTTGCCAGCGCGGTGAAGGTCCTGCCACCCACCAGCACCTCGTAAAACGGCTTCAGCTCCACCATTTTCAGCCCCGACTCGATCTCCGCCGGGGTGCTCACAATGGCAAAATCCACCTCGCCGTTCTTCACGGCCTGCACCGCCTGCGGGGTGGAGTGGTTTGAGATGCGCAGCCGGATGCCGGGATATTCGGTATGGAAATCCCGCAGCTTTTTGGAAAGATAAATGTTGAGCGCCGTCTCGGTGGCGCTGATGCTGATGGTTCCGTGCTCCAGCGTGGCACTGGCGCTCAGCTCCTCCTCGGCATCCTGGATCTGCACCGCCGCCGAAGCAATGCGGGAGTAGAGCATCTCGCCCTCCGGTGTCAGGGTCACACCCCGGTTGGAGCGGATGAACAGCACGCAGTTCAGCTGGCTTTCCAGCCGGTTCATCGAGTGAGTGATATTGGGCTGGTTGTTGCCCAGCACCCGCGCAGCCTTAGTAAAGTTCTGATACTTCGCCACATAATAGAAGATCTTGTAATACTCCCAATCCACATACATGATGCGTCTGCCCCCTTCATGTAAAAATCGCATTGCTGCCTTGTGCAGAATACTTTTTGCACATTTTATTCCTGCCCGTATCATAACAACTGCAATCGAAAATTGCAAGAGGAAATTGAAAAATAGTACACCTATCAGGATGAGCACGGCAAGAACTGCGACAAATGGGAAAGCTTTCCCACCCAAGAGCGCAGCATCTGGGAGGTGGAGGAGATGCAGGCAGCGCTGGACAGCATGGAGGACCCCATCCTGCATCTGGCAGTGCACCTGACGCTGGTGGGTGCGCTGCGGGAAGGGGAGGTGGCAGGTCTGACCCCGGAGGACATCGACTTTGATGCTGCCAACGGCATGGGCACCTTCACGGTCAACCGTTCCATGCAGCGGGTGCAGAAGGACACGCTGGCACAGGTGGACAAGGGCTGCATCCTCCGCATCTTCCCGGACAAGCTGGAGGGCAGCAAGACCTCCCTCATCCTGAAAGACACCAAGACCGAAGCCTCCTGCCGCACCATCTTTATGACCGCCGCCTTGCGGGAGGAACTGAAGCAGTGGCTGGAACGGCTGAAACGGGAAGAAACCCTCGACCCGGAGCGGTACCGCAACAGCGGGATGCTGCTGCGGCTCCCCAACGGTCTGGCAGTGGAGCCGGTGCTCATCCGCAAGAAGTTCCTGAAATGGCAGGACGCACACCCGGAGTTCCCCCGCATCGTCTTTCACGGTCTGCGGCATTCCAGTGCCACCTACCAGTTGATGATCTCTGGTGGCGACATCAAGGCGGTGCAGGGGACCACAGGACACGCCAGTGCGGATATGCTGGTGAACACCTACGCTCATATCCAGCAGTCCTCCCGTGTGGAGCTGGGCAAGAAGTTTGAAAGCGGCTTCTATGCCAAGCCCGACACCCCCAGCCCGCAGGCTGTACCCGCCGCAGGCGAACCCACCATCTCCATGACGGCTCTTTTGGAATTGCTCAAGGATGCCGACCCGGAAATGAAGGCAAAGCTCCGTCTGGCCCTGCTCACCTGATGCAAAAAAGGGCACTGATTGCAATGCAATACAGCGCCCTACATCATCGGACATGGATAACACCGACCGTGCAAAAACCGTGCAGAAACCGTGCAGCCATGGCTTACAAAACAAAAAAGCCATGAAATCTTTCGATTTCACGGCATTTTCTGGTGCGATGGAAGGGACTCGAACCCCCGGCCTACTGATTCGTAGAGGGCCTTTATATGAGTTTCGCCGTTTTTGGTCATTGCAGTTTATATAGATTCATCGTTATTTTTATTCATGTTCGTGCATGGTCGTTTCACTTCTTTTCGATTCGATAAGGCACAAACAAGGCACATTCCAGAGGGAATACCATTCCATAAAACGGACACCATGAAAAAAGCAAAAAGCAGACGGCTCACGAGGGCGGCAGAAACGCCCCTGTGAGCCGTCTTTTGTTATGCGTGGGACTTTCCTTGATACGGCTAAAAACGTCCGTCAGCGCGTCCGCTGCCGCCGCATCGCTGGAACGGATGAACCCGGCGTAAATGTCCGTGGTGGTGCTGGTCTTTGCGTGGCCAAGTCTGCCCGAAACCGTTGTAACAGGCACATGAGCCGCTATCAGCAAGCTGGCGTTGGTGTGGCGCAGGCTGTGGAAGTGAACCGCCGGGAGATCATGGGCGGCCAGAAAGCCCGGAAACCAGCTTGTAACCGCGTTGGGGTCGAACGGCTGACCGTTCCAGCGGGTGAACAACAGGTCATTGTCCACCGTCTTGCCGTTCTCGATCTCCACCCAGCGCACCCACTCGGAGCCGACCTTGAACCGTTCGGCCTTCTGGTGCTGGCGGTACTCCCGCAGCAGCTGCACGCACTCCGGGCCTATCTTGATGCACCGCCGGGAGCGTTTTGTCTTGGGTGCTGTGAACACCGTACCGCGCCCGGCGATGTTCTGCACTGTCCTGTTGATGGAAATCACACCCGCGTCAAGGTCAATGTCCGACCAGCGCAGGGCGCATATCTCACCCCGGCGGGCACCTGTGAGCAAGGCCAGCTGTGTGATAACGCTGTACTGCGCTGGCGCGTCCTGCAGGGCTTCCAGCAGTTTTGCAACGTCCTCTTCCTGCAATGCTTCCACTTCGATTTCTGCCGCTTTGGGGGCTTCTGTGCGCCGACAGGGGTTTTCATCTATCAGCTGCCACTTGACCGCCTTTTCAAACACACTGGACAGGAAGCGGTGATAGTGCAGCTGCGTGTTGCCGCCCAGCTTACCGCCTGCTCTGACCTTCTCGGTAAAGGCTTTGGACAGGGGCAACCCGGCGGCATCGGCCACCTTCTCGGCGGTCTTATGGCTGACCGGCTTGCCGCTGCACAACCCCCGCATGGTTTCCTCACCCACCCCGGCGGTCTCCCGGATCCTTGCCCGCTGGCCTTTCGGCAGCAGCTTCAGCAGCGCGGCCGTTGCCGTATAGGTGGAATCTTGACGCACTCCGTCCTCGGACAGGTTCGTATAGAACGCCATGAGGTGCGCCGGGCGTATCTGGTTGACCTTCATGTGACCCAAAGCCGCCGACACACGCGGCACCAGCTTCCTGTACTCGGTGGCCGTCTTGGGCTTCAGCTGGCGGTCTGCATACTCGGTAAACCATCGCTCTATCAGGTCATCCAGTTTCATGGACGCATCCAGCGAAATGCCGCTGTGCACTTCCTGTTCAAAGGCATCTGCCTGACGTTGCAGCTCCTTTTCCAGCTTCTTCCCGGTCATGCCCGGCGGGGGAGTGAAGGTGCGGTTTACCATCACCTGACGGCCCTGCCTGTCGTAGCCGTTGGAAACACGGATGCAGTAGGAGCAAGTGCCGTCCTTCTTCATCCGCTTTACGATCTTCGCCATCTGTCACCTCTCCTTTGTGGGCATGGTCTTTTGTGCATTTTGTCCCCGGCGGTGCGTTCATCTGGCCGCGATCAGGCCCACAGCAAGGGCATTCTGCACAAACCGGGCAGCATGTCAACCCGCCGGGCGGGGTTATTCATCGTCACTACTCGGACCAATTTTATATTTTGGTAATTGCGTGAGTTCATGCACACGTTCTATTGCTTCAGCTTGGCCTTCCTCATTCAATTTTCCGAGATCCCAAGCAATTTTCTTTATATGCTCTATCAATTTTTTATCAGATACGAACAAATCAACTGGATGCAAGCCCAATTTTTCAAGTTCTTCCGCTGTTGTTTCTCCATATCTCGGCGTAACTTCCAATAAATCACTTTTCTTTACATCGTAAAGTCTTGCAGCTTCCTCAAAATGTTCATTTAGCCAATTATTTTTCTGTTTAACATCCCAATCAGCACCACTTTCAATTTCTTGGGAGCCTTGTTCTATTTCAAGCCACTCACACGCAGAAGCCAACCGTTCATCATAAGATTCAGCATGAACAGCATGATTTGTTGGATACAGGTTATACCACAGAACTCCAAGCGCATCCGCTATTTTCTGGACTGTTTCAAAATCCATTTTACTATCGCGTTTTACAGCATTGTAAAGCGTTGTATACGGAATATCTACTCTCCTACTTAACTCTTTCAGAGAAATATCTCTTTCTTTTGCAATTTCTCCTATTATCGCAGCTGCTCCCATTGTCCATTCCTCCTTTATTTGAGTATACCACATTAAGAAAAAATTCTCAAACAAGTATTGACTAAATTCTAAAAGTGGAATATAATCAAGTCGATGTAATTCTTTTTTGAGAATTTTATGTGCATTCAGCAGAAAGGAGAATACGAAAATGCGTTTTGATAAAGTAAAGGCTAAAACCGCTTTATTGGTTGCAGGGAAAACCCAGTCCGACCTTGCCGAAAGTCTGGAACTTTCCCGGCGGTGGGTAGGTGCCGCATTTAACGGCGGCAGTATCAGCGAAAAAACCGCCATATCGCCGCCGCTCTTGGCGTGTCCGTGGAAAGCTTGATGGATAGTGAGTAAAATTCACCTCGTCAGTGATTCAATTTCATTAATAATTTTTGATGTGCAAAATCGGCAGCATTTCTCCATAAATTAGGTGGGCATCCCTCTGTAAATCTATTGCAAAACAAGGTAATCCGTTGCAAAGCGTGACACTGGATATCACCAGATGACACCAGATAGATTTTGACGCAAAGGACTTCATTTCAACAATGGTTCATGGCATCAATTTTCAATCGAAATTTGGCGGTATTGCAAAGATTTTCGTTTTATGGTTTAATGCCGACACATCAAAAACGACAGAACAAAAAATGACCTAAAGGGGGTTGAAATATGGGTGATACCATCCGTTATCCCAACATGGGAACCGTCAAAAAGGCCGCTGAGATCTACGGGCTGTCACCGGCCTACATCCGGCGGCTGTGCAAGGCGGGTAAAATCCGGTATGTGAACGCCGGGCACATGTGGCTTGTCAATCTGGACAGTCTGGCCCGGTACTTTGAACAGGGAGACCCGGTGGAAAGCAGCCAGACCGCCGAGGGAATCCGCCGGGTAGCGAGGTGATGAGCCTTGAAAGAAATGAGCGTGAACCAATGTCGATGAAGAAAAGAGGAAGTTTCATCATGCTTTTAGAACACGTTCACACAATGGACGAACTGACAGACGAAGAATTTGGAAAGTTCGTTCGTGCTTATGCCAGCTATATTGAAACCGGCGTTGAACCAAACTTCGATGATCGTTCTATGCGGCTGATGTGGAAAACCGTAAAAGCATTCGATGACATGAACTGTGAAAAGTACGAAAGCACATCTGCCGCCCGGCGGGAAGCTGGAAAAAGAGGTGCTATGAAGCGTTGGGCGCAAGAAGGTAAAGGCATAGCAAGTGATAGCAAAAATGCCTTATCTGTATCTGATTCTGAATCTGATTCTGTAGCTGTAGTAGATACTGCCACCACAGCCGCCAATTCTCGTACAGATTCAGACCTTGCCGAAATCGTGCAACACTTCCAAGAGGTGATAGGCATCTTTCCACGTTCTGCGCTGGACAAGCTGCAACGCTGGCGGGAAGTCTACCCGGTGGAAATCATTCGGGCCGCGATTGATGAAGCCGCCGAGAACAATGTGCGTAAATGGCGGTACGTGGACGGCGTTTTGAAAGGCTGGCAGGCGGATGGGGTGCGCACTCTGGGGGATGTAGAAGCCCGCCGGGAAGCCCGAAAGAAGCCCGAACAGCCGCAGGAAAGGAAGTTTGAGGTGTTGACATGAACATTCACAAGGTTTTACTGGGTGCAATCCTCATTAAGCCAGACCTTGCGCCCTACTCGCTGCCGGATTTGGAGATTGAACACTTCCCGGCAGACCTTCAACCGGTGTTTGCTGCGCTGTCCGGCCTTTGGAATGCAAAGGGCCAGCTGGACGCGGTGGAAGCCTGTGCCCGATACCCGGAGCAGCGAATGGCCATCATGGGGTGCGTAGAGGAATGCGAGGGCGAGTATATCGCTATAACCCGCGACCGCGTAGAAGAATGGACGCAGCTTGTCAGGGAACAGGCCGCCTTGACCCAGTTCCAGAGTTTGGCCCTTCAGGCAGGCAGCAGCCTTACCACCTTTGCAGACCTGCCCGATCTGTATAGCCAGATGGGCGAAGCCCTGACGCTCGACCGGGAAGAACAAGATTTTAAGCCCATCGGGGAACTGGTCGATAACTATATTCGCCGCCTTGATGAAAAAGCCGAGTACATTCCAACCGGGATCCCGGTGTTGGACAAGTACCTGCACCTGTCCCCCGGCAATCTGTTCATCATCGGCGGCAGACCGTCCGCCGGCAAAACAGCCCTGTCTTTGCAAATGGCCTGCGAACAGGCCCGGAAAGATTACAGGGTGTGCTATTTCTCGTTGGAAACTGACCCCGACACTCTGACATCCCGCATCATTGCAAACCGTCTGGCGGTTCCTCTGGCCGATGTGAAAGCAAAGGCGGTTCCACAGTCTAATCTTGACGATCTCGCAGAACTGCACAAGCTGCCGCTGTTCATCCGTTCTGCATCCGGCAAGGGCGTGGGATGGGTCAAGGCACAGGCCCAGCGGATGAAAGCGCAGGTTATTTTCATCGACTATTTGCAACTGCTGGCCGCCAGCAAGGCAAAAGACCGATACCAGCAAATTACCAGCATTTCCATCGCCTTGCACGAACTGGCACAGACAACCGGCATCCTCGTAGTAGCACTGGCCCAGCTGAACCGCAATGCTGCACACGCATCCCCCAGCACCGCCGATCTGAAGGAATCCGGCCAGCTGGAACAGGACGCGGACGCTATTTTGCTCCTATCTGCTGACAAGGAAGATTATCAAGCCATCCTCGCCAAAAACAAAGAGGGCCGCGTGGGCGAAGTCCCTTTGACCTTCGATAAGGCCCGCCAGCGGTTTCTCGCTGTCACAAGCGAACTGGAAAGAAGGTGAAGCCATGAAACGGACGCACAGCCGCCCACGCCGCCGGGAGTCGTACCACTACGATGCAACCGGCGCGCAGTATATCGCTTGTATCGAAACGGCCTTACAGCATGGGCAAAGCATCCCTCTACACGTCTTGCAGATGATCTATCACATGCTGCTGCCTTATATGCACAGTTGAACCACTGACCGCACCCCGGCGGTGTTGATTTTGAACGCGCCCAGTAAGGGCACAGAAAGGATTTACCATGAACGAACTGAACAACACTCTTATGTCTACCGAAATCGGCGCAGAGGTGACTGGCTATGTGCTGGCCGATGTGCGCGGCGTGAACAGCATGGGCAAATATGCCGAGGAGACCAGCAAGGGCGTTGAACTGCATTTTGCACCAAACGCAGACAGCGCCCCGGCTGTCGTGGTCTACATCATGCCGGACGTGGACGACAGTAACACGCCTGTCCTGTCCGTTCATTGCCGCCCCTACGACACCCACAAGACCACGGAATACACCGCAGCGGCCCGCGAGTACATCAACAACATGACCGAGGACGAACTGATTGAACACGGTCACAACGAGTTCAACGGCAAAGATCAGATGATCACCGCCCTGCACACCATCGACCTGCTGGCCGCCCACGATGAGGAAGAAGCCCGCGCCGCCTACTTTGATTTTCTGGACAGCAACCTGTCCGGCATGAGTTTTGAAATCAAGAACAACGACTAACCACCGATGAACAACGAGTGAACCACGGTCGAACACGTGACACGCTGGGCGCATGGGGCAACCTGTGCGCCCTCTTTGAATGGGGGCAGCATCGTGAATCCTGATAACCTCCGCAGTCTGGCCGACCTGCCACCGGAACGCCGCCGGGAGATAGCCCGGATGGGCGGCAAGGCCAGCGGCATTGAACGCGCCCGACGGGCCTATATGAAGCAGTCCGCGCGGGAGATCATTCTGAAAATGCACTATTTCTACGAAGCAGAGGAAGAACTGGAAGCCGAGTGGAAAGAGTTTCAACGCTGGCGCAGGCGGAAAAAGAAGCGCAGCACTTCACACAAGTAAACAATTTGTTGACACGATACACGCGCCCGCGTGGCCGTGTTTACTAATTCCGCAATGTTGGAAAATGTTGGACAAAAAGGGGATGCAGAAATGGAACAGAATCGACCCAAGCAGACCGACCAGCAGGCCACAAACGCGGCCCTTGCAGCTCTGGCCGCCGCCGGGAACACCTTTGCCCTAGGCCAGCTTTGGGAAGTCAACAAGGGCTTTGTACGGCGGCAGCTGTGGCAGTGGTACGAGAAGAACAAGCCTGTTGCGGACAATGCAGGCCTGTCCTTTGAAGATTTGGTGCAGGAAGGGTACTTTGCTGTGGACTATGCCGCCAAGCACTACGACCCCGAACGCGGCAGTTTTACCACCGTTTTGAGCTATGCCCTTATGCATCAGATTCGTTCTGCAACCTGTGGCGAACACTACCGCATTATTGAAACCAGCGAAGGGAAACGGGTGCAAGCGTCCGCAAACCCGCTGAACAACTGCACCAGCTTGGATGCTACGCTTGACAGCGAGGATGACGGCAGCAGCACCCTTGGCGATCTGCAACCAGACCCAGCAGCGGCACAGGCATTCCAGACCGCCGAGGATGATCTATACACCGAGGAACTGCACAACGCCCTTGAAGATGCTATGACAAAGCACCTGACCGAGCGGGAAGCGCACGTTTTGCGCCGCCGGTATTATGACGGCCAGTCCTTGCAGGCCATCGGTGAATAACTCGGAGTGCAGCGAGAACGAATCCGGCAAATAGAGTGGAAGGCTTGCCGGAAGCTGTCCGGCCTGTCCTCTATCCAGCGTTGGCATGATGATGTGATTACAACGAGAGCATGGCGCGGCACCGGCTGGAACGCATGGAACCGCTATGGAAGCGTTCAGGAGCGCACCGTGGAATACTGGGACGCGCAGGTGAAGAAGTACGAGGAGCACGTGCGCGAGCTGGTCGAGAAGTACGGAATCTCTGCCATCATCTGAACCATACACCCCGCCGGGCGAGGTGTAATAACACACTAGACTTTCACGGAAAGTCGTGTCTTGCAGAGGGCCTTGCACCTGCAAGCAGTGTCTTTGTATGTACAAAGCCCCTTGCCTTGCAAGGACTTGTTGGGCAGCATCCCAAACCCTTTGAACGTGCAGCACCCGCCGGGCGCAGCACTTCAGCTGCCACACCATCCCGGCGGCATCACCGGCATGTTGTTCACTCGCGTACATCTTCGTGACACCACGAAAACATACCATCTTGCCATCATCGGCAAAATGGTCAGCCATTCATAGACAGCACAAAGCCCCCAGACCGCGACAGCGCACGTCTGAGGGCTTTTCTTGTTGCTTGTGGGTATTTTCCTTGCCGTGGCTCTATCCACGCTCTGACGACCCCCGGCGGGCTTATGCCGCGCAGTCGGGGAAGTTCACAACGGTGATCTCTGCCACGGCCTTTTCGACCGTCTGCAAGATGTGTTCTATCTTCTCCACCGTGTCAGCTGACAGAACCACCTCGCCGCACTGTTCGCACTTCAGGCAAGGCACGTTCTTGATGACCACAACACAGTTCTTCAGTTGAACCGTGTGAATGGTCGTGCTGGGCTTCATTTCGCCCTTGCAGAAAAAGCAGGTCATAATCATTCCCCTTTCTTCTTTCGTTCAGTATACGTTGCGTTCCAGTGGTCGAGATCGGGCCAGTAGGCTGTCAGGATCCACAGTGCATCCTCATGGATACCGCATACAACGTGCAGCCAGCGGCCCGCCAGATTGACCCCCAGCACCAAGCAGGACGGACACCGGTAATCATCCGGGCGGTATTCGATGATCTTCCCGCTCTGGATAGCCTGACGAATGTCGGCCAGCAAAATGCCGCGTTCATAAAGCCGGGCCTGTGAATGGGCTGTCAGGAAGATTTGCCCGCTGCTGGATAGTGTGCGCAGGTTCTCTATTGTCAATTCCATCACGCGGTTTCCTTCCCGGCGGTGTCCTCTGTGGGCACATGTTCCAGCAGATCGCCCGGCTGGCAGTCCAGCAACGTGCAAACCTTCTCAATGGTAGCCCATGAAACCAACTCGCCTTGACGCAGCTGTTGCACCACACGTTCACCAAAGATTTTCTCCTTACGAAGCCTATATGCTGAATAGCCTGCTTCCTTCAACGCTTCCAGAATGTCCATTTTATAACGAAGCGACACGAAATCACCTCCTATTCCTTACTATCAGTATAGCACACACAAGCACACAAAACAAGTGTACAAAATGCAAGAAACAAGCACGCAAAGTGTGTGCATATCGTCAATATACAAACACACAAAATAGGTGTATACTGTAATCACAGCAAGGGAAGCACGACCGGAAGGCAAGGGGCGAAGTAAGAACCGGGAGCGCAGTAAGCCGTGAACGCATGCTAAGTCAGTAACCCACTTCCCAAAAGCTGTATAAAAGAAAATGGCCCGGTGCCAGCTACCAACTACATCACCGAGCCAAACCCACAACAGGGTCAAGCCCATTATACAGGAGCTGACCCGCAAAGTAAAGCGAGGACAGTATGAAGAAGTACAATCTCTCCGAGATCATGCACAAGGCATGGAAGCTGTACCGCAAGGGCGTGAGCAGCTTTGCCGAAGCCCTGCACCGGGCATGGAACAGCGCAAAGGCCGCCCCGGTCAACGCCCAGCGCATCGAGGAAGCCCAGCAGGCCGCCGGGATCACCGAGCCGGTGAACACCTGGGCGGGCTGGAAAGCCGCCGGGTACATGGTGGAGCATGGCGCAAAGGCCTTGTTTCAGGCGGTGCTGATCCACAGCAGCAAGGGAGACGGCCAGACCTATCGGGCATCGTTCTTCAGTGCATCGCAGGTGCAGCCGCTGGAAGCGCAGTAAAGGGGGAACAGACGATGAAAACCGAGATTCCCACCAAAGAACTGGAAGAAGCCATGAACGCCGTTTTGAAGCAGGCGCGCAAGATGGAAGAATCAGACGAGCCAGAGGAACGCCGCCACGGCTTCGGCATGGAAAGCGCATTGACCGCCCTTTCCATCTATCTCGACCTGTAACCCGGCGGCAAGATCGTCAGCAGCCCAGAACAGCAGCAGGGGAACAGGGGGCAGACCGACCCCGCCCCTCTCGCTCTGGACTTCCTGCACTGTACTGTGAATATTTTCTCGCGGAAAGCAGCGGGCAGGGGGAGGGGGGAGGCCCCCGGGTGGCTACCCGGCGCCCCCTGCTGTCCCGCGCCGATATTTACACACGAGTAATTTTTTAAAAGTCGTCCATCGATGGCGATGGCTTGAAATGAGAGAGGTTTTACGATATGAAGATTGAAAAGCGTGTCAACCTGTACGCCTTTGAGGTTGAGTACATCGACCAGCGGGAAGCAAAGCCCCGCACCGTCCGCCGGGAGACCGTTGTTCTGGACGGTGGGCGCGTGTCCGCGCTGGAACGTCTGGGCCAGTCCCCGCAAAGCTGGATTTGCCAGCAGTACGCCCGGCAGGGCTTCACTGTGGGCGCAGTCCACAAAGGCGATCGCCTGACCGCCAAGGTCGACACCGGCTTTCTGTGGAAGATGGCCGTGCTAGATGTGGCCGCCGCAAAGGCTGGCAAGGCTGTGGCCCAGCTGCTGGAAGGGGGTGTTAATCATGCACAAGCCTGACTATACCCCCACGTTGACCGCTAGAGAGTTCTGGACGGTCTGGAACTATGGGCCATGTTCAACTGAGGTATGGTGCTTTGTGCGCGACCTGATGCAGCTATTCCAGTGCCACGGAGAGACCCCAGAGAGCACCGACAACCTGACTTTTCTACTGGTGGCCGTTTATAACCTTGGGCATCAACAGGGCATCCGCAAGGAACGCCACCGCCGCCGGGTAAAGCAAAACGGCACAGATGACCCGGAACGCACCTCTTACACGGAAGCTATTTTGCGGCTGCTGAAAGCGGCAGACCTTCGCAAACTGCGCCTTGTGTGGGTCTATGCAAGCCACCTGATACACTGAAATCCGCTCCAAAACCTGATAAAACCTGAACATTCCCACACAAAAAGCACTGAACCCCGCCTCAATGCGCCGCAGATCATCACGGCAGCGCACCGGGCAGGGTTCTTTTTGTTGGTAAAAGTTGGTGTTCAGACCTTAACAAAACTTAACATCTGCCCGGCGGGCCTGTTAGCAAATGTTAGCATCCGAACAGGCGAGGAACAGGCGAAAAGGTTAGTAAAAGTTAGTATTCCGACCTGTTAAAACCTGTTATCCTTTGTTATGGTTCAGGCACAATACCCGCCCCGCCGGGCATCCAGCACAAGGCACTCTGTAAGGCACACGGCAAGGCATTTTTTGAGCCACAAGGCACAAATAAGGCACATTCCAGCCGTTTCGGGGTCGTTATAAAGCAAGAAATCCCACGATTTACACCGCATTTTCAACGGTCAATCGTGGGATTTTACTTGGTGCGATGGAAGGGACTCGAACCCCCGGCCTACTGATTCGTAGTCAGTCACTCTATCCAGCTGAGCTACCAACGCATACGTTCCGGTCGGAACAAGATGTATTTTATCACGCAGGGCGGGGTTTGTCAACAGTTTTTTGCAGATTTTTTGATTTTATTTTCGTTTTTTATTTTTCCACACAGAAAAGTACGTCTTTTCGTTTTTTCAATATTCTTCGTAATTCTTCGTGCAGACCTCAGGCATCCTCTGCCAGACGCTCGGCGATGCGGACACCGGTAGGCGTTGCGGCAAGGCCGCCCTGGCCGGTCTCGCGCAGGTCCGGGGAGAGCAGGCTGCCCACGCGGCCCATGGCGTCGATGACCTCGTCGCAGGGGATGGCGTAATCCACCCCCGCAAGCGCCATATTGGCGCAGGAAACGGCGTTCACGGCACCAACAACATTGCGCTTGATGCAGGGCACCTCCACCAGACCGGCCACAGGGTCGCAGACCAGGCCCAGCAGGTTGCCCAGTGCCATAGCGGCAGCGGCGGCGCACTGCTCCGGGGTACCGCCCTTCAGGTGGCAGAGGGCGGCGGCGGCCATGGCGCTGGCGGCTCCTACCTCAGCCTGACAGCCTCCCTCGGCACCGGCCAGAGTGGCCCGGGCAGCGATGACCTGCCCGAAGCCTGCGGCCACATAGAGGGCATCACAGATGGCTTCTTCATCGGCCTCGCCTGCACGGGCAAGGGGAAGCAGCACCGCCGGTAGCACACCGCAGCTGCCCGCTGTGGGGGCAGCAACGATCCGTTTCATGCAGGCGTTGCACTCAGCGGTCTTGAGGGCTTCGGCGGTCACCTCTGCAAGGTAATCCCCGCCATAGCTTCTGCCCGCCTGATGGGCCTGTTCCACCTTGGCGGCATCGCCGCCGGACAGGCCGCTGCGGCTGCGCTGAGCAGGGTCATAATCCAGGCTGGTGGCCTCCATCACATGCCACAGGTGGTGCATGGCATGGCGGCTGGCCTCTTCGGTCAGGCGGCTCTCGGCCAGATCACTGCGCAGGATGGCCTCGGCAAGGGAGAGGTTCTGGCTGCGGGCAGCGGCCAGCATTTCTTCACAGGATAAAAAGGACATGGTCATTCCTCCGCGTCTTCTTCGGGCTCGTCGATGTTCAGGCAGGTCACCTTCAGGATGCCGGGCAGGGTCGCCAGCTTCCGTTCCAGCGGGTGGGGGATATGGGAATCGCACTCCAGCACCATAACGGCATAGCCGCCGGTTCCTGCGCGGAACACCTGCATCGATGCAACGTTGATCCTGCGCACGGCAAGGCAGGTGGTCACCTCGGCGATGCAGCCGGGGGTGTCCTCATTGTGAATGATCAGGGTGTTGCTGTCGCCGCCAAAATCGGCGGGCACGCCGTCGATCTCGGTCACGCGGATGCGCCCGCCGCCCACCGAAGCGGCTTTCATGGAAAGCACCCGCCCCTCCCGGCCCGTCAGGGTGAGAACAGCGGTATTGGGGTGCGCAGAGCGCAATTCCACAGGATGGATCCGGAATGCCATGCCCTGCTCTGCGGCCAGGGCAAAGCTGTCGGGCAGGCGGGGGTCATCAGGCCGCAGGCCAAGCAGGCCGGCGACCAGGGCTTTATCCGTGCCATGTCCCTTTCCGGTGGTGGCAAAACTGCCGTACAGGCCGATATCCGCCTGCACCGGGATCTCACCCAGAAGCTTCTGGGCCGTGTAGCCGATCCGGGCGGCACCCGCTGTATGGCTGGAAGAGGGGCCGATCATAACCGGCCCGAGAACGTCAAACAAGCGCATCCGATGCACATCCTTTCGTGCTCCGCCGGGCAAAAATCGCCCGCTTCGCACTTTTTTCTCTCTTTTATTATACCGCTTTTGCCCCACTTGTGCTATAATAACTTTATTAATGTTTGAAATCGCTCCTTTGGGGGCAACACGGAGGTTGGATTCCTATGAAACTGGTAAGCGTGGAAACTCCCGAAAAGAGTGTCTGCAAGATGACCTTCAGCGCAACGGCTGAGGAGCTGGAGACCGCATCCAATGCGGTGTATGAGCGCACCCGCGCCAGCTACACCATCAAGGGCTTTGCCAAGGGCGAGGCTGACCGTGCTCAGATCGAGGCCGACCGCGGCGAGCACACATTCTGGTATGATGCCATCAACGACCTGATGGATCGCGATGTTCCTGCCCTGTACGAGGCCGCCATGGCCGAGCACGGCTTCAAGGCGGTGGATGAGCCCAGCTATGACCTGGTCAGCGTTAAAAAGGACGAGGGCTTTGTAGCCACCGCCACCACCCCGCTGCAGCCGGAGCTGAACCTGACCCAGACCACCGGCTTCCATGTGGAGTGCGTGACCCCCGCCGTCACCGACAAAGAGATCGATGCCGTGCTGGAGCGCCGCCGCAATGCTGCCGCTGAGCTGGTGCCCCACAAGGGCCCGGCCGTCAAGGGCAACATCGTTCACATCGATTACGAGGGCCTGCTGGACGGCAAGCCCTTCCAGGGCGGTTCCGCACAGAACCAGACCCTGCAGCTGGGCAGCGGCCGGATGATCCCCGGCTTTGAGGACGGCATTCTGGGCCACAAGGGCGGCGAGGAATTCGAGATCAACGTCACCTTCCCGGTACGCTATCACGTCAAGGACCTGGCCGGAAAGCCCGTTGTCTTTAAGATCAAGCTGATCGATGTCTGCGTCCGCCAGCTGCCCGCCCTGAACAGCGATTTTGCCAAGAAGGTGGGCAAGGTGGACACCATGGAAGCATTCCGGGAGCAGGTGCGCAAGCAGCTGCATGACGGCAAGCACGCCAGCGCCCTGAACCGCGCCAAGGATCAGGTGCTGACCCAGCTGGCCTCTGCCGCTGAGGGTGAGCTCCCCAGCGTTCTGGTGGAGAGCACCTACCAGCAGGAGATGCAGAACATCCAGCAGCAGCTCCAGATGCAGCGCATGAGCCTGGACCGCTACCTGAGCCAAATCCACCAGACCCGCGAGAACTTCACGGCCAATGTTCACGCCGCCGCCGAGAAGAACACCCGCGCCCGGATGGCCCTGCTGCAGGTGGCCCAGCAGGAGAACCTCGTGCCCACCGATGAGGAGATCGAGAAGAACCTGCAGGAGCGCGCCGACCGCACCAAGAAAACGCTGGAAGAGGTCAAGGCCAACGCCAACATCCCCGCCATGCAGCGCAGCGAGGCCATCCGCCGCGCCGCCGACTGGGTGATCGAGCACTCCACCATCGAAGAAAAGTAATTTCCCAAAGTACAACAAAAAGAGCCTGTCTCCAAGAAATTTCGGGAGACAGGCTCTTTTCTTTTGCAGTTTATTTTGTCAGGAGATTGAAGCCCATGACCACGATGCCCAGCACGACCAGAACGATGCCGGTTGCACGGTTCAGGGTCTTGGCATCGGCCTTATTGGCAAAGACAGCGGCGATGCGGGCCCACAGCAGGGTAAACAGAACGCAGAGGATGAACACGGTCCAGTCCGGTGCGCCGCCGATGGTAAAGTGGGAGACCGCGCCGGTCAGGGCGGTGAAGGTCATAATGAACACGCTGGTGCCCACGGCAGTCTTGAGCTCGTAGCCCAGGACACTGGTCAGGATAAGCAGCATCATCATGCCGCCGCCGGCACCGATAAAGCCGCAGATCATCCCGATGACCACACCGCAGACGATAGACTGGAGGGCACGCTTCTTAGCAGAGACCCCCTGCATGGCTTCTTTGGTGGTCATAACGGGCTTGACGATGAATTTAATGCCCAGCAGGAATGTCATAAACACCGAAAAGCTGCCCATGGTGGTGGAAGGCACCAGGCTTGCCACCCAGCTGCCCACCACGGTGAACAGCAGCACACTGGCCATCATAATCAGGCCGTTTTTGATATCCAGGTTTTTGTTTTTGTGGTAGGTGTAGGCAGATACCGCACTGGCCAGCACATCCGAGGAAAGTGCAATGCCGACTGCCATATAGGGGTCCATCCCCAGGAAGGTGATGAGCATCGGGCTGATGACAGCGGCGGCGCTCATGCCCGCAAAGCCGGTGCCCAGGCCCGCGCCCATTCCGGCAAAAAAGGTAACGATGATGGTAAACAGCAGGTTCATCTTATTCTTCTCCTTCTAGGATCGCATCCAGATTTTCGTTCATCGTATCGATGACCTCAAAAAATATCTCGAGTTTTTCTTCCTCCAGCCCTGCCATCAGGCGGCGGATGAAATCATCCTGCATCCTGCGGCCCTGTTCGATGATGGACTGCGCCTTTTCGGTGCAGGCAAGCTCCGTTTTGCGGCGGTCACCCGGCACCGGACGGCGCTCCAGAAAGCCCTCCTGCACCAGCTTGTCCACATTCACCGAAACAAGGTTCGCCTTGATGTGGCGTACCTCCACGATATCGCGGGCGGTCGTGTAGTTGGGGTTGTTGGCAAGGAACATCAGGATATCAAACGCTGTCTGCGGCAGGTGCAGCTTCTGGCACAGCGGCTTGCAGACGGCGCTGTACACAAGGCCCGTCTTGTTGGCAAATTCCACACTGGGGTTCAGCTCACGCATTGCGAGCCTCTCTTTCTCTCTTTTTGAATTGTTCATTTTTTGAAGTATTTTAGCACATGGAATCTCTGTTGTCAAGGGCAGGCAGCGTAAAATCAACTGATCCATATATTTTGTCCAACGCAAAAAGCCCGCACCATGAAAATTTTCACGGTACGGGCTTTTGATATGCTTCAGGACAGGGTCACAGCACCGCCACAGCGAGGAACCGCACAACGAGCGCGGCAAGCCATGCCACAACGCACTGGTTTACGACCATAACGGTGGCCCAGCGGCCACCCATCTCCCGCTTGACCGATGCCACAGCGGCGATGCAGGGGGTGTAGAGCAGGCAGAACACCAGCAGGGGAGCCGCTGCCGCCGGGCTGAGCGCCGCGCCCAGTGCGGCAGAGGATCCATACAGGATGGTAAGGGTGGAAACAACGCTCTCCTTTGCCATAAAGCCGGTGATCAGCGCCGTGGACACCCGCCAGTCGCCAAAGCCCAGCGGTGCAAACAACGGCGCAATGCCGCTGGCGATCCAGGCCAGGATGCTCTCCTGCGGGTCTGCGGTCAGACTGAGCTGGAAGTCAAAGTTCTGCAGGAACCAGATAATGATGGTTGCCAGGAAGATGACTGTAAAGGCACGCTCGAGGAAATCCCGGGCCTTTTCCCAGAGCAGCTGGGCCACATTTTTCAGGCCGGGCAGGCGGTAGTTGGGCAGCTCCATGACAAAGGGCACGGCCTCGCCCTTGAACAGCGTTCCCTTGAGCAGAAAGGCCATACCAATGCCCACAAGGATGCCCAGGAAATACAGGCCCACCATGACCAGCGCGGCGTACTCCGGGAAGAAGGTCACCGCAAACAGGCTGTAGATCGGGAGCTTGGCCGAACAGCTCATAAAGGGCGTGAGCAGGATGGTCATTTTCCGGTCCCGCTCCGAGGGCAGCGTGCGGCTTGCCATCACGCCGGGAACCGTGCAGCCAAAGCCGATGAGCATGGGCACGATGCTGCGGCCCGAAAGACCGATGCGCCGCAGCAGCTTGTCCATCACAAAGGCCACGCGGGCCATATAGCCGGTATCCTCCAGCAGGGAAAGGAAGAAGAACAGGGTCACGATGATGGGCAGGAAACTCAGCACACTGCCCACACCGGTAAAGATGCCGTCGATCACCAGCGAATGCACTGCATCGTTGACGTTCCACGCCGTCAGGGCATTGTCCACAAGGATCGTCAGGTTCTCAATGCCCAGTTCCAGCAGGCTTTGCAGCCCTGCGCCGATCACGCCGAAGGTCAGATAAAACACCAGCGCCATGATGCCCACGAACGCCGGAATCGCCGTGTACTTTCCGGTGAGGAAGCGGTCGATCCTTGCGCTGCGCAGCTGCTCCTTGCTCTGGTGGGGCTTTACCACGGTCTGATTCACCAGCTGATGGATAAAGTGGAACCGCATATCTGCAATGGCGGCGGCGCGGTCCAGGCCGCGCTCCTGCTCCATCTGCACGATGATATGCTCGATCATCTCTTTTTCGTTCT
>ENA-OPDC01000158-OPDC01000158.1-human-gut-metagenome-genome-assembly--contig:-NODE-158-length-37266-cov-2.963694_pt1 | contig 37266 bp, 28 predicted proteins | sample MGYA00241620_ERZ501503 | MGnify/ENA primary metagenome ERZ501503 (study PRJEB25962, sample SAMEA2042659) | human gut metagenome | biome: human gut; feature: human-associated habitat; material: faeces...
CGCATCCTTTTCTAATTGAAGGGCTTCAATGTATTCTGAGAGACTGGATGTAGGAGAAGCTTCAGTTTCAGAAAGTGTTTCGGTTTCAGGCGAAGGTTCTGGAGGTACCGTTTTTTCAGTATTCTCATTTTTATTTTCAGCAGACTCCGCAGGTACAAAACTTCGTATAATGATCGGATGATCTTTCCACTGCGATCCAAAGAAATGATCATTCGAATAATACAGTAAGAATCCATCCATTTTATCAAAATCATCGATCAAAGGATATGTGTTTTTAAATTCAATGATCGCATCATTTCGCTTGACCGTATCAAGATAAATTCCATTCATAGCACCCTGATGAAAATAATAAAAATAAATTTTGTATTCTAATGCCTGTTCATTTGTTTTTACATGGAAATAGACTCTCAGACGGTTTTGGCGTTTTTCTATTTTGGCAAAACCGACATTGGAACCCTTGATTCCATGGTGATATTCATACAGATAAGATACAATACGTTGATAATCTGACAATCGTGTACTCTCTTTTTGCTTCATTCTATGTTATAATAAAGAAAAATATGACATAGATATAAGGGGTAAGAGTAAGTGACACAAGAAGAAAAATACATGAAAGAAGCAATCAAACAAGCAAAGAAAGCGGCAGTGATTGGAGATGTTCCAATTGGATGTGTGATCGTTGAAGACGATAAGATCATTGCAAGAGCTTATAACCAGCGCAATAAGAAGAAGACAACATTGGCACATGCAGAACTTCTTGCGATTCAGAAAGCAAGTAAGAAAGTTAATGATTGGAGACTGGAAGATTGTACCATGTATATCACATTGGAACCATGCCAGATGTGCGCAGGAGCTATCGTACAGGCACGAATTCCAAAAGTTGTGATCGGAGCGATGAATCCAAAGGCGGGCTGTGCAGGATCTGTATTGAATATTTTACAGATTGACAAATTTAATCACCAAGTAGAGATAGAACGTGGTATATTAGAGGAAGAGTGCAGTCAGATGCTGTCTGATTTTTTTAAAGAATTAAGAAGAAGGAAGAAGGGGGACAAGGAACATGGAAAGGATTAAGAAGCTTATTGTAGTTATTTTATGTGTCGGCATGATAAGTTCTTTAAATATTTCTTTTATCTATGCCTCACAGTCTAATGGATATCATCCATTGAATATTAAGATTGAATCTCCAGATGTGCCCAAAATTGTAACGCCAAAGAGGAATGCCAGATCCTTGGATTCATATTACAGTTCATCAGAACTTGGACAGGTAACATCAGTGAAAGATCAGGGGAACACAGAATTATGCTGGGCGTTTGGGATTACATCGATGGGAGAGACTTCTCTGATCAAACAAGGAATCGCAAGTACGAATGTAGATTTTTCGGAGAAACATTTTGGATATTTTATGTACAATCGAAAAAACGATATATTAAATAATACCAAAGGGGACAAAACAAAAGTTTCAGGAGATTGGAGATATGCAGGCGGCAATTCACTGCTTGCAATGTTGTCGTTAACAGGATGGTATGGTCTTGCAAAAGAAAATATTGCACCATTTAATACAGGAAAATGGAGATTATCTGATTCTGTAGGACAAAAAGACAGTGCAATTCTGAAGAATGGATTTTTCCTTGGAGATACACCGCAAGCAGCGGTAGTAAAATCCTATATCATAGGATATGGTTCCGTAGTTATGGCGTACCATGCACCCGAAGAGACATGGGAAGAAACAGCCTATTACGGAAAGAATCATGAGGCATACAACTGCAATAGTGCCAGACAGACAGCAAATCATATTGTTGCGATCGTTGGATGGGATGATAGTTATAGCAGAGATAATTTTAACAGTGGATCCAGACCGTCCAGAGATGGAGCATGGATCGTAAAAAACAGTTGGGGAAATCAAGAAGGAAGTAACGGATATACCTATATTTCTTATGAAGATAAATCTCTTTGTGAATTTGTTGCAGGGCAATTTGTGAAAGCCTCAGAGTATAAATACAATTATTTCTATGATGGTTCAGCGAATCCTGGAATTTTAAAACTGAAAAAAGGACAAAAGTTCGCAAATGTATTTACAGCGAAAAAAGGAAGTGCAAAGAAGAAAGAACTGATCAAAGCAGTGAATCTGGTAACTTGGTCTGCAAACGTTAAATACAGTATACAGATTTATAGAAATCCTAAAGATGGAAGACCAACAAGTGGAACAAAGATGTTAAAACGTCCGGTAACAGGAACGATCAGAGAGGCCGGAACGCATACGATCGATCTTTCAAGAAAAGCAGAGGTTCTGAGAGGAGACAAGTTTGCAGTTGTAGTAAAATTAAGATCTTCTGGTAAGATTGGTTTTGATGAAAATGATGATTATCACTGGGTATCTTTTGTTAATAAAACAAAAAAAGGACAGAGTTATCTTTATGATCATAGAAAATGGAATGATCTGAACCCAGATCATGCAACGGTGCGTTTAAAGACATATACAGTAATGCAGCCAGTAAACAAGATTCATTTGAGATATTGTAAGGCGGATTCTAAAAATAAGAATCCAAAGGGAATCGTATTATATTACAAAGGAAAGCACTTAAAAAAGAATAAAGATTACAAGATCGTCAAAAAAGAAGGTCACAAATATGTGATCGTAAAAGGAAGAGGAAGATATCGGGGAACGAAAAAAATTTATCTAAAAACCAAATAAGAATAACTATTGACCAAAAGAAAAGTATTTAGTATAATCAAATATGCATCTTGTAAAAGATGCCAAAGATAATCAAGTCATAAAGCTTCCGTGCTAGCCGGGGAGGTAGCGGCACCCTATTTCTGCAATCCGCTATAGCAGAGGTGATGGTTTGCTTCGGGCTGTTTTCTGTAGAGCTGCCCTCTACAAGTGGCGTTGATATCTGGGTCTCACGCAATAGGAATCCATGAACCGTGTCAGGTTGGGAACAAAGCAGCACTAAGTGGAACCTTCTATGTGCCGTGAGGGTGCCTGGGTTGAGTTAACTATAGAGGTAACGTCTGTGGAAGATAGCACAACGCATTCCGCACGGATTTTTTTTACCCATTTTTAGGTATTTAAGAACTTACTACTCGGATTGTATGCTATTGAATACAAAGTGAAACAGTGATAGAATAGGAATAGCAAACATGGTAAGGAGTGAGACATATGAGAGAATTAGAATTACCTGATGTACAAGATGTAATGCTTGAATACCGAAAGATCAAATTATTATATCGTTCTGCATTAAAAGAGATCGGAACGAAATTAGAGATATTAAATGATGAGTTTAAACTTGTGCACCAGTACAATCCGATTGAACATATCGAATCAAGATTAAAAACAGATGAGAGCATCACAAGAAAGCTGATACGTAAAGGAAAAGAAATCACAGTAGAGAATATCCAGAAATATATTGACGATATCGCTGGGGTCAGGGTTATTTGTTCTTTTACACCAGACATTTATCGAATCGTAGATATGATCTCATCACAAGATGATATAGAAGTACTAAAGACAAAGGATTATATGTTGAATCCCAAGGTCAATGGATACAGAAGCTATCATCTGATCGTAAGAGTACCAATCTTTTTATCTGACAGAGTGGTACCTACCAAAGTAGAGATTCAGATCAGAACGGTTGCAATGGACTTTTGGGCATCTCTGGAGCATAAGATTTATTATAAATACGAGGGCAATACACCAGAATACATTAAGAAAGAATTGAAGGAGTGTGCAGATCTTGTGACGTTTTTAGACAGCAAGATGTTGGCAATCAATGAAGAAGTGAGAAGTATTCGGGAAGAAAATAGAGAATAGGACATGCAATATTTTCTCTAAATGATCATAAGATATGATTGATAGAGAAAAAGGAGCAGGAAGATGGCAGACAGAGATGGTTTAGGAGATCTTCCATTATTTGATACTGAAGTAAGACCAGTCAGAGAATTTGTAGCACAGGAACAGAGGCAGGAAGACGATTATCAGTATATTACGAGAATGTATTCTGCACTGGCCAGACAGATTCTGGATCTGATCGAAGATATTTGTGATCAGATGGAATACGAGGGCAGCAGGATGTTTGATGAATATATGGATCGAACGATGCTGCTTGCTATGGTGGATAAGATTTATGATAAGATCGATCATCAAGAGAAGCAAGATTGTCAGAAGAAAGAACAGTTATTATATCAGATGATCCTTTCGCTGCTTGGAGGAGAGATTTATCATAGAAGATGCCGTTATCGAAGAAAACGAAATATGTTTAAAGCATAAAAAGAAAGAGCCGGGAGAAATCCTGGTTTTTTTCTTGTTTCATAGGGAATCACTATGAAATCCGCTGTAAAATGAAAAACATACATCTTAAACATTTCTTAAAAAGGTTGTATTCATATACAAAAACGGATAAAATGTACATTATAAGGCTTCACGGAATTAGGAAAAGGAGAAAGTAATGAAGCAAAGTAAAGTGATACAAATTTCAGTATTTGGAATTCTATTTTTAATTTCATTATTTATCTGGAATTATATGTTAGTTGGAAGAAATAACAAAGGGGTTACAGAAACTAGTCAAGCAACAATCCCTTTATTAACAGTGTCTGCAGATGGAAAGAATATTAACCAGTTGCATGGGTATCAGGGAAGTGTTGATGCATCCTTGATCCGTGACAGTATCACACCAATTTATGAGAATGAAGTAAAAGTAATGCTGACATATGCAAAATCTGATGTCAGTGTCGTGTCATATAAGATTTATGATACAGATAATAAAACAATCCTTGGAAATGGTGATACAGCATTTCATAAAGTCAAAGGAAAAAAGACGGCAAACATTAAGATTAAAGAACGTCTGGAAAATGGAAAAACATATCTAATGGAATTGTCAGTGAAACAAAATGACAAAACGATCCGTTATTTTACACGTGTGATTTATGGAACTAGTTTTCATTTAAAAGAATGTCTGGATTTTGCACAGAAATTCCATGATGCAGCATTGACAGAAGGTAATACAGAGTTTATCAGTCAGTATTTAGAAACGGCAGAGGGAACAATATCGAATAATCTGGCGAATGTTGACTTGAAATCGACACAGGAAGCGGTATCTTATGCAACATTAAAACCACAGGTTGAAAGTGTATATCCTGCAACCGTAAAAGAAATTTCTGAAAATGTAACGTCACTGGAGCTGAGATATATTCTTTCAGCAGAGAATACGGATGGAACAAAACAGTATTATCAGGCAACAGAATATTTCAGGGTTCGATATGCAAAGGACAGAATGTATCTGTTAAATTATGAACGTAATATGGAAGCATATATGCGATACGATACGATCGATCGTAGTAATAATCGTATTTTATTGGGAATCGGAAGCAGTCAGAAACAGTTGATCAGTAAAAATGGCGGAAAGAAAGCAGCATTCGTTGTCCAAGATGAATTGTGGTATTATGACTATCAGAAGTCCAACATGCACAAAGTATTTTCTTTTGAAGGAGAAGATTATCGTGACAGTCGCAACAACTATCAAAAGCATGCGATTCAGATTATGAAGATGAAGAATAATGGAGATATAGCATTCTTGGTTTATGGATATATGAATCGAGGAAAACATGAAGGAGAGAATGGTATTTCTGTTTATCAGTATACTGCGTCAGACCAGAAGATTGAGGAACTAGGCTTTATCCCAACACAGATTCAGTATGATATGATGAAAAATGACATTAAAAAAGGTGCATTTTTAAGTGGTAGCGGACAGTTTTATTTCTATTTGGATGGAGCGGTTTATCAGGTAGATCTTGACTCTGGAAAGAGTAAGATTCTGGCAAAGAACATTACAGATGATATGACAGTTATCTCTGAGAATGGAATGCTTGCATTGAATCAGTCAAAGAATAAGATGAAAGTTGTGGATCTTTCTACACAGAAAACAGAAGTGATCACATGTAAAGATGATCAGGTACTGCGTCCAATTGGATTCATAGAGAAAGATTTTATCTATGGAGTTGGAAATAAAAAAGAAGTTGTAAGGAATAAAGATGGTTCTTATATGTATCCATTGACAAATGTATATATAAGAAACAATAAAAAGATTGTAAAAGAGTATGGAGAAGATGGTACTTATATTACGAACACAAGTGTAGACGGAACAACGATCGCATTGACACATTCTAAGAAGAGTGGAAATGGATATAAGAAGATCAATGTAAGTTATATTCGTTACAAAGATAAACAGGAGAGTAAGGCAGTTTTAGAGTACGGGTATACAGGAACAAGATTGAATCAGTTATATCTTGCATTCCCGGATGATGTTTATATTCAGACAAGACCAAACTATCTTTCTACAAATGTTGAGGAACAGGAAGATGAGATAAAGATCAAATTTGCTGTAAATGATAATAAATATAGGGATGCATTTGTCTATACAGGCGGTAAGTTGTCAGGAATTTACAGTAATCTGAAAGAAGCTATCAAGGTCGCCAAGCAAGGTGGTGGAGTAGTTGTAAATTATCATCAGATGTATTTGTGGGAGAAAGGTGTTGCACAGAATTATGGAAAAGGATCTAATATCCCGATGATCAAAGCAAAGAATAAAGATGAGACAGATATTGCATGTATTCTGATGATGGCAAGATCAGAAGGAATTAAGATTTCCTATGATAAGATCAAGAAGATGTCAGGCAGCACATATGATAAATTATTTAAGGTGTTCAATAAGCGTGCAGTTAATTATTCTGACTGCAGCATGGATGATCTTGTTTATGCAATAAGTAAGGGAAGATCTTTCGTGGCACAGAGAAAGAATGGCACATATGTATTAGTTATGAGTTATAATCAGACGGATTTAAGATATTATGATCCGACAAATGGAAAGTCTGTAAAAGCAAATCGCAAGAAGCTTGAGAGTGAATTTAAACAAGCAGGAAGCGTTTATTACGGATATGCCAATTAGATTTTGTCTTTAGAGTGCGAACTATGTCGAGACAAAAATTTTAGTTATGATATATTTTATGTTAAAATTAAGATATATATCTGGAGATGATCCGGAAAATGAGAACAGTAAAAACAAACGAAAGGTGAAAGGAATATGGCTGAAGAAACAAAGGAAACAAAAAAGATTATTCCCGAAAGCAAGAAAAAGCATAAAAAGAAACATAAAAAGAAAAAAGTTCTTTTGAAAGTTTCTGTTGTCTTTTTGTTGTTGGTCGTAATCGGCTGGTTTACTTTTGGGGCAAAGGTTATGAAGCTTAGAAGTGAAGCCAAGAAACTCGTTGCTCAGTCGAGTGAGGAGACATTTAAGGCATCACAGACAAGTATTGTATATGACACCAACGGAAAACAGTTACTGAAGTTTAAAGGTGAAAAAGATGTATATTATCTGAAGTACAAGGAGCTTCCGGTTTATGTCATAGCTGCAGTAATTTCTGTCGAAGACAAGAATTTCTATAAACACAGCGGTGTGGATTACAAAGGAATCTCAAGAGCTGCAGTAAGTTATGTGGTACACAAAGGAAGGATCACACAGGGGGGAAGTACTCTGACGCAGCAGCTTGCGAAGACTGTCTTTTTGAATCGTCAGAAGACATGGAAGAGAAAAGTTAAAGAGATCTTTATGGCAGTAGAATTAGAGAGGAAATACTCCAAGGAGCAGATCCTTGAGTTCTATCTGAACAATGTTTATTATGCGAATGGTTATTATGGAATTCAGGCAGCAAGCCAAGGATATTTCCGTAAGGATGCGAAGAATCTGACAATGTCAGAAGCAGCATTTTTATCTGCGATTCCAAATAATCCAACAATCTATGATCCACGTACAAACAAAGAAAATACGATCAAGCGTAGAAATAAGATTCTAAAGGATATGTACGAGCAGAAACTGATCCGTAAAGACCAGTATGAAGAAGCGATCAATGAAGAGATTAATGTAAAGAGCGCGCAGAAGAGTAAGACAGAGAAGAAGAATTACGTAGAAACATATGTCATTCATTGTGCGACAAAAGAGATCATGAAGCAGAAGGGATTTGAATTCAAATACGATTTCAGTTCGACTTCTGAGAAGGAAAAATATCAGGAAGAATATGATAAGATGTATGCAGAGTGTAAGAGAACCTTATACAGTGCCGGATATCATATTTATACATCTATTGATCCAGATGTCCAGAAACAGCTGCAGAGCAGCGTAGATAGTGCATTGTCTGGATATACAGAGAAAGATAAGAATGGTATTTATAAGACACAGGCATCTGGAACATGTATTGATAATGATACTGGAAAGGTTGTAGCGATCGTCGGTGGACGTGAACAGAAGAATATCGGTTATACATTAAACCGTGCGTTCCAGAGTCCAAGACAGCCAGGTAGTGCGATCAAGCCATTGCTTGTATATGCACCAGCCTTAGAGCATGGATGGTCACCAAGTTCAACCGTAGATGATTCGCCAATGTCTTCCAAAGATAAGAATCATGTGGGGAACTCACATGGGTCATATTCCGGACAGATTACGCTTAGAAGAGCAGTGCAGAAGTCAAGTAACGTTGCAACGATGCGTATCTATGAACAGTTGACACCGAAGACATGTTTAAAATATCTGGAGAATATGAACTTTAAATATCTGACAAGTTTTGATTATAAGTATTATACGACATGTATTGGTGGTTTCAGAAAAGGAACAACATCAGAAGAGATGGCAGCAGGATATGCTACATTGAAGAATGATGGTGTGTATAGAGAACCAACATGTATCTCTAAGATAACAACTTCTGATGGAGATGAAGTGATGTCATCTTCCACAAAGAAGAGAAGAGTATATTCAACAAGTGCAGCAAATGCAATGACTGATGTACTGAAGAGTGTAATTACAGGTGGAACTGGAGTAGGAGCAAAAGTACCGAATGTTGATACCGCAGGAAAAACAGGTACAACAAACCTGAACAAAGACGGATGGTTCTGTGGATACACACCTTACTATACAACAGCAGTATGGGTAGGTAGAGATGATAACAGGATTATGGAAGGATTAAGCGGAGCATCTTATCCAAAATCCATCTGGAGTAATTTCATGAATGAGATTCATTCAGAATACTCTTCTACAGATTCTATGGGTGGAAATTATACAGATTACCAGGGAGAGACTACACAGCAGACAGGAACACAGGCAACAACAGCGACAGAGAGCAGCACAAAGGGCACAGAAGCAACTACAGCAGCACCTACGACAGCAGCTCCTACAACGGCAGCGCCTACGACAGCGGCTCCTACAACGGCAGCACAACAGACAGAAGAACAGCCAGCAGAGAATCAGTAAAAAGAATATTGAGATAATTAAAAATCACAGGTAATTCAATACCTGTGATTTTTGTGTATAAGAAAATTCTGCAAAAAAAAGACTCCGCCATAAGACGAAGTCTTTATCTATATATTACATATTCTTTTTTTCAAGATATTCTTTGATACGTTCTGTTGGGTTTAACAGATCACTGATTGATGCATCATGATTTAATGTATCAATTAATAGTGCAACGTATTTGGATACGTCAGAAGATGCATACCAGTCACGAGATAATAATTCAGGTGTCTGATAAGTAAGATTAGTTGTGATAACCTTCTCAATAATACCTTCTTCAACTGCACGGTCAAATACTTCTAATCCGTTTGTAAATAAACCAAATGTAGATAAGCAGAATACACGACGGGCATTTCTGCGTTTTAATTCTTTGGCTACGTCGATCATACTTTCTCCAGAAGAGATCATGTCGTCGATGATCAGAACATCCTTACCATCTAAGGAGTCACCAAGGAATTCATGTGCAACGATAGGATTACGTCCGTCAATGACAGTAGAATAGTCACGGCGTTTGTAGAACATACCAACATCAACACCAACAACGTTTGCCATGTAGATCGCGCGCTGCATAGCACCTTCATCTGGGCTGATAACCATTAAGTGGTCGTTGTCAAAGTGAACATCATCACACTGTTCAACTAATGATTTTACAAACTGATAAGTAGGCTGGATGTTATCAAATCCACTGATAGGGATTGCATTCTGTACACGAGGGTCATGTGCATCGAAAGTCAGGATATTATCAACACCAAGGCTGATCAGTTCCTGAAGCATAACTGCACAGTCTAAAGATTCACGTGTACTTCTCTTATGCTGACGGCTTTCATATAAGAAAGGCATGATAACATTAACACTCTTAGCCTTTCCAGCGGAAGCACTGATGATACGTTTTAAGTCAGCATAGTGATCGTCTGGAGACATGTGGTTTACACGTCCGCTTAAAGAGTAAGTTACGCTGTAGTTTAATACATCAACAATAATGTATAAATCCATGTCACGAACAGATTCGCGAATGATACCTTTAGCTTCTCCAGAACCAAAACGTGGGCAACTGGCATCTAAAAGATAAGTATCTCTTAAATATCCATCACAGGCAACAGAGTCTTTGAAATCTTTGTAAGTTTCAGATCTCCACTGGATGATATAGTTGTCGATTGTTTTTCCAAGTTCTTTGCATCCTTCAAGGGCAATGATTCCAAGTTTACCGTCTGGAATCTTAGTAAAGTTACGGTCAGATCGTCTCATGATACTATCTCCTTCGTATATTGTTCTATAGTTTTTTATAACATTATAAATAAGTTACGTCAAGTTCGATTTTTTGAAACGGATATCATCTCCATAGATTTTCTGCCATGAATAATTCTCAATGATCCTTGAAAAAATTCGTTCAGAATAAGTATTTCTGAATTCTTGCAGAGATAAATTTGTGGAGATGATCGTTGATCTTTCCTGGATCAATCGTTCATTCAAACATTGAAATAACTGTGAGATCACAAATTTATTGATCATCTCAGTTCCAAGGTCATCGATGATCAATAGATCGCATTGAAAGATCAGGTTAGCAGATGTTTCCTGTTCCATATCCTTTCCTTTGCCAAAGGTATGCTTTGCCAAAGTATCAAACAGCTGGAAAGCTGTCATATAGACGCAGGTAAAACCGCGGTCCATGATTTCCTTTGCAATACAATGACTTAAGAAAGTCTTCCCAACACCAGTGGAACCCTGAAATAAAATGTTGTCATGATTTGGAAATCTGGAAATAAAGGTTTTACAGTGTTCCACGACTTTCTGGACGTTACGTCTAGGGCTTGGAAGACCTTGCTTGGTCATCTGGTCGGAATAATAATCTTCCCGGAAGGTCTGAAAATTCTCCCGTGCTAAAATCTTAGCCATATTAGAACCGGAATACAGGTGATCGATCATCGCTTGATGAAAGCAGGAACATTGTTCCTGTCCAATATATCCGGTGTCCTTACACTTCTTACAATAGTAGATCGGTTCCAGATAATCAGAAGAATATCCGGCTTCTTTTAAGAGAGACTGTTTCTGGCTGATCAGCACCTGATTCTTTATACGGTATTCTTCTCTCAAAGCAGGATCATCCCGGACGATCAGCTGCTTTCCGAGAGAAATAGAATTGGCAGTGATCTGCCGGTCAAGTTCTTTAATCTCTGGAATTGTTGTGTATATATCTTTCTTGCGCTGTTCATGGAGACGGTAATTAGAAAGCCGTCTTTCCTCATACTGGCGCATGATATCCTGATAATCGTTATTTGATAATGACATAAGTTAGTTCTCCATGAGTTCATCCGCGAACTGTTTCTGTAAAAGCTGTTGCTCTAACGCATCAAAATCATAATCACGCTGCGTAAAGTTATGCATATTGCTCTGGTTGTTATTGTTAGCGAAAGTCTTTGGTGCTTTCTGCCGGATATGGAAGTTCTTCGCATCTTCCAATGTTACGATGTGGTTATCTTTCCAGTGCTTTAAGATCGTATCTGCATATGGAAAACTAGGTTTGTTGATCGCATTGATCGTACGATTACAAGCTTCAATGATCAGTGCAAGATCAAAACCATCAGTTTCAAGCCATCGTTTCATATATTCTTCCTGAACAGGGGCTGGATTCTGATTTAATCCAAATGCACGCATGATAGAATAATATTCCTTACGAAAATTCTTGCTGTATGCTTTCGCTTCTTCAGGAGTTTTGATATTTGCTTCGTACCAGTTGATCGCTACAGACTGCATATAACGGAAACTCTTCTTACCATTTGATACACAATGCTCTACAAGATATTCGATCAATTCACATGACATTCTAAGATCTTCATACATGTAAAGTAAAGTGTTCATATCCGTACAAGTTAATGGCTTTCCTAAGAACATCTCACATACGTAGAGAAGATAAGAAAAACGCTCATCTTCGCTCTTACGCTGAAGTTCTGCAGGAGAAAGCGTCTTCATGGCAGGAATCGGTTCAGCACCAGTGATCGTCTGATCCTTCACAGTAGTCTTAGAAGCTGCTGAAGAAGTAGCTTGGGCTGTGTCTTCTTGTTTTGTAGTCTGTGCAGGAGAATGTGGATTGCCACTGACAGGGAGAAGCTCTATAAAACTGATCTCGCCGTCTTTAAGCTCCATGCGTAAGAGGGATTCTTTCTCCCAGTATTTTAACGCACGAGTAACATCACGCTCCGTAAGTTCCAGTACATCTGCAAGACAAGGAATGCTGAAGTTTGCACCGTCAGAAACCATACGCAGAAGATAAATATACACTTTGATGTATTCACCGTTCGCACGGATCATATAATTATCAACAAATGCGTTTGGAAGCAGCGTTCCACCGGTTGGATATGTGGTTGTTACTTTAATGTAATTCATGGCAATCTCTCCTTCTTTTATTATCGTTAATCTGACTATAACGCAGATTGGAGAAATTGTAAATACCAGGGAAATCCACACCCTGATTGTGTACAAGTCTGTGGATAATGTGGATAATGTGGACAAAAATCGTAAAACAATGGAAATAAGCCATTTACATAGATTTTACAATTGTGGAAAAGAACAAAAGAAATCCACAGATTTGTTTATCAACAATTGTGTACAAGTCTGTGGATAATGTGGATAACTATCTATTTACGAGCGAATTTCCGATAGAATCGACGTTTCCGGCCCCCATAGTTATCAACAGATCATTTTTTTTGCAATTTTTTAAAATAAATTTTTCAATGTCATCAAATTCCTTAATATAGTGTACATCTACATCATAATCAGCCATGCGGTCCACGATATCTTTGGAACTTACGATACCAGTATCTTTTTCTCTGGCAGCATAGATGTCAGTGACAATCACGTGGTCACAGAGACTTAATGCCTTTGCAAAGTCATCAAGGAATGCAATTGTTCTGGAATAAGTATGAGGCTGGAATACACACCATAATTCGTTATGTGGATAATTCTTAGCAGATTCCAGAGTTGCACGGATCTCTGTTGGATGATGCGCATAGTCATCAACAACGGTGAAGTCGTTGCATGTGCCTTTTAGTTCAAAACGACGTTTGGCGCCAGTGAATCCAAGAAGTCCTTTCTTCATTGTATCAACATCAATGCCGATACGTTTTGCAGCAGCAATGGCAGCCAGTGCATTCTTCACGTTATGTTCTCCGTTGACATTTAACTGGATATGGTCAATAAATTCTCCTTTATAGTAATAATCGAAATGAGCATGTCCAAATGCATCATACCCGATGTTCTTTGCACAATAGTCATAAGAATCATTTTCTAATCCAAAAGTTGCATATTCTGCCTTTAATCCGTCCACAATATAATCAATGTTCTCAATTTCACCGTTGATGATCAGATAACCATAATCAGGAAGTTTGTGGGCAAATTCACGGAAAGAATGGCGGATATCATCAAGATCCTTAAAGAAGTCCATGTGATCTTCTTCAATATTGAGGATAATACTGATCTTAGGGAAGAATTCTAAGAAACTGTTTGTGTATTCACATGCTTCAGTTACGAATGTCTCGGAATGTCCGACACGGATATTCCCATTGATCGCATCAAGAATTCCACCAACGCTGATCGTAGGATCTGTGTTACCAGCAAGTAAAATATAAGATAACATAGAAGTGGTTGTTGTCTTACCGTGAGTTCCAGATACGGCGATCGCATTCTGATAATTATGCATCATCTGACCAAGCAGTGTAGCACGTTTCATGACAGGAATGTTACGGCGGATGGCTTCTTTATATTCTTCGTTGGTATCGAAGTTGATCGCTGCTGTGTATACAACAAGATCGATATCATCTGTAATGTTATCAGCAGTCTGGCTGAGATAAACCTTTGCGCCTTTATCTTCTAAGTGTTTGATGATATCGGAAGTATGGATATCGGATCCAGAAATCGAAAAGCCCTCTTTGATAAGGATCTCAGCAAGACCGCTCATGCTGATTCCTCCGATCCCCATAAAATGAATATGAATTGGTTTATTAAAATCTATCTGATACATTTTCATGTGCCCTTTCTTTCAATCGTTGATATAGTTTCATTGTTTTCCTTATTATAAGTCACCGCAACTAATCTTGCAAGACGGAGATTAAATTGGAAAATATTATATGTACTATAAGAATATGGAGAAAAAAGTAGTAAAATGTCATAATAAAAAAGCTGATAAAAAACAAGTTTTTGTTCACATTTGCTGAAAATAGTGTTATAATAAAAATTAGCATATACGGTCTAAGAGAAAGAAGAAGTTACCAGAGCCTGACCGGAGAGCGAATTTTAGCTATATTATTAGAAACTAGGAGGATGACAACATGCAAATAACTGATGTACGTATTAGAAAAGTGGCCAAAGAAGGTAAGATGAAAGCTGTTGTGTCAATCACAATCGATAATGAATTTGTGGTACATGATATTAAAGTAATCGAAGGGGAGAAAGGTCTGTTTATTGCAATGCCAAGCCGAAAAGCTGCAGATGGTGAATATAGAGACATTGCACATCCGATCAATTCTGATACAAGAAATATGATCCAGACTTTAATTTTAGAACAATATGAAGCAATGAATCTGGGGGATATTGACGCAACAGCGCCAGAAGTCTAAGATTAAGAGAATAACTTCTTCTTCAAAGTGTAGAAAAAGAATCGGGTATTGACCACCTGGTTCTTTTTTCTGTTATAATCAGAACTATAGTGTAAAAGATAGATCAGAACAAGGAGGTTTGATGGATGGAATTTCAGATCGGAGATATTGTCAAATTAAAAAAAGCACATCCTTGCGGTATAAATGAATGGGAGATTCTGAGAGTGGGAATGGATTTTCGTTTAAAATGTGTTGGATGTGGCAGACAGGTGATGGTGCCAAGAAAGATGGTTGAAAAAAATTTTAGAGGATTTATAAAAAAAGCTTGCCAAGATTAGAAGTTTATGATAGAATAATTATTCGTGGTATATAAAAATATCCTTGCTCTTTCACGAAGAAAGAGCCACTAGACCAAAAGGAGGTGCAAGTAATGATGAAATATGAATTAGCATTAGTTTTAAGTGCAAAGATCGAAGACGAAGAACGTGCAGCTATGGTTGAAAAAGTTCAGGCAATGATTACTACAGCAGGTGCTGCGATCACTAACGTCGATGAATGGGGTAAGAAACAGTTAGCTTACGAAATTCAGAAGATGAAAGAAGGATACTACTATTTCATCCAGTTCGAAGGCGAAACTACAGTTCCAGCAGAACTTGAAGAGAGACTTCGTATTGAGGAAACTGTATTACGTTTCTTATGCGTTAAACAGGATGCGTAATTAACAGGAGGGATCCGAATAATGAATAAAGTAGTATTAATGGGAAGATTGACAAGGGACCCTGATGTAAGATATTCACAAGGTGAGACACCTTTGGCAATCGCCAGATACACGTTAGCAGTAGATAGAAGATTCAAAAGAAACGGTGAACAGGATGCGGATTTTATTAACTGTGTGGCATTCGGACGCACAGCAGAATTTGCAGAGAAGTATCTAAAACAGGGTACTAAGATGGTTGTTTCTGGAAGAATCCAGACAGGTAGTTATACAAACCGTGATGGAGTTAAAGTTTACACAACAGAAGTTGTGATCGAAGAGCAGGATTTTGCAGAGAGCAAAGCTGCTGCAGCCCAGAACAGTAATATGGGAGTTCCACAGCCAAGCGCGCCACAGCCTAGTGCCGCAGCAAGCGATGGTTTTATGAATATTCCGGATGGTTTGGAAGAAGAATTACCATTTAGTTAAATAGGAGGTAGAAATCATGGCTTATACAAAAGGCGATTCTCCAATGAGAAGAAGAGGCGGACGTAGAAGAAGAAAAGTATGTGCATTCTGTACAGAAGCCGATGCTGTAATCGATTATAAAGATGTAGCAACATTAAAGAAATACGTATCTGAAAGAGGAAAAATCCTTCCAAGACGTATTACAGGAACATGTGCTAAACATCAGAGAGCTGTTACAGGAGCTATTAAGAGAGCTAGACATTTAGCTTTAATGCCATATACAGCTGAATAATTTTAAGCAGATAATGAAGAGTTATATTGTGACGTATGTTGCGGTATAGCTCTTTTTTTGTATCATAGAAATTCCGATGGAATCCCCTATGATACAAAAAGCCCTCCGGGCAAGATCGCACAGCGACAGACATGTCAAAATAATTAAGAAAATTGCGTAAATTGAACAAATATCTCGCTTTCGTTAAATATAATGTACAAATTCATGCAATTGAGTTATAATAAAGGATAATTGTAAGAATCAAATCAGGAGAAAAAAATGGACATTATGAAGAAAACAAAGATAGAACAGTATCTTCAAGGACCATTATGGGCATTGCTTATTCTGGCTTTTGTAGACATTGTGTTCTTTTTCTTGGATATTCGATGTGGAGTGATCTTAGCGGTCTCACTAGTCGTATTTTTAGTTTTTCAGATGATCATTTATTCCCGAAGCAAACAAGAGATCATCAAAGAATGTATGGATTTTATGTTTGAGCAGAGTCAGGTGCAGAATTATTTGTTACAACAGCTTCCTGTTCCGTATGCACTGCTTGATGGGAATGGAATGATCATATGGTCAAATGATGCATTTCATAAAATTGTGGGAGAGAACCGAGGAAAGTCATTGCAACAGATTTTTCCGAATCTGAACCGTAATCTGCTTCCGTCGGATGTGATGCACTCTATTTCTCATATTGAATATAAAAAGAAATGCAAAGAGGGAGATAAGGAAAAAGAACAGACGCTATTCTATAAAGTAGAGATGAATCGTATTCGTGTAGAAGATTTCTCTGATGAGAATGATAACAGTTGTTCTAGACAGATGCTTAAGGACAACGATCTGATCGCAGTATATTTTTTTGATCAGACATTACTTAAGAAATATATGGAACAAAATGAGAATCAGAGAATGGTCATTGGTTTAATCTATATTGATAATTACGAAGAAATCCTTGATGATATTGATGCGGTGAAACGATCTATGCTGATCGCAGTGGCAGATCGTAAGATCAACAAATTTATCCAGAATGTCTCTGGGGTTGTGAAGAGAACAGAGAGAGATAAATATTTTGTTGTATTTGAACAGAAATATTTGGACAAGATCAAAGAAAACAAATTCTCGATCCTTGATGAGATCAAGACGATCAATCTTGGGAATTCTATGCATATGACATTAAGCATCAGTTTTGGAATTAATGGAAATACGTATCAGGAAAACTATGAAGCAGCCTGTGCAGGTATGGATCTGGCATTAGGACGTGGTGGTGATCAGGCAGTGATCAAGGATGGGGAAGATATTTCCTACTATGGTGGCAATTGTGAGGTTATGGAACGTACCACACGAGTCAAAGCACGAGTTAAAGCGCATGCGTTAAAAGAACTTCTTGAATCAAAGGAAAAGGTCGTGATCATGGCACATAAGATTCCGGATCCAGATGCGATCGGTGCAGCTGTTGGTCTGTACAGACTTGGACTTTCTCTGGGAAGAAAGGCACATATCGTTATGAATGAAGTAACGATCTCTGTCCGTGCGATGGTTGATGAATTAAATAAAAGTGGTATTTATGATGAAGATATGTTCATTGATAACGAACAAGCAATTGAGATCACAGATGAAAACACGTTATTGATCGTAGTGGATGTAAATCATGCAAATTATACAGAATGTGAACAGTTATTAAGTCAGACAAAGACAACGGTGATCTTAGATCATCATCGAAAGAATAAAGATATGATCAAGAATCCGGTACTTTCATATGTAGAGCCATATGCATCTTCTACATGTGAATTGGTAGCAGAGATTCTTCAATATGTAGATTCAAAACCAAAGTTAGAGCCAATGGAAGCGAATGCCATGTATTATGGAATGCTTGTAGATACGGACAATTTTGTGAATAAAACAGGTGTCAGAACATTTGAGGCAGCAGCATATCTAAAGAGAAATGGAGCTGATCTTACAAAGGTAAGAAAGATGTCAAGAGAAAGCATGGAAACTTACAGAATCCGTGCGAAAGCGATCAGTGAAGCAGAGATCTTATATGGCAGGTTCGCGATCGCAACACTGGTAGGAATCGGTGTGGACAGCCCTACTGTTATTGGTGCACAGGTAGCGAATGAATTACTTGATATTGATGGAATTGAAGCATCTTTTGTATTAACAGGTGTTCATGAGCGAGTCTATATCAGTGCAAGATCGATCGATGAAGTGAATGTCCAGAAGATCATGGAAGAATTCGGAGGCGGCGGACATTTGACAGTTGCAGGTGCACAGCTTGTCGATGTATCATTAGAAGAAGCCAAGAATATTATTCATGAGACATTACGATATTTGATATCAAAAGGAGAGATATAAGCGATGAAAGTTATTTTATTAGAAGATGTAAAATCAGTTGGAAAAAAAGATGAAGTAGTAGAGGTTAACAACGGATATGCAAGAAATGTATTATTCCGCAAGAATTTAGCAATTGAAGCTACAAATAAAGCATTAAATGATCTAAAATTAAGAAAGGCAAATGATGATAAACTGGCTGCAGAAGCATTAGCAGATGCCAAAGTTTTAGCAAAAGAGATTGAAGAAAAACAATTGGTATTAAAGATGAAGGTTGGAGAAGGTGGAAGAACATTTGGATCTATTTCCACAAAAGAAATCGCAGCAGAAGCAAAGAAACAGTTAGGATATGATTTAGATAAGAAAAAAATGCATTGTGAACCAATCAAGAATCTTGGATTCCATGATGTTGCGATCAAAGTTCATCCACAGGTAACAGCAACATTAAGAGTTAAAGTAGAAGAAAAATAAGAGGGCATATTTATGGATGAAGCATTTATCAAGAAAGTGCAGCCGAACAGCCCGGAGGCAGAACAGTCTGTGATCGGTGCGATGATCATGGACAGGGATGCGATCGCAGATGTTATCGATATTGTGAATGCCGATGATTTCTATCAGAAGCAGAACGGCATCTTATTTGAAGCGATGACAGAATTATACCGGGAAGGAAAGCCGGTCGATCTGGTAACGCTTCAGAATAAATTAAAGAAAAAAGACGTGCCGGAATCTATGAAGAGTCTTGAATTTATCAGGGATCTTCTGGAAGTTGTTCCAACGTCAGCCAATGCCAAACAATACGCAACGATCGTTAGGGAAAAGGCAACACTTCGTAAATTGATCAAAGTTACAGAAGATATCACAACAGAATGTTATCTTGGTAAAGATGATGTGACAGAGATCTTGGATCACACAGAGAAGAATGTATTCGGACTTCTTCAGCAGGCAAGTGGAAGAGAAGAGTTTGTTCCAATTGACAAAGTAGTGTTAAATACACTGGATGCGATCGAAGAAGCGGCAAGTTCTGCTGGGCGAGTCACAGGTATTGCAACAGGATTTACAGATCTTGATTACAAATTATCTGGACTACATCCATCAGAACTGATCATCGTGGCGGCACGTCCTGCTATGGGTAAGACAGCATTTGTGTTGAATATCGCACAGAAAGCGGCAGTCAGGGATCACGTTCCAACAGCGATCTTTAGTCTGGAAATGTCGAAAGAACAGCTTGTAACCCGTATGATGGCGATGGAAGCGATGGTAGATTCACAATCTATCCGTACTGGTGATCTTCAGGAAACCGACTGGGAGAAGATCATGGAAAGTGCGGGAACGATCGGTCGTTCTCCATTGATCATTGATGATACACCAGGTATTACGATTGCAGAATTACGATCTAAGTGTCGTAGATACAAACAGATTCATGGACTGGACCTGATCATTATCGACTACCTGCAGTTGATGAGCGGCGGCAAACATTCCGAGTCCCGCCAGCAGGAGATCTCCGAGATTTCCCGATCCTTAAAAGCCGTGGCCCGAGAACTCAACGTCCCTGTAGTTGCCCTGTCTCAGCTTTCCCGAGCCGTAGAGCAGCGTCCCGACCACCGTCCGATGTTGTCCGACCTCCGAGAATCCGGAGCCATTGAGCAGGATGCCGACGTGGTTATGTTCCTCTACCGAGACGACTATTACAACAAAGACACCGACAAGAAAAACATCGCTGAAGTCATCATCGCCAAACAGCGAAACGGCCCTATCGGAACCGTTGAACTCGTATGGCTGCCGAATTATACGAAGTTCGCGAATATGAAAAAGTAGAGCCGTGCAAACGGACATATGAAAGACCTCACCCTGCTTGCAGGAGTGAGGTCTTTTATTTGGACGTTTATAGGGCGAAGCCCGTCAGCGACATGAAGCGAAGCGGAATGGAGCTGAAGCACGGCTCCCAGTAGTGAGCAGCCAGACATATGAAAATCCCCACCCTGCTTGCAGGAGTGGGGATTTTTATATGGATGGATATCACTTTAACTCTGGTCAGTAATATGCATCGCCTGATAAGCGCTGCAGCGGCGCACCTCCCCTTTCTCATCAAGGAAGACCGCCCCCATAAGTTCCGGCGACTTCAAAATACCGGAGGGCCGGAAGTGATACTCATAGCTCCAGAGATCACCGGCGCTTCTCCAGGAGTTGGGACTCTGGTAGAAATACACGCCCTGGGTATGGTGGAGCTGGCCGAAGCCATTATACCGGCTGGTATAGAGCCGAAGCTCCAGCTCATGCTCTCCGGGCTCGGTGTGAATCGTGAGAGCATAGGGCGAAAAGGCGATATTTCCGCAGTCTTCGCCATCGAGAAGCACTTTGATGACGCCGCCGCGGTAATGGGGAACGCGGAGCGTAAAGTCCGCTTCGGAGCGTATTTTTACAAAATAGCTGATGGTTCCGGTATAGAAGGGCAGGCCCTGGGCGACGATATCTCCCCAGCCAATAGCTGACACCGGCGCAGTCAGCGTCTTTTTCGTACCGTTGACCCGGACACCGAAGCTTCCGAGAAGGTAGAAATATTCGAGGTTTGTGGTTCTTCCCACGGGAAGCTTAAGTTCCAGGATATTTTCTCCCTCCTTAAAATCCGGAAGCGGAACGGTCCGGATATCCCGGTCCACATAGAAGCCGTCGGGCAGAACCTCCACCTTTTCACCGTTGAGGGAGATCTCGGCAAGAGCGGGTTCTTCCAGGGCGAGCTTGAGACCGGAGAGGGGCAGCTCGCTTGCAATGCGGAAACGGAGCCGCAGGAAGTTCTGATAGGTTTCCGGCTCTAAGAGATAGGCCTGCACGACCTCCTTTCGGCGGATGGGAATACCAAGCTCCTGCCGCACGTTGTTGTCGAGGCGGAGCAGTTCTTCCTCGGAGTAGAAATCGCCGCCGTTGAAGGAATACTCTGCCATATCGAGAAGGAGCATGTTCGGGGAGCCAAGAGAGACTCCGACGGTTCCGAAACGGTGATCGACAGAGACAGAAGCGGCCGGAGAAAGGGCGGGAACGCCTTTTTCCACAGGCTCTTTCGCCGGATGGAGCAGGAGGAGCATACTGTCGTGCATGTGCCAGCAGCGGCAGAGGGTCGTTGTTCCCTGCTGATAGGAGACGGCCTGCTCCCTGATTTCTCCGGTGAGGGTGTCGTATAAGGTGACCTCATAGGTTCCTTTCAGAACGAAGCGGAGCCATGGAGAAGGATCGACGTCCGGAGATTCCGGATTCTTTCCCGTGCAGACGAAGAGCCAGAGATCACTGTTTTCTTCCCGGCGAAGCTGGTGAAGCAGCCGGTTCTCCCGCTGGCCGTCTTTTCGGCGGACATCCAGAAAACGATCTTCCTCCAGAGCGGAGAGGAGGGCGTTTTCCGAGAAGTCCAGATGGCGGCTGATCTGGTAGAGTGGTTCCACCACTTTGGACGGGCAGGCATCGACGTAAGCGGGGCAGCTTCCGAGGAAAAACAGCTTTCCGCCCTCTTTGACAAATGCACTGAGAAGTTGAACCGTGCTGGAGCGGAGGGTGAGAACCGGTGGAACGATGATGGTATCGTAAGCCATTTTTCCGACTTTCAGAGGATTTCCGCCCTTTTCACAGAAGGAAGGAAGCTCGGCCTCGCAGAGGTAGTCAAAGTCGATGGTATGGAAGAGAAACGTCTCAGCCAGTTCTTTAAACTGCCGGTCCATTTCCTCCCGGAGAAGGGCCGTCTGATCCTGGGGGCCCCAGGCGAGCCAGTAGCTCTCAATGGGATGGACAACAGCGACGCGGACCACCGGTTTTCCGCGGGTGAGGGCCGTATTTAAGCGGGCAAAATGATCCTCGATCATGGAAAATTCTTCCGCCCAGGGGGACTGATAGCTGATGGAGGCAGGATAGTCGCGCTTGGCCTCTCCTTTCATCGTCATCCAGGCGAGATGAGGAACGCGGACCGTAACGCCGAGAGCTGCCTGCCAGTCGCCCTGGAGCTTGTAGCCGCGGAAATCGTAATCCCAGCCGGTAACGCCGTAAAGCTCACTGAGCATGCCCTCGGCTCCGTTCTGGTGTACGATGGAGGCCGTCTGTTTGGCCGTCGTGTACTCGTGGAAATCGCAGAGCATATCGATACCGGGAAGGACGAAGGCGCGGTAGCAGCGCATGGCGTCCCCCACAGCCTGGGTCTGATCGCTGAGGGAGCCCTCGCCCATGACATGGCCAGTGAGATAGAGGTTGTGCTCTCTGCACCAGTCTCCGATTTTCCGGCAGTAGGTCTTTACGAAAAGATCCGTCACCAGATTCTCAAAGCGCCAGCGGACGGCGGAAAGCTTTCCTTCGGGAAGCTCCCAGAAAAGCTCCGGAAGATGTTCGAGGAGATTTTCGTGATAGGTTTCCTCGTAGATTTCCGGGAGAGCCCTTGTCCAGGGAAGGAAAATATCGGTCTGTTCTGCGGCAAAATTTAAGGGCTGCTTGGGGGTAAACTGGGGTTCATCCGTGAAAATGGCAGGCACCGTACGGCCAAAGGAGGAACCGACGCTCTTGTAGTAGGCCTCGTGGGTCAGCTCGATAAATTCATCGATGGCCTCCGGATTCAGGGTGTCGCTGTAGGCCTGATTGTTAAACCAGGGATCGGCGGAGGCATACTCCATATAGGCGTACCAGCGGACGGCGCCTGACGGAAGAGGAGCCTTTTCCTCAGCAAAAGAGAAGTCCTTCAGCGTGCCGTCCGGGTTCAGGGTCACGTCATAGATGGCCAGCAGAACTCCGTTTTCCTGGCGGATGTTATCCTGGCCACGGCCGGCTTCCGGCTCCTGGCTTTTCCGAAGACTCTCTTCCGGATAGGGAGTTGTGGTGAAAAGCAGGGATTTGCGTGCGTGCTCGGGCTTTCCGGCGGTTACACGCCCACCGGCGGTTCCGGATGGCCAGCGGTCCTCGTCGTAGAGCCAGGCCAGCATTTGGTTGTCCTTTGCCTCATCGATGCAGTGGCGGATGTAGCCCATAAATTCTTCTGTGAGATAGGGGCTGTCCATGCCGGTGCGGACATGCATGTGAAAACCGCCAAAGCCCATTTTCTTGAAAAAATGGATCTGCTCGGAGAGCCTTTCCGGATTTAACTTTCCGTTCCAGGCCCAGAAAGGGGTGCTGCGGTATTCACTGGTGGGTGATTCAAAAAGTTCCTTCTGAAGATGGGGCGTATGACTGTTTGGATACAGCATGATAATAAAGTCCTCCTTCAAATTTGGCCAAATCGCTTCGGATTCGGCATCTTGATGAAATAGTAGCACATTTATCACGGCAAATGAAGCGAAATATTGTCTGAAAAGAGCAAAAAGATGGAACGAATAGAGCAGAAAATCTAATTCCAAAGCAGAAAAAGAATAAAAATAATCGGATATTTACAAAAAAACCTGCCTGTGCTATATTCAAAAACTGTATGAAAATAAAAAAAGGGTATGGGAGGACACGATATGAAGATCACAAAACTTCGCACCAATCATCTGGAAAATCCGCTGGGTTATTATCTTGAGCAGCCCGAGCTTTCCTGGATCGTCAGTGAGGCGAAAGGAAAGACCTGCACCGGTGTGCGGATTCAGGTCAGCCAGGATCAGACCTTTGAGAAGGTGATCTATGACAGCGGCCGCATGGAAAAGGCTGACTCACTGGGTTTTCCGCTTCCGGTTCCTGTGGAGGAAGGCGGAAGGTATTACTGGCGGGTGGAAGCCTGGGACGACGCGGGCGATCACGGGATCAGCGAGACCGCTTGTTTTGAGCTGGCAGTATCAATGCACACAGGAAAGTGGATCAAGGCTCCCTTTTCCCAGAAAATTCACCCGTTATTTGAGAAAAAGCTGGTTCTGAGGGAAGGACTTAAGAAGGCCAGACTGTACATCACAGGTCTTGGCTTATATGAGGCTTATATCAACGGCGAAAAGGTGGGGGATGAATATCTGACGCCGTTCTACAACGACTACAACCTCTGGATTCAGTATCAGACCTACGATGTGACGGCCAGCCTTCACGAAGGAAAAAATGCGCTGGGCGTTATGCTGGGAGCCGGCTGGTACAAGGGAAGATTTGGTTTTGAGTATCCCTTTGGCGACCTCTACGGCGATTCCTTCTGCCTCCTGGCAGAGCTTCATATGGAATATGAGGATGGCAAAAAAGAGATCATCGGAACGGATGAGAGCTGGCTTGCAGCAGAGTCTCCGGTTCTTGAGAGCAGCATCTATGACGGCGAGGTTTATGATGGCCGAAAGGAGATCCCCGGCTGGGCCACCCCGGAGTGCGAGGAGAAGGGCTTTGTTCCAGCAGAGGTGACGGAAGGCTTTTCGGACCGTCTGACCCCGCGCTACAGCCTTCCGCTGAAGGTCATGAAGGACGTGAAGCCGGTAAGCCTGATCACGACGAAGGCCGGAGAGACTGTCATCGATTTCGGCCAGATCATGTCCGGCTGGGTGGAGTTTTACTGCCGGGAGAAAGAGGGCGGCGAGGTCTTTTTCCAGTTTAGTGAGATCCTACAGGATGGCAATTTCTACAACGAGAATCTTCGGAGCGCCAAGGAGGAATACCGCTATATCAGCAATGGAAAAGAACGCTGGGTACGGCCTCACTTTACATTTTATGGTTTTCGCTATATGAAAGTGACCGGAATCACAGAGCTCCGGCTGGAGGATTTTATTGGCCGTGTGATTTACTCCGAGATGGAGAGAACCGGAAAGATCACGACCTCAAATTGGAAGATCAATCAGCTGTTTCAGAATGCTTTCTGGGGCCAGATCGGCAACTTCCTGGATGTGCCCACCGACTGCCCCCAGCGGGATGAGCGCATGGGCTGGACCGGAGACGCGCAGATCTTTTCGGCCACGGCGAACCTCAATACCTACACGCCCGCTTTTTACCGGAAATACATCCATGACATGAATCTGGAGCAGAAAGGCCTGAGCGGTTCCGTGCCCCATGTGGTTCCGGATATTATGGGACTCCTGAGAAGCAAAGAGACGGAGAAAATCGAGCATGAAATCACGACCCACGGCTCCTGCGCCTGGGGAGACGCAGCCGTTGTGATCCCCTGGAACCTCTACAGAAGCTTTGGCGATAAGGCCCTCCTGGCAGAACAGTACGAGGGAATGAAGGGCTGGGTGGACTATATCCGGCGGGAAGATCGGGAGAAATGCGGAGGAAACTATCTCTGGACCACAGGCTTCCATTTCGCAGACTGGCTGGCTCTGGACAATTACCGCGAGAGCAATTTCGGTGCAACGGACCCGTTTTTCGTGTCCAGCGCCTATTACCACTACTGCGCGAAGCTGACGGCAAAGGCCGCCGGAGCCCTTGGAAAAACAGAAGAGGAAGCCTATTATTCCGAGCTGGCAGAAAAAACAAAGGCTGCCATCCAGAAAGAATATTTCACACCCACCGGAAGGATCGCCGTGGACACCCAGACGGCCATGGTGCTGGCGCTCTACATGGATCTGGTGCCGGATGAGTTCCGCAAACGGCTGGTTTCCGACCTCGTGAAGAAGCTTAAGGAGCAAAAGATGCATCTCACCACCGGTTTCGTGGGAACAGCCTTCCTCTGCAGCGCTCTGGCTGAAAACGGAGAGGTCGAGGCCGCCTACACGCTGCTTCTGAATGAGGATTATCCGAGCTGGCTCTATGAGGTCAACATGGGAGCGACGACGGTGTGGGAGCGCTGGAACTCCGTGCTGCCGGACGGCCATTTGAGCGGAACGGGCATGAACAGTCTGAACCATTATGCCTACGGAGCGATTGTCGAGTGGATGTACCGCTATATGTGCGGCCTGAATCCCGTGGATGCAGCGCCGGGCTATCGGAAATTTGTGCTCAAACCCTATGTAGATGACCGTTTTGAATCGACGGCCCTGACTTACGATTCCGCCTGCGGACGGATCGCAAGCAGCTGGAAAAAGACGGAGGAGGGTTATGAATTTCAGGTGACAGTGCCCTTCGATACGGAGGCGGAGTTTGTGAGAACAATGGAGGCGGAAAAGATGACGGTGATCGGGGCAGAGAAGTCCTGTGAGACAGCAGAGAACACCATTTTCCTGGCACCCGGAACCTACCGGATTCTTGTAAAACGATGAAAAAAATAAATTTTCGGACGTTTAAGTTCCAGATTGTGCTATTATTTCTGGTGATGAGCGTCCCGGCGATGGGGCTGGCCCTTGCTGCCAGCTATACCATCACGCGGGAGGCTCAGGAGCAGATCATCGACGCCCGCCAGAATAACATGAAGATCCTGGTCAATCAGTATGATGCCAGCATGGAGAGCATCATCAACTACGTTGAACTGCTTCTTTTTCAGGACAGCAGCTATGTCGGCCTGCGGTTTGACGAGAGCACGACCAACTACCAGCAGGCCAGGATCTGGCTGAAGGATGATCTGGACAAGATCAAAGATTATTTTCCGAATATCTCCGGTTTCTATGTGCGGGTTCTTAAAAACGACGACTGCTATATGCCGAAGAAGCGCTATAAGATCGATCTGGAGACGGAAGAATTTCTGAAACAGGAGATTGTGAAACGAAAAGACGAGGAGAAACCCATTGTCGTTCAGTATGAGGACCGGCAGTATCTGATCTGCGGCTATAAAAACAGCTTTCTGGATATTGGCTTTGTGGTAAATCTGAAGGACCTGGAAGCGCTTTTCGAGGAGAGCCTCGCGGGAGGCGTGCTGGCTCTTGAGGTTCATGGAGATTCCGAGAAGGTTCTTCTAAGCAGCGGCGAGATCGAGAACAAAAATGTGCTCCGCGAGGATTTTGCCACGTTGGATATGAGTCTTCTGCTCTATTATTCCAAGGTAGATGTGGCCAACGGAATTGCAGCCTGGAAGCGGACACTCCTTCACGGCTCGATTCTGCTGTTTTGCCTGTTTCCGATCTTCTGGTTTCTGATCCACAAGTGGTTTTTAAAGCCGATGAACCGGATTTCCTGGTCGATGCAGGAGATTCTCCGGGGAAATATCGACTACCGAATCTCGAAATTTTCCAATACCCAGGAGTTTTCCAGGATTGAGGAGGCCTTCAACCGGGTGCTGGACTACAGCAGGGACTTAAAGATCAGGATCTACGAGCATGAGATTGCCATGGAAAAAGAAAAGCTGATGAATTTACGGCTTCAGATCAATCCTCATCTCCTCTTAAATTCCCTGAATACGATCAGCAGTCTGGCGGTCAATGGAAAAACCGCGGAGATCCAGGAGTTTTCCTTAAACCTTTCCAAGTATTTCCGCTATTCCCTGAGAAATACCTCAGAGCTTGTGACTGTGCGCTCCGAGATCGACTTTATCAAGGCCTACAACAAGGTGCAGAAGATCCGCTATCCCAACGCTTTCTATCTCGTCTACGACGTGGAGGAGGAGATCATGGAGGAGCGGATTCCGCCCCTGATTATCCAGAACTTTGTGGAAAACAGTACGAAATACGCCCTGAAAGCCGATACCGAGATCGAGATTCTTGTGATTGTGCGAAAAAAAGAGGAGAAACTTCGGATCTCCGTCTGCGACAACGGCAGAGGCATGGAAAAAGAGATGCTGGAGAAGATCGAGCGGGAGGAAACCATCAGGGATAGCCGCGGCGAGCATGTGGGCATTTTGAACTGTCTTCATAGACTTCAGACGATCTATGGAAAAGAAGCAAAGTTTCAGATTACATCAGAGAGAGGCACGGGAACCCAGGTGTGGATCGAGATCCCGTGCAGACAGCAGAAAGGGGCAGCAGACGAGAATGAAGCTTTTGATCGTTGAAGATGAAATAGAAACCATAAACGGGATCATGGCAGGGGTCTCCTGGGACCATCTCCAGTTTGATTCCGTGCGCTGGGCCAGCCTCGTGGAAGTGGCCATGGAAAAATACCGGGAGGAACCGGCGGATATCGTCCTTTGTGACATCGAGATGCCAGACGGCTCGGGACTGGATTTCCTCGAATGGGTGGAAGAGCAGAACCAGAAAACGGTCTGCATGATTATGACCTGTCACGAGGAGTTCGATTATGCCTGGCGGGCGGTTTCCCTGCGATGCCGGGCCTACATTGTCAAGCCGCTGGTCTATGAGGAGCTGGAGCAGAAGCTTTCCGAGGCGGCAGCGGAGATCATCACCACCCAGGAAAACGACAAATATCAGGCCTTTGGCAGGCAGTGGGTGAAAAAGATCGGCCAGGAGTGCCAGAAGGAGAACATTCCGAGAAAAGATCTGGCCGAGCAGGTGAAGGCCTATATCATCGAAAACCTGAAGGAAGAGCTGCGGGTGGAGACCATCGCCAAGAAATTTTACCTTTCCTCCGATTATCTGACGAAGATCTTCAAGAAAGAGACCGGGGTCAGCATCAGCGATTTCATTCTGGAGGAGCGGATGTTTCTGGCCAAGGAGCTGATCCAGGCCGGGCAGATGTCGATCTCCCGGGTTTCCTACGAGTGCGGCTATGACAACTACAGCTATTTCACAAAGCTATTTAAGAAAAAATACGGGGTGACGCCCAGAGAATACAGTCAGAACGTCGAAAAGTAAGGAATTTTACCATTTATGTTCGGAAAAGTTCTATTTTCCAGAATCAAGTGCTTATATAATAAAAATTGTTACAGGGAGTGAGAGCTTCGGTAACAGTTTTTATTTTAGCTGACGAGAGGAGCAGGACTTTATGAAAAAGAAGAAAAAGATAAAGTGGAAAACCTTGATCCCCATTTACGCGATGATGCTTCCGGGACTGATCTATCTGCTGATCAACAACTACGCGCCGATGTTCGGTCTGGTCATTGCCTTCAAACGGATTGACTGGGGAAAAGGGATTCTGAAGAGTGACTGGGTAGGCTTCAGCAACTTCTCTTATCTGTTTTCCTCGGATGAAGCCTGGACGATGACGAGAAACACCATCGGATACAACATTCTGTTTATCGTGATCGGAACCACCGTGGCCATCATGGTGGCGATCTTTATGAACGAGATCACATCGAAATTTGCAAACAGGATTTATCAGACCCTGATCCTGCTTCCCTACATGATCTCCTGGGTTGTGTGCGGCTACCTCGTAAACGCACTCTTAAGCTCAGAGACCGGTCTTATCAACCTTGGAATTTTAAGCAAGCTGGGAATTGAGCCTATCGTCTGGTATCAGGAGAAAAAGTACTGGCCCTTCATCATCCTTCTTGTTTATATCTGGAAAAACATCGGTTTTTCGATGGTTATCTATCTGGCAAGCATTGTCGGAATCAGCAAGGAATATTACGAAGCGGCAAAAATCGATGGAGCGAAGAAGTGGAAACAGATCCGCTACATCACCCTTCCGCTCCTCAAGCCGACGATCATCACCCTGCTGATCATGAACATTGGAAGCATTTTCTACTCCGACTTCGGACTGTTTTATCAGATTCCGAGAAACTCCGGAGCCCTGTACGATGTGACCCAGACCATTGACACCTATGTATACAACGCGCTGATGCAGCAGGGAAATATCGCACTGTCAGCGGCGGCAGGCTTTTACCAGTCGATCGTAGGCTTTGTCCTGGTTGTGATCGCGAATGCAATCGTGAGAAAATACAGCAAAGAAAGCGCACTGTTTTAAAGGAGGAGAGCCAATGATTGGAAAAAGTGAAAGAAGAATGGCCAGACTGGCCCATGTGGTTCTGATCGTGTTCAGTCTGATGGCGGTTTTGCCCTTTATCCTGCTGATCTCCGCCTCTCTGACAGAAGAAAATGCGGCGCTGAAATATGGCTTTGGCTTTATCCCGAAGGTATTCAGCCTGGCGGCTTATAAGTACATCAGCTATCAGAGCAAAATGATCATCCGGGCCTACGGAATCACCATTTTTACCACAGTTATCGGAACCTCCGTGGGACTGACCATGACTTCCATGCTGGGCTACGGCCTGTCAAAAGACATTCCGGGCCGCAGAATTTTGAACTTCTTTGTGGTATTTACCATGCTGTTTAACGGCGGTCTGGTACCGACTTACCTGGTATACACGAAATACCTGCACCTGGGCAATACAATCTGGGCGCTGATTATCCCGTCTCTTCTGATGAATGCCTTCCATGTCATGCTGGTCCGGAACTATTTTTCCACCAGCATTCCGGAATCCCTCATCGAGAGCGCGAAGCTGGACGGAGCCAGTGAAATGATGATTTTCCGGGCGATCGTTCTTCCGCTGTCAAAGCCCATCATGGCGACCATCGGTCTGATGCTGGCGCTGTCCTACTGGAACAACTGGACCAACGGTCTTTATTACCTGGATGATACCTCACTCTATTCCATCCAGAACGTGCTGAACGCCATCAACAACAACATCATCGCCATCAATTCCGTATCCAATATGGGACTGGCGATCAACAAATCAGAGGTTCCGGCCCTGACAGCCCGCATGGCCATCGCGGTAATCGGAATCATGCCGATGCTTTGCATCTATCCGTTCTTCCAGAAATACTTTGTAAAAGGTATCACGATTGGAGCGGTGAAAGGATAACGATATAATGCTTCCGAAGAGGAAGATTATATAAAGAGCGAGCAAAAATATGTATTTTTAAAGGAGGAAAAGCTATGAAAAACAAACTTACCAAACGAGTTCTGGCAGCAGCAATGGGAACGCTTATGCTGGCAGGAAGTGTGATCCCGGGAACCCTTACCGTTCAGGCCGATGAGGCTCCTGGCGTTGTAAAAATGACCTACATCACCGGCGGAACCGAGCCGGAAGGTCTGGATCGTATCGAGGCAGCTTTAAGTGCCTATGCGATGGAGAAAATCAACTGCACCGTAGAGCTGGTGCCGGTAGCATTCGCAGATCAGGCCACAAAGTATAACATGTGGTTTGCAAACGGAAATGACAGCGATATCATCTGCACCGTTTTCCAGGATTACCTTTCCATGATCAATGCCGGCGCATTTATGGAGCTGGACGATCTCATTCAGGAATATGGCCAGGATATGATCGAGAAGGACAAAGACAAAGATTTCCTGAGCGCAGGAAAATACAACGACAAACTGTACGGCATTCCGACCATCCCTGCTGGCCCGGGTAACGGCGGCGCACTCTACATGCGTAAGGACGTTTACGATCAGCTGGATACCAGCTCCATCGACGCCGATGCTGACGGATATCTGGACTATGATGATCTGGACAGCCTGCTGGGACAGATCGCAGAGAAATGCCCGGACTACACTCCGCTGGGCGTTTCCGGAAACCGCACAAAATCCAATTTCTTCTATGTAAAGAACTATGATAACCTGGGTGTTTCCGGCGAGTCCTGCGGCGTTCTCGTTGATCCGCTGAATGACACCACCGTAGAGAACCTCTACGCAACTGATGAGTATAAAGAATATCTCGACTGGATGCGGAAATGGTATCTGGACGGCTACATTTCCAAAGACGCAGCTACCTCCGCAGAGGGCGGCGACGAACTTTTTGAGGCCGGAAGAGCAGCTACCTACATCGGCATGAGCACACCGGGAACCAGAGCAAGCGAAGAGCGTATCCTTGGTTCTGAGGTTGTTCAGCTGGATCTCTGCCCGACCTACATGACCACCAACGTATACACCGGCGTTCTGTTTTTCATCTCCAAGAATGCACAGAATCCGGAAAAAGCAATGGGCGTTCTGAATCTTCTCTTCACCGATCCGGAGTTCTCCAACATCCTTGCAAATGGTGAGGAAGGCGTGGATTACACCATGGTTGACAAAGACAACGGCGTTATCGCTTACAATGACGGCGCTATCTACACCAACATGTACGGCGTATGGGGCGATGGAAGTGACTGGTACATCACCGAGGACAATGGCGATCCTGAGACCGTTTACCAGGAGAGAAAAGATTATCTGGCAGACGCAGTTGCTCATACCTCCAAAGCACATGGCTACAAATTCAACGCCAGCGAGCTCAGCACCGAGCAGGCAACCGTTAAGAGCGTTATCTCCAAATATCTGACACAGCTCGAGTACGGTACCGTTGATCTTGACACCACCTATCCGGAGTTCCTGGATGCCCTGGACAAAGCAGGCATCAACAAGATCATCGAGGAAAACCAGAAACAGCTGGATGCATGGCTGGCAGCTCAGCAGTAATCATATAGAAAGAAAAGGCTCCTTTGCAGGCTTTATTCCTGCAAGGGAGCTTTTTTTCTATAAAAAACTCAAAAAACGCGCGTTGCGAAAAGAGGAGAAATAGGCTATACTGACGGCAAGTTACTCGTGTAATGAGAACTATAAATGGGGCAATAACAGTGGAGGGAAACATGAACAGAAAAAGTTGGGAAAAAATTTTTAAAGATCCTGGCGCAGACTACAGAAGCAAACCGTTCTGGTCCTGGAACGGAAAAATGGAGGAGAAGGAGCTCTTTAGACAGCTCGATATTTTAAAAGAAATGGGATTCGGGGGAGCTTTTATGCATTCGAGAGTTGGCCTGGCTACCGAGTATCTGGGCGACGAGTGGATGAGGATCGTGGAGAAATGCCTGGAGTACGGCAAGAAAATCGACTTCGATCTCTGGATCTATGACGAGGATCGCTGGCCCTCAGGAAGTGCCGGAGGCATCGTGACTCAGAAGAAGGAAAACCGGAGTCACCGTCTACAGCTTCACATCCTGAAAGCTTCAGAGGGCGACGCTTTTCTGAAGGAAAATCAGGAAAAAATGATCGCTGCCTACCAGTGCATCCTGGAAGGCCATGAGTACCGGGAGCTTGCCGTTTATGAGGGTGGAGAACCGGAGGAGGGAAAAAACATTCTGGCGATCACGCTGGAGGAATCCGAACTGAATGACAACTATAACGGCGCTACCTATCTGGACACGATGAAAGCAAGTGCAGTGGATGATTATCTGGCGTCAACCCATGATAAATATCACAAAGAACTCTCCAAGGATGCGCTGGAGCGCGTCAGAGGAGTATTCACGGACGAACCCCACAGAGGCGCTTTCCTGTGCGATTTCTCAGAGGGAAATCAGAAATCCATACCCTACACGGATGAGCTTTTTAGCGCCTTCAAGGAGCGTTACGGCTATGATCTGAAGGAGCACCTTCCGGAAATTTTCCTGCGGGAACAGGGCAAAACCTTTTCCGGCGTAACGCTGGATTATCTGGAGCTGGTACAGGATTTCTTCCTGAAAAATTTCCTGAAGAAGATCCAGGACCGCTGTCAGGAGTACGGCTGGCTTTTCACCGGTCATCTTCTTCACGAGGATACGCTTTCTAACCAGACCTGTATGCTGGGTTCTCTGATGACCGGTTATGAATATATGGATATCCCCGGAATCGACCTTCTGGGCGAGAGAACCAGCTGCTGGTGGATTGCCAAACAGCTGAGTTCCGTAGCGCATCAGATGAATAAGAAAAAGATGCTCACAGAGCTTTTCGGCTGCACGGGCTGGCAGATGAAGTTTGAAAATTATAAATCCATAGGAGACTGGCAGGCGCTGATGGGAATCAACCTCTTCTGCCCGCATCTTTCCTGGTACACGATGAAGGGCGAGAATAAGAGAGATTACCCGGCAAGTATTTTCTATCAGTCCGCCTGGTATAAACAGTATCGTTACATGGAGGATTATTTTGCACGTTTCCATGTGGCTACGGACGGAACGCCCTCTGACTGTAAGCTTTTGGTCATGAATCCCATCGAATCGGTATGGGCGCGGACTTACACCGGATGCTTCCAGTGGATTCAGAGCAACGATGAGGGAATTTCCGCCATTGAGAGACAGTATGAGGAAACCTTCCGGATGCTGATGGGAGCAGGTATTGACTTTGATTATGGCGAGGAGCGGATTCTGGCCGGTCATGGCAGTGTGGAAAATGGAAAATTAAAGGTTGGTTCCTGCACCTATGACAAGGTCCTTCTTTCCGGTGTGGAGACTATGAAGGAGAGCACCTGGAAGCTTCTGAAGGAGTTCGTGGCTCAGGGCGGCAAGCTCATCGTTGCAGGAAAAGCGCCGGAGATGATTCATGCGGAACCGGATGCACGGATGACGGAGCTGATGGAGCACGCAGAGAAGATCCCCTTCACCAAAGAAGCGGTGACAGAGAGCTGTGCTTTGGAGGCGCCTCTTTACCAGCTGGAAAATCATGGCCAGCAGGTTTATATCCAGAGCTATCGGAAGGAGGATATGATTACCTTTATTCTCCTGAATATGGACAGGGATCATTCTGCAAACGACATTTCTCTTACCCTGAACGGCGAAGGAAGAGTCGAAGAGTGGAACGCGAGAACTGGCGAAATCCGCGAAGTGATGGTTTCAGACGGAAAGGCAGAGCTTTGTCTCTCCTTACTGCCCGGAGAGGAGAAGATTTTTGTGCTGCAAAATGGTGAGAACCTTCTGAAGCAGAAGGAATTTTCCTACAAGCTCTCCGAGAAAAACGTGGCAGCTCTGGATCGGGCGGACGTTTACCTGGATGACGAGTGCGTGGCAAAGGACGGGGATGTCTTAAAAGAAGACCGGCTGATCCGTGATCGCCTGGGCTATCCATGGAGAGGCGGCGAAATGATGCAGCCCTGGTATATTGAGAAATATTATCAGGAAGAACTGAAACAGCGAAGAAATGTGAAAAATGTCTTCCATTTTGTGATCGAGGAGCTTCCTGAAGGATTGGAGCTGGCTGTCGAGGCGGAGGAGCATACGGAAGTCCGGCTCAACGGCACACTGCTGAAAAAAGAGGCAGATTTCTGGATCGATACGGCCTTCTCGAAGTTCCTTGCCGGGAAGTCCTGCCTGAAAGAGGGAGAAAACGAGATCACAGTCACCTATTCCTATGGAAAAGACAGCGGTCTGGAGGCCATTTACCTGCTGGGCGATTTCGGAGTGAAGCTCTCCGGAAAAGGCGTGGAGGAGAAGGTTCATCTCATCAGCCTTCCGGATAAACTTCATGCCGGTAATATTGTGCCGCAGGGTCTGCCCTTCTATTCCGGTTCGATCACCTATGAGCTGGATCAGCCCGTGGAAGGAAAGGTATCGGTCACTCTTGACGAGATGACAGCAGCCGTGTGCATGCTGCACGGAGATACGGATGAGATCATCGCCTTTGCTCCCTATGAGGCAGCCGTGACGGGCCTTAAGAGTATCGAGATGGTATTTAATAGAAGAAACACCTTCGGCCCGCTCCATGTGCCGGTTTCTTACCGGGGAAGCTATGGACCGGACACCTTCTTAAAGACCGGAGATTTATGGGAGGATGAGGTACAGCTCTATTCTCAGGGCCTGCCCGAGAAGGTTACACTCCGAAAAATCGACTGAGAACCTGCTTTTCTTAGCGAATCTTGCGATTTCTTTTCGTGTTCATGCTGCGGAAAATGTGTTACACTGATTCTGTAAGTGCAAGAATGAACATGAAGGGGAGAAAGATTTCATGGATGAAAAAAGGTATTTGATCTCTGATGCAGCCAAAGTCGTTCAGGCAGAACCTCACGTCCTCCGCTACTGGGAGGAAGAGCTGGAGCTTCCGATCCAGAGGACGGAGCTGGGGCATCGTTACTATACCGAGGAAGATATTCAGACCTTTCAGAATATTAAGGAACTAAAAGAACGGGGATTTCAGCTGAAAGCCATCAAGGTACTGTTGCCGGAGCTTAAGAAACGAAAAGCAGATTCTTCTGCCGAGATCATCGATCTGGAGCAGAAACTGGCAGAGCAGGAGAAGGAGAAAGCGGAGCCCGAGGGAAATATCACAGTCTTCCCGTTGAATCCGGATCTGGACAGGTTTCAGCAGTTTGAAACTATCATGACTTCCCTGTTTCGGCAGACCTTAAAGGAGAACAACGAGGAACTGGAAAACCGGATTTCCGATTCGGTCATCCATGGAATGGACGTGCTGATGCAGCTTAAAGAGGAAAAGGAGGAAGAACGGTTCCGCCGCCTGGACGAGACGATCCGTCTCCATCAGAAAAACGGAACCCTCGTGGCAGCGGCCAGAGAGCCAGGCCTTTTCCGGCTGTTTCGCAGGAAAAAGAAATCCGCAGTTGACATGACAGGAGCAAAAAGTTAAAATCAGTTTACCATATCAGACAGGCTTTCCGCTGTCTCTTTCAGAAGAGATATGCGGGAGGCCTGTCTGCATGATGAGTAAAAAAGAAAAGAGGATAAAACAATGGAATTTCTTCCAAATCCGAAACAGATGGAATATCATACAGGTCATTTTCTGCCGGGATCCCAGACAAAAATTGTGCTCTGCGGCACAGAGCCGGGAGCCTTTCTCTATGCACAGATGCTTCAGAAGGAGCTTAAGGAGGAGGCAGGTCTTTCTCTGGATATCTTAAGAGCGCTGTGCCCGGCGGAGAGCGGAGATATCGTCCTGTGCCTGGATCAGAAGCTCGAAAAAGATCACTATCAGCTGGCCATTGAGGAGGATAAGATCTCTTTGGTGGCAGGCAGCGACGAGGCGCTCTGCAACGGCGTACAGACCCTCTGCCAGGTAATTCAGCTTCACGGTGCGGTTCTTCCCTGCCTTTCCATCACAGACTGGCCGGATCTTCAGAACCGCGGCTATTATATGGACTGCTCCCGGGGCCGTGTGCCGAAGCTTTCCTATTTAAAAGAGGTGGCAGATCTGCTCTGCCGGTTTAAAGTGAATCAGTGGCAGCTCTACATCGAGCATACCTAT
>ENA-OPDC01000182-OPDC01000182.1-human-gut-metagenome-genome-assembly--contig:-NODE-182-length-33364-cov-129.631871_pt1 | contig 33364 bp, 27 predicted proteins | sample MGYA00241620_ERZ501503 | MGnify/ENA primary metagenome ERZ501503 (study PRJEB25962, sample SAMEA2042659) | human gut metagenome | biome: human gut; feature: human-associated habitat; material: faeces...
TACTGCGTCGGGGTACGGATATTACTGCGTCGGGGTACGGATATTACTGCGTCGGGGTACGGATATTACTGCGTCGGCTAGCGCAGACGTATCCGTAGGCTTATTGAGACGGCTGAATTAGCTAACAGAACTACTTGAGTTAGCAAACTGAACTACTTGAATAGCCAGACTGGAATAAAAACAAAGCGGGCGGACCTCTTTTCACGAAGAAGGCCGCCCTGTTTCCTAATTAAACTTTGTTTTGCATTAAAGAAATGCAATGCTTGAGCAAAAATATTTTTATTTCTCTATCAGTCCCTCTACATACTTACAGAGGATACCGATGCCCTTGAGGTTTTCGCCACCCTGAGGAATGATGATGTCAGCATAGCGCTTGGTGGGTTCGATAAACTGCTCGTGCATCGGCTTCAGGACCTTGAGGTATCGGTCTACCACCATCGATACGGTGCGACCCCTGTCGATGGTATCACGCTGAATGTTGCGTATCAGGCGCTCATCAGCATCGGTATCCACGAACACCTTCAGGTCCATCAGGTCTCTCAACTTCTTGTCCACCAGCGTCATGATGCCTTCGATGATCACAACCGGCTTGGGGGCAACGTGAACCGTTTCCGGTTCACGGTTGCATTTGATATAACTATAGGTGGGTTGCTCTATCGCCTTGCCAGCACGCAGATCAGCGAGCTGCTGGTGCAAAAGCTTCCAATCGAATGCCGACGGGTGGTCGAAGTTGATCTGATGACGTTCTTCCTCGGTCATCTGCGAGGTATCGTTATAATATGAATCGAGGGGCACCACAGCCACATAATGAGGCGGCAGCACTTCTACGAGTTTCTTCACCACAGTAGTCTTGCCGGAGCCTGTGCCTCCCGCAATGCCAATAACGGTCACTTTATCTTTCATATTCTTTCTTCTTTTCTATAAGATTTCATCAAACATCTTGCGGTAAAATTCAGCCTTCTTCTCCACCGCCATGGGATAGGCACGGGAACTGGAGGGCATGCGGTACAGACGGAGTCTGCGGCCCTCGAACTGGAATTCTGCATAGCCTCCCATCTCAGGCTTTTCCTTGATGCCGAAGTGTTCTGAAAATACCTTCGTGGCAAGCTGGCCGGCTGTGAGCACCGCCCTGCAATGGGGCAGCTGGCGGAGCATGCCGTCGAGATCGGCAGGTTGCACGATCTGCAGGTCCTTGTCGGATGCCGTATTCCTGGTACGTATCACCTGCTGTGCGGTATCATAGATGGCAACGCCCTTCTCCCCCAGGAACTCCCTGATGGCATCGAGGCGGTAGGTCTTCTTCTCTACATCCACGAAATGGAGCTTATCCTGGAAGTAGATAATCCCGAATATCCTCCACATATCATTCTGGAAGTTGGGATAATACCAGGGCATGCACCACCGCTTTTCTGCAGGCGGAAACGTGCCGAGCATCAGCAGCCGCGCATTATCGGGCAGCCACGGCTCAAAAGGATGATTCTCTACCATTTTCTACTTCTTTTCCTTCACCAGGTACATCACTACCGGCAGGTGATCGCTGTAGCCGTTAAGCCATCTGCCGCCTGCCTTGGTACGCAAAGGAGCGCCCTTGTACTGACCTTCCTGCTGGATGAGGTAATCGCGGCGGAAGATGTGGCTCTTCCAGAACTTCAGAGAACTGTAGTCCTTGTTCTTACTATCCCTGTTCAGGAGATTAGGCGTGATGACAATCTGGTCGAAGAGATTCCATGAACCGCTGTAGAACAGGGTTCCCTTGCCCTCCTTGGCCAGGATGTTGTACCATGGATTGTACATATCATCGGCACCTACCTCGTTGATTTCAGCTTTTGCCTTCAGCACCTTGTGCATGCTGGCGTCGGTAGGATCATCGTTCATATCGCCCATCACAAACACCTTCATAGCCGGGTTCAGACGGAGCAGACTGTCTTTTACCACCTTAGTCTGGCGCGCTCCGCTCTCGCGATAGAACGGACCGGAGAAACGGCTTGGCCAGTGGCATACGATAACCGCCACATCCTCGCCCGCCAGTTCACCGCGAACGGTGAGGAAACCACGGGTCTTGTAGGCAGAATCCTTGGCGAGTTCCTGTACGTAAGGCACCAATCGGGTATTCTTCACCGTGAAGAGTGCCGGATTATAGAGCAGCGCACAATCGATGCCTCGCTTATCGGGACCCTCGATATGGCAGAACTGCATGTTTCTTGCCTTGAGAGGCGGCTGTGCGGTGAGATCTTTCAGCACGTTGGCATTCTCAACCTCAGACAGACCGATGAAGGCACAGCCCACGTTAGGCAGCACATCGGTACCCATATCGGCAAGTGCACGCGACATATTCTTGAGTTTATTGGTATATTTCATACCATTCCATCCCTTAGCCGGGAGATACTCGTAATCATTCTTACCGGCATCATGGCAGGTATCGAAGAGGTTCTCCTGATTGTAGAAACCTACAGCATACACTTGAAACTGCCTGTTGCCTGAAGCCTGCGACTTCTTTTTCTGTGCTGTAGCGCCCAGCCCTATCATGAGGAGGGCAGCCAGCAAGAGCAAATGTTTCCTCATACTAATAGTAATTATTAATGTTCACCTTATTATATATAATATATATGTTCACCTTAACGCGGTGAGGTAATAGGCAGCAAAGATACCTAAAAAAACCGGAAATATCTCCATAAAAACGAATATTTTTTCAGTTTTCATGCATTTTTAACATAAATAAATTCATTTTTCAAAAAACTTTTTGTTACTTTGCAGCATTAAACACATTGAATCGGAACAGAAGACACAAGACCAGGGACCACGGTAAGTCCCCTTATCGCCTAAACAAGACCTAGCGGGACATATATCATCACTGCTCAAAGAGACTGCTGTTGCCGGTTTATTAATACTTAATACATATAAACTATGCAGAAGAAAGTAAACTTAGCAATGTTAGCGCTCTTCTCGTGTTCATTGGCTATGGCTCAGAACGAAAAGACTGACCAGAACATAGCACAGGGACTTGACGAGAATGCTTTCACCTTCTCCGAGGCACAGTTGGGCGAGGACGATGACATGTCATCCAATGTCACCATCCTCAATTCTACCAGCAACGTATACGCGAGCCAGGCAGGTTACCTGTTCTCGCCTGCACGTTTCCGCTACCGTGCCTTCAACCAGAAGTACAACGATGTCTATATCAACGGTGCTTCCATGAACGATATGGAGACCGGACAGTTCCGTTTCTCCAACATCGGCGGTTTGAACCGATTCTCCAGAAACGTAGACTTCGCCCTGCCTTTCGAAGCCAACGGCTATTCGATGACGGGCATGGCAGGCTCCAACAACTATGATTTCCGTGCCGGAAGCATGCAGGAAGGACAGTATGCAAGCGTAGGTGTTGCCAACCGCAACTATACCCTGCGCGGACTCTACTCCTACTCCAGCGGTTTCAACGAAAAGGGATGGGCCATTACAGCCGGTCTCACCTACCGCTGGGCTAACCAGGGATACGTAGAGGGAACCATCTACAACGCCCTCTCCTATTTCTTCGGTGTACAGAAGAAGTGGATGAACGGCCACTCGCTGAGCTTCTCTACATGGGGTAACCCGACAGAAAGAAGCACCCAGGGAGCATCTACCGACGAGGCTTACTGGCTGGCAAACGACTACCAGTATAACCCATACTGGGGATACCAGAACGGACACAAGAGAAACTCACGCGTAGTGAACGACTTTGCTCCTTCGGCTATCGCTACATGGGACTGGGAAATCAACGACCAGATGAAGCTCACCACATCGGTGTTCGGAAAATACTCTATGTACAAGAGCACCAAGCTCAACTACAACAACGCAGAGAATCCGCAGCCAGACTACTGGAAGAACATGCCATCAGCCAACTACTATGTATGGGGCGACTACAAGAACGGCAACAACATGTATACCTGGGAAAACTGGAACAACGCCGTAAACTACTGGCAGGCAAGCAAGCAGAACCGACAGATTAACTGGGACCGCCTGTACTATGCCAACCAGCAGGCAGCCAAGAACGGACAGGATCTGCTATACTATGTTCAGGCTAAGCACAACGACAACCTGACCCTAAGCCTGTCATCCGTTCTGAACACCAAGCTGACAAAGAAATCGAACCTGGCAACAGGCATCATGCTCGGAAAGAGTACCAACCAGCACTATCAGACACTGGAAGACATGCTGGGCGGTGCCATCTTCCACAACATCAACACCTATGCCTTGGGCGATTATCCTAAGACCGACCCACGTGTGCAGTACGACCTGAACACAGCCGGTCCTAACAACACAGGCAAGCTGGTTTACGAGGGTGACAAGTTCGGTTACGACTATCGCATTGATGTGAACAAGGCAAACGCATGGAGCACCTATACTGCCGAATTCTACAACATGAAGGCGATGCTGAGCGGACGTATCGGATATATCGGCATGAACCGCCGCGGCTACATGCGCAACGGTATGGCACCGAACAACAGTCAGGGCAAGAGCGGCACAGCCAACTTCCTGGACGGTGGCGTAAAGGGAAGCCTGAACGTGGATATGGGCAGAGGCCATGCCTTCAGCATCGGAGCCGGATACGAGCTGCGTGCGCCGATGGCAAGCACAGCCTTCATCTCGCCTGAAATCAGCAACGACTTCGTGACTAACCTCAAGAACGAGCGCATCTTCAGCTCTGAATTCAGTTACCTGTATCGCAACGCATGGCTGAGTGCCAACGTGAGCGGTTACTACAGCCGACTGGAGAACGTTACGGAATGGCAGAACTTCTACAACGATGATGAGAATTCATTCACCTACGTGAGCATGACCGGACTGAAGAAGGAATACTATGGTGTAGAGGTGGGCGCTAAGATCAAGCTCACTTCATGGCTCGACCTGAAGACTCTGGGCGCTATGAGCGAGGCGAAGAACATCAACAATGTAAACGCCGTATATATGCTCTCAAAGAGTGCTGAGGTTTACCAGGACAAGGCTTACGTGATGAATATGCGCGAGAGTGGCACACCGCTCACAGTGGGAAGCATCGGTCTCGATGCCCACGTAAACGGATGGTTCGTCAACCTCAATGCCAACTACTACGACCGCATCTACCTCTCTTATTCTCCAAGCTACAGATATGAGAAGGTGCTGACCAACCGCCAGGCTGCCTACAAGGCATTCCCTGAAATCTTTGCTCCTACTACACTCGACGGTATGAGCTGGACTGAGGATGCTGTAGCCCAGGAGAAGGGTCACGGAGGATGGATGGTTGACCTGAGCATAGGCAAGAGCGTGAGACTGAAGAAGGGTTCGCTCAACTTCAACCTCATGATTACCAACCTGCTGAACAACCAGACCATCGTAACAGGCGGATATGAGCAGAACTCACGTTCAAGCTATACACTGGATGCTAACGGCAACGTGAAGAATCCACGCCTCTACCAGTTCTCTAAGAATCCTAAGAAGTATTACACTTGGGGTACCAACGGCATGTTCCAGGTATCTTACAGATTCTAAGGAAGAGTTTCTCTTTAACATAAAGAACAGGGAGCAATCCCGTTTCTCTATAACAATAAAAAGAAAGAACAATGAAAAAGATAAAATTCATAGCATTGGCATTCCTGGCACTGACCCTGGGGTCGTGTATGGGCGACGGTTATGCTGACCCAGACCTGACCGACAAGGTGCCTGCAGCTCCATATGGCAACAACAGTCTGAGGGAGAAGAATGTGATCAGCATAGCAGATTTGAAGACCCAGTTTGCCTCAGTTGTCAACAGCTCCACGGATGCCTACAAGCTGATCGAGAAGGACATGATGATTAAGGCGGTAGTGACGGGCAACGATGTCAGTGGCAATATCTACAACCAGGTGAGCGTACAGGATGCGTCTGGTGCTATCATTGTAGGCATCAACGGAAGCGGACTATCGGGTTATCTTCCTGTAGGCCAAGAGATTCTCATCAATCTGAAGGGACTCTATATCGGAAATTACAGAAAATTGCCTCAGATTGGCGGTGTAAGCACCAAACTCTCTGACGGAACGCTTAGTATGGGTAAGATAGAACGTGCCGTATGGAACGAGCACTTCAAGATTCTGAACCCTGGCGAGGCTGATGCAAGCACGGTAGTGCCAGAGGAGTTTGACCTGACAAAGCTTACTGATGCAGCCTATATGGATGCTAACGTGGGCAAGCTGATGACCCTGAAGAAGGTGAAGTTTGCTTCAGCTAACGGCACAAACGTATGGGCGCCAGATGATTCCAATACGAGTCTGGAACTGATTGATGCAGAAACGGGCAAGAAGATCAGCAGCAGCAATCTGGTAGTGCGCAACTCGGGTTATTCTAAGTTTGCCAACGAGGTGGTTCCACAGGGCGTATTCGATATCACCGGTATCTTCACCCGTTACAATAACACCTGGCAGATTGTGCTTCGCAGCACGGATGACCTGAAACAGGTAGTTCTTGCCTACCTCAGCGAGCCGTTTGATGCCAGTCAGGGCAATTTCACCATCGACAACATCAAGCTGGCTGATGGTGTAGAATTTGTCTGGAAATGGGCATCTGCAGCTTACGGAATGAAGGCTTCAGGCTATGTAAACGGTTCAAAACAAGAACTCCAGTCACGTCTCAAATCGCCTGCCATCGACCTGAAATCAGCCAAGAGCGCTAAACTCATGTTCGACCAGGCTATCAATTTTGCTTCTGACATGAAGCAGGAATGCAAGGTTCAGATTTCTACAGACGGAAAAACATGGACCGACTTGGACGTACAGGGTTATCCTACAGAAAACAGCTGGACCTTTGTTTCATCTACTGCAGATTTGACGAAGTATTGTGGCAAGACCATCTACATCGGTTTCCTCTACAGCAGTTCTCCAACGGGTGCTCCAACCTGGGAGGTTAAGAATTTTGCTGTGAAATAACCGGATTCACTTCTATAGATATAAATAGTAACAATATTTAAAAAGACAATAATATGAAAAAGTATATATTTTCAGTTTTGATGGCGGCGATGGCTGCCTTCACATTCAGCAGCTGCGAGGATGTGCCAGAACCTTATACACTGCCTACTCAGCCTGGTGCTCCAACCACAGCAGAGGCTAAGGGTACAGGTACTGCTGCAGACCCATTCAACATTGCCGGTATCATTAAGTATATCGAAGATGGCGGTAGCGCAGATCAGGAAGTTTACACCAAGGGTAAGGTGGTATCAGTTAAGGCAGGCAGTTTTGATGCTACTTATGGTAGCTTGAAGTATTATATCTCTGACGATGGTACTACTAATAACCAGTTCTATGTTTACAATGGTTATGCTGGTCCTAACCGTACCAAGTTCTCAGGCGAAGATGCTCTCAAGCCAGGCGATGAGGTGGTGATTTGCGGAAAGGCGAAAAACTTCAATGGCACCAAAGAGTATGACACGGGCAACTATCTTGTATCTCTCAATGGTAAACCAACAAGTGGGTCTACAACCCCTGATACTCCAACCGATGGTTACATCAATGAGACATTCAGCAAAAGCTTGGGTTCATTCACAGCAAAGACCATTAAGGGTACTGCATGGGTTATCGACTCTTATGGCTACGCAAAGGCTACAGGTTACGATAATGCCTCTAAGACAACAACTCCATCTGAAAGCTACATTGTTTCTAAGGCTATCGACCTCTCTGCATCTAAAAGCGCGACATTGGAGTTCTCTTACATTCTCCGCTATGTTACAAAAAATGGTGCAGCCGTTGAGGGAGTAAAGAATCAGGTTCTCATCACAGATAATTACACTGGCGACCCTGCAACAACCAAGTGGACAGACATTACAGGCACAATGAAAGAAGGCACAGACTGGGTAACCTGGGAAACCTACAAGCACGACCTGTCAGACTTCAAAGGTAAGAAGAACGTAGTTATCGCTCTCCACTATGCCTGCGCAGCTTCATCTGGAACATGGGAAGTAAAGAATCTCTCAGTGAAAGAGGCTACAGGAGGAACTCCAGACACTCCATCAAAGCCTGATACTCCTGCTACAAAAGACGGCATTACCATCGATGGCACCACCGTTACATTGAGCAATGCGGCAGCCACAACCACGGGTGCCAGCGTAGAGCTGGATCTCAACGCAGCAGGTTTGGTGAACGAGGCAGCCGTAGAAACCGTGAAGTTCTCAGATGGTTCCACCGTAAACTTCGATGCCAACGGTCAGAAGAATGGTCCTAAGTTCTACACCAAAACCAAGGGCGTTCGCGTATATGCCAACAACAAGCTCATCTTCAAGGGTATCAAGAAGATTAAGCAGATTGTGATGACCTGCGACAGCTACAACGGCACCAACTACGTGGGCAATGCCACAGCCACCATCGAGTTCTCAGGCACCACAGCCACCTACACCAACCTCTTTACAGAGACAACAGGCGGGGGTGTACAGCTTCGCGTGAAGACCATCAAGATAGTTTATGCGGAGTAAAGCGCTAATTCTCAAATATTTCTTAAAAAGAAGAGGAAAAATTTGGTGGTTTCAGGAAAAAAGCGTAACTTTGCAGCCTGAAATTGATAACAGGCTATAATGGGCATGCCCCGATAAGGGACACGAAATGATGCAACGAGCATCCCCATGACGTCTAATTTTAATAACCCAATAAAAATAAAAAAGAAAAATGAAAAAAGGTATTCATCCAGAGAATTATCGTCCTGTAGTATTCAAGGATATGTCTAACGGCGATATGTTCCTCTCTCAGTCTACATGCAAGACTAACGACACTGTTGAGTTCGAAGGCGAGACTTATCCAGTTGTTAAGATTGAAATCTCTAGCACATCTCACCCATTCTACACAGGTAAGAGCAAGCTCGTTGATACAGCGGGTCGCGTAGACCGCTTCATGAACCGTTACGGCAAATTGAAGAAGTAATAATATACCTTTTTTATAAGGATATATTTATTATCGCAAAGATACTGAGTGCATTCCAGCGTAGTTGCATATACGTAGGAATGCACTTTTTTTCTCTATTCTATCCTCATGCAATCGATTTCTACATACATTATTATATAGAAAGCACTTAATCTTTAACTTCAAAACATTATCGAGAATTATGAAGCATACTAAGTTTTTTATCTTCGCGCTCGTTGCTGCGATGACGTTCTCTGCCTGCGGCACGGAAGATACCCTGCAGTTCTATTTTCCTGAAAACGGTGGTAATACGGGTGGTGGTAATACGGGTGGCGGAAGCACAGGCGGCAATACCGGTGGTGAATCAACCGATAAGAACAATACAAACAAGAATGTGGCTACTGCCAACATGCCACAAGTGGTAAGAAACGCTATCGGTGGTCTGGAGTTCCCAAAGCTCAAGAACAATGGCAGCAGCTATGCCATCGTTCACATGGATAATACAACAGGTATGTTGAACTATTCTACAGAATGGGATGACAACATGAAGAGCCAGAGATGGAGCTGCTATACTTTCCACACAGGAAACACGGCATCTAACGTTGACAGATGGAAACCTGCTAAGGGAGAACGCCAGTACCCATGGGATACCGATTTGCAAGAACAATGGGGAATTACAGATTTCACAGAAGACCCTACTCCTACAACTCAAGGCTTTGACCATGGTCATATCTGCCCTTCTGCTGACCGCAAACTCAATCTGACACAGCAGAAGCAGACTTTCTTCATGACCAACATGCAACCACAGTACAGCAACTTCAACCAGCGTGGCACCTGGTATAAAATGGAGGAAGATCTTCGTACCAAAGCTCCAAAGATTGACTCAGATACCCTCTTCATCGTGAAGGGCGGTACCATCGACCCGGTAGGCAGCGAGAGTAATCTCCTGGGCTGGAAGAAGAATGGTGCTTCCAGCGAAACCCAGAAGCCAGGCTATATCCCAATACCAAAGTATTTCTTTGTAGCTGTACTGAAAAAGGAGCTAAACAAGAGCACCAACCAGTATACATACAGTGCTTTCGGCTACTGGTTCCCTCACGAAAACAAGGCATTTGAAAAGGGCGATAAGCTCGGCAACCATGTCGTAAACATCAAGACGCTGGAAGACAAAACCGGCATCGACTTCTTCTGTAATCTCCCTGATGAAATCGAGAAGGAAGTGGAAAACGTAGATGCAGAAGCTCTCAAGAAACTTTGGGGCTTTAAATAAATCAGGCTATATACAAACAAAGAATCCGCTCTCTCAAATCAATGAGAGAGCGGATTTCTTGGTTTATATCATCATCTTCTTGGCAACTTCTTGATAGCATGTGGCATGAATGCCCTACCGGTAGCCTTACCGAAGCTAGGAGCTACGGAATCGGTTGCAGCAGAACGGGTCTTCTTACGGGCTCCACTCGGATCGTAGCGCACTAAATCGATTTGCATCACATCGCCCTTAGCCTTACCAGTTCCTATCATATAACCATAGAACACATCCTGGCCCTTTTCATCACCCAGATAGAAACCATACTGCTTAGCACCTGCATCCATCACATAGGTAGCACCAGAATTATAACGGATATAAATATCACCATTCTTATCGATGTACCAGGTAAACTTCAGAGTCTGGGATTCATAGCTTCCATCATCGGCATAATCCACTTCTACACCATTACCACTGAGCGAGTTAACCTTATCACCCGCCTGATAGAACGTCATCTCGGCAATGAAACTGTAGTTATTGCGAGACTGACCGTCCTCAGCAAGTTCAGAGAGCATCACAGAGCCTCTCCAGTCGCCTGTAAGAGTCTGAGCCTCCAACAGCAGGTCATCATTCTGAGAGCCGTTAGAACCGTTGTTCCAGTCGCCCTGATTCCATCCCCAGCCACCATGATTATAGTCATCATACCAATAATAATCATCATACCAGTAATCATCATCATCACACGAGGTGAATGAGAAAGATGCAACAGCTATCGCCATCCACATCCATATCTGCTTAAACTTTTTCATATCCTGTTTCCTTTCTTCAAACTAAATTCCTTATTACCTTACTTCACTACAAAACGGCGAACAGGCTTCTGATTATCATCTGCCACCTTAACATACTCTACAGAATCCTTAGCTCCGCGAGAAACAATCTGGGTATTCTCCAAGCCCGAATGCTTCTTGCTGTAGCCCCAGCCGTCATCGTAGTCCCAATCGTAGCCCCAGTCATAATCGCGCCAGTTATAGCTGTAAGAATCGCGATAAAGCTCGAAATAAGCACGGTTGCCGTTATCAGCCTCTACATATCCGGAGAATTTGCGATCACCCAGAGCATAGTCGTAAATCACAACATCGCTACCCTCATCGAGAAGAGTGATATAGATGTTTCTGTTGCGTACTGTCCAGGTAATACGGTTTGCGATATAATTGTTGCCATGCCAGTAATTTCCCTTAAAGTAATCGATCCAATAGCCTGTACCGGAATAGAGGCCATCATTCTGGTCGAAGCGGATTACCGAGTAGAGGGCCTTCTGATTACCATATTCTACCAACATATTACCCTTCCATGTACCATCGAGGGTGTATGCAATATCAGAATCATCATCACATGAGGTGAATGAGATGCTCATCAAAGCTATGAAAGCCATTGTGAGAAGAGTAGTAAACTTTTTCATATCAATTTATCAGTTAAGTTATTTATATTCTTATATCTTCTATACTTTTGAGTTCTCGAAGAACAGCATTCTTTCTTGAACTCGATGCAAAGGTAGTGGATTTTTCGTCTGCATCAAAGGGGAAAAGGATACAAACTGAGGGGGAAATCCCTATTCTTTCAAAAACAACCGCCTTTTTTGATGGTGTTTCTCTCGGTTTTGATGATATTTCTTTCTCTGTATCAAAGATTTAACACCTTCTTAACACATTGTATCGATATTTTTCGTATCTTTGCATCATAAATAAGTAATTATTCAAAGAACATGCTTTTAGCACAAAGCAAATTCTAAGAATTCGCTCAAAAAAATGAGTTTCAACAGTTTATTAATTATACGTTAAACCTTTAAAATTATTAAGTTATGAACAAATTTTTACGCTATTCATTATCATTGGTTCTGGCGTTCGTAGCTAGCGTTACGTTTGCACAGGAAGTAACTTTTGACTTTGACAATGATTACAAAACACTCTTCCCAGAACTGACAGGTACATCTTCTTCAGATTCTAAAGATGGAGATATCACCAAAGCCATGACATGTACAACTAATGGTATTTCTGTAACAGTTTCTGCAAAAACTTCTAGTCCGAATGAAAACCGAATCTGGATTAGTTCACCACGTCTCAGAATGTACAGTGGAACGCTTACGATTCAAGCACCTGCTGACAAGAAGATTGCTTCTATCGACATTATTAATAAAAAATGGGATGATAAGAACAAAGCTAACGTAGGTACGATCAATAAAGGTTCTTGGACTGGTGATGCAAACAAAGTTGTATATACAATTGGTGGCAACACCCAAATCAAGTCTATCAAAGTTACGCTCGCTGGTACCAAGATAGAGTACACCGATGCAGCAAGTGTAAAGGAACTCTTGGCTAACAATAAAGAAGCTAAGGATTACATCAACCTCAAACTCACAAACGCAAAGGTATTATACGTAAACAGCTACAAGGGAACCGTAAATACTTACGTACGTGAAGGTAACACTGCTATCGAAATGAGAACTTTAGGCATCGATATGCCTGTAAACAGCATCATTAGCGGTACTGTTAAGGTAAATTTGGCTTATGACGCAGGAATTCCTTATCTGTCAGCAAGCAAGGAAACAAACGGCGATAATCTCAAAATCACAGAGAGCAACGAAGCTGCTGAACCTGTTATTGCAACTGTAAAGGACATCCTTGATGGCAAATACACCAACGACCTTATCAAGATTAAGGAGTTCACATTCAGCAAAGAAGAGTATACTGCAGGTAAATTCAACTACTATGCTAATGATGGTGAAAACAAGATTATGATTTACGATAAGTTTAGCGGTATTGGTGGTGTTTCAAAATTAACAGAAGGAGAGAAATATACCTTAACCGGTATTTTCGGTGTAATATTCAAAAACATCCCTGAAGTTCTCCCTATCAAGGCTGTAGAAAAGTTTGAATCTACCGGCATCACTAACATAACAACAGATGAAGCTGCAAAGAACGCTCCTGTTTACAACCTCGCAGGCCAGAAGGTAACCAAGGCTTACAAGGGTGTAGTCATCAAGAACGGAAAGAAGATAATTCAGAAGTAATCAAATTCAAAACAACATATCCCTACTGCTCCTCCGATATTCTTTTATCGGGGGAGTTTTTTTGTTAGGCATAACATAAGAAGGAACCACCAGCAAATCAACCAAATATTACCCCTATAACACGAAAAGTGGAATAATTTAATGCAATAACATAAAAAAATACACCTAAAACTACGATATCTCATTTATTTTCACTACCTTTGTTGCGATTAATAAACGTATACGAATAAAAAATGATGAAAAGAAAATTATATATCACCCTATTAGGACTGCTCTCTACCATCATGACAGCAGCTGTACCCTACTGCGATGTGAGAAAATTCTCTATCACAGACGGACTCGCTGCCAATACCATCTCAGACCTCCAACAAGGTAAAGACAACCTCATGTGGTTCAGTACATGGAACGGACTGTCGTTCTATGACGGCTACAAATTTCATACTTTCAGAGACAACCCGGATGATATTGACGTCCTATCAACCAACCGTATACTGAAAATAGAACCATCCTATAACAACAACGTGTGGTGTATCACATACGACCACAAGCTCTACGTATACGATACCCACTTCTGCCGGTTCTTTGCTGTAGGACAGAAATTCAACGAAGAGTTCAACATCGACCTGCGCGTAAGTCAGGTATACCCAATGAAAAACGGAGCTACATGGATTACTTCAGAAGATGGAAAATACATCATCCGATCAACAGGAAAAACCTTTGATGAGCGGAACATTGACCTCATCAAAGTAGGAGAAAAGGGACTCAGAAGCGGAAATGTATGGTACATCCATCATGATATACACGGAAGAGAATGGGTGCTTACCGACAAAGGCGCATGCATATACAACTCGAAATTTCCAAGCAAACTGCCTTTCAAATGGCTCAGAGGGGTGGGAGAAGATGAGTTCCTGGCAACTGAAGACGGTAAACTGGCAAAATATGACCTGCAGAACCGACTCACCATGATACCAATGCCAGAAGGCGTAACCCGTATCAACGAACTGAAAAATACAGGTTACCAGCTCTTGCTGGCAACCAATCTGGGTGTGGTCATCTACAACCCGCGCACCTTCAAGTTTGATATCATCAACGTACAGAGCCCGAGTCAGCCTCTGGCAGAGGTAAAGAAGATTAATACCGATGCTTTCGGTATGGTATGGGCATTCACTGACGGCATGGGAGTAACCCTCGTCAATCCGAAGACCGGACAGAAACAGTGGCTCTTTGCCGACCAGGACGACCCGATGGACCGCACAACCTGCGAAAGCAATTTCATCACACAAGATGAACACAAGACCCTCTGGGTAGTGCCAAGAGGAGGAACCTTCAGTTATTTTGACCGCAAGGCAGGAAAACTGGTGCCTTATCTGCTGAGAAGCAATTCATCGGGCAACTACCGCATACCGAAGATTACGAAATATGTACTCTCAGACCAGGGAATCCTCTGGCTGACAGGCTCTCACGACCTGACACAGGTAGTCTTCAAATATCACCCTTACATTATCAACAAGCTGGATGTGGGCGAAGACGAAGTGTTCTCGGTGAATGCATCGCCAGACGGACATATCTGGGCTGGTTATCACAACGGAGTAATCCAGGTGCTCAACGCATCCTACCAAAGCATCGGATACCTGTCGCCAAGCGGACAGATCGTGCCACAGCAAGTAAACTTCGACGAGAAGGGCATCATGTCTATCCACTTCGATATCAAGGGAAGAGCATGGATAGGAACCAACGGAAATGGTGTCTATCTGATAGATAAAATGCAGGTAAGACACTTTGTTTATGATGCCAACAACCCGTCATCGCTGCCGTTCGACAAGATACAAGACATTGTAGCCGACCGCACCGGACGCATCTGGATAGGTACCTACGGAGGTGGGCTGGCACTTGTTAACGAGGCGGCAGACGGCAGTATCAGCTTCATCAGTAAACGAAACGGACTGCCTTGGGAGAAACAGCACTACGACCGCATACGCCGCATCTGCTGCACCACTACGGGAACCATTCTCGTAGGAACTACAGATGGTCTCATCACCTTCAGTGATGCCTTTACAAACGCAAGAAAGATCAATTACCACAAGACCTACTACATACCGAACGATACAACAAGTCTGGCTGCAAACGATATGAACAATATCATGGAGCACACCAGCGGCAAGATGTATATCTCGCAACAGGGCGGTGTGATGGAAGAGATTGTGAGCAAATCGCTCCTGCAAGACAACCTGAAGACGAAATACTTCCATGCCATCGATATTAACGAAGGCATCGTACAGGGCATGGTAGAAGACAACCAGGGAAGAATCTGGGTAATCAGAGAATCGAGTATCGACTGCGTAAACCCGAAAACGGGCCAGTGCAATGTGTTTGGACCTAACGACTTCGACTTCAACATGTCGTTCTCGCAAAGCCGTCCTTACCACGATCCGGCAAGCAACAACATCTCGGTAGGTACCCCGATGGGACTGATTACCTTCAATCCGGCTACGCTGAAGAAGAGCAACTACCAGCCTAAAGTCATCTTCAGTTCCCTCCATTATAGCGGAGAGAAGGAGTCGGAACCTATCCTGCACAAGGATAAAGTGGTGATTCCTGCCAACAAGCGAAATCTGACCATCAACTTCGCATCGCTCGACTATCAGCGCAAGTATCAGACCAAATATCTCTATCGCATAGATGGTTATACAGCTCCAGGCGTGTGGATATCAAACGGAAGCAGCCATAGCATCGGCTTTAACCGTATCAGTCATGGCGATTACGTACTCAAGGTGAGAGCCACCAACTCTCACGGTGTATGGAGCAAGTATGTGGCAGAACTGCCTATCGAAGTGCGCCCTACCTTCTGGGAAAGCATCTGGGGCAAGCTTCTCATGCTGCTCCTGCTCTTCGGTATCGTAGGCGCAATCTTCTATACCTACAACCAGCGCCAGCGCGAGAATGTAACCCACGAGATGAGCGTGATGAAGAATGAGTTCTACAACGATGCAGCCAACCGTCTGAGAACCCCTCTAACGCTCATCGGAGCCCCGGTAAAAACCGTTTTGGATACCGAACCGGGTATCACCCGAAAGGGCAAGGAACTGCTGAGAATGGTAATAGACAATGCCAACGAAATGCTGGTAATGCTGGACAAGGCTCAGAGATACGGCAACAAGGCAGACTTCTATACGAACAGCGGTCTGACCGAGGAAGATTACGACCTGACAGAAAGGGAGAAAGAGAACGGACAGATTGACGACCGCAATGCATCCGACTATCTGGAAGAAGTAAATAAACAGAAAGAAGATAAGGATGAAGAGGCTGAACGACTGGAAGGAATGGGCAAGGAACAGAAAGAAGCACAGGAAGAAACGAAACTCAAAGACCAGACTGTACTGGTAGTTGAAGACAATGCCGACCTGCGCAAGTTCCTCTACAGTATCCTCTCGCCTACCTATAACGTGCTGCTCTCAGAGAATGGAAAGGCAGGTTTGGTGATGGCCCGCAAGGAGATACCAGACTTTATCCTCACGGACGTTACCATGCCTGTGATGGATGGTTTGTCGATGATTCACGAGATCAAGCAGGATACCACCCTCAACAACATCCCTGTGATGATTCTCTCAGCCAAGGCAAGCGTAGAAGATCAGCAGCGAGGCTTTGATGAAGGTGTTGATGCCTATATCACCAAGCCATTCTCTACCCCTTATCTGCTCGGCCGAATAGAGGCTATCCTCACCCAGCGCCGCAACATTCAAGTGGATATCATCAGAAAGCTGAAGGAAGCTGGCGATAAAGATGCCATAGCAGCCTTGCGAATACTGCCTACAGTTGTTCCTCAGCCTGCTCTTAACCAGGAAGAAACAAATGCCGAAAACGAAGCGGTTGACCCAAACAGCGAGCTGGCATTTATGGCGGCACAGATGCAGGACAGAACCATGATGCGTGCCTTCAGGTTTATTGTTGAAAATGCAGGCAACCCGGAACTCAAGATAGATGATATCTCGAACGAAATCGGTATGAGCCGAAGCGTACTATATAATAAGGTGAAAGCAACGACCGGAATGACACCGGTAGACTTCGTTCGCCATATACGTATCAAGAAGGCATGCGAGATGTTGCGCAAGACAGACGATACACTGAGCAGCATCGCCTTTGCAGTAGGTTTCACCGACCCTAAATATTTCTCGAAGGTATTCAAGAAAGAAACGGGTATCGTACCTACTGAATACCGAAACAGAACGCAGGGATAGCCCGCATCATTACAGATGAAAGCAGTCATCATTACTGATGGCTGCTTTTATCTGTATTGACAAAAAAGTAATACATATTACAGGACATATCTTCAGTTGTTGTCGGGCACAGTCTTCTTCGTTATCGTACACAGCAAAACGTTCAAGCAAGGAAAAAAGCAGAATAGTCATAAAATTGAGCCATTTTGCTTTGTTTTTTGACCGAATATTGCAAAAAAGTATAAAAATGGGGGGGTATTTGATTAATTTTCCCTTTTTACTGAAAAAAAACTGAGAAAAAGTTTGGTGTTACAAGAAAATGTAGTATCTTTGCAACAAGTTCTTAGAAAAGTTAAATGATAGATTAATCGTAAACCTCTTTTTCTTTGTTTTTTTGAGGAAAAAGAGGTAAAGAAAAAGAAATGCAGGGTTTGTGAAAATCCTGCATTTTTTATTTTTATGCTGTTTCATACAGATATTGTGTAGTTATATCCCCTACCTATTTTATTCTTCTATATTCTATATCTAACCGATATCTACATAGTCAGCTATATGGTATCTGTTTCCCCAGATATACAATATCTATCTACATTATATATATTACGCTTATTCCTTCATCTATGATTTTGTTCGATTTTTAGAATTTTTAAAAAAACTCTTGAAGTATTCTAAGAGAAAAGTAGTATCTTTGCACTCTAGATCATATAAGTTGAGATCGGAAATATAGATAACACATACATAAAGATAAAAAAAATGAGAACTGTTTACGAATTTTCTGTTAAAGACAGAAAGGGAAAGGATGTTTCCCTCAAGGAGTATGCCAACGAAGTGCTGCTCATCGTTAACACCGCTACAAAGTGTGGTTTCACCCCTCAGTATGAGGAACTGGAGAAACTTTATGAGACCTATCATTCTCAAGGTTTCGAAATACTTGATTTTCCTTGCAACCAGTTTGGTCAGCAAGCCCCTGGTACAGATGAAAGCATTCATCAGTTCTGCAAGCTTACATACGGCACAGAGTTCCAGCGCTACAAGAAGATCAAGGTAAACGGAGACGATGCTGCCCCTCTCTTCAAATTTCTGAAAGAATGTAAGGGCTTTGCTGGTTGGGACGAGAGCCACCCTCTCTACCCTGTTCTCGACAAGATGTTGAGCGAGGCTGATCCTAACTACAAGGAGAGTGCCGATATCAAGTGGAACTTCACCAAGTTCCTCGTTAACAAGAAGGGTCAGGTTGTAGCCCGCTTCGAGCCTACCACAAGCTTCGATGTCATCGCTAAGGCTATCGAAGAGTGGTTGAACTTCTAATGAAAGATAGAAGTCTCGAACTGAGAACAGAATCTCTAAAATAAAAGAGAATAGAATTTCTAAATAAAAGAAAATAGAATCTCTAAATAAAAAGCCAGGTTGCTTTTCGCAGCCTGGCTTCTTTTATAATGTGATATTGTTATTTCAATATATCTCAAAGAATAATTGTCAACTGTTTGCTATAAACTATTAACTGTTAACTGAAAATTAGTCAACCTTTGGCACATCCTTGAGGAACTGCTGGATTTCTTCATCACTCACAGAATAATCGTGCAAATCGCCATTGATAAAGCTATCGTAAGACGGCATATCGATAAGACCATGACCTGAGAGACAGAACAGGATAACCTTCTCCTTGCCCTCTTCCTTAGCCTTCAGAGCCTCACGTATAGTGGCTGCAATCGCATGACAGCTCTCTGGAGCAGGAATGATACCCTCGGTCTGAGCGAAGAGCATACCTGACTTGAATGACTCCAGCTGAGGGATATCTACACCATGCAGATAACCATCCTTCAGAAGTTGGGAGATAATCATACCAGCACCATGATAACGGAGACCACCTGCATGAATGTTGGCAGGCTTGAAATCATGACCCAGAGTAAACATTGGCAGCAATGGAGTGTAACCTGCCTCATCACCGAAATCATACTCGAACTTACCGCGAGTCAGCTTAGGACAACTCTCCGGCTCTGCAGCAATAAACTCAGTATGGCGCTCGCCTGTGAAGTTGTGACGGAGGAATGGGAAGGCAATACCACCAAAGTTACTACCACCACCGAAACAAGCAATCACCTGATCAGGATACTCACCTGCCATCGCCATCTGCTTCTCAGCCTCTAGACCGATAATGGTCTGGTGAAGTGCCACATGATTGAGCACAGAACCCAGCGTATACTTACAGCCCGGTGTGGTTGTAGCCAACTCAACAGCCTCACTGATGGCAGTACCGAGCGAACCAGGATGATGAGGATCACGTGTGATAATGTTCTTACCTGCGCGTGTACTCATGGAAGGAGAACCCTCTACAGTGGCTCCAAACGTACGCATGATGCTGGAACGGTATGGTTTCTGCTGCATGGTAATCTTTACCTGATAAACTGCTGCCTCCAGGCCGTAGAGTTTTGCTGCATAAGAGAGGGCTGCACCCCACTGTCCTGCACCAGTCTCTGTAGTGACATTGGTATCACCCTCCTGCTTACAGTAGTAGCACTGAGGAATGGCTGAATTGATTTTATGAGAGCCTAACGGATTGATACTCTCATTCTTGAAATAGATATGCGCCGGAGTACCGAGTGCCTCCTCAAGGGCGTAAGCACGTACAAGAGGGGTTGAACGGTAGAAGGTGTACTTCTCCAGCACATCTTCCGGAATATCAATCCAAGCGTGCTCTGTATCAAGTTCCTGCTTTGAGCACTCCTTATTAAATACGTGTGACAAATCATCAGCATTCATTGGCTGGTGTGTCTGAGGGTTCAACGGTGGCAATGGCTTGTTAGGCATATCTGCCTGAATGTTGTACCACTGAGTAGGAAGTTCCTGCTCGCTTAAGATGTACTTTTTCTGTCTCATATTTATATATATGTTTAAAATTGTTGTATGCCAGAACAAAGGTACAAATAAAAAATGAAATAAAGAACTTTTTTATGTGTTTTTCCACTATTTTTTTTATTTTATCCAATAAAATAGTTCATTCTACAGGTATTATTTGTTATATAAGTGTATTTTCAGTGTCATTTTTATAAATTAAATCAAATATTACCCCATAAAATACCAAATATTACCCCCTATATTATAATAAAAAATAGTATCTTTGCAACAGAAAAATTCAAAATGCGTTGTGAAACGCTTATCATCATCTTTTACTTATACAAAAAAATAAAACATTGGAGTTCAATAGGGATATTGAGATTCCAATGTTTTTTTTATACACTAAACTGAAACATATTATCATGTAAAGTTGACATATCATCATGTAACGTTGTCAGATTTCTAACCTTTCAGTATAAATCAACAGTCTGTTTTATTGTCTACTTCCACAATTGATACAGGATTTTACCCATAGACTGCAGACACAGATTATTTTTTCTCATTACCTAAATCTATCTGCGATATCTGATTCAACAGATTTACAGCCTGTCCTACAGTCTTCACATCATTGATGCGAAGCATTCGCTTGTTGAATTTTTCCTTCAGAACACAATCTTGAATATGACTGGTAACGTAAGCGAGTATGCGGTTAAACATCGGACTTCTGTAGAACGGACTGTTTACATTGCTCACAAATTGCATCTGCATATAGCCCTGCTTGAGAATAATCTTCTCGCAACCTAGCTTCTTGCCTACCCTACGCAGACCTACCACATGCATCAGTTCGTCTGCTTCATGAGGCACAGGACCAAAACGGTCTATCATACGCTTGCGGTAAGCCTCTACTTCCTCATCGCTCTCCAGACGGTCCAGTTCACGATAAAGGAGCATGCGCTCACTGTCACCCGGCACATAAGTCTGAGGAAAATACATCTCCAGATCGCTCTCTATGCCACAATCGTCAACGAAATCATCACCCGTAAGCTGGGCACCTTCATCCATCTTCTCCTGATAAAGATCACAGAACTCTTCGTTCTTCAACTCTGTGACAGCCTGAGAGAGAATCTTCTGGTAGGTTTCATAACCCAGATCTTCCATAAAACCGCTCTGCTCAGAGCCCAGCAGATTACCCGCACCGCGGATATCCAGGTCCTGCATGGCGAGATTGAAGCCGCTACCCAGTTCGCTGAACGTCTCCAGAGCCTCCAGACGGCGACGCGCCTCAGGAGTAAGTGCACTCTTAGGTGGCGCCATCAGATAGCAGAAAGCCTTCTTATTGCTTCTTCCTACGCGTCCACGCATCTGATGCAGGTCACTCAATCCGAAGTGATGAGCATCGCTCACGATAATCGTATTGGCATTGGAAATGTCGATACCGTTCTCTACAATAGTGGTAGAAAGCAGTACATCATAATCGTAATTGATAAAGCCCATGATGATTTTCTCCAAATCCTCTGGCTTCATCTGTCCGTGACCGATTGCTACTCTACAGTCTGGAATATGCTTCTCGATGAGCATCTTAAGTTCCGGAAGCTTGGATATTCTGTCGCATACGAAATAAACCTGTCCGTTTCGGCTCATCTCGAAATTGATGGCATCGCAGATAACTTCACTACTAAACGTTACCAGTTCGGTATGAATCGGATAACGGTTAGGTGGCGGAGTGCGCATGATACTCATATCCCGGGCGCCCATCAGAGAGAACTGGAGGGTTCGCGGAATCGGAGTGGCACTCATCGTGAGTGTATCGACATTTACCTTGAGCTGACGGAGTTTCTCTTTGGTAGACACACCGAACTTCTGCTCTTCATCGATGACGAGCAGTCCCAGGTCATGCCATTTCACGGTCTTTGATATCAGCTTATGCGTACCTATGAGGATATCAATCTTACCCTCTTTCAGGGCGTCAAGCACCTCTCTGGTTTCCTTCGTTGTACGGGCTCTACTGAGATAGTCTACCCTTACAGGCATGCCTTCCAGACGCTTTTTGAAAGTCTGATAGTGCTGGAAAGCCAGAACGGTAGTAGGCACCAGCACCGCAACCTGCTTGCTGTCGCACGCTGCCTTGAAGGCTGCACGGATGGCAACCTCAGTCTTGCCGAAGCCCACATCGCCACAAACCAGACGGTCCATCGGTCTGCCGCTCTCCATATCCTTCTTCACCTCCTGAGTAGCCTTATTCTGGTCTGGCGTATCTTCATACAGGAAGGAAGCCTCCAGCGTATGCTGCAGATAATTGTCGGCACTGAAGGCGAATCCCTTCTCCCGTCGGCGCTGGGCATAGAGTTTGATCAGGTCGCGCGCAATGTCCTTGATTCGCTTCTTAGCTTTGTCCTTGAGTTTATCCCAGGCACCTGTACCCAGTGTAGACAGGCGAGGCGGAGTACCGGTATCGCTGCGGCGATATTTGCTGATTTTATAAAGCGAGTGGATAGAAACATCCACCTTGTCATTGTTCGTATAGACGATGCGGATCATTTCCTGATAGCTGTTGCCCGCAGGAACCCTAACCAGACCGCCGAACTTGCCGATACCGAAGTCTACATGCACGATAAAATCTCCCACTTCCATCTCCTGCAGTTCCTTCATGGTGAGTGCCATCTTGCCGGCTCTCGCTTTATCTGAGCGCAGGTTATATTTATGAAAACGGTCAAAAATCTGATGATCGGTAAAGAAACAGCACTTCTTGTCATGGTCAGTAAAGCCTTCATGAAGCGTCTTGTCTACCGGTGTAAAACGGATGGCGTAGCGCTTCAGCTCTTCGCTTTCAAAGATATCCTTCAGGCGCTGTTGCTGCTTCTGGCTATCTGCCAATATATATAAGGTGTAACCCTGGAGCAGGAAATCCTCCAGAGTTTGGCAAAGCAAATTGAAATTCTTATGGAAAAGAGGCTGTGGAGCGATATTGAAAGGTATCACAGCCGGACTCTCTGACGGAGCGACCTTGCCGAACTCGATACGGAGATGAGCCGCTACTGCCTTCTTGAAATCGAGCGGAGAAACGAGGTTGAGCTCGGTCTTCATGTCATGTCTGATGCGCTCAGCCTCTACCTCAGTAGCTCCCTCCAGCTGCTCGGTAAGGCTCTGCGATGAGAAGCCTTCGGTATAGATCTGACCGATGCGGTCGCAAACGAAAGAAAGGTCTTTCGCCACGACTGGCGTACTTTCGGAGAGGAAATTGAGGAAACACTGTTTGTTGCTCTCGATATGGGCGAGTTCGGGCACGATTTCTATCTCTGTGCGCTTCACCTGCGAGAGCTGGGTCTCTACATCAAAGGTACGGATGGTGTCAATCTCATCGCCGAAGAAGTCGATACGGAACGGATATTCGCAGCTGTAGGAATAGACATCGAGGATGCTTCCACGCACGGCAAACTGGCCCGGTTCATAGACATAATCGGTTTCTTTGAGTTCGAAATCGCGTAGGGTATGAACCACATCGGTTTGGGCAATCTGCTGACCTACAGCCAGTTTCAGAATTCGTTCATCCAGATTCTGCTTAGCCACAACGAGTTCTGCCAGTGCATCGGGATAAGTGACAATCAAGAAATGCCCTCCCGAAGAGAGGCGCGCCAGCACCTCTGTACGTAGGATTTCGTTCGCTGCATCACGCTGCCCGTATTTCACGGCACGCCGATAGCTGGAAGGAAAGAAGAAGACCTTCTCCTGCCCCATCATCTGAGTGAGATCGTGATAAAAATAGCCTGCTTCATCGGCATCATCCAGTACGAAGAGTACCGAACGCCTCATCTTCCCCTGCAGAGAAGCAAAGAACATCGGAGCCGAAGAGCACAGCAAACCCTGGAGAAAAATGGAATGAACCGACTTCTTCCCCATCAAATCAAAGAGGGCATCCGCCTGTGGCGAACGCCCGTATGTTTTTTCTATCTTTTGGATTTCCATCCAAGTACTGATTAGTGATTACTGAGTATTAATCCTTCTTCGGATATTTCTTGAACCAGCCATCCAGGCGCAGTCGCATCACGCCAAAGAAAGCCTCACCAAAGATGCCACCACTCATCTTGCTCACACCTTCACGACGGTTAACAAAGATGACAGGCACCTCCTTGATCTTGAAACCTATTCGATGAGCCGTATATTTCATCTCTATCTGGAAAGCATAGCCCTTGAAACGGATAGCATCCAAATCTATGGTTTCCAATACCTTACGTCGGTAACAGACGAATCCAGCTGTGGTATCATTCACCTTAAATCCGGTTACGATACGTACGTATTTAGAAGCGAAATAGCTCATCAATACGCGTCCGATAGGCCAGTTGACCACGTTCACACCCGAAATATATCTTGAGCCTACAGCCACATCATACCCCTCATCGTGAGTTGCCGCATAGAGACGAGGCAAATCATTAGGATCATGACTGAAGTCGGCATCCATCTCGAAGATGAAGTCATAGCCCTGCTTCAATGACCATTTGAAGCCCATGATATAGGCAGTACCCAAACCGAGTTTACCCGAACGCTCCAGGATATGCAGACGACCGGCAAACTCATTAGCCATCAAGCCCTTAACAATGACAGCAGTACCGTCAGGACTTCCGTCATCGATAACGAGGATATCAAACTGCTTTTCGAGACCGAAGACAGCACGGATGATTTTCTCGATGTTTTCCTTCTCATTATATGTAGGAATGATTACTATGCTATCACTCATAACTTCTTCTAATTTTAATGATTCTGATTCTATATAATGTAATACAGATGCAAAATTACAACTTATTTTTGAAATAACAAGCAAAAAACCGAAATTATTGGTCCGGATTCTCTACAAAACCCTGATATTTCTTGTCAAGTCCGCTCATGATCGCCTCATAGCTCTTGTTCATCTGGTTCTTAATATTGTCAGCTCCCTTGCCTATCGGCTCGATAGGCTCATGAATGGTGAGCTTCAGAGGATGCCAGAAAGCCCAGTAGATGTCCTTCATGCGAGGCTTCACATCAAAACTGCCATTAATGGTAAGCGGACATACCGGCAACTGCAGTTCATCGGCAAGCATGAAAGCACCGCGGCGGAACACACCCATGTGCCCCGTAAACGAACGGGCACCCTCTGGGAATACCACCAGCGACATGCCCTCTTTAAGCACCTCGCGAGCACGGTCATAAGAAGCACGGATTTTAGAAGGTCCGCTCTTGTCTACAAAGATGTGGTGCGCATACTCACAGGCGATACCGATGAGAGGCACTTTGCGCAAGCCCTTCTTCATCATCCACTTGAAGTTTCTGCCCAGAAAACCGTATATCAGGAAGATATCGAAAGCGCCCTGATGATTGGCCACGAAAACATAACTCTGGTTCTTCTTGAGATGCTCACGTCCCTCCACCTTTACAGGCAGGAGGAGGATGCGGACCCAAAGCCAGGACCAATACTTGCCGGGATAATAACCCCAGAAATGGCCATTGCCCAGCATACATCCCAAAACAGTAGTTAAACTGGTTAAAACGCTAGCTACCAACAGGATAGGCAAGCATATTACAAGCTGATACAGACGATATAAGTACTTCATTTTTTATTTAAGAATGAATAATTTAACACTCAACATTTAACATTCAACACTCAACACTCCTCATTTTCTTTTGAGTGTGATGACCACGATTTCTGCCGTAGCCCCTATGCGGATTGGAACGGTACCGCCCAGACCCGATGTGGTATAGAGCTGGCAACCCTCCTCCTCGAAGAGGCCGTAATCATAAGGAGTAAACATCGACGGACGCAAGCCCAGGATACTGATCTGCCCCGCATGCGTATGACCGCTCAGCGTAAGCTGCGGTGCTACGACCAGCGAATCCTTCCTGTCAGGTCCTATCACATCGCCATCCTCATCCTTCTCCTTATTAATAGTAGAAGGCCAGGTCTCGCGCCACTGCTTCGGCATATGCTGCAGCATCAGCACGAAAGAGCCCGGTCTGATGCCATACAGCGCCTTCCTTACGTTGGTGCGCTTTGGCTTGTCATAGTTCTCTGTACCAGCTACATAGATGCTGTCAGCGCCTCTATGCACCGCCACATGCTCATTCATCAGCAGGCGCCATCCGCAACTCCGCTGGAAGTCCTGCATCCGCTTCTCGAGCGCAGCTATCTCCTGCTCGTCATCTACATCCATATAATAGGTGTAATCGTGATTGCCCAGCACACTCATCACGCCATCTCTGGCTTTCAGACTGCTGAGCAGCGCCTGATACTCAGGCAGTTCATCGGGCGTAACATTCTGTAAATCACCCGTAAAGCAAATCAGATCAGGCTTCTCGGCATTAATGCTGTCGATATCGCGCTGAGGCAGATGACCACGCCAGCCATAGTATGACCCGAGATGGATATCGCTGAACTGAACGATGCGATAGCCCTCGAAAGCCTTCGGCAAATTAGGTACATAGATGGTGATACGCTTGACTTGCATCTTAGGAAAGCCTTCGGTAAATCCGTAGATAAAGCAGAAGAACGCCACCGCTCCCACTACCAGTCCGAGGAGCTTGCCCCAGTTGCGATGGCCGTGAAGGAGCCGCATACAGCACCAACCGAAGACACTGAACAGGCTGAAGACAAACTGCGGAACCGCACATACTGCCATCATCACAAACCAGATGTCGATGAGCACCGGATTGCGTGGCAGGAAGTTGGGCAGTATCGTGATATACGCGCTGTAGGCGATAACCACGAAAGCCGGCAACCAGAAGAGCACCCGCTGCCAGAGACTCTTCAGCCGTAACTTGCCATACCTTTTATATATCCACAGATACGGCAACAGGGTGAATACCACTACGGGTATCAATATTCTTGCTATCATTTCTTGATCAAACTTGATTGAAGATACGTTTTCATTGCCTGCACGGGCACTCCTCTGCGCTGTGCATAGTCGCGAAGCTGGTCGTCTCCTATCCGTCCCAGTTCGAAATACCGCGACTTGGGATGTGCAAACATCAGCCCCGAAACACTGGCATGAGGCGTCATCATTCCGCTTGTGGTGAGCCGGATGCCTACCTGACCCATATCGATGAGCTGGTCGATGATGAAGTTGGCACTGGTATCGGGCAGCGAAGGATATCCTATAGCCGGACGGATGCCCTGATAGCGCTCCAGATGCTGGTCTTCGATGCTCAGCTGCTCGTCGGGAGCATAGCCCCAGATGCTGCGTCTCACCTCTTCGTGCAACTTCTCTGCCGTGGCTTCAGCCAACCGGTCGCAGAGTGTCTGTGCCATCATATTGAGGTAGTCGTCCGAGCGATATTTCTTCTCCAGACCGCCATCTACCGTCGTGCAGAAGATACCCAGCCGATCTGTTATTCCACTGCCCAGAGGACGGATAAAATCAGCCAGACAGAGATTGGGTTCTCCCTGAGCCGCCGGATGCTGCTGACGGAGCATCGGGAAGCGGACTTTCTGCCCTTCCAGCCAGATATCATCCCCCTCGCTGTTCGCCTCGAAGAGTCCGAAGACGGCATAGGTATGATATTCGCCTTCCCATGAATGGAGCATATCGAGCGCCTCAGCCTTCATTTTTTCCTTTTCCTCTCGAGGTTTGCCGCTCAATCCCCAGGCATGATAAAAGTATAGCCAGTTGATATATGGCTCAATTTCGCTTATATTGTATACTATTCTTCGCATCCGATACGATATTTTATTTTACAATCCCCGTAAGATTTCCCTCTTTTCAGGAATTGTTTCTGAACTCCAGTTCTTCTCCTCTGCAAGCGGCATCAAACACGCCTTTGTTATAGATAAGATGACCGTTGCAAAAAGTCTGTTCCACTTTCCATGCAAACTCATCACCCTCTACAGGGCTCCATTTACACTTGCTCTGAATCACCTCTGCGGTCACCTTCCAAGGCTCTCCCTTGCGCACCACAACGACATCTGCCTTATAACCCGGACGCAGGAAGCCGCGCTGACTGATATGGAACAGACGGGCTGGATTATGGCACATCAGTTCAACCAGACGCTCGATACTGATTACCTTTTCGTCAACAAGTTTCAGCATGCTTACCAGCGAGAACTGTACCATTGGCATACCTGATGCAGCCTTGGCACAACCGCCCTGTTTATCCTTCAACTGATGAGGAGCATGATCGGTACCTACTACAGTTATCTTACCATTACTCAGTGCCTTACGCAAAGCTTCGCGATCAGCAGCGGTCTTTACTGCAGGGTTGCATTTGATGCGTGCGCCCTTCACAGCGTAATCTTTATCCGAGAACATAAGATGAGCCACAACAGCCTCGCCTGTAATATTTTCATCCTTGCCAAAGAACTCCAGTTCCTTAGCCGTAGTAACGTGAGCAATATGGAGATGCGCCCCGCTTTCCTTAGCCAGCTGCACAGCCAGACGGCTGCTTTCATAGCAAGCCTCCTCGCTGCGTATTTCCGGATGATGTTCTACGGCAGGGTCCTCACCCCATTTCTGCTTAGCCAGCTGCATGTTGCGGTTGATGATTTCGGTATCCTCGCAGTGGGTCATCACCGGCAAATCCAGCTCTTTCGCCTTCTTGAAGATAGCCTGCAGCGCCTCATATTTATCCACCAGCATATTGCCCGTACTGGAGCCCATAAAGAGCTTGATTCCCGGAACACGATGCGTATCGAGCTGCTCAAAATCATTTACATTATCATTGGTAGCACCAAAGAAGAAACTGTAGTTCACATGACTCTTCTCAGCGCCCAGCTGCCGCTTTGCCTGCCAGGCCTCCAGAGTGGTAGTCTGAGGTACCGTGTTAGGCATCTCAAAATAACTGGTCACACCACCAAAGGCAGCAGCGCGGCTTTCGCTCTCGATGTCAGCCTTCTGCGTAAGTCCCGGCTCACGGAAGTGAACATGATCATCAATTACACCCGGCAAAACAAAACACCCCGAGGCATCGATGACTTCATCGTAATTGCCACGGGGTGCCTCGCCTTCATATATCTCCTTGATAAATTCACCATCCAACAAGAGGTCGCCCACAAAAGAGCGACCCTCATTTATAATGGTTCCATTCTTGATTAATTTCATATTACTAAACTTATAAAATGAAGAGTTTTACAAGATGTTAATGCCCAAGACCTTGAAAGAGCCCTGTTTCTACTCCTGACCTTCCTGTTTTTCAGGAATCGTAGGCGCAGCCAGTTCGTTGGCTGTAGGTGCCGGAGCCGCATCAGGATTTACCTGTGGAGCCGCTTCCATCTCTGGCTGCATGCCGCTCTGCGCATCTCGTGTACCGTTCATAATCTCCTGATTCTCTTGAGCTTTCTTATAATAGTCCTTTACATAAGGATCATTCTTGAAATAGTCGGTAGCCTTGCTCATGATATCCTCAATCCAAGGAGAGAGCATCGGATACTGGTTGCCCATGGTAACGAGGAAGAAGACGCCAGGTCCCAGCACATTGTTGAAGTTGTCGGTAACAAACGAAGTGATGAGCTTGTCTTCCTGCTCAGAGAGGCGGATGGATTCCTCGTTCAGATGCTTGTTGACAGCCACCATATCGCTACCGTTCATGATAGCCTGGTCGTGCTTGTGTACCAGTTCGCGCAACTGATTCTGAATCTGCTGGTATTTCTTGAAGAATCCGAAGAGTTTATCGTTCATAGGAGTACCGCTTACCACCTGCTGTGTATCATCGAGCTTCACCGTAATGCTTCCACTCTCCAGCACCAGCGGCAGCACAGGGTCATCATCCATGAAGATATTCGCCATCTTCATAGAGTCGACAGAACCCTGAAAATGGAACTGTCCGTGCACTACATCGCAAGAATCCACGTTCTTGAAATCGTTGTTTTCCAGTATCTTAAGGTACAACATGCGTCCGTCCAGAGTACTTACGTTAGAAGTACCCGAGATATCGTAACTGTTGGCACAAGATGCAAGTGCCATCAAGGCAATGAATGCGTAAAATATTCTATTCATAAGCTATCTATATCACTTTCGGTGAACAAAAGTACAATCTTAATTTGAACTGACGAAATAAATTGCAGCAATTTAATTCATTCTTACAAGATTTATGTTTTGTTTGCACTCCTATTGGCCACCGAAAGCTTTTTTCTCGTCCTTTCTATATTACTGATTGTTTTCCTTCTTCAGTTCATGAGAGATGCGATGCGTGGTATACAGTTCCAGCAAGGCTGCGATGAGGAGGAAGACTACCCACTTATTATAGAAATAGGTGATATAGGTCTCATAATTCTCAAACCAGCGGCGCAGGAAAGCATACACCGTATCTACCATCGAGATGCCTGAGAGCACGAAGAAGATGTCTGCTACATACTGCATGCGCTTCAGGCGGTGGATTACCAGCGAAGATCCCTCATAGAACTGCATCGCCTGCATCACGCTAAAGAGTATGGTGCCCAGCAGGAACCCCCAGCTCGTTACCTGCACCAGCTGCGGATGTGAAAAACCAAATGCGAAGCAAGCCGCACCGACAACCATCAGCACGCCGCCCAGCAAAAAAATAGCACTTTCCAGTTTACTCAATTGTTTCATTTTCGTCTTGTTCGTTAGTTTTTTCCGGAATATCCGAACTCAATACAAAGATATCTTCATCATCAGCCTTCATGAAATAACGCTGGCGGGCTATCTTCTCAAATGCCCGCGCACCATGCTGCATATCGCGCAGGGTACGCTTGTCGTTTTCATACTGCTCATGATACTTTTCTATCTCCGAACGGAGCGTAGCTATCTCTATCTGGTACTTAATGTGCTGTCTTACACTGTTGTCGTCAACTACACCAACTACCAGAACACCCGCTACAATCACTATAAGATACTTATAATGAGCGAGATAATTCCATATAATACCAAGTTTTTTACTCATTTCTTCCGAATTTGTTTGCAAAGATAATATTTTTTTGTTATCTTTGCATCATCAATTAAGAAAAAATAATGGAAGAGTATATAGTTTCTGCAAGAAAGTACCGTCCGATGACCTTCGATTCGGTTGTCGGACAGAGTGCATTGACCACCACTTTGAAGAATGCAGTGAAGAGCGGCAAGCTGGCGCACGCCTATCTTTTCTGCGGTCCGAGAGGTGTGGGCAAAACCACTTGTGCCCGCATTTTTGCGAAGGCAATCAACTGCGAGCACCCTCGTGAAGACGGCGAGGCATGCAACGAATGTGAGAGCTGCCGTGCCTTCAATGAGCAGCGTTCCTACAACATCTTCGAGCTGGATGCCGCCAGCAACAACGGTGTTGACCAGATTAAGGTTCTGATGGAGCAGACCCGCATCCCGCCTCAGGTAGGCAAGTATAAGGTGTTTATCATCGATGAGGTCCACATGCTCTCTACAGCCGCCTTCAACGCCTTCCTCAAGACGCTGGAAGAGCCACCTCAGCATGTCATCTTCATCCTCGCCACTACCGAGAAGCATAAGATTCTGCCTACCATCCTGAGCCGATGCCAGATTTACGACTTCGAGCGAATGACGGTAGCCAACACCATCAACCACCTGAAGATGGTGGCTGAGAAGGAAGGCATACAATATGAAGAGCAGGCGCTCGCCGTGATAGCCGAAAAGGCTGACGGAGGTATGCGCGATGCCCTCTCTATCTTCGACCAGGCTGCCAGCTTCTGCATGGGCAACATCACTTACCAGAAGGTGATCGAGGACCTGAACGTACTCGACAGCGACAACTATTTCCGTCTGGTAGACCTGGCTCTGGAGAATAAGGTGGCCGAGATGATGGTAACACTCGACGGCATTCTGAGCCGCGGTTTCGATGGCGGCAACATGATACAGGGGCTTGCCCAGCATGTGCGCAATGTGATGATGGCGAAGGATCCTCAGACCCTGCCTCTGCTCGAGACCAGCGACGACCAGAAAGCCAAGTTCCAGGCTCAGGCCCAGAAGGCACCTACACCTTTCTTATATAAGGCGCTGGAACTGATGAACCAGTGCGATATCCATTACCGCGCCAGCAGCAACAAGCGATTACTGGTAGAGCTCACCCTGATACAGATAGGCCAGATTACGCAGCCCGAGGATCAGGATGTGCCTAGTGCGGGGCGTACGCCCAATAGATTAAAATCCCTGTTTCAGAAACTACTGGCTCAGTCTAAGCTTGCCTCTCAGGGTGCAGGTTCTGAGCCTTCTGGCAGCAGCGAAAACCGGTCATCACAGCCGGGAGCGTCTGCTGCTACAGCTGCTGCTGTGCCTTCGTCAGGGGCACCGGCAGCCGCTTCTGCAGCCTCCAATGCTGCATCTTATTCTGCATCTTATTCTGCATCTGCCACCGCAGCCGCATCTGCCTCTCCAGAAGGCTCAGCCGCTGCCGGAGCTGCTATAGATGCCGCATCGCCTCATAAGCCACGACTCAAGAATATCAAGCTGGGCGGCATAGGCATGACTTTCTCTAACCTGAAGAAGAAGGAGGAGAACCAGCGCCGCCTGCACAGTCCGTATGATGATACCAATGAGGAAAAAGCGACCATCACGGGCGACCAGAACGAGTTCACCCAGGAGCAGGTGGAAGCGACATGGTTCAGTATGTGCATGAGAATGCAGAACAAGCTGGATTTCATAGGTTTAGCCAACCGCATGAAGAGTATTGTACCGAAGATAACCAACTATCCGCAGATAGAGGTTATCATCAACAACCAGCTCTTACTAGACGACGTTTTGAACATCAAGAACCGCATTCTCAAGACTTTCGTCTTAGGTCTTCACAACAGCGAGCTGAGCATCAGCTACCGCCTTGCCGACCAGGAAGAGGTAGGCAAGGTTCTGACCAAGAATGAAGTTCTGGAACTTCTTATGGAGAAGAACCCTGCGATGAAAAAACTCACAAAGGACCTGGATCTGGTCATGACATAGAAGATACTCCACACGATACGAAATTCTCCACTCCATGTAGGACAACCTATACGGAGTGGAGAAACTAGTACTATCTTCCCCAAATGCTGCCATTATACCCGGGCGTATGATGCCCAAGAGGTTATTCAGTATTCAGTATTCAGTTTTTTTCGCGATAGTTACCTTTTATATGGTTACAAATTGTAAGTAATTATTTTATATTATATATATATAATTATATATATATATAATATACTATCTATACAGAGAGTGGTAACAACAGCGAAAAAAAC